>JAABUP010002561.1_pt1 | contig 34807 bp, 34 predicted proteins | sample 5559201 | NCBI WGS metagenome assembly JAABUP01 (sample SAMN10711887, study PRJNA513373) | rock metagenome | isolation source: Antarctica rocks | place: Antarctica
CCGGAGGAGACCATCTTGTAGATCGTGTTGGTCGGCGGGATGTTGGCCCGCATCTCCTCCGCGACCTTGTTGGTGGCCTCGTTCCAGATCTCGATGAGGTCCTCGCGACGCTCGTTGTCCGTCATCGCGCCACGGTCGTAGAGCTTCTGGACCTTGGCGGCGCGGTCTTCGTACTCCTCGAGGATCTCGGTCTTGCGCGGCGGCGTGACGACGTCGGAGATGGCGACCGTGGAGCCCGAGCGGGTGGCCCAGTGGAAACCGGCCTCCTTGAGCGCGTCCAGGGAAGCAGCGACCTGCACCTTGGAGTAGCGCTCGGCGAGGTCGTTGACGATCGTCGAGAGCCGCTTCTTGTCGACCGGTGCCTCGACGAACGGGTAGTCCAGCGGCAGCGTCTCGTTGAACAGCGCGCGACCGAGGGTCGTCTCGATGATCAGCGAGTCGTAGATCCCGTCCGGGCCCGGCTCGACACCCTCAGGCACGTCGAAGCCGGGCGGTGGGACAACACTGCGCAGGCGCAGCTTGATCCGTGAGCCGAGCTCGATCGCGTGCGCGTCGAACGCCATCCGGGCCTCGGCGGGGGTGCCGAAGGCACGACCGGAGCCCAACCCGTCCTCGACCTCGGAGGTGAGGTGGAAGAGACCGATGATCATGTCCTGGGTGGGCATGGTCACCGGGCGACCGTCGGCCGGCTTGAGGATGTTGTTGCTCGACAGCATCAAAATGCGCGCCTCCGCTTGTGCTTCTGCGGAGAGCGGCACGTGGACGGCCATCTGGTCACCGTCGAAGTCGGCGTTGAACGCCGTGCAGACGAGCGGGTGGATCTGGATGGCCTTGCCCTCGACGAGCTGCGGCTCGAACGCCTGGATGCCGAGACGGTGCAGCGTCGGCGCACGGTTCAGCAGCACCGGGTGCTCGGTGATGACCTCCTCGAGGACGTCCCAGACCACCGGACGTGCGCGCTCGACCATGCGCTTGGCCGACTTGATGTTCTGGGCGTGGTCCAGGTCGACCAGGCGCTTCATGACGAACGGCTTGAACAGCTCGAGCGCCATCTGCTTGGGCAGACCGCACTGGTGCAGCTTCAGCTGGGGGCCGACCACGATGACCGAACGGCCGGAGTAGTCGACCCGCTTGCCGAGGAGGTTCTGCCGGAAGCGACCCTGCTTGCCCTTGAGCATGTCGGACAGCGACTTCAGCGGCCGGTTGCCCGGGCCGGTGACCGGACGCCCACGACGGCCGTTGTCGAACAGCGAGTCGACGGCCTCCTGGAGCATCCGCTTCTCGTTGTTGACGATGATCTCCGGCGCGCCGAGGTCGAGCAGCCGCTTGAGGCGGTTGTTCCGGTTGATGACGCGGCGGTAGAGGTCGTTGAGGTCGGACGTCGCGAAGCGGCCACCGTCGAGCTGCACCATCGGGCGCAGGTCCGGGGGGATGACCGGGACGCAGTCGAGGACCATGCCGGTGGGGCTGTTGGTCGTCGTCGTGAAGGCGGTGACGACCTTGAGCCGCTTGAGGGCGCGGGTCTTCTTCTGGCCCTTGCCCGTGGCGATGATCTCGCGGAGGATCTCGATCTCGCCAGCGAGGTCGAAGGTCTGCAGGCGCTTCTGGATCGCCTGGGCGCCCATGCCCCCCTCGAAGTACAGACCGAAGCGGTCACGCATCTCGCGGTAGAGGATCTCGTCACCCTCCAGGTCCTGGACCTTGAGGTTCTTGAACCGGTCCCAGACCTGCTCGAGCCGCTCGACGAGCTGGTCGGCCCGCTTGCGGATGTTGTTCATCTCGCGCTCGGCCTGCTCCTTGACCTTGCGGCGGGCGTCGGCCTTGGCGCCTTCGGCCTCGAGCTCGGCGATGTTGCGCTCGAGGATCTTGGCGCGGGCGTCGATGTCGACGTCGCGACGGTTCTCGATCTCCTTCTTCTCGACCTGGATCTGCGCCTCGAGCGACGGCAGGTCCTGGTGACGCTGGTCGACGTCGACGGAGGTGATCATGTAGGCCGCGAAGTAGATGACCTTCTCGAGGTCCTTCGGGGCGAGGTCGAGGAGGTAGCCGAGCCGGCTCGGGACACCCTTGAAGTACCAGATGTGGGTGACGGGGGCGGCGAGCTCGATGTGGCCCATCCGCTCACGACGCACCTTGGCGCGGGTGACCTCGACGCCACAGCGCTCGCAGATGATGCCCTTGAACCGGACCCGCTTGTACTTGCCGCAGTTGCACTCCCAGTCCCGGGTGGGTCCGAAGATGCGCTCGCAGAACAGGCCCTCCTTCTCGGGCTTGAGGGTGCGGTAGTTGATGGTCTCGGGCTTCTTCACCTCACCGTGGCTCCACTGACGGATGTCGTCAGCGGTGGCGAGGCCAATACGCAACTCATCGAAGAAGTTGACGTCGAGCACGTGGTTCCTTCTCTCGTAACTCTGTTGTGCGGTGCGGAGCCCGGTCAGCGAGGCCGGGCGGTGCTGGTCTGGTGCGGTCGGTCCCGTATGCCGGGTGCTCGCCTTCGCGCGCAAGGTGGTCACCCGGCATACATGCAGGTCAGACCTCTCAGACTTCTTCCACGCTGCTCGGCTCGCGCCGGGACAGGTCGATGCCGAGCTCCTCAGCGGCGCGGAACACGTCCTCGTCGGCTTCCTTCATCTCGATGGCCTGGCCATCGCTGGAGAGCACCTCGACGTTGAGACACAGGGACTGCATCTCCTTGAGGAGGACCTTGAAGGACTCGGGGATCCCGGAGTCGGGGATGTTCTCGCCCTTGACGATCGCCTCGTAGACCTTCACGCGGCCGGGGACGTCGTCGGACTTGATCGTCAGCAGCTCCTGGAGCGTGTATGCCGCGCCGTACGCCTCGAGCGCCCAGACCTCCATCTCACCGAAGCGCTGGCCACCGAACTGGGCCTTACCGCCGAGCGGCTGCTGGGTGATCATCGAGTAGGGACCCGTGGAGCGGGCGTGGATCTTGTCGTCGACGAGGTGGTGGAGCTTGAGGATGTACATGTACCCCACGGACACCGGCTCGGGGAACGGCTCGCCGGAGCGGCCGTCGAAGAGCAGGGCCTTGCCGGTGTGGTCGATCAGCCGGACGTCGTCGCGCGTCGGGAGCGTCGAGTCGAGCAGACCGGTGATGACGTCCTCGCCCGCACCGTCGAAGACGGGGCTGGCGACGCGGCTGCCGGCGGGGGCCTCGTGGGCGTCCTGCGGGATGACCTTGGCCCAGTCGGGCTGACCCTCGATCTTCCAGCCGCGGGATGCGGCCCAGCCGAGGTGCAGCTCAAGGATCTGACCGACGTTCATCCGGCCGGGGACACCGAGCGGGTTGAGCACGACGTCGACCGGGGTGCCGTCCTCGAGGAACGGCATGTCCTCGACGGGCAGGATCTTCGAGATGACGCCCTTGTTGCCGTGGCGACCGGCGAGCTTGTCACCGTCGGTGATCTTGCGCTTGTTGGCAACGTAGACCCGGACGAGCTGGTTGACACCCGGGGGAAGGTCGTCACCCTCGTCCTTGTCGAAGACCTTGACGCCGATGACCGTGCCGGTCTCGCCGTGAGGAACCTTCAAGGAGGTGTCGCGGACCTCGCGGGCCTTCTCACCGAAGATCGCCCGCAGGAGGCGCTCCTCCGGCGTCAGCTCGGTCTCGCCCTTGGGCGTGACCTTGCCGACGAGCAGGTCGCCGTCGCGGACCTCGGCACCGATGCGGATGATGCCGCGCTCGTCGAGGTCGGCGAGAACGTCCTCGGAGACGTTCGGGATGTCCCGGGTGATCTCCTCCGGGCCGAGCTTGGTGTCACGGGCGTCGACCTCGTGCTCCTCGATGTGGATCGAGGAGAGGACGTCGTCCTGGACCAGGCGCTGGCTGAGGATGATCGCGTCCTCGTAGTTGTGGCCCTCCCACGGCATGAACGCGACGAGGAGGTTGCGCCCGAGGGCCATCTCGCCACCCTCGGTCGCGGGACCGTCGGCGATGACGGCGCCGGCCTCGAGCCGGTCGCCCTCGTTGACGACGACGACCTGGTTGTAGCAGTTGCCCTGGTTGGACCGGTCGAACTTGGCGATGCGGTAGGTCTGCGTCGAGCCGTCGTCGCCCGCGACGGTGACGAGGTCGGCGCTCACCTCGGTGACGACACCCGGCTTGGCGGCGACGACGACGTCACCGGAGTCGAGAGCCGCACGGAACTCCATGCCGGTGCCGACGAGCGGCGCCTCGGACTTCACGAGGGGCACCGCCTGGCGCTGCATGTTCGAGCCCATCAGGGCCCGGTTGGCGTCGTCGTGCTCGAGGAACGGGATCAGCGCGGTTGCGGCCGAGACCATCTGGCGAGCGGAGACGTCCATGTAGTCGACGTCGTTGCCGGGGATGTACTCGACCTCACCGCCCTTGGTGCGGACGAGGACGCGGTCCTCGGCGAAGGAACCGTCGGCGGAGAGCTTGGCGTTCGCCTGGGCGATGACGTGCTCGTCCTCCTCGTCGGCCGAGAGGTAGTCCACGTCGTCGGTGACCCGACCCTTGACGACCTTGCGGTAGGGGGTCTCGACGAACCCGAACGCGTTGATCCGACCGTAGGACGCGAGCGAGCCGATGAGCCCGATGTTCGGGCCCTCAGGAGTCTCGATCGGGCACATGCGGCCGTAGTGCGACGGGTGGACGTCACGGACCTCCATGCCGGCGCGGTCCCGGGAGAGCCCTCCCGGGCCCAGCGCGGACAGACGACGCTTGTGCGTCAGCCCGGCGAGGGGGTTGTTCTGGTCCATGAACTGGCTCAGCTGCGAAGTGCCGAAGAACTCCCGGATCGAGGCTACGACCGGGCGGATGTTGATCAGGGTCTGCGGCGTGATCGCCTCGACGTCCTGGGTCGTCATCCGCTCGCGCACGACGCGCTCCATCCTGGACAGGCCGGTGCGGACCTGGTTCTGGATGAGCTCGCCGACGCTGCGCAGGCGACGGTTGCCGAAGTGGTCGATGTCGTCGACCTCGACGCGCATGTCGGCGTCCTTGCCGTCGCGCTTGCCCTTCATCGTCTGCTCGCCGGCGTGCAGCGTGACGATGTAGCGGATCGTCGCGACGATGTCGTCGATCGACAGGGTCGAGGAGCCGAGTCCGGCCTCGACACCGAGCTTCTTGTTGATCTTGTAGCGGCCGACCTTGGCCAGGTCGTAGCGCTTGGGGTTGAAGTAGAGGTTGTCCAGCAGGGTCTGGGCGGCCTCCTTCGTCGGCGGTTCGCCCGGGCGCAGCTTGCGGTAGATGTCGAGCAGGGCGTCGTCCTGGCCCTGGGTGTGGTCCTTCTCCAGGGTGAGGCGCATCGACTCGAAGTCGCCGAACTCCTCGAGGATCTGAGCCTCGGTCCAGCCGAGTGCCTTGAGCAGCACCGTGACCGACTGCTTGCGCTTGCGGTCGACGCGGACGCCGACCATGTCACGCTTGTCGATCTCGAACTCGAGCCAGGCGCCACGGCTCGGGATGACCCGGGCCTGGTAGATGTCCTTGTCGGACGTCTTGTCGGCCTGGCGCTCGAAGTAGACGCCAGGGCTGCGGACGAGCTGTGAGACGACGACACGCTCGGTGCCGTTGATGATGAAGGTGCCGCGCTCGGTCATCAGCGGGAAGTCACCCATGAACACCGTCTGGCTCTTGATCTCGCCGGTGTTGGTGTTCATGAACTCCGCCGTGACGAACAGCGGGGCGTCGTAGGTCTGGTCCCGCTCCTTGCAGGACTCGATCGTCTTGCGGGTCTCCTCGAAGCGGTGGTCCCGAAAGGACAGGGACATCGAGCCGGAGAAGTCCTCGATCGGTGAGATCTCCTCGAAGATCTCCTCCAGACCGGAACGGTCCGGCACATCGGTGCGTCCCGCTTCCTTGGCCTGGGCGACACGCGCTTGCCAGCGCTCGTTGCCGAGCAGCCAGTCGAAGCTCTCTGTCTGCAGAGCCAGGAGGTCGGGGACCTCGAGAGGTTCGCGGATCTGGGCGAATGACAGACGGCCTGAGGCCGTCCGTGCGGTGGACACAAACTGGGACGCGGTGCGCGAGGCAGCCAAGGAGGGTCCTTCCACGGGCCTTACTGAGGTGTGAGCAAGTCGGCGCACCCGCGTTCAAGGACCCGTCTCCAGCATGGTCGGCGCGGCGGCCCGAAGCAGGTCCGGGGGCTACACGAGGCGCAGGGGCTGGAGTTGGGTTCTGGGGTGAGGGCAGCGCAAAGAGAGATTCTACCCATGCGAGGGCACAGAAGTCCAATCGAGTCAAGCACTGTCGGTGGGCGCTGTAGAAGCGCACCGTCCCTGACAAGCCCGTCGAGACGCCACGAGAATGGACCCTTCAGCGCCCCACGTCAAGAGGCACGGGTTCTCCGGCGTTTTGCCGGACGCGCCGAGCCGGTCCCGGTGGCCGGATCTGCGCAGGTCAGCCGGGTCCGGCTCGGACGCCAGCCGTCACGAGGGCGGGCAGGACGCGGGTCCGTCAGCCTTCCCCGCTCGCCGTCGGCATGGCGTTGGGCTTTGCGTCGCAATGCCGGCCTGGTGACCGGGCGGCGCATGGGGTGCCGCGGTGACTATGCCGTGCCCCATTGGGTGGGGAAAGCGCACCTCTCACGCTCCCCGGGGCGCCGCGCCCCACTGCCCGGGGCAGCGCGAAGCCGCGTAAGGTGTCCGGCCGGCTGGCCGCCGGGGGAGGCTTGAGCACGCCGCCACGGGGGGCACTTCCCGCCACGGCGGTCAACGATCCCCCACCGACTCACCGCCGGACGGGGACCCAGCGAAGCGGTCGGTTGCCGCCACGACGGCCTCGTTCATGGCTGGTGCACCGGCGTGGCCGGCGCCCCCCACGATGACGAGCCTTGCGTCGCGCCACGACTGGGCAATGCGCCACGCCGTGTCGGCGGGTCCGGCGAGGTCGAGACGGCCGTGGACGAGAACCCCCGGTATGCCGTGCAGCTGGTCGAGGTGGCCGACGATCGCGTCGTCGTCCTGGAAGGCCGCGTGGCTGAAGTAGTGCGTCACGAGTCGCGCGAAGCCGTAGCGGAAGCCGGGGTCCGCGTACCTCGGGTCCGGCGCCGGGTCCTCCTCCAGCGCGACGATCGCGTCCTCCCACCGGCACCAGTCCGCGGCCGCCTGCGCCCGCACGGTCGGGTCCGGCGAGGCGAGCAGTCGCGCGTAGGCCGCCGTGAGGTCCCCCTCCCGCTCATTCTGCGGGACACCGGCGGCCAACCGCGCGAAAGCCTCGGGGAAGTACCTGCCGACGCCGCGGGTGACGTAGTCGATGTCCGCGCGCCGGGTCGTGGTCACGGCGAAGAGGACGATCTCGCTGACCCGCTCGGGGTGCTGCACGGCATACGAGAGACCGAGAGTGGCGCCCCACGAGCCGCCGAGGACGAGCCAGCGCTCGATGCCGAGGTGCTCGCGCAGCGCCTCGAGATCGCCGATGAGGTGCGCGGTCGTGTTGACCGAGAGGTCGGTGACGGGGTCCTGGACCGACGGGGTGCTTCGTCCGGCGCCGCGCTGGTCGAACAGCACGACGCGGTAGCGCTCCGGATCGAAGAACCTCCGCCACCCGGGCGACGCGCCCGAGCCGGGGCCGCCGTGCAGGACGACTGCCGGCTTGCCGGCGGGGCTGCCGCAGACTTCCCAGTAGATCTCCTGAGCATCACCGACGGCGAGCATGCCGTGCTCGAGCGGCTCGGTGGCGGGATACAGCGTCATCGCAGTGTCAGAGCTCGGGGCACGGGCAAGGAGCCTAGAGCGCAGCAGGCCGGAAAGGGCCCGACCACACGTGGTGGTCGGGCCCTCGCCTCACTGCATTCGCAATCCGGGTCGCTCACGGCGTCCCGGAGGGTGGTCACTTGAGGGTGACGGTCGCTCCCGCGCCTTCGAGCTGCTCCTTGGCCTTCTCGGCAGCAGCCTTGTCGACCTTCTCGAGGACGGCCTTCGGCGCACCGTCAACGAGGTCCTTGGCCTCCTTCAGGCCGAGGCTCGTGAGGGAGCGCACCTCCTTGATGACCTGGATCTTCTTGTCACCGGCGGCTTCGAGGACGACGTCGAACTCGTCCTGCTCCTCCTCGGGGGCGTCCTGCGGGGCGCCCGAGCCGCCGCCGGGGGCCGCGACGGCGACGGGAGCCGCGGCGGTGACCCCGAAGGTCTCCTCGAACTGCTTCACGAAGCCCGAGAGCTCGATCAGGGTCATCTCCTTGAAAGCGTCAAGGAGCTCGTCAGTGTTGAGCTTCGCCATGATGGCGTTCCTTCCTGTTTCTGCCGTGAGTGGCGTTGGGTGTGGCTGACCGAGCCGGCGGACCGGCTCAGCTCTCCCCGCCGTCGGTGGGGGCCTCGGTCGCCACTGCGGCGACGTCTTCGGTTGGTGCAGCGCCTGCCGGGACATCGGCGGGCGCGTCCTGCGGGGTGTCGACAGCGTCCTGGGTGGCATCGTCGGCTGGATTCGGGGCGTCCTCGGGAGCAGCAACGGGGCCCTCGGCCTCGACCTTGTCGCGAAGGGCGTCGATGAGACGCGCAGCCTGCGACAGGGGCGCGGCGAAGAGGTAGACCGCCCTGCTGAGCGAGGCGTTCATGGCCCCCGCCAGCCTGGCGAGCAGCACCTCGCGGGACTCGAGGTCCGCGAGCTGCCTGACCTCGTCGGGAGTCACGGCCTTGCCGTCGAGGACGGCGGCCTTGATCACGAGGAGGGGGTGAGTCCTGGCGAAGTCCCTCAGGCCCTTGGCCGCCTCGACCGCGTCACCGGTGACGAACGCGATCGCGGAGGGACCCTTGAGCTGCCCGTCGAAGGCCGTGACTCCGGCCTCCTTGGCGGCTCGCTCGGTGAGGGTGTTCTTCACCACGGCGTAAGTAGCGTGCTCACGCAGGGAGTTGCGCAGCTCGGTGAGCTGCTTCACGGTCAGACCGCGGTACTCCGTCAGCACGGCCGCACCCGAGTTGCGGAAGTTGTCCGCGAGCTCGGCAATGGCTGCTGTCTTCTCAGCGCTGGCCATCGGGCCTCCTTCCGTAGCGTCGGACCGCGCGGCCGAAGGTCACCCACGAAGAAAGCCCCGGCGCAAGCGCACGGGGCTGCACGGCATACGGATCGCGGTGAGGCGAGAAGCCGGGAAACTCGAGTGGCCTGCGCTGGATGCCCGCTTCGTGCGGGGCCTTCGGTCCGAAGCCCGCGGATGCGGGCACCGGACAACCGGCGGTCTGTGGTCGCCCACCACACTACGGGCGGCAGGGCCCCACGGTCAAAACGAGGGCCGGCCGCCCGAGATGCTGGCGCGGCTCACTTCGGGGACTGCATCGTCCCCACCTGGTCCGCCGGCGGCTCGGTGACGGTCACCGGCGCCCCCCAGTCCGAGTACGCGACGTTCGCCGTGATTCCTGAGGCGGTGACGACGAACTTCGCTGGACGGTCCTGCTTGTCGACGTAGATCTCCACCGTGGCGCCGCCGGGCGCACCCGTCACGGTGTAGTGCGTGAGGTCACCCTCCTGGCCGATGAGCTTGGCCGTTCCGCCACTGAACGACCGGGTGATCTGGCGCGGGTCGCCCATGGACTGCAGCTGGGTCGACATCTGCTTGCTGAACGGGTCGGTGCCGTTGGGGTCGGCCTTGATCCAGGGCTTGCCGCCGGTGACCCCGGCCGGGAGGCCCTTCATGTAGAAGGTCCCGCCCTTGATGACCATCTCGAGGTTCATGCCGGACGTCTTCATGTTGGCGTGCATGTCCATCTTGGTCGGTTCGACGAAGACAAACTCCATGGTCATGTCCAGGGAGGCGGTTCCGGTCGCGGTCGCCTGGCCCTTGCCCGACTTGGCGGCGACCATCGCCTTCGCCATCCGGTCCCCCAGGGCCTCAGCGCTGGCCGACCCGGAGTCGGAGGTCCCCGGGCCGGAGGACGTGGCGGACGTCGTGGCGGACGAGGTGGCGGACGTCGTGGCGGACGTCGTGGCGGACGACGTGGTCGATGCTGCGGGCAAGGAGGAGCTTTCCGTGGCCTTGGGCGTGTCATTGGCGCCGGTCGTGCCGGACCCGGTGCAACCGGCGAGTGCCAGCGCGCCAGAGAGCGCGACGGTGGTGATGAGCTTGGTCTTCATGGTTCCCCTTTTGTCGGTCCGTCCGGACCGCGTCACCCGGTGTGGCGGGCGCCGTGCGGGACCCACGGGTGAATCTACCAAGCCGGCCGGCCTCAGTGACGCGGCTGCACCACCATGGCCGACCCACCTCCGCGCCGCACCGGCTCCGCCGCCGCCTCGAACTGCCCGCGACCGAGGGGCCGGATCGCCGTCACGGCCCCGATCTCCGGTGGCACCCCCGGCGACACCAGCGTGTGGCCCATGGCCCTGAGGGCGGCCCCGTCGGCGCTGTCCGCGAGTGCCGGCTCGGCGCCCTCACCGCCGTTGCGGGACGAGAGCCGTGGCGCGGCGATGGCGTCGACCAACGGGAGCCCGCGGTCGAGGTGGCCGAGCAGGGTCTGCGCGACCGAGGTGATGATCGTGGCACCTCCTGGCGAGCCGACGGCGAGCGCCGGGCGGCCGTCCTTGAGCACGATCGTCGGGCTCATCGAGGACCGCGGCCGCTTGCCCGGCCCTGGGAGGTTGGGGTCGGGGACTCCTGCCGTCAGGGGCACGAAGTCGAAGTCCGTCAGCTCGTTGTTGAGCAGGAAACCATACCCAGGGACGGTGATGCCGGAGCCACCGGTCTGCTCGATGGTGAGGGTGTAGGACGCGACGTTGCCCCACTTGTCCGCGGTGACGAGGTGCGTCGTGGACCTGCCCTGGGAGGGCTGCCCCTGGCGGCTGCCGGACGCCGCGCACGAGGTGTACGACCCGTCCGGGCTGCCGAAGGGGATCGGACGCGGCTGGGCGACAGTGGGGTTGAAGAGGCAGGCCCGCTCCCGGGCGAACGCGTCACTCGTCAGCTGGTGGACCGGCACGCCGGGCACATCGCCGACCCAGCGGTTGCGGTCGGCGAACGCGGTCGCGGACGCCTCCGAGAACCAGTGCAGGTAGTGGGCATTGTCGAGACTCTTCAGACGAGTGCCTGTCTTGGCCTCGTAGGCCTCGACGAGGTTGAGGATCTCGGCGACGGCTATACCGCCCGAGCTCGGAACGGGCATGCCATAGACGTCGTAACCCCGGTAGTCCGAGTGGACTGGGGCCTTGACGAGCGCCCGGTATGCCGCGAGGTCGGCTCGCGTCAGCCGGCCACCCATGACGCTCACACCGGGGGCCGTGTGCGGCGCCTGCGCCTCGGCCGCGATGGCGTTGGCGAGGCGCCCCGAGTAGACCGACTGGGCGCCGTGCGTCCGCAGCTCGCGGTAGGCCTTGGCCAGGTCGGGGTTGCGGAACGTCGATCCGACGGCCGGCGCCTGCCCCCCACGGAGGAAGATCCGGGCCGTGGCGGGGAACTTCGCGAACCGCGGGGCGTTCTGGGCCGTCTGGTCGCGGAACGTCTGGTCGACGACGAAGCCGTCAGCCGCGAGGCGTTCCGCGGGCTTCAGCAGCTCGGAGAGGCGCATCGTCCCGAACGTCCGGGTCGCCTTGTCCCACAAGGCAGGGGTGCCCGGGGCCCCGATGGACAGCCCGGAGCTCACCACGGTCGCGAAGTCCATGGCCGTGCCGTCAGGCTTGGTGAAGGTCGTGGGGGTGAAGGTGCGCGGCGCCGTCTCCCGCCCGTCGATCGTCGTCACCTTGCGGGACGTCGCGTCGTAGTAGACGAGGAAGCCGCCGCCGCCGATGCCGGCGCTGTAGGGCTCGGTCACCCCGAGGGCGGCCGCCGTGGCGACGGCCGCGTCGGCGGCGTTGCCACCACGCGCCAGGACGTCGATGCCGACCTGGCTCGCGTCACGGTCGACCGACGAGACCGCGCCTCCGCTACCGGTCATCACCGCCACCTTGGGCAGGGTCTGGGGCTTGCCGTGCCAGCCGTGGTCCTCGTGCGTCGACAGTGCGGTAGCGGGGGCGGCGACGGACAGCGAGAGCGCGGCCACGGCGGTGAGGCCGACCGCCAGGCGGATGCGGGTGCGGTTCATCAGTCGACGGTAGACCCCCGACGTTCGCTGTCGCCAGTGAGGAGCGGGGGTCGTCGGTTGGGTCGAAGCGACCGATGGCACAGATCTCCAGGACCATGGAGTAGCCCTCGTCGTCGTCAGGCACGCAGAAGCGCCCGGACCGCAAGGGTCCCGGGCGCTTCTGGCGCTCTCCGACCGGAGCCGGTGGGCAGGTCAGACCGCCTCGTCCTCGACGAGCAGGTTGCGGGAGCGACGGTGGTCGAGCGGGATGCCCGGGCCCATTGTCGTCGCCATCGTCGCCTTCTCGATGTAGTGGCCCTTCGAGGACGACGGCTTGAGCCGGAGGATCTCCTCCAGCGCAACCCCGTAGTTCTCCACCAGCTGCTTCTCGTCGAACGAGGCCTTGCCGATGATGAAGTGGAGGTTGGCGTGCTTGTCGGTGCGGAACTCGATCTTGCCGCCCTTGATGTCGGTGACGGCCTTGGCGACGTCCATGGTCACCGTGCCCGTCTTCGGGTTGGGCATGAGGCCGCGCGGACCGAGCACCTTTCCGAGCCGGCCGACCTTGCCCATCATGTCCGGCGTCGCGACGACGGCGTCGAAGTCCAGCCAGCCGCCGGACACCTTCGCGATCATGTCGTCCGAACCGACGTAGTCGGCGCCGGCCTCACGTGCGGCCTGCGCCCGCTCGGCGTTGGCGAAGACCAGGACGCGGGCGGTCTTGCCGGTGCCGTGCGGCAGGTTGACGGTGCCGCGCACCATCTGGTCGGCCTTGCGCGGGTCGACGCCCAGCCGCATGGCGACCTCGACGGTCGCGTCGTACTTCGTGCTCGTCGTCCCCTTCGCGAGGCGGACCGCCTCGAGAGGGGGATAGACCCTGCCGGCCTCGATCTTCTCGGCGGCCGCGTTGTAAGCCTTGCTGCGCTTCATTTCTGCTCCTGCGATGTCTGGTGCTGCGGTGGAGTTGTGGTCAGTCGGACCAGCGCGGTCCTGCCACGTCCGCGGCATACGTCTGGGTATGCCGGGAGGTCGCCGTGTGCGACCTGAGGAGGACCCCTCAGTAGCCCTCGGTGGTGATGCCCATGGAGCGGGCGGTGCCGGCGATGATCTTGGCGGCCGACTCGACGTCGTGGGCGTTGAGGTCGACCATCTTGTCCTTGGCGATGCCCCGGATCTGGTCGGCCGACAGCTTTCCGGCCTTGGTCTTGTGCGGCTCGCCGGAGCCCTTGGGCACACCGGCAGCCTTCTTGATCAGCTCGGCAGCCGGCGGGGTCTTCGTGACGAAGGTGAAGGAACGGTCCTCGAAGACGGTGATCTCCACGGGGATGACGTTGCCGCGCTGGCTCTCCGTCGCGGCGTTGTAGGCCTTGACGAACTCCATGATGTTGACGCCGTGCTGGCCGAGCGCCGGACCGACGGGCGGTGCGGGTGTGGCCTGGCCGGCCTGGATCTGCAGCTTGATGAAGCCCGAGACCTTCTTTGACTTGGGGGGCATGTGCTCTTGCCTTCTTGTTGTGGTGTGGGCCTACGCCGTGGGCGATGACCCGGTTGCAGAGCCCTTACGGTGTAAGGACCGACGTCTTTCGGTCAGATCTTGGCGACCTGGCCGAAGGACAGCTCGACCGGGGTCTCCCGGCCGAAGATCGAGACGAGCACCTTGAGCTTCTGGGTGTCGGGGCTGATCTCGGAGATCGTGGCAGGCAGGGTCTCGAACGGGCCCTCCATGACGGTGACGGACTCGCCGACCTGGAAGTCGACGACCTGGACCTCCTTGGCCTTGCTCCTGCCGCCCGAGGCGCCCCCGGCGCCTGAGCTGTCCGGCATCTCGAGGTCGGGGGCGAGCATGATGAAGACCTCGTCATGGCTGAGCGGCACCGGCTGGTGCGCGTTGCCGACGAAGCCGGTCACGCCCGGGGTGTGCCGCACGGCGCCCCAGCTCTCGTCGGTGAGGTCCATCCGGACGAGGACGTAACCGGGCATCCGGACCCGCCGGACGAGCTTCTTCTGGCCGTTCTTGATCTCGGTGACCTCTTCCATGGGCACCTCGATCTCGAAGATGTGGTCCTCCATGTTGAGCGAGATGATCCGGGTCTCGAGGTTGGTCTTGACCCGGTTCTCGTAGCCCGCGTAGGAGTGGATGACATACCAGTCACCGGCCTTGAGCCGCAGCTGCTGCATGTACTCGGCGACCGGGTCGACCGGCTCCACCGGCGGGACGGGTTCGGTCGACTCGCTGGCCTCGGCATCCTCGGCGGCGTTCGGGTCCCCCGCGATGTCCTCGGCGGCGTTCGGGTCCACCGCCGCCTCGTCGGTGTCGACGTCGAAGGCCTCGTCGTCGTCCGCCGTCGCCGGCTCCTCGGAACCGGTCGTCGAGCTGGAGTCCGTGTCGGCCTCCTCGGGCAGCTCCGCCTCGTCGATGTCGGCCTCCTGCGGCAGCTCCGCCACCTCGATGCCGGACGAGGTGTCGCTGGCGCCGACCTCGGTCGGGTCGAGGTCGTGCTCGTTCTCAGTTCCCTGGAGGGCGTTCTGCTGGGACACGGCTGTGGACCTGCTTCCTTGCTGAGCTGTGGTGACCGGACTGGTGTGGCCGGCCGGGTGGCGGCACTCGGATGTGGTGCGGACCGTCTGGCTAGCCGGCGAGGGCGAGCAGGACCAGCCGGTGGAACACGAAGTCCAGGGCGGAGACGATCCCCATGATGACGAGGACGAAGACGATGACGACGAACGTGTAGTTGAGCAGCTCCGAACCCGTCGGGCGCACGACCTTGCGCAGCTCATCGAGGATCTGGCTGACGAACAGACCGAGCGCCTTGACCAGCCGGGAGACCGGGTTGCTCCGCTGGACCGGCTTGCGGTCAGCACGACCCGACCCGCGCGGGCCCGCGCTCGTCTCGGTCACGATTCCTCTTCCTCCAGACGGCGGGATGTCCGCCGCGTTCCGTGGTGTCTCGTCGAGGCCCGTCAGGCGACCGACGACGCAGGGCAGGAGGGACTCGAACCCCCAACCGCCGGTTTTGGAGACCGGAGCTCTACCAATTGAGCCACTGCCCTTCGCGACCCCGGTTGGTGGGGGACCGCGGATGGCGACAGCCAGGTACGCGTGAGCATGGCAGCCGTCAACCACCGAGGAGACAGCATACGTGACCCTGTCGCCCCGACGCGAACCCGCTCGGCTCCCGACCACCCTCCTGACCAGACCGTCAGACGGCGGGTGAGCCCGCCCAGCGGACGGCGGCTGCACGGCATACGGGGAGGGTGGAAGGATCGGATCCGTGACCACCCAGCAGGACATCGCCTCCCACGCGCCGCTCGCGTCGCTCTCCCGAGACGAGCTCGCCACCTTCCTCGCCGCCAAGCAGGAGGAGTATGCCGCGCTGCGCCAGCGGGGCCTCAAGCTCGACCTCACCCGGGGCAAGCCGTCGTCGGCGCAGCTGGACCTCTCGGACCGGCTGCTCAGCCTGCCGACGACGACGAAGGACCGCTCGGGAGCCGACGTGCGCAACTACGGCGGGCTGGAGGGTTTGGCCGAGCTGCGCGAGATCTTCGCGGAGCTGCTCTGGGTCGAGCGGGACCAGGTCGTCTGCGGGGGCAACTCCAGCCTGACGATGATGCACGACACGCTGGTCCACCTGCTCCTGCACGGCGGTCCGGACTCGCCGCGGCCGTGGGTCCAGGAGGACTCGGTGACGTTCGTCTGCCCGGTGCCCGGCTACGACCGGCACTTCTCCATGCTCGCCAACTTCGGCATCGAGATGGTCACCGTCCCGATGAACGAGGACGGGCCGGACGTCGCCGCCGTCGAGGCGCTCGTGCGGGGCGACCCCAGCGTCAAGGGCATCTGGGTCGTCCCCACCTATGCGAACCCCTCAGGAGCCGTGTGCTCCCAGGAGGTCGCGGCCGCGCTCGCCGGGATGCCGACCGCGGCCGCGGACTTCCGCATCTTCTGGGACAACGCCTACGCGTTCCACCACCTCACCGAGGAGGAGGCCAAGAGTGCCGACGTGCTGACCCTCGCCGCTGCCTCGGGGAACCCCAACCGACCGATCATGTTCGCCTCGACGTCGAAGATCACCTTTGCCGGGGCAGGCGTCGCGGTCCTCGCGGCCTCGGCGGAGAACAAGGCGTGGTTCCTCAAGCACCTGTCGATGGGGTCGATCGGGCCCGACAAGGTCAACCACCTGCGCCACGTCGAGTTCTTCGGCTCGGCCGACGGCGTGCGCGAGCACATGCGCCGGCACCGCGACATCATCGGCCCGAAGTTCGCGGCGGTCGACGAGGCGTTGACCACGGCGCTGGGCGGCCTCGGTGTCGCGGAGTGGACCCGGCCGAGCGGCGGTTACTTCGTCAACCTCGACGTCCTCGACGGAACGGCCACCCGGGTCGTGGCCCTGGCCAAGGACGCGGGGATCGCCCTGACCCCGGCCGGGTCCTCCTTCCCCCTGGCCAAGGACCCCCGCGACCGCAACATCCGCCTGGCCCCGACGTTCCCCGTCCTCGACGAGGTCGAGACGGCGATGGCCGGGGTCGCCACCTGTGTCGCCCTGGCGGCCGCGGATCGCCTGTCGGCCGGCCGGTGAGACCGCGCCGCCCCCGGGATCCCGGTGGCGGCGCGTCCTCTGGCAGAGTGGCCGCATGAGTGACAACGGGATGGACGAGGGCAGCGGCAACAGCGGCGAGGACCTCAACACGGACGTGGGTGCGTACTCCCTCGACGATGAGGACCAGCTGCAGTCGGGCGAGACGCTGGTGGACCGAGGGGTGGACGACGTCCTCGACGAGGGCTACTCCCCTCCCGACACCGCCCGCGGCTCCAACGCCTGGGGTACGACCGCCTGGGAGCAGTCCCAGAACGAGACCATCGAGCAGCGGATCCGCCAGGAGGAGCCCGACCCCGACTCCGCGTACGGAGCCCCGGACAACGAGAGCCGTCTGGACCGGCCCGACGAGGACACCGTCGGCGGGGACGACCCCGACGCCATCCCGGTCGAGGACGACTTCGTCGGTGACACCGGTGGTCGCGCCGGGAGGCTCGTCGCGCCCGACGAGGGTGCGCACGGGGACGCCGAGGAGGAGTCGCTTGCCGAGGACGTCGGGTTCGACGGTTCGGGCGCCACGGCCGAAGAGGCCGCCATGCACATCGTGGCCGACGACTACTCCGACAACGATGTCGATGTCGGTGACCTCGACAACGAGCTCGGCAACCGCAACCGCTCGTAGCCCGAGGTCGTGACGACCCAGCACGCTCGGGACCTCGGCACACTCCCGAAGGCGCACCTGCACCTGCACTTCACCGGCTCCATGCGGATCGGGACGCTGGCCGACCTCGCGGCGCAGCACGGCATACCCCTGCCCGAGGCCCTGACGGAGTCGTGGCCGCCGCGGCTGCACGCGACCGACGAGCGGGGGTGGTTTCGCTTCCAGCGGCTCTACGACGTCGCGCGGTCCTGCGTGCGCGGCGAGGCGGACCTTCGCCGGCTGGTGCGCGAGGCCGCCGAGGACGACGCCGCCGAGGGGTCTCGCTGGCTGGAGATCCAGGTCGAGCCGACGTCGTACGCACCGTTTGTGGGTGGCCTCACCCCCGCGCTGGAGATCATCCTTGACGAGGCGCGAGCCGCCTCGCTCGAGGTCGGGATCGGCGTCGGGGTCATCGTGGCCGCGAGCCGGGTGCGCCACCCCCTCGACGCGCGCACCCTCGCGCGCCTCGCCGTGCGGTATGCCGGGTCGCGGCCGGGTGACGTCGTGGGGTTCGGCCTGAGCAACGACGAGCGACGCGGGCAGCTGCTCGACTTCGCTCCGGCGTTCGAGATCGCCCGCCGGGGAGGGCTCGCCCTGGTCCCGCACGCCGGGGAGCTCCTCGGCCCGGCATCGGTGCAGGACACGCTGTCCGTGCTGCGTCCCGACCGGATCGGCCACGGCGTCCGGTGCGTCGAGGACCCGCGCGTCATGCACGAGGTGGCCGACGCCGAGGTCACGCTGGAGGTCTGCCCGGGCAGCAACGTCTCGCTCGGGGTCTATCCCCGGGCGTCGGAGGTGCCGCTGCCGGCGCTCCTGGAGGCGGGTATCCCCGTGGCGCTGGGCGCCGACGACCCACTGCTCTTCGGAACGAGACTGGTGGCGCAGTACGCCATGGCGCGGCAGGACCTGGGCCTCGACGACGAGGAGCTTGCGACGCTCGCCGCGGGGAGCGTGCGGGGGAGCCAGGCTCCCGAGGAGGTCAGGAGGCAGGCATTGGCCGACATCGGGCACTGGCTGACGAACGCCTCGGTCGCTCGCGGCGCGCAGGGGGCCGAGTTGGTCGGCGCGCCGTTGTCACGGCACAGTGAGGGCTCCGACCAGCCGGCTCCGTCCTCCTCCTGACGAGCCGGGAGGAGGACGACGGACGATGAGGAAGCGACGATGAGAACCGCACTGATGGTGGTGCCGGCCTTGGCCATCACGCTCGGCGGGTGCTCCGAAGGACCGCGCACGCCGCTCGCGCCCCCGACGGAGGCCTTCCGCACAGGCGTCGCAGCCGGGCCCGGGCCGTCGACCGCGACGAGCCCTTCCACGTCGGTGGCTGCCGCCACGTCCACCACCACAACCGCGTCGCCGACCACGGCAACAGCCTCTCCCTCGACGCTGCCCACGAGCTTTACGGCCGTCGACAAGACGATCAAGGACCCCGACCTGGGCCACGAGATCGTCGTGACCAAGATCGCCCGCAACCTGCCCTGGCCGGCAGGCTACAAGGCGTCCGCAGAGGCGTTCGAGCTGCTCGCCGTGGAGATGAGGTGGACTCCCGGCACGGCATACACCGCGCCCCTGCGGCTGCAGGACTTCTCGGTCACCACGGGGAGCACGTTCCCGAACCGTCCCGACACCCTGGCCAACGAGGCGCTGAAGGGAGCCGGCTGGATGCTGCTGCCCGAGCAGCTGCCGAACGGCCAGAACGCCACCGGCTGGGTCGTCTTCAAGGTCGACCCGAAGGACGCCCCCAGGATGACGCTGGACTTCACCCGGCCGAGGTCACAGCTCGTGGACAACGACACGGTCTTCCCGACCCAGGTCTTCAGCGCGCCACTCGTCGGCTGACGCGGCAGACGACCACGCCCGTCCGGATCGACCACCTCTGGGACGACGAGGGCCGGCAAGGGCCTGGGCCAGCACCCACAGGACCCCTCCGTTCCGACTGCCGAAAGCCCTTCCTTGAATAAGCCATTTCGGACATACTGCCCGCATGCCGAGCAGCGCGCCGTGGAACTCCCCACCCAACTGGCCTACGCCACCGCCGGGCTGGAGGCCACCTCCGGGCTGGCAGCCGGATCCGGCATGGGGTCCGGCTCCCGAGGGATGGCGCTTCACCGAGGGGCAGGGGCGGTCGGGCGATTCGCCACGTCGGCCCTTCTACAGGATGAAGCGGGTGATCATCCCCAGCGCCATCCTTGGCCTGTTGGTCATCGGTGGCGCGGTGAACGGTAACGGCGCCTCGAACGATCCGGGAACTGCTACGGCGGTGTCCACATTGACGGCTGCGTCCACGTCAGGGTCGCCTGCACCGGCGTCCAGTCCGGCAACCGATGCAGGGGACGCCAAGCAGGCGGCGGACGCGGCAACAACGAAGCAAGCCGCCGACGCCGCCGCTGCCAAACAAGCCGCCGACGCGGCAGCAACGAAGCAAGCCGCCGACGCCGCCGCCGCTGCCAAGCAAGCCGCCGACGCGGCAGCAGCGAAGCAGACAGTTGACGCCGCCGCCGCCGCCGCTGCCAAACAAGCCGCCGACGCCGCCGCCGCTGCCAAACAAGCCGCCGACGCGGCAGCAACGAAGCAAGCCGCCGACGCCGCCGCAACGAAGCAGGCAGCCGACGCCGCAGCAACGAAGCAAGCCGCCGCCGCCAAACAAGCCGCCGACGCGGCAGCAACGAAGCAAGCCGCCAACGCCGCCGCCGCTGCCAAACAAGCCGCCGACGCGGCAGCAACGAAGCAAGCCGCCAACGCCGCCGCCGCTGCCAAACAAGCCGCCGACGCGGCAGCAACGAAGCAAGCCGCCGCCGACGCGGCCGCTGCCAAACAAGCCGCCGACGCGGCAGCAGCGAAGCAGGCAGCCGACGCGGCAGCAGCGAAGCAGGCCGCTCAGTCACCCGCACCCTTTGCGGCTCCGGCCCCGGGTGGAGTGAAGGACTTCGCCAACTGCGACGAGCTTCACGCCGTCTACCCCCATGGCGTCGGTATGCCCGGTGCGGTCGACCGCGTCGTGGGCGGCAAGCCGGGGGTGCGGAACTTCACGGTGGACGCCGACCTCTACGGCGCGAACAAGGGCAGCGACCGCGACGAGGACCGAATCGCCTGCGAGAAATAGTAGGAGCCCTTCCCGCGTCACGCGGGTGGGTCAGAGGGTGTCGCCGACGAGGGTGGGCTCGTTGACGAGCCGCACGCCGAAGGCGTCCTCGACACCGTCCCTGAGCTCCCGGGCAAGGGCGAGGACCTCCTTGGCCGTGGCCGAGCCCCGGTTGGTGACCGCCAGGGTGTGCTTGGTCGACAGTGCGGCCGGACCGGGGAGCCCGTGGCCCCTGCGGAACCCCGCCTGCTCGATGAGCCAGGCGGCACTCGTCTTGATGCCCCTCTCCTCGGCCCACCGGGGCAGGGTCGCAGCGTCCGGCCCGAGTCGCGCAGCGACCCGGCTCTCCAGTGCGCTGAACTCGCGCTCGGAGAGGATCGGGTTGGTGAAGAACGACCCGCAGCCCCACGTGTCGGGGTCCGCGTCGTCGAGCACCATCCCGCGACGCCGACGCTGGGAAAGCACGGCTTCTCGAGCGGCTGTTAGCGGAACACGCTCCCCGAGCTCGACCCCCAGATGGCGCGCAAGGTCGGCATAGGCCAGCGGCTCGCAGAGTTCGGCGATCCGCAGCTGGAAGAGGACGTCCAGGACGACGTAGCGACCTCCGGTGCCGTCCCCCGACTTGAACCGCGAGTCGCGGTAGGTGAACCCGCAGTCGGACCCGAAGAAGGTGCGCACCTCCCGCTGCCGCCGGTCCCAGACCCGGACCTGGCCGATGGTCTGGGCGACGTCCTGGCCGTAGGCCCCGACGTTCTGGATCGGGGTCGCTCCAACGCCGCCCGGGATCCCTGAGAGCGCCTCCACGCCGGCCCAGCCCTCGGAGACGGCTCGCAGGACCAGGTCGTCCCACACCTCCCCGGCAGCCACCCGAAGGTTGGCACCACCACACCTGTCGTCGGACTCGACCGCGATGCCCGACGTCTCGACGTGGACGACGGTGCCGGGGAACCCTTCGTCCGCGACGACGAGGTTCGAACCACCACCGACGACGAGCAGGGGCTCGTCGGCATCGTCGACCTCGCGGACCGCGTCCACGAGCTCGTCCGTCGTCGTCACGCGCACGAGGCGGGCCGCCGGGCCGCCGACGCGCATCGTCGTCAGGCTCGCGAGGTCGACGTCGTGCTCCTCCCGCATCGAGGATCTGCCGTCAGTCGAGCTGGACGACGGCGCGGGCTCGACCGAGGACCCGGTCCGTGCCGCAGGTCGCGGACAGCTCGACCGTGGCCAGACCCGTCTCGGTGTCGAGCGCCTTCACGACACCGGAGACGACGACGTCGGCTCCGCCCTCGTGGGGCACGACGACGGGCTTGGTGAACCGCACGGAGTACTCCTTGACCCGGCCGGCATCTCCCGCCCACTCGGTCGCAACGGTCACCGCGCAGCCCATCGTCAACATGCCGTGGGCGATGACGTCGGGCAGACCGACGGAGGTGGCGAACCGTTCGTCCCAGTGGATCGGGTTGAGGTCCAGCGACGCCCCGGCGTACTGGACGAGCTTGGCGCGGTCGATGTGGACCGTCCTGCCGGGAAGCGTCATGCCGACCTCCACGTCTGAGACCTTGCGGATGTCCCCCATCACCCGGCACCTCGGATGACGATCGTCGAGATGGCCGTGCAGAGGGGCTCGTCGGCTGCGGTGAGCTCGGTGCGCGTCGTCACCATGGCGTGGCCTCCGGCCTGCTTGACCGCATCGACCGTGAGGACGCCCACGACGTCGTCGCCCGCGGTGAGGGGTCGGTGGTGGACGAACGTCTGCTCGCCATGGACCACCCGGGTGTAGTCGATACCGGCCTCCGGGTCGCCGATGAACTGGGCGTCGCACTGCTGGGCAACCAGCACCGCGAAGGTCGGCGGCGCGATGACGTCGCGGTAACCACGGGCCACCGCGACCTCCCGGTCAAAGTGGACCCGGTCGGTCGAACCGACCGCCTGGGCGAACTCGCTGATCTTGGCGGGCCCCACGGCATACGGGACGGTGGGCGGGTAGGTGCGCCCGACGAACTCTGCATTGACCGGCATGCGCGCCACCCTATTACGCGGGGTTCGCGTCGCCGCGCGGCGCAGGCTCGTATGCCGTCTCGGCCGTCGGGCGCGCGTCGTAGCGCCAGAACGGCCGCACCAGGACGCCCGCCACGGCGACCACCGCCATGCACGCGACGCCACCGGCGACCCAGGAGACGGTGGGGTTCGTGACCGCTGCGGTCGCACCGGCGCGGACGTCGCCCAGCCGCGGCCCGCCGGCGACGACGGCGATGAAGACGCCCTGCATCCGGCCTCGCATCTCGTCGGGCGCGTAGGTCTGCAGGATGGTCTGCCGGTAGACCGCGCTGACCAGGTCGAAGGCGCCGGCGAAGGCGAGCAGGACGACGACGAGCCACAGCTGGTGGGCCAGCCCGGACAGCGCCACGGCCGCTCCCCAGCCGATGATCGCGAAGACCAGCGCCCGGCCCTGACGGCGCACCCGGCCGATCCAGCCGCCCGAGAGCCCGGCGACGACCGAGCCGATCGCGATGGCGGCGTAGAGGGGGCCGACGTTGCCGCTGAACCGCACGTCGGCGACGGCGGGAAAGAGCGAGCGGGGCATGGCCAGGACCATGGCGACGATGTCCACGAGGAAGCTCATGACGAGCACGGGCCGCACCGCGATGAAGCGCAGCCCTTCCCAGACCAGACGCATGTCGGCGCGGCGGACCTCCCCGTCCGGCTGGATGGCCGGCAGTCGGAAGGCCGAGTAGAGAGCGGCGGTGAAGAGCACCCCGTCGACGGCGTAGGCGTAGGCGAAGCCGCGGGGAAGGGTGAGGACGGCACCGGCGATGAGCGGCCCGACCACCTGGCCGACGTTCCCGACGGTGAAGTTCAAGGTGTTCGCGGCGGGCACGAGCTCGGTCGGGACGATCCGCGGGATGATCGCGCCGCGCGCTGACGAGGCGATGGCGAACATGGCGGACTGCAGGGCGACCAGGGCGAGGATCAGCCAGACGTCGCGCAGGTCGAGCAGCGTCTGGACGAGCAGGGCGAGGGTGACCAGCCAGCTCCCGGTCGAGGACCAGAGATAGAGCCGGCGGCGGTCGATGGAGTCGGCGATGGCCCCGCCGTAGAGCCCGAAGACGACGATCGGGACCAGCCCGGCGAGGCCGACGTAGCCCACGTAGAGGGTGGAATGGGTCAGCGCCCAGATCTGCACCGGGACGGCGACCTGGGTGAGCATCGAGCCGACGAACGACGTGCCTTGACCGATGAGCAGGCGCCGGTACGGGCGCACCGCGAGCGGCCGCGTGTCGAGGGCATGGCGGGCCAGCCGCCCACTCATGGGGCCAGCGCCTGCGTGCGGGAGGCGGCTGCCCGGCATACCGGCGCTTGGAGGTCAGCCCGGTGGGACAACGAAAGACCGCTCCCCCGGCTGGTGCCGTGGGAGCGGTCGTCGTGCGTGGACGTCAGCGGGTCTCTCGGTGCGTCGTCTGTTTGCCGCAGTTGGGGCAGAACTTCGCCAGCTCGAGCCGGTCGGGGTCGTTGCGCCGGTTCTTCTTGGTGATGTAGTTGCGGTTCTTGCAGTCCACGCACGCCATGGTGATCTTGGGACGGACATCAGCGGTCTTGCTGGCCACGGGAACAACCTGCTCTCGAACTCAAGGGTGTGGGCGTGCTCTGCAACAAACTCGGGGCGCTCAGTGTTCCGGTGGTGACCGGGCGAGCGACATCCGAGGATACGGCGGCGACCCGTGCAACGAGAAATCGCCGCCGGACCATCGCCGTCAGTAGCGGGAGCGGGGCTCGATCCCGCGACCTCACGATTATGAGTCGTGCGCTCTAACCAGCTGAGCTACCCCGCCCTGATGGCCCGTCGACCGCGCCGTCGAGACGGTGCGTCGAGGTGGACCAGAGCCCCAATAGGGAATCGAACCCTAGACCTTTTCCTTACCATGGAAACGCTCTGCCGACTGAGCTATTGGGGCGCCGGACAGGGGTCCCCCCTCGCCCGGTCGTGCGTCCGAGAGACTACACGGTGAGCCGCTCGCTGAGAAAATCGCGGACATCGCCGCGAAGATCCGCGAGCATCCCGCGCGAAGGTCCGATGCGGTTCAGTCGGCGGGGAGCTCGGGCGCGTGGGAGGGGTGCGGGGCCGGCTGCGCGCGCCGGCCGGAGACTCCCCCGACGAACGACGAGACCTCGCCCAACAGAGGCAGGAGCATCGACTGGTAGGCGTGGTAGACGTCCGGCTTACCCTGCCAGAGCGTGGCGGCCAGCTGGTTCTCGGCGTCGAGCTCATGGCGCCAGGAGCCACGCTCGTTGTCGATGAAGAAGTTCTCCGCGTGCGCGACCCAGCGGTCATACCACTCCCGGTATGCCGGGTCGCCTGTCACCAGCGCGAGCGTCCAGGCCGTCGCGATGGCCTCCGCTACCACCCAGTGCAGCCGGGCCCGGACGACCGGCTCGGCGTCGAAGTCGGTGGTGTAGACGAACCCCTCGGCGCCGTCGACGGACCACCCGTCGCTGACGGCGGTCTCGAAGAGGATCCGAGCGTCGTCGAGCAGCCACTCAGGGGCCGAGTCACCGAGGGCGGTCCGGACGTGAAGAGCCAGGCGGGACCACTCGAAGAGATGGCCGATGGTCACGCCGTAGGGGCGGAACTTGTCGGCCGGGTGCTCCTTGTTGTAGTCGAGCTGCACCTGCCACTGCGCGTCGTAGTGCTCCGGGAGCCGGTAGTCGTTGCCGGCGGAGAACTCGTGGACGACCCGGGTGACGATGCTCGTGGCGCGCTCGAGGTGGACCTGGGCGCCGGTGACCTCGTATGCCGCGAGCAGCGCCTCGACCGTGTGCATGTTGGCGTTGACGCCGCGATAGGGGTCGAGCGTCGTGAAGGTCCGGTCCCAGACGTCCGCGGACAGGCCGTCGCCGTCCTGCCAGAAGTGCTCGTCGAAGACCCGGAGCGCGTCGTCGAGCAGCTCGCGGGCGCCGGCGTGGCCGGCTGCGGTCGCCGTGGCGGTCGCGAGGACGACGAAGGCGTGGGCGTAGGCCTGCTTGCTGTCGTCGGTCGGCTCGGGCTGACCGTCTTGGCCGCTGGACCGGACGGCGGCGAACCAGCCGCCGTACTCCGCGTCGTGGAGGCGGCCGCGCAGCGCGTCGAGTCCGTGCTCCACCAATGCGGCGGCCGTGCCGTCGCCTTCGAGCTCGGCGAGGCCGAAGACGTGGGTCATCCGGCAGGTGAGCCACAGCTCCACCGGGTGGTCCAGCTGGGGGCGGCCGTCGTCGTCGAGCCAGGCGAAGCCTCCGTCGGGGTTGGCCGAGGCACGGGCGAAGTCCACGAGGGACGTGGTCTGGGCCTCCAGCCAGGAGCGTTCGTCGGCGGTCAGCGCGGAAGGTGAGGGCTCGGCCATGAGAGGAACCTACTGTGGCGGTATGAGCGGCTGGTCAGCACCACGCGGGCGCAGGTCTTGAGGCGGCGCCGCTCCCCCGACAAGGGTCACCCGACTCGATTTGGGCAGCGCCTCTCAAGGCGTCGCATCCCCGGACCATCTGTTGCTCCACTCACGCATGAGGTGCTCGGCAGTAGGCGAGAATCGGCCCGTGAGCGAGCAGCCGCGCACCGTTGTCGACGGCCTCCGGTTGCAACCCGGCGACGACGTGCTGGAGATCGGGTGTGGTCACGGCGTCGCCGCCAGCTACGTGCTGGAGCGCGGCTGCCGGTCCCTGGGCGCCGACCGCTCAGCGAAGATGGTCGCCGCAGCCCGCAAGCGCAACCCCGGCGCCGAGTTCCTCGTCGCCGGGGTTGGAGTCGCTCGACATTGGTGATCGCCGCTTCGACGTGATCTTCGCCGTGCGCGTCCGCGACTTCCACCGCGACCCCACGCACCTCGACAACTACCCCAAGCCCGGCGGCCGCGCGAACTCAGTTATGGATGCGCCTGCCGCGAGCGTGCCGCCGGGATGAACGACTGGCATCAAGGCCCAGGGGGCTCACCAAGGCCACTGACCACCTTGTCGTCCGGCGGGTCGACCTGCGAATCAGCAAGCCCAACTGCCTATGCCGGCGTGGGTTCTGGCACAGGCCCCCGCTGCGTGGGCGTTCCTCGACCGGGTCGTGGATCCGGTCAGGAATCAAGAAGCGTCACGGTCGTTCCGTTGCCTAGCATTTTGAGAGCAGGCAGGACACACCCAGTGACCGTCAGGAAGGAAGCACAGAGATGCCCACGAAGAACGCCACCGCCACGTCCGAAGGCTTCACTGCCGAGGAGCGCGCTGCGATGAAGGAGCGCGCAGCCGAGCTGCGAGCCGAAGGCAAGAAGGGAGCCAAGAAGGCAGAGGGCCTGCAGGCAGTCCTCGACCGCATCGAGCAGATGGCGCCCGAGGATCGCGCGCTCGCCGAGCGCGTGCACGCGACAGTGACCGCCACCGCCCCGGAGCTGACGCCGAAGACCTGGTACGGGATGCCGTCCTATGCCAACGCCGACGGCAAGGTTGTCATCTTCTTCCAGGACGCGGGCAAGTTCAGCTCCCGCTACTCCACCCTGGGCTTCCAGGACGTGGCGAACCTCGACGACGGCGACATGTGGCCGGCGTCATACGCGCTCCAACAGTGGAGCCCTCAAGTGGAGAAGAAGGTCACCGAGCTGGTGAAGGCCGCGACTTCTTGAAGGATGCAGCGACGGCCGAGGTGCCGCCATGCGTCCACCAGACCGCTGCCAGGGTGGCATGGACCGGACCTGGCATAGTTCTACGTCTATCGCGGCTACTAGATGCTTCGCTGCAGGATCGGTGTCTGGCCAGACTCGGTCCAGGTGCCCGGCGGGCGGCTCTCTTTGCGGCTGCCCACCCAGCTGAATGATGTGGCTCTCTTTCGGTCTGCAGCCCGCCGAGCACCGTTGACGAGGCGTGGCTCAAGAAGGGACTGCCCTGCTCGTAGTAGCACTGCCCGCCCCGTCGTCCCTTATCGGCACGAGCGCAGGCGGGAGCAGCAGCATGCAGCACAGAGAACGCGTCATCATCGGGTCGACCCGCACAAGCTGTCGGCGACGATCGAGGTCGTCGACCATCACGAGCGCTGGCTCGGCTCGGGCCGGTTCAGCACCGACCGAGCCGGCTACACCGCGATGCGGACCTACGCGAAGGCCTGGCCCGAGCGCGTCTGGGCGGTCGAGGGCGCCAACGGAGCCGGTCGCCCCCTAGCGCAACGACTCCTCGAAGCCGGCGAGAACGTCGTCGACGTCCCGGCGAAGCTGGCCGCCCGGGTCCGGCTCTTCGACACGGGGCACAACCGCAAGACCGATGCGCTCGATGCGCACTCGATCGCGGTCGTCGCGGTCCGCATCCAGGGACTTCGAGTCCTGCAGGTCGACGGGGAACTCGAAGCGCTGCGGATGCTGACCGACCGCCGCGAAGCCCTGACCCGACGCCGGATCCAGACCGTCAACCGGCTCCAGGCCCTGCTCGCGGATCCGCTGCCCGGACAGGCGAAGAAGGACATCACCGCGCTCCAGGCCAAAGCCATGCTCGCCACCGTCCGACCCCGCGACCTCACCGGTAAAACCCGTCGCCACATCGCCGCGGAGGAGCTGGCCGAGCTGATCGCGGTCGACACCAAGATCACGGAAGCCACCGCGGAACTCAAGACCATCGTCCTGTCCCGCGGCTCCCACCTGATGGACCTGCACGGCGTCGGACCCGTCGTAGCAGCCCGGGTCCTGGCCGACGTCGGCGACGTCACCAGGTTCGCTGACCGTAACCGGTTCGCGTCCTGGACCGGCACCGCACCCCTGGACGCCTCCTTCGGGGAGCAGAACCGCCACCGGCTCTCCCGAGCGGGGAACCGCCGGATGAACCACATGATCCACATCGCCGCGATCACCCAGATCCGCCTCGACACCGACGGCCGGACCTACTACCGACGCAAGCGCGCCGAGGGCAAGAAACCCCTCGAGGCACTCCGGTGTCTCAAGCGCAGGATCTCCGACGCCCTCTATCGCCAACTGCTCGCCGACCACCAGCCCACGGCTGATCTCGAGCGTCGAGCGGGTCCGGGAGGGCACTGCAGGGCGTCTCAAGAATCCAGCGCGGTCGACCCACCCCCGCACATCGACACTTCGGACCAGCCACTTCCCCGACCCGCACCCCAGACGCTACCGGCCCGCCGCGACCCGTGCGAACCCCCGCCCGGGCTCGGCTCCCCAGCCCACGCGCCGACGCGCCGCAGCCGTCAAAGTGGAGCGCCCCACCGGACGAACGACCTTGACGGTGACAAGCGCCGGCGCACACTTCAAGGAGCCGATCCCGGCGTCTTGACAACAGAGGGGAGCCGGAAGGACGCGCTTGCCGACCGCCAACTCCGAGCGTGCCGCAACGGAGCGCGGATGATTGGTCCGACTCTTAGGCATCATGGGCGCGTGGCCATCCTTGCGAGCGCGGTTCCAGTCGACCATCGGAAGCGGACTGCGCGTACGGCCGAACTGGTCGCCCAAACTCCACGCGATCGTTCAGGAGTTGGAGAGGGTCAAGGGCACGGCGGTGGGTGGTGGTCGGGCGCGGGGTGCGCTCCGGCGGGGTGGAACTGCACGCCCGCCGTCGCGCATCTGCGTGCGCTGACCGAATACGCCGAGATTCGCGTGAGATAGCGTTCCGGCGTGACGTTGAACCATGTCCGACGTGGACGCGGCAGGCCGCTGTTGCTCGTGCACGGTCTGGGCGCGGGGTGGCGATCTTGGACTCCGATTATCGAGCAACTGGCGGAGCGCCGTGAGGTAATCGCTGTCGACCTACCGGGGTTCGGCGAAACGCCACCCTTGACCGGCGAGGTCTCGATCGCCACCCTGACCGACTCCGTCGGCGACTTCATCCGCGAACAGGGGCTGGACGGGGTCGCGACTGTCGGCCAATCGATGGGCGGGCGAATGGTGCTCGAGCTTGCGCGGCGGGGAGTCGGCGGTGACACCGTGGCGCTGGACCCAGGCGGCTTTTGGAGCGACCGCGAGCGCTTCGTCTTCGGCGCCACGCTGCGGCCATCGATCACTTTGGTCCGAGCGCTGCGCGGCATCTTGCCCTCACTGCTCGGCAGCCCCGCGGGGAGGACGTTGCTGTTGGCGCAGTTGTCGGCGCGACCCTGGGCGCTCTCGCGCGAGACCGTGCTGCCGGATGTGGCCGGGCTGGCCGACGCCCCGGCGACTGGCGCCGCCATGGACGCCCTGACCAAAGGGCCCAAGCAACAGGGCGCCCCGGCAGGCACAGTGCCCGGCCGGGTCACGATCGGTTGGGGGCGCCGTGACTTGGTGACCGTGCCGAAACAGGCCGCGCGTGCCACGGAGCTGTTTCCCGACGCAGTGCTGCACTGGTTCGAGCGGTGCGGTCATTTTCCACAATGGGACGCACCGAACGAAGCTACCCGGCTGATCCTGGACAGCACCGACTGAGGTTGGGTGCCCCACCCAACCGACGAGAGCACCCGTCGCGGCGGAAGGACGCACGGACCGGGGTGAGCCGGTGGTTGAACAGGGACGGTGCACCGCGGCTTGTGCCGGGGCCGCTTCACTGCGCCTGGGGCCGCCACGCAGGATGGCGGCAAGTTTGAAGAAACTTCCATGGTCGATGTCGAAGAGCTTGGCAGCCGTTCGACGTAAGTGCGAGAAGCAACTCCCCAGCAACCAGTAGGAGTGATCAATATGCCGCGTTTCATGGGATTCGTGAGGATGGAAGAGGGTATCGGCACGCCGCCACAGGCGCTGTTCGACGCGATGGACGCCCACATCGGCGATCGGGCCGCCAAGGGTGTGTTCCTGGACGGCGGCGGTCTGTACGGGACTGAGGACGCCGTGAACTTCGTCGTCCGCAAGGGCGAGATCAGCCGGGTCGACGGACCGTACGCCGAGGCCAAGGAGGTCGTCGGCGGCTGGTCCATCATGCAGTACGACAGCCTCGAGGAGGCCGTGGCCGACCAGCGGGAGTTCGCTGAGCTGCACGCCAAGTACTGGCCCGAGGTCACGGTGATCTCAACCCTTCGCCAGATCTCCACCGGCCCGGAGGCCCCCGGCGACTGAACGGGCCTCACTACGCTGGCATCGTGCCGGCAGAGACCAGGGGGGAGGCCCCGAACGGGGCCATCGTCGCGGCGTGGCGGGCCGAATCGGCCCGCCTCGTCGGTGCTCTCACCCGGATGACCCGTGATCTGGAGCTCTCCGAGGACCTGGCGCAGGACGCACTCGTGGCCGCGCTGGAGCAGTGGCCGACGACCGGAGTTCCGGAGAACCCGATCGCGTGGCTGATGACCATCGCGAAGCGGCGCGGCATCGACCACTTCCGGCGCGCCGACAGCCTTCGTCGCAAGATCATGGAGCTCGAACGCGCCCGCGGTGGGGAGGAGGAGCAGATGCTCGATCTCGACGGTCAGGTCGACTACATCGAGGACGACGTCCTGCGGCTCATCTTCTTGTCCTGCCACCCCTCCCTTACTGCCGAGTCCCGGGCCGCGCTGACGCTGCGTCTGGTCGGCGGACTCACCACCGCCGAGATCGCCCGCGGGTGCTTGGCCACCGAATCCTCTATAGGCCAGCGCATCTCGCGAGCCAAGAGAACACTGTCCGCGATTCACGCCGAGTTCGAGTTGCCCACGGGGCCGGAGCGGACCAGGCGTCTCGACGACGTCATGGCCGTGATCTACCTGATCTTCAACGAGGGCTACACAGCCACCGCTGGCAAGGACTGGATGCGCCCCGACCTGGCGAACGAGGCGATAAGGCTCGCACGGATGCTGGTCGCCTTCGCTCCCGACGAGCCCGAGGTGCTCGGACTGCAGGCGCTGCTGGAGATTCAGGGCTCGCGGATGGTCGCCCGGCTCGACGAGCGGGGTGAGCCGGTCCTGCTGGAGGCGCAGGACCGGAAGCGGTGGGACCAGCTGCTGATCCGGCGCGGGATGGCCGCCCTGCAGCAGGCCGAGCTGCCCGCCGCGCGAGGCAAGCCGGTCGGGCGATACTCCTGCAGGCCTCGATCGCCGCCCAGCACGCCCGCGCCGGGCGTGCCGAAGACACGAACTGGCACCGGATCGCGGCTCTGTACGACGTCCTGGCCGACGCCGCGCCGGGACTGGTCGTCGAGGTGAACCGGGCGGTCGCATACGGGCGGGCGTTCGGCCCAGACGCAGGGCTCGCCGTGCTCGCGGAACTGGACGCACGTGCCCCCGGCGACTCGCCGCTCCTGCCAAGTGTGCGCGGAGACCTGCTCGAACAGGCCGGGCTGCACGCGCAGGCAAGCGAGGCGTTCACCGAAGCGGCCGCCCGCACCAGAAACCAGAGCGAGCGTGCAGTGCTGCACCGTCGGGCCAAAGTGAACCTGACGCTCTGGTCGACATCGAGGTGATCCGCCACCCCAGGCGTCCTGGACCTTCCGACAGCCATCGGGTCTCGGCCTCCGCTCATGGGACCCGCCCCATCGAGTCACACCTGGACACTGCGAGGTCGCTACCACGCGGCTGAAGGCCATATCAACCCGGACGGTACGCGGCGGATAGACGCACCCGGCGACGCGCCTCAGGATGGCTGCAAACGCGTGCGCACTGATTCGCTGCCGGGCAGCCGAGGCCTTGCCCCAGCCCATCGTGCTACAAAGTGCTACGGTTGTTCCATGAGGACGATCAGTCAGCGCGAACTACGCAACGACAACGCCGCGGTGGTGCGCGGCGTCGAGGGCGGCGAGTCCTACACGATCACGCGCCGTGGCGTTCCCGTCGCCCGGCTCGTCCCCGCGAACGATGGGGCGGACCTTCGGTGTGACCGCCCAGCAAAGAAGCGGGTGAAGTACACGTCACAGCAGCGAGTCAAGGCTGCCACTCCCACCGCCGACCTGCTCGGCGATCTGCGAGGAGACCGTTGAGTCGGTGGTACCTGGACACCTCCGCCGCCCTGAAGCTCTTGGTCGAGGAGGACGAGTCTGACGCGGTGGCGAGGGCCATCGATGGCGCGTCCCCCGACCTGGTCGGGTGTTGGCTCCTGGACACAGAGCTGCGTCGAGCTGCTCAGCGTGAGACCGCCCTCACCCAGGAGAGCGTCTCCGACTTCCTCGACGGAATCGACCTCTACGAGGTGCCCGCGTCGCTGTTCCGAGAGGCGGGCCTTCTCCCCGGAGCAAACCTGAGGTCGCTCGACGCACTTCACCTGGCGGCAGCCGTGCGGATCGGCGTGGACCACCTGGTCACCTACGACATCCGGATGAGCGACTCTGCACGGGCGCTCGGGCTGAGTGTCATCACACCGGTGTAGAAACCATGGCGGGGCCGACAGCAGGTCGCTCCAACAATCGCTTCGCACGCCCACTCATCGGCTGATCGAGTGGGCGCACTTGGGGGCACGTCCGAATCGAAACCGTGCTGCTGAAGCGGCGAAATGCCGCACCTTCCCCAGCTTGGCACGACGAGCGGATACGGCAGATCCAGACGTTCAATAGGGGGCACCCCCCATGACCGCTCAGCAGTCAAATACTGACCAGCAGATGTCGTTCCGCAGCCTCTGGTCGTCAACTACGAGTTCGCGAATCGCCTCCGGGAGCTGGTCACGCTGCCATTGGCATTCGAGTCGCCCGGCGGCCTCGCCCTCCCCTTCCGGCGCGGCAGCACGTGCGGCCTTGATCGCATAGGCGGCCGCCCCGAGCTCATGCGCGGCGACGTGTGCGACGGCCGCGGCTTGGCCAGCGGCGTACGCGGCATTCCGTGCTGCCCCCCGTAGGGGGCTGGCCGCGCCCATTGCGTGGCCGCCAGCCGCGCGAGCCTGCATCATCTTGACCTCGCCACGGACCCAGGCGCGGGCGTGCTCGATCGCTTCATGTGGTCGTGGATCCTCGGGCCGAGCCGACTCGAACAGGTCAAGGACGTGCTCCGCGCACGATGCGGCCCAGCGAGCGAGGAGATGGTGATCCGAATCAGTGAGGGTCCCACCACGACGGATCGTCACGAAGCGAGGGTCCCGAACCTTCGGGAGGATCATTGGTTGGGCCCTCCCTCTCCTTGTGTCCGTCCAACACCACAGGGCGCCGGGGAACAGTCTGCGCTCTCAACCGTAGAGTCGTTCGAGGACAGGGCGGCCCTTCGATTATCGTGCAGCCTGGCGGGAACCCGTCCCGTACGCCCTGTACTCGGCGACGTGCGCCCGCAGGCGGCGAAGTGACGCACTTCTCGCGCCCTTCGCCAGATTTCACCGGAACGGGCGGATCGCCGCAGATGAGTGCTATTCGTAGTGTGTCCACATGCGCAGGATGTGGACAACATGCTGGTCGGGGAGAACTTCGTAGACGAGCCGGTGCTGAATGTTGATTCGTCGGGAGTAGCACCCGGCGAGGTCAGCGACCAGCTTCTCAGAACGCGGCGGCGTGGCCAATGGGTCTTCACTGATGATGTCCAGCAGGTGCTGGGCCTTGGTCTTCAACCCAGAGGACGCCAGCTTCTTTGCGTCCTTCTGGGCCTGTCGCGAGTAGATCAGCGTCCAGGTGGTCACCAGTCAAGGTCGGCGGACCCGGCCTCAATACCGTCGGCGCGCGCCTGGCGGATGGACTCGGCCAGCCCTGGGACAGAGGCCAGGAACAGCGTCTCCTGGATCGCCTGCCAGTCTTCCTCGCCGACCAGCACCGCGTTCCCCCGCTGCCCCGTGATGGTCAACGGCTCGGACTCCTCGTTGACCTGGTCGATGAGACGGTACAGGTTGGACCGCGCCGTTGTCGCACTTACTGCAGTCACTATGACCACCTCCTCCACCAGCGTACGCCATAACGTACGCGAAGACAAGTGCATCCGCCAGGCTGACGCCCCTCGCCGCGTGACTAATACGAACGTGGGAGGTGGCCGTTTCGCACAACGCGGATCTGCACGACGGACTGCCCATCGGCAGCTCCGGCGACGCCGCGCCACAGCCCGGCAGGCGGCGGAGAGACGCAGGTCTGACGCGCGGACTCGCGGCAGATGAGGCGTTGCCGGCTCAGGCTTCTGAGGCGTGGAAAAGCTGGGGAAGGACATCGACGAGCGATGCCAGAGCGGGCGTTAACGGCACCGCTGCGATGGCGTCGACAGCCTTCGCGGCTTCATGCAGCTGAAGTGCCCGCAGGGTGTCCGGCACAGGCTCGCCCTCCAGGTTCACCTGAAGGCCTGAGTTCTGCTGGGCGATCACCAGGTCGATGCAACACCCGCGTGCACGTGGCTGGGCGTTTGCCTGCGGCAGGCGTGGAAACCGGTCGCTGAGTTCGTCATGGCTGGCGCAGTAGATGACCTGGGTGTCACTGCCTTGTCCGGCCGCGAAGCCCTCCCGCATCAAGACGCGGTCAAGTGCGGCGGATGTAGTAGCGGCGAAGTCCATGCGTCCATCGTCTCAACGATCACGGCGTGCGCCCGACAGCGGCAGGAGCGGATGATCGCCAGGCGGCGGATCGGGCGGCTCGTGCCCGTTAGAGGGCTTAGACGGCGGGGCCGTCATTATTGAGTCAAGTGTGTGGTTCGGGTCGCCTTCGCGATGAAGGGGTGGTCAGGCGGCCAGGTGGGCTTGAGCGGCGAGGTGGTCGTAGGCGGAT
>JAABUP010002564.1_pt1 | contig 34776 bp, 39 predicted proteins | sample 5559201 | NCBI WGS metagenome assembly JAABUP01 (sample SAMN10711887, study PRJNA513373) | rock metagenome | isolation source: Antarctica rocks | place: Antarctica
CTTGCTAAAATGTAACGAGTATCCCAAGTGAGGTCTCTACTGTTCGCCAGCGTTCCACTTCAACTTGTTCCTCGCAAATGGTCCTAACTATGTGATGTCAATGATGATTATTTCGAATATGGAAGAAATTGATAATGACCGGGCTTGGCTATTTCGCTCAACTATTCCTTTCTTTACTTGATTAGCTCCTTCTTTTTCGCTCACCACCTATGTAAGCTTGGCGGGGGAAACTTCGTGTCAGACTCCACTGCGCTGGCACATCTTCGCTAATAACGAAGAAGCCCGTACCCTATCATGCACATATTTCTAGGAGGATGGACCTTGCTGAATTGGGAGAGTATGAAGCTACTACTGACTAAAACGCGCAAGTACGCCCTTGTCCCAGGTCGTGTCGCCGAGACGAGTGAAAGATGCGACATCCGCCGTGCGCGCATGGGTAATAAGTCAGATTGGGATATGTTTCCTCTCCTCTACACAATTATCGGGACCGATTATCAATAGCCAATTTCGTTCCCCGCCCCTGTATCACCTGACCGAATTCATTGTGATGGCTTCTACGCAGAAGGACCGAAACCTTTTTTTAACGATTGTACTGTAGCGTTCAATAGGCTGCCCCTTGGTCCCGAGCCTATTCTATTTAAAAGGCCTTGGGATCGGTATGATCCTTATTCTTTGCCTTTCTCTGTAGTCCATGGTCGGGATTCTAACATCGTAATGACATACCAGAGTCAGGGAATGAGCTGACAGCTGCAGGTACATGCGAAATTCAATTTGATGTTTCCGGCCCACCGGGCGAGGGGCCTCGATACCGCCGGGGTCCCCTTCTCACTATCGTTCCTATCAAAACCAATCGACATGCGCAACATGGCAGGTAACGTTATAGAAAAATGTGTCGAAAGCCAGGACGAAAATGAAAGAGCTGGTTGGATTACGAAGGGGATCGGGGGTCTCTTTAATTATATCTCCGATACCGCGAATTCTTTCGACCTTGTCAACGCGCGTAAGTTATCTAATATACTTGAATCGAGATACTTAAAGCTGAAACCACGAAGCTTTAAATACACTGTTGTACACTCTCGTAGTCTTAGACACAGGCCATAGCGGTCAGCCTAGCAGCTACTCCTGGAACCCCGGAAACGAGGACATCGATCTTGGTTATGAAGTGCAAGACCGTCTTAGAGGTGAGGCCGAGGATTATGTGGAGGGAAGTCCGACTGAGCGGGAGTACATACGACGTGAAGAATACATTCAGAGAGCTATTGATCATCTGTCGCCTGAGACAGGTAAGACATGGTTTGATAATTACCATGATGAAGCACTCTCTCTTTTTGCGGGGAATGTTGCCAGCTTGCAGTGCAACGAGACAATTGGAAGGATAGGCGGTGGAAATTGCACTCACGTAGTTGAGTCGAGTAGGAGGAGACGCAGATAAGTGTCGGCCGTTGCGAAGAGATTGCGCTCGTACTCTTCATCATCCACTTCCATATAAAAAACCTTCATACCCAAACTTCGAACCTTAGGTGACCTTTCAAAAATTGACGTTAAAGATGCAGCTGCTAGCCACAGAAATCTCCTAGGGCAGTCTCGGCTCTGTAAGCATAATTTGATCAGGGGCGACCGAGCACATGGAGCCTATTCATTTAGTACCCAAAACAATTTCGCCTATGAGGCATCACAGCCTTCTGTATCTCTTCCCTGCTCTTGCCTCCTTCAGAATGTCCTGGACTTCATCAATGTGTGAGACCTCTGCCTAGTGAGCCTAGATATTCATGACATGGATGCTCATCGTTGCCGGAAAGATAATCATCCGGTGAACTAGGCCTTCTTCGATATCAGTGAGTCTGACGTACTTGACGAAGAGAAGAGGAGAAAGTGGTGTCGTAGGTAGCTTCGAACCAGAGCTTAGGGGAGCCTTAAGGAGTCCTCGCCCCCGAGAAACAGCTGGCATGTCCCAGCCATCTCTATCGCTCGGTCACAGGCATACTGAGTGACTCTCTACCTCCACGAACAGGCTCCCTATTGCGAGCTCAGCCTTGACATTCGCTCGCACTGTTCGCTATCAGCCAATGCTAGGCTTAGCATACGTATCTAAATTGACTTTGGGAAGCAGGTGGTGTGGTCTTATCTAGAAGCTGCATAGATTACCACGAAGCCAACGGATCTTATAGTGTTCACTAAGCACTCGTGGATGCCACTATATACAATCTTGAGCTTTTAGTGACAGCGATGTTTCTCACCAATGAACGTGTATAGACTGCTGGATAGATATGATCTCTTATACATACTCCACAATCAGTACAGCTCCATGCAGCAAGCATTGTCTGGTGACACCAGAACTTCCAACTTATTATGTACTAAGAGATGGCAACCGGCAATACTTAGACGTAGAAACACTGAGCGCTGGACTCCGGCTAGACTCATAGCCATATCGGACGAGAAAAAGTACCACCTCCTGCCTATACACTATGCAAGACCGGTGGGGGAATAGTACTGACGGCCTCGCTGCCATAGAAATGTATACTTCAAGAGAATAGATCCGATTAGCACCTACACAACACCCATACCAGGACTTACGAGCCCTTCAAGTCCTAGCCTTCTACCAGAAAGTCGACACATCATCGCACGAGAGCAGACTCAGTACACAGTTCCGTATATCCTTGTAGGCAAGCAATATCAGCAGTATCGCTTTTGTCGGCTTCCACAGGATGCCTAAAGACGCTTAAAGTTAGAGAAGAGATCTGAAGTGTCTCAGGCTAGGTGAAGGATGGCCGGCTTTGACTGAGGAGGCCGAAGACGTCGGGTGGTAAAATATCGGAGCTGGCCTAACACAGTCCCTGAATTTTCCCACCAGGGTAGTAGTGAATTAGAGGAGAAGAGCCGAAGAATGGTCCATCGCATGGGAGATATCAAAGAAGTATAAATGAGTGATTCAGCGCGCCAGAGTCGGCCTTTTCTAAGCGAAATCAGCTTATAATGCCGGAATTCATACAAGCACCTCACGTCTAATGATGCTCAATACGTTGAGTGGGTTTCTTCACGTTGGGGCTTTACATGCCAAAAAACCAAAACCCTCTCACTCTATCTCTCTCTAATGCTTGTATCACCCTCCTCCACCATTATATTTAGTCTCCCACGACGAAATCCCAGCATTCTAGACCACGTCTTCGGATCGGAGCCATTCATAAGGGAGCGGTCGAGGAGGGTCTGAATCAAGCCATGGAAATCCATACGCGAGATTGATGAAGTCGTACTTCGCATGGCGGTCAGCTTTAGATGGACATAAGCAGAGTCGACGATAATTTCCGAGGTAGAAATTCGTGTTCTCATATTCTGGCATGTTCTCGATCTCGAGTGTCAACTGCATGGCTGTGAATAATGTATTCATCGTGGCATGAATCATTTGCGAGATCCCGACTCAGATTATCCGAATTAGGCCTCTGTTATACATTCACGATATGTCCGTCACTGAAATGCCGATGCTAGTGGCCGATTCCCCATCTCTATCTTAAAAAGGCGAGGGCCAGAGATTTTGAATGGCATCCGACCCAACTGCATATGGGATATCGCTGCCGGGCTGTAAGACCTCCTCCATAATGAGAACTTGTTTACATTGGGTTTATGTCTCAATCCTCAAGCCAACCCTGGACTTCACGTCTCCTCGTATTCTCTCTTGTAGCAACCTGACATATCCCCAACGTCTTGTTCCGCAATCTGTTTGACTTTAGTGACACGAACTGTAGGATGCAAGGCTTTGCTGTTGAAGCTGCTCATCGATTTCAGTCACCAGCGTCGAAACAAGCAGCCGTGCAGAGAAATGTCAGAGCGGACGTTTCCGAGCTCTACTGATTCTTCTCATCAAGGGGGCCGGGCTAGGTGGAAGGAAGGATCCCTGGGCGCGCTCGATGTCTCTAGGATATGCATCAATAGTCAGGAAGCCTGCTATCACCAGGCGCTTGCGTCTTCACCAAACAAAATATAGTTACATCTCTTGAGCGATGAATGACCAAGGTCTTTGCAAGGCGCTTGATGGTTGTGACTATTCGTGACCTTCTGTAGCGAGACTCAACCCAATACCATGGTTTGAGAGTGGAGGAGCAGAAGTTTTGGAGCAAAGAGGGGTTTGTAGATCCATCTCGCCGCTTTCACACCAGATTCGCCATGACAACATTGCATGCTTTGAGTTCGATTATCATTCGTCCTCCTACTGGATGCCATAATTCGTTTCTTCTCTGATACCCAAGCTGAGTAGATTCGATAGTGCCGGCGTCTGGAGGCTTTCTGTATTGACCGGTGGCTATGTATTTCCAGATTCAGTAGGCGTCGCCAGCCATCGCGAAGCCTCAAGGATCTCTATCTCTTCCCAAGCCCAATCATTGCTCCATCCTCAATTGGCGATTTGGCAAAGACAAGCCGCACGATTGCTTGCATCCACGTCCAACCTAATTCTCGGCTTGCTGAGAATTGAATGATACTTCGTTTGCAAGACGGACTAACGCCGATTGAAGATGTCGATTAGGCAACCTTGACTGATATGTAGGACCCAAGCTAGTCGAATTGGACAGACTGGACTCCGAACATATCACCGTGGGCATTCGATGACGGGACAACAGTACCGCCAGACGTGCTCGTGAAGACATGTCTTATGGGCACCATCCACTTCCCATCGACCTTCCCCCCTGTATCTACCTCCGCAAGAACAATTTATATCTCATGCAAGAGCTTGGGTCGATGAATCGTCTAGGAAGAGTTCATGAGTACATGCAATCGGACAGTCACCAGGGCAGGGAATGGTCTCAGATACTCCCCTGTGGTGGGGATTTGAAGAACTTCGTCGTACTGAAGGTCAAACTTCAAGCTGTACGGTCAATATACAGGTAGATACGAATGGCTAAGATTCTCCTGCAGGCGTCGCCCTTGAGACATCGAGTTCTACTATATCTACCTCATTCCACTCGTGCAATCTCGAGTCCCAAACTTCAAAAGCCCAGCACCTGAAATCCACTCCTAGACTAGTGGTGGTGTGCCTCCTCCAGCCTACAGGAAACAGGAAACAGGGAACTTGCTCCTATCGCATGAGGCGCACCCATAGCCTAAGAGACTGGGAAGGAATTGTTGAGGTCTCTATCTCTTAGCCGACAGCCAGGCCCCCGCGAGTCAGGGACTCACACGCATCTCCATTACTAGAATGGAGAGTTCTCTGGGCCTCTCATTTTCTGGTGCATGATGGGGATGTGGAGGGTATTGCTCCCTGTTTGAATACTACATGGTACAGCGTTGAGCTGTGACTTCTGAGAGGGTCTATGGAACCATGAGGGCGACGCTGCGCGTACCAAGAGGTAGCTCTCTGGCGAAGACTCGTGGTAAGGCTGGAACTGCGAAAGACATATGTGGAGTATGGTCATTGTGTTATTTGGATTCACGAGTCTTATGCAGATCTGCCTTATTATACATACCGATCAAAGCTGCCATGTCTCAGCGCGGTCTACCCTCACTTCGATCATGTATGTCTTGAAAATCCACGAACTCATCGATTTTGCCGGAAAATTCCCTGGTACTTTCAACGTCCGGGTGGAAAGGAACACAGAGCTGGGGAGATCAAACAGATATGTTGGAGGATTTTTCTGTTTCTTTCGAACATCGATTCGCTTGTGGGTCAGCGACTTTTTACCACTTCATAAGCAATGGTCCCGATATTTGGTGTGGTTCATCGTACCCTGCCACGCTCAGATTTCCTGTGACGCAGTAAGCACCTTAAATCTCATGTTGGCTAAAAAGCCCAGGCCCAGTGTGCTGCACGATCTTCATTGGCTGGCTCATCACTCTTCGTCTGACTGTGCATTAGCGCCAGCTTTTCGACTAGGGCAAGGCTAGACTTCTACAATTTTTTCTATCTCAGACTTCAATCATGCTTACCATTCTTCCTGAATATAGACCTCTGAGTGTGATCGCGTCCGTAACGGGCCTCCTGGCCGCAGCAGCCAAGGTCACATTGATTGTGTCGGGATTTATCGAAAAGGGGAAAGATGCCCCCCACTCGATGCGTAGCGTCGTTTTAGAGCTCTCCGATCTGACCTTGTCCCTTTGCCAACTCAGACCCTTCATCCAAGGGGCAAGTACTGCTTCCCAGGATCGAAGAGAGGCTATTTCAGTTGAGCAAATCGTGGCCATCAGCACTTCCTCGGTATTGAACATGTCTGAGCCCGAGAAATTGGTTGACTCTTGCGGGATTGACAAGCCGATGTCTCTGAGCAGTAGATTACGTTGGGTCAGAAGCGAAGATGAATTGGCCAAAGTTCTAACTCGCGTTCAAGCCTCGAAGAATTCTTTGAATTTGATCCTCACAGTCTTTACCTGGTGGGTCATACCACAATAGCCTCATCGTTCCTATGTATTGATGATCATCCTGAATACAGTACATCGGTACAAGAAATACACAGACTTCGATGGATAATCTCGCTACTGCCGTGGACAATATTCTAAAGCAAAGTGAGGATGTATCTCGAAGACTTGCCAGCATAGAGAACAACATGCATAGTGCGAACTACCCTGGCTCATCGGCAGACCTGACGACACGACGGCTGGATGACAATCTTTCCATGATTGCAGTCGATGATCTTACTATTACACGTAATGATGATGCTACGATCGCGCCTCTGAACCACAATACTTCAAATACCAAGCCAACAATACCATTGGCAACAGGATCTCAACTTGATTCATCCCTAGAGTCCGCTATACTTGAATCCAGAGTTTACGCGCGATTGGCACACCGACGTCTATCGGCATCTATTGCCCCAGACTTGGACTCGGTCAATGGAATGTCTTTCCTCTCTAGCACTAGTCTGGCGCAGGTCTCGAATATATCAGTACTATCTTTGCCGGTATCTCGCCTTGAAATTTGGAACTCCCAGCACTACAGAGAAACAAGTGACCTTGGAATCGAGTCGAGCAACAGCAAAGTAGTGGCGATTCCATTAAGGCAGGCTGCTCATATCAAAACTAAGCGCCGAACGGTAGAATCCCGTATGCTCACGCCTCTTCCCATCCTCCGGGAAAGCATTCCATTATGGGCCAATAAATCAGTGTCTATTGCCCATCCCTTCACAGAAACATCGGGAGCAATTGCGCGGCTTGGCCAAAAACCAGCGAAGATTATGCTACTTGGTAAGTGGACTCACCACTCGGCACCCCTTGCCTATTCCAAGACGAGACGCTAAGCTGGCATGTTACCAGGCATCAGGCAATCGGGTAAAAGTACAGTCCTGAAACAGATGAGAATAGTGCAATCACAAGGGTTTAGCCAACAAGAAAGAGAAGAAGCTCGTTCGATCGTTCTTCATAATATACTAGTCGCATTTCGCCTCATATGGGATTACATGAGTGACCATGGACTTCTGTATGAGCAGCCAGCTTCCTATGTAAGTATTTACATGGCAATGCATTTCGTATTTGCGCTCATTCCTTGCCAGAATCGTCAGCAAGATTTGGAACAGATCGTAGGCTCGGCCCAGCCAGATGAACATATTCGTGACGTGTTTCGTGGTTGGGACTTCGCAATGACAGGACTACTCGCTGATAGGGGCTTCCGAGAAGCTCTCGCGCGATGGACTGCGAATGGTTCTCGAAACATATCTCGGTATCTTGGGATCAAATCGTCCAAGTAGATTTGTACTACACTAACCTCTCGAAGCTTCTTTGACGACTTTTCTCGTCTATTCTCGCCAGACTACTTACCCAGTAACAAGGATGTCCTCCTTTCATCAAAACCCACCGAGGGAACGGAGGAAGCTCTTTTCTTTGTGAACAATCACAGATGCTATGTCTTTGATGTTGAAGGCATTAAACCGAACGCTGAAATATGGTTCGACAATCTCCCGACACACTGCATCGTTTTTTTGGTCCCTCTAATTGGATATGACGAGTCTTCGATAGAGAATGGAAAAAGGGTAGGAAGCACCTTATCTATATACTGCTAGATCGTTGCTGAGCACAGATCATCGCGACATAGACACAAATCGAGGAGGCACTTCAGATGTTCGAGTATTTGATGTCCTTGAGAAGATACACAAGATCCTCGATAATTCTACTCCTGACGAAGACAGACCTCTTCACGTCGAAGCTTCGACATTCACCTATCACCAAATATTTCCCTGATTATCTGGGGGCACCCGAAGACGGCGAAGCCACCAAAAATTTCATTGTCGCAAAATTCCTTGAGCTTCTTCATGACAAGGATCGGAAAAGTCATGTTCTTTACACCAATGCCACAGAAGTAGAGAATCCTCATCCGATACTCCCGAAGATATTGTCTATCGCCCTCAATCACCCGCTAGGTAGTCAAATGAAGCGGGCGAATGCGGGATTAAGGCGACCAGTAGAGCTCAAGGGGTCAAAGGAGACCACATAAGACGGAAGAATGCAGGACTGTTGGTGGGCAGAAAAAAGCAGGAAGACGAAGTCGAGCGAGAGAACAGGTAGGATCAAGAGAGCGACAAATGTTTAAAGACCAAGATGAGTATCGTTGTGAGTTGTTTTGGAAGTTTCGAGATGGCCTTTGGTCATTTGATTGAATTTTGCGTCATCATGAATCGTACGAGATCCCCGCGGTACTATCGCCATACAATCTACTCTTCCTCATCATTACTACATGCATTGTCACCCGCTGATCAATGAATGAAAGATAGAGTCCCGGTCCTCAAGATTTCCATTCCGTACTCTCTCCCGGTCTACGATGATTCCTTCCACAAAATGCATCCGCCACGCCAGCCGTCTGAAGCACTCGCCCCTGAAAGTAGCCGCGGCGCATCGCAAACGCCAGCAGCTTAATACTGTTCGCTGACCATAGGACAGTACTCTGGAAGCTGAGAATAGCCCCAGCGATTTAGAGAGCCACGAAACTAGATACAAGGAGACTATTCATCATGCCGTTAGACCAGCGCATTCATTACTAAGAGAATAACCGAAGGAAGATCTCGACCAAGTCGTCGAGTCCTGATCTTAGAAAGGTACGGAATTTCAATCATCAAGTAGTGGACTCTCCCAGTCAGGACAAGGGACGACGTCGATTCGGACGCTTTGGTCGTCCTAAGAGCTATAGAAGAGTCTCTTTGTATGTAATCACTGGAAGACAAACTCTCCGAGATTTGGGATGAGAGTGAAAGAGTGGGACGACTAAGGCGACTGTCGCAAGATGGGAACATCAAGAGTGCGCACGTAAGGTAGAATGATCTTTGCGCTTTGCAAGTCTAATGCAAGGATAGAGGTTCTAACGCGGTCTTTGAACAGCCTTGCATATGATGTGCAGCATAATGCAAGAGTTGGTTGGTTCGTTAGCAAACAATAAAGTGTTTCAAAGGCACAGATGAGCTGGCGCAAGGTCGAGCAGAACTTGATGCTGAATTATGCGAGTCACCGCCTGTCAGCGCGAACGGGTGCTTACTCGGTACTGCCGCAAGTCCTACCCCTAACGCGTCTGCTGCACATATTTTCTCTGCAATGATGTGAGCAATGCCATTGGCCCTTGTGCTTACACACCTGAAAGACACATATCTATTCCACTGGCGGCCACTCAAGCACTTCCATAGAACCTACAAAAGACCCTATTGGGCCCATATAAATAGGAATATTTTTACTCTTTATTCCCTGCTGCGCCAACATCAACCTTAGTCCCTGTACAGCCTGCACTGCTCTATTGTACGTGACACCGGGTATGCTGTCAACCCAACGATCTTTCAATTCGAATGCGGCGGTTCTCACAATACGATCGTAGTATCCGTGCTTGAGGCGAGTATCTCCTCCATACTCTCGGAGGTCATCCACGAGCTCCTCAATTGCGGTGTCGAGGCAGGCTGCAATATCCACAACTGAAATCGTCTCTGCAAGAGGCGTATACGGGGAAGGGCAGAGCCACTGGGGGAGTGAAGAAGTCAGTGTCGTATTCCACCTAGTCAACGGTCAGGTCAAACCGAAGCACTCTTTTTATGTAGGTGATTTAGATTACCTTAAATGTGGTTCCAGCGTATCGCATTTGCATTACCCAGAGTCTACTCACCATATTGGTACCTGGGACACGGAATCCTCCTAGAATATACAATCCCGTCGATTTTGATTCATTCCGAGGACTAAGTAAACTATGAGCTGTGAGGAGGAGAATTCGCTTTTCACGAATCTCATTTACTTTTGGAACCAAGAGGGCAGGAGTGGAAGACCGGCGGGAGAAGACTCAATCGGTATACTAGCACCTATGGTAAGAATGGATAGAAGAACAGATAGGACTGCCCATGTGAGATTGTTCATCGTAGGAGTGGCATTGTAGAACTCTGCTATACGTCGCGCCAGGTATCTCAAGATGGACACGGTCTTCAGCATGAGCGCTTAACCAGCTATCGCTAGGGCAGAGGACACAAGAAGTCAAGGGGCTCGTGGCGCGGGTATATTCAAAAGCAAAGTCGGTAGTGCGGAACAACTTCGTGAGACTTCAAAATGCGACCACGATTCATGCCGCTTCAGGACATGAGTAGTACACAAGTGATGATTGCGGTACGCTGATATTTGCAAAGCTAGGAAGGAAGGACTTCTTTTGCTGTTGTAATCTCTGCTATCATAGCAGGTCCTGGAGGGTTTGGGTACACTTTGCAGTGATGGTCACATATGCAAATGTAGCTTGGCGGTGCGATATGCAAGGGTCTCGGTCAAGCGGGTAATCCAAGCATTGCCCCTCACCGCCTGTAATACTTTATTCCATATGAGCGACGCGACCAATTTACTTTGAGTGTATATAAGTTACGATGAAGTAAGACGGGCTGATCAATGATCATTTTGAGAGGCCCTTGCAGTGAGGCCGAGATTGAGGGAAACGCTAGAAAGTGGTTAGCGCTTCGAGCCCGAGCAATCAGCGACGGGCTTGGCAACTTTAGCGGCTGATCGGCTGGTCAGGCCTGAAACGCGGCGAGTCAGCCTAAGTCAGGGGTTAAAGGCGTGAAAGACGCTCGTTCCTGCATTTTCCCGCAGGAAAGGGACCGGTCGGCATTCGCCGGCTTCAAGGACCCCTGACTCTTATTCGGCTAGCGCAGCCCCACCCCTGTCACGCTCACGAGCAGCCGTTGGACCGACTTGGTGGTCCTGGTGGATTGGTTATTTTTGAACGCAGAGGCCGACGGCCCTCACCCGATGCGGCAAGACCTCATTAGACTCATTAAACCCAAAGTACGGCCCAGCATGGATTCGTGCAGTCGGGGCAGAAAAGGAGAGTCGCAGCGCAGGGAGAAATACGAGCACCGTTTTCTTGTTTAGCCGTCGCAGATGCTGGGTCCTATTAATCCCCCTCTTCCCCCGTCTTCTGCACTTTCCGCTTTCTCCATCTCGCATCAACTCACAGTCACTCGTTTAGCACTGTTCCACCGTACGCTCTACTGCTCTTTCAGCTCTATCAATCTTTTAATACTCTTCTCCCAGCCAATTTACCTTTCTACACAAAACCATCAAAAATCAAAATGAAGTCTGCCATCTTCGCCGCCGCCGCCCTCGTTGGCGCTGCCAACGCGTGGGGAAACAGCTCCTCCAAGGCTGTTCCTTCCCCTACGACCTACGAGACAACTGAGGTGGTCACATCCTACACCACCTACTGCCCGTACGCGACCTCGATCGTCGAGGGCAACGTTACCTACACCGCAACCTCGGTGAGTCGCAGCTGCAAGACTGAACGCGTTTCAGGACAATGGCTAATAGGATATACAGGCAACCACTCTGACAATCACCAACTGCCCTTGCACGCTCACCCACAAGACCACTGGTATTCCACCACCAACCTCGGCAGCCCCAGCGACAACCCCATACACGACCTCCACCACAGAGGTCGTCACCAGCTACACCACCTACTGCCCAGAGGCCACTTCAATCGTGCAGAACAATGTGACCTACACCGCCACTGCCTCGGAGACCTTGACCATCACTGCCTGCCCTTGCACACTCACCAAATCCGCCACCTTCACCCCAGGTGTGCCCGTCACCAGCACCGGCATTGTCTACAGCACAACCACCGTCGAGAGCTACACCACCGTGTGCCCCAGCTCCACCACCATGATTGTGCCAGGCCCCAGCTCCACCGCTACCTACACTGCCACCCCAAGCCAGACCGTCACCGTCACCAACGGGCCGTTTACCACCGCGACACCCGTCTCTACCACCACCTCGGTGTTCACCCCCCAGGCCCCAACTGTCGCTCCCGTTGCGGCTGCCACCACCCTCGCTCCGGCACCAGTTGGTACCGCCGCCTCAACCGGCGTTGCCCCCAAGCCAACATCCACCAGCCCAGCTCCCTTCACTGGTGGTGCTGCCAAGCTTGGCGGTGCTGGCGTGGCCGGCCTCTTTGGTCTCGCCGCCTACATCCTGTAAGCGGTTTGTCAACAGCTGTGGCGATGATGTCGTCCTCAAGCCGGGGTTGATTAATACTGCATCCTGGGTGGGCCTTTTGTGCCTGACGGCTGAAGCCAAATTTATGAAAGGTGCAACTGTAATGTTTGGATAGATTGGCCCGGGGCATCCCAGGCGTCAAGACTTTTTATACATAATCTTTTGATCAAAACATGATAACATAAACTTCACTTCTTGCACCCACCCTGCTGCTCCAATGATCCCAGTGACATGGATTTGATCGTCCAGTATGATGATTGGCAGACTTTTTCCTTCTACCAGTCTGTTCTATCAATGCTACATGACACTTCGAAGTAGCTAGTCTGACATTCCTTCAAAAATCTCTCATCTTCCGTGTTCGGTGGTAAGGCTACTTGACGTGTATGAGATCTAGATTAGAGTGCGTAAAGGCGGACTGTTCAACGTCACCTACGTGAAATGGCGGCAATTCTTCTTTGGCAGGTCCTTCGTGAGCGCTAAAGCAAATAAGGAGACTAAGGTAGTTCTAGGTAGACAGAATTGGAATAGCGTCTATTCACTAGCGTCCAGAGCTTCTCGGAGCAATCTCGTCGGAATTTGTATGTCCTTTAGCCATGACCATGGTAAAGTTCCTCTGGATGTATGCGTACGATTTATTCGTGACATTCTTGTAGCAGTAGTGGTCAAGCACAACCCGCACTTCCTGTACTTCCCTCCTAGTCGGTCGCCAAGCTTTTGCTCAGACGACATCACAAGATGCCACCTTTCGCTTCTCTGGTCTTCAAAGACGATCTATTGGACCGTAAGCTAGAAGCGCATACCACTTGCCCTCCTTTGCCAGCCTCAGCCCCAACTCTCGGTATTTGCGAATTCGCATTGCCCCTATTCGATTTACAGGAACTTTGGCACAATCTTGGTATCTCATGGCTCCATGCAAGCTGAAGACATGACTTTGTTGGATGTCCGTCATGAAAGCCAGTACAACAGTTCACAAAAATCCAAATCCCCGGGGCACTCTTAGGTACGCTCATGGAGCATGGCAGGCGGCCCTTGCCAGATCAGACACCCACCTCGAGACGTATGCATTCGTAGCCCTGTCCTCATCATTCTCCAAAGCGCTGATTTTTCTTACGAGCGAATCATCTATAAGCTTTCATGATGTTTTGTCTCAGCCTGATAGAAATTCACTGTCCTTGCTCTTATATTCCGTAACCACTCCTAGAAGATGTTTCTGGTCCATTCACTTGAGAATCTTCCTTTCCATATCTCGCAAGCTCTCGACCAAGATGGAAGTCTTTCTTTGAAAACTACTACCAAACTCAGCTAGATTGTTTCCAAAGATTGCAAATTCATTCTTCGACTGTTGCCGTTCCACCTGTCAGAAATGGACCGCGGCATTCCTCATCTTCAATGCAAAGCCACACTAATCGCTCAGAGAATGAAGGCATGTCCACAGTTCAATCTGACTCAATGCTTCGACTTAGGAATGTGGGAACAAACGACCGCGGAGCCTAATCCTGACATCTCAGGGATCGGTGGGAGTGAAACCTGCTCATATCTGACGGAAACGAAATTGACTGTATCTTCACAGGTCCTCATCAGTTTTGCTGCATCAGCTTTCATCACCCTTGCCCTGTGCATCGCCTGTTAACTTTTCGAGTACGAGAATGCCGAACTCACCACGCATCTGGACGATCTGAAAAATGGGCACCGCTCTTACGAAGAGCCATGTTTACTTTCAGTGACCTGCAACTCGTCTCGAGTATTTCATTACTCGTCAGTGGATACAGCCAATTTGGCTGTGGGCTCGAAACCTTTCACTGGAGAATTGCAGTGGATCTGGCATGGTTTTCCTCCACACATCTCACTAAACTCACATGTCTCCGCCATCACTTTCAAGGGCGAACCCGTCTGAGATTGTGGCGCGTAATGTGTATGACCGTCGTGGCTGCGCTGCTTGGATGTGCACTAGTGTCCTATGGTTCGTCAGGGAACGCGGGCATTCCCCCTTCCCTTCCTGCACAGTGCCTCTACCACCCAGGCTTCATTAAGGCTGATCATGTTGGCTATACCTATCCGCAATACGAATCCCTTAATGTGGTTTTATCTCTGGCTTTCCTTGGGTTCAGCTATCTCACTCGGCTCATTCAACTATTCCCCACCGCTTCCAGAATGTTACGGAGGAACCTTCGAACGCGACCGAGCACCAGCGTGAAGTGTCTTCTTATAAAGGTCAAATAACGCACTCTTAGATCTTCATGATTCTGTCCTAGGATCTTCGGGATGGTAGTGCACACCTCAATCATGTCGGTGTATTGTCTGTTGAAGGCACCTGCTGATTTCTACAGCTCGTTACTCTGGGAGGTATTGTCATTCGCTTTGTCGGCCTGGTGAGAGCTGCTGATTCACTTTCAAGATCATTTGGCTATCCTCAGCTCTGGTCTGGGGTGTCATGCGAGTTCTGCAGGACCGTGATCCGAATTATTATGATATTACCTATGATGATTTACCTGGTTCCTTGTGGAGAATGTCTGGGGATTCGGCCAGGTTCTTGCACTGTCGCTGATACTTTTACCAGCCCTCTCCATATTCGACAGACCTCACGGTAAGATACCATGCTTGTACCTTGCCACTCATAGTGCATAACTTCGATGACTCTGACACAACATCTTATCGTAGAGTCTGTCTCGGCACCTGATAAAACGAGAGTTCCCAGGAACGTCAACTCCATTGACTCAAATATGTTGGACGCTCTCGGCCAGGAAAATCCCATTCACTATGATCTTTGCTGGTTTCCTAGATTGATTTCATTAATGTTTCTACTCTCTTTGATAGTGATGACTTGATCTCTCTACGAATACGGATTCGGTAGCAACTGGGCTGAACTCAACAACATATATCTAACGATTGGGAAGATTGAAGGCGTCTGGCTTGTTATAAATCTAGGAATCTTATGGGTCTTCACTATTGGATGTCTTGCGTTTGTGCAAGGCGATCTGGATCCAAATTTACACTCGACAATACTGCGCCTCGACGTTTCCATTTTTCGGTCAATGTCACGCCAGTGGCGAGCATGGATTCAATGCATTGCTTGGAACATTCTCATCGTCAATCTGGCAGGGATTTCGGCAGCGTTCATGTGGCTTCTGGATGCCGGAGTAATTAGAATACCTGCAGACTACTGGACCGATTGAAAGTTTCTGCCTTCAGAATCATGCTGATCACTAAGCTAGTGGGTGTCATAACTTCTGACGCAAGAACCAAGGCTCGGAGTTTCTTTTCCATACATGAAGTCCTTCCTCGAATACACTTAATTTCCTGCAAAGAGCCCTGGGATAGAAACAGGGATCTAGACGGAGCAATTCAGTATTATAAGCTTGGTCAAAGGACAGGAAAATACAAAAGCCATGGGACGTATTTTCGAATGATGATAGGCCGTAATTGAAAGCCAGATATCTGGCGGAAAATGATTATAGCCGAAGGGTGTATCGTCAAGTACCTAATTTGCACAATATTGCACTTTACGAGATGGTCTCATACTATCCTAACACTAACATCTCTCATATCAATTTTCCTCAATCCCATGGACTATTCGACACCTTCTCCGGTAAATCCCAAATCGTCCCCAACCGCAAATACACCGTCTCGCCATCCGCTCGATCAACAACATACGCCTCGAATAATCCCGTCCACCCATGCATCGCCGCATCCATCAACCACAAACTCGCCGCCTGCACGAATTCCCGACTCACGAACCCTAGGTGTTCCACCGCAATCATCTCCAGCACAAGAGCCCCGTAAGAGAATCGCTGCTTCCAGCGCCCTTCGATCGGGTCTTGGGCGGCGAGGGAGGCGGCAGCGCGAAAGAAGCGGATGAAGACGCTGGCGATGGGAATACTGGGGCGGGTGGTTTTGAAGTCTGCGTAGAAGCCGTACAAACCATCTGGGAGGCCAGAGATGCGGGTGCCGGCGAAGGCTCGTCGTCTGAAATGATGCAATCGTGATGGGGTTGGAGGTGTAGGGTATGATGATGATATGGCGGAGGGAGTGTGTGGGATGTGGGGAATTGCGCTAGCAACGATTATTGAGATGAAGAATGATATGAGCGGCAATAGGATGAGGTGGATATGGGATAGGTGCATTTTCGATGTCGGTCCAGAGTCATGATGTTCGCGAGACGCTCTCGATGAGCTGAACTTGATATTGGCTTTGAGGGATAGAGATGAGCGATTTGTTGCTTACCAGCTGTTGATCGGATGTCATCTATCGCGCCATCGTTGCATACTTACACCGCATTCGCATAACGACCAAGACGCCGATTTTGCATACTTGCGCTTATCGGCACTAATAGGTTCAAGCAACGTGGTACGGCACGAGGGTTAAGTGCGGAGCGTATGGGGAGAAGTGTGGGGTGGTTAGAGGGAATGTGCAGCGACTTGAAGGGGTGCTATAAGCTTTGCGGCTGGATGACTTGAAGATGGCATTTTGGAGTGGAATACTGCGTGGTGTCGTGAGTGGCTAGACACGAGTGTGTATCCGGGTCTTGGCCGCCAATCACATATGATTCGCGATTTGCATGAAACGAACTTTGGGCCTGACTCGTATTTTCAGAGTTTCTACACGGGTGAACCTCCGAGCCAAGTCTTGTCATCCATGAGATGCAGACGCAGTCTCAGGCTGTGTCTACTGGTTTCGTGACATTCGTCCCCACCTCGACATTCAAATATCCGCCACTTTCATTCCCGGTACTAGAAAAATGCGCCAACCGCAAAGTGCTAGGATCTATACCGGATGGAAAGGTAGCACTCGTATACTGAGCCAGGATATGCTCAAAATAAGCACCATTCTCCCACATGAATACCGTTAGCGTGGGAGCGCCATTGGCCGCTTCCATGTCGTTAGCGAAGTACAGCTCGTCCTCGAGGAGTAGAGGGAGCTTACCTGGCACTATGGCGGCACCGCCCCGCTGATTCACGACGAGGCAGTTGTGGGCGAGTTGTAGTGCTGAGTTGAAGATATCAGACTATGTGGTGAATGAGACGGGCGATGCGAAATCTCCGTGAACGTAGCTGAGGAGAGCGAAATTACAGTTGCCTATGTATTGACGATCAGCAAGGCTACGGCTATAGAGCTACTCCCTCTCGGATTCTCGACTTCGAAGAAACGACTACGAAGGCATACCCAAATTCCAGAACTTGGGAATTTGCACCACTTTTTGCTGCAAATACGGGGGCCGAGGGTCAGATCATCTCGGCCAATCCAAGCTTGGGAACGCGATACGCATTTGCTGTTCGACTAAGTATCTGTGAGAGCCGTCTGCGACCGGGAAAGCGGCCAATGCTCGGTAGCAGTCTTGTTGGTTTGGGGTGGAATATTGATCTTTGCTGCAGAAGAAGGAGAAGGCGTGGCTCGGGGAAACGCGGGTGAGGAGGATGTATAGTTGCACAGCAAATAGGAAGATGATCGACATTGTGTCAAAAAGCGGACGTCTTCTCAGCTTGTGCTGGCTTCATCGTACGTTGTCCACGGGCATATTGAGAGGAGGTTAATCATGAGAAACAGCCATTTACCGCTTTTCGGTGGATGGTACGGACCGCCTTCCGGATCTTCTACGAGAACGTGGATTGCGCTTTCGCTCTAGCCCGGTCTGATCATTTTCATATGCCTTTGGGCCGAAACATGGCGAAAGTTGCACGCGCAAATTTTGCCGCACTTGGGCGTGTTTGCTGGCCAATCGCCGTTCGTCTCCTGGGATTGTTGACCTATTCCAGTGTTCACGCTCAATGTGTACCTGCATAAGCGTCGTCGCCTATCACTGTCCCAGCCGATCATTCGGTTGATGCAATTGTCAACTCGAGCGGGTAGCTCGAACCCTGCGGGGTCAAATTATGGGTGTAGGGATAGTGAGATCTTTCTGAGTATCGACTTTCGCAATCCTATCCTAGGGAACTCGGCCCCTAAATCATCATTGTGATGTTCATTCGACCCCTAGTAATTCTTGTTTGCTTCACAGCCCTCATTGTCCACCCCTGCAGAGCGGTCAAATCAATTTGCAGTGTCAGAGATTACGGTATCCCCAACCACGGGGACTGCATCGCCGCATTCAACCAAATTCCGTATGCCACGAACCCTACATCTTTCGAAGGTGAAGGAGTCAGGCTTTTCTCAGAACCCCAAAACCTATTGAACCCTTTCGATAAGGTGTCAAATAAATATCGTCCACGGCCTATCATTCAATTACCGAAGATTTGGATATATAGTATGTGGATCGTCAACAATCACATAGATCCCATTGGGTATCAACACCACAAAGAGCTGATTTGCGGCAGATTCTTGTCGGATTGCCTTGATGAGTTATGGCAAGGCAGATGGTCGCATTACAATTCCTCTATTCACGGCCACCTGGAAATCTATTCTAGATCAAATCGCGCCTCTGATCGTCAATACGAGTCCACAGCATCATCCGGTTCCTTGTGGAGGATTTGTTGAATTCACATGTGAGCAATCTTTGGGCTGAAGTCCTTCATTGAAACACACAGCCCAGGATCAGTTAGTATTGAGTCTTCGTATTGATAATCCGAGCCAGCACAAAGAACGCCTCAGTCAACAGCAAGCCTGTACGTATGGTCGAGCTTCGCTCCTTTCCAAAAAGTAGTCAATCGCTACATGACCGACGACCGGCCGATATTTTCCGGGGACGTAGCTTATGAGGTTAACGGCCTTCTGGCAAATCAATCATCGACCCTACCATCCTTCCCTTCGGTTGTACCAGTACGGTTGGAAGAGATTAGAGTTATTGACTAGGAAAGAAGGGTGTCTCAGGTATTCTTGCAACGACTCAGGAAACCGAGAAAAGACCTGAAAGGAATGATGCAGCGCTAAGAATATTCTCGAGAATATTAGGTGCAAGACAACAGCGTGAAGCAGAATCTCCATATAAACTACGTGGATATTGGCCTCATCACTGCTCCTGATCGTGACTAAATTGCTTCTCGGTCTTTGCAAGCCTCCAGAACTGCGATTCTTCTAGTAGTTCAGAAATCAACTTCTTCCAGGCCGCAATTTGAATAGATGGGACAGTTTTTGGAGATATTCATGGGTTCGTATGAACAAATGTCAGAGTTCGTCATATTGCTTTGTCGTGGATTTAGGCTAGGTAGTAAGCTGGTCGTATGATTCTCCTTCAGCGATTGACTCCTCTGCAACGTATAGGAGGACAGGGAGACTAATGTCCCGCTGACCGCACCTACACTGCGATGAAAATCGTGCCTCTTACGGTAAGAATGCTGATGAGCCACCTAGTAAGCTTTTTGCCGGTCAATATGACTTTGACGGTGTGAAGATTCCAGAAGCAGGGGAACCTGTCCTAGCTAAAGCTTGTGAAAATACAGCGCCAAGAAATCACGTGGTTTGGGGCCACTCTGTTCTCGATCTCTACCCCATTCCTCAAATACCGCTTTCATCAATTTGTCATCCCACAAATCTAGATTGCATTATGATCTTCTTAAAATTAGGCGGCAAGCCTTCTCAGTATTCGAGTTACCCGTCTATAGCCGGTAGCGCAGACAAAATCAGAATACGCTACAGATCGCGACAGATCTATACTAGGTCAAATGTCACGTTTCCTATTGACCAATATACGTAGGAAACATTCTATGAGCACGAGCCCTCCTCAATCTCTTCATGATCCTCTGGAAGATGAGACTACAATGTTGCTATGTTGGCTTGAATGTGGTCTCAATTCTCCATCACGTGCTGCCTTTCCTAGAACTTAGGGGTACAAAGAAATGCCAAAGTAATGGCCGCAACCATGCTCCGTGCCTAGTCAAAGCTGTAATCTCTAAAAGAAAGATCCATGTACCATGGGGAAACCGAATACACCAAGGCCTATCCAATCCTCTATGTCACGCCCTCTCGTAGATAGATTATCCACCGCTAGCGTTTCTGTCTCTTCCCAGGACTCACGCAATAGACGCACTAGCAACTTGGAGTATCGGGATGCCTTTCTTTGGAACATCGCAATACGTATTCTGCAAAGTCATCTCGATTTGAGGTTGCCTCTCTGCGATGAATTGCATCACTGAAGTGGAAAGTTCATGGTTCGTAATGCAGCCCTTGCAGCCCAAAGTTCCCAAAAGGGCAAGACATGCGTCGCAAAGTGGGTCGGCGAATCTAAACGATTTCAGCTATATTAGCAGTCATGCGTCGTGTATATAGTTGGAGAGATACGCACCCTCCTTCAGCGCACGGTATAAGACATGCCCCGGCAGCAAACGCTGAACAAGCAAGCCACAACTTCCATCCGCATGAATGCAAACTGTTAAAGCCTGGGTCGTTTTTCATACTGATCTGTGCCGGGCTCGCGCACACTTGGTTCGAGATCTGAGCCCCAGCACGTTCTTGAAGTGGGTTCTCGTTGGCGGACTGGTCAACTGGACTCGCGACGATACCTGGGGCGACGGTGGCGAACGCAAGGGTCAAAGACGCAATAGAGCGAAGGAGCTGCATCTTGTGAATGGTAGTGAAGACGTAAGAAGTATTGCGCGGACTGGCGGAGACCGAGAACTAAGGGAAGCGATAATTCAGCTGACCGTCCAGAAAGAGCATGAGGATGAGTAGTGAGAGGAGAGCGCGCATGGTTTATAAACTGGGTGCAAATTATCCCGCGCAAGCTTCCATGCGAACTTTGGGTTCTACCCGAAGCCTTCCACAGCTTGTGGATGCAAAACAGCCTTTCGCATGATACCTCCAATACCACATTTTTAAAATCGTTCCATTGGATTAGCGCAAAGATATCGTTGCGCCTCTGGATTTTAGCCCCCTACGCGCTTATCCGCTTTGTTTTCAACCACAGCTGTCTTGATCGCGCAAAAGACTACCATCGTGATGCGGCACATATGCAGAGAACGTCACAAGGATCTCGTAAGAAGCGCATAGACGCGATACACCCACGTGGTGCAGAATGTGCAGATTACCACTCCACGAAAAGTCGTATTGAGTGCGAGGGCAAAGAAAGCTTCCGTACTAATCGTGTCAAGGTCTACCGCACCTCGTCAAGATACGTGACTATAGCAAGGAATGTAATGTGAGCGAGAAAGCTCATTTCTCGAGTCTATTTTTGGAATATGGCCTACCTCTGCCGACTGTATCTTGCTCATGAGGAAACATATAGATAATCCACTCACGACAGCCAAGAAGTCAATAATAAGCCCTCCAAGCGGCTCAACGATTTCATGATGCTTTGCCCTAGGCTAATGTACGTCTTAGGGAAGAAACTCAATTCTCAAATCCAGGCCCCCCGTTCTCTAAGAGTCTACAATATAGGGCGTTCCAGGAGCGGAGTACCTAGGCATGGTATCATTGGATCTGTGGAAGCTCCCATAGACTGAAAGGCTCGTGGTGTAGGACGGTGGTAGCGCAATCAGTCCACATTTGTCGTTATGGAAGCACTCGTCCAGAATGACTTTCCCTGAACTCAGAATCTCAGTGGCAGGGAAAGAATCACCCACACCACTCCTGTCGAGCACTTCAAGTAGGCAAGCGTGTGTTTGATTCTGATCGATACGGACGTCTAATTTCGGAAGGTGCACGACATCGTCTCCGGTCTCATGGGGATTCGATGTCCAATGGAGGATTTTCCCCTCTGGCTTGTATGATCCGACGAATTCGTTAAGCAGAATGTTGCATGTTCTGGTCACTCGTGAAATCGGACGAAGGTCGGGTGGTGTGTAACAGAGCGGTCTTCTTAGAGACTCAGAGCAAGGGGAAGGGATAGCCAAGGAGCAGACAACAAGCATAGACACAACAAACGGTGAAAACATTTGGGCAATTGAAGGTGCGACAAGGAGGTAGAGGTATAGACTGAAATTGCAAATGTTTTGTACTTCAGTCATGGCTGTGTGGTATGTTCGTCTTTGCTGCGCGGATCGCTTAGCTATGCGCGAAGTCGCTGGCTGCTTAGATCTTTCCCGGGCTGCGGGATAATCGTTGAGCAAGTTCACAGCTCACAGATGGAAATCAGATTTCGAGTCTCCCGGACAGATATTTGAACATCTCTCTGATTTTGCTCCAGCATGAGACATCGTCAGCTCGGGAAAGCCCACTCCCGCCATTCTTAGTATAACGGCCTGCTCTTGGACTGCGTCTTTAAAGCGAACGTAGAACATGACAGTCGATCTAAGAGACCGGTGTAGGAGTTCGAACGGAAATAGGTTCGTCATCTCTAGAGTTCTCTTGAACTCTTGTGTTGCTGTAAGACTATTGACGTGCAAGGGTCGGTAAATATGCCTATTACATGTAGCCTCATCTGCTGGCTTCTGCCACTGCGGCAGGGGCCTACTTGCGCAGCAAAAGGAGACTGATCTCTGCAATCGGGGCCGAGCCGCACTTTACCTAGATTCCCTAGGCCTTATTTGTGCTAAACGCTTGTAGCGGAGAATCTGTATTCGCTGAATATTCGCACGATTTTCGGCAGCATGAATGCGAACGCCATCAGTTCCCACATCGAGGGTACTGTGAACACCTCGTTCAAAAATGGGGAATTCAAAGCTATCTTCCTAGAGCTAGCATCACGGTTCGTCCTTCTATCCGTCCCATGTGGCGATTCTGACGGACAGGCGCGATGCAATGACTTCATGGCGGTCACAGTAAGAGCTCTGAGTGCCACTCATTTGGTGAATCTGGCTGAATTGAGATTCAGAGGTTTCGAGGCCGCCGGAGAAAGCAGACTGGTCCTGTGTCTCGTGCATTGATCGGCCTAAAGTGATAAGAAATATCCGTCATTTCTGGTGGAAAAATTGGTCGGATGTGGCTATGCAGTACGGCTACAAGAGAGTAACAGTCGTAAGATACCTAGCTCGCGGAAGTAAATATTGACAGGCATTATGGCCAGCTCCAGTTCCACGAACCCCTTTCACCTCTCAAGGAATCTAACCCTTCCACACCTTCCACACCAAAAGGTTTTGGAGGAAAGCCTTGAAATCACAATGATAAATCACATGGACACAGCCAACTCGATGGTCACTGCGATAAGGGTGTATAAACGAAAAGCCTCAATATACAGTGGCATACTTTGCGCGAGTATGTAAGTCAACATCCAGCTTTCAGGGCGAGAATTCGGAGACATGAAGGAAAATTCGACTGCCTCGGCTGCTCCTGCCGCGCTTCGCGGGCATTTTCTCCCGAGTCTTGGCAGTTGAAACTTGAAAGCGCGATAATCCAACCCCTACAATGATGTACGTGGACGTAAGATTGTCCTTACTGCCTGAGGACGGGACTGTGTTCTCGCACTATGGTTCAAGAAACTCGCCTTGCGAGCATTCTCCACGTCAACATCTAGAATGCCTGGGCAATGAGGTCAAAAAGAAATTGAATTGCTGCTGAATGTGAGGAGAGATGGTACAAGAGCTCGGGATAATACACTGCTGAAAAGAAGACAGAGGAGCAGAAGCCCAGACTTTGAGCTCTCATTCAAGACTCAAATCCATGACGAGGAAGGGAAAGCCATCCCTTATGGAGGACCCTGGACTCAGAGCGATTCAAAGTGCTCTGGATTCACCAAATACGGGTACTTCTATCGATGCAGGACCGGGTCAGCAGAAGTCCTGCAGATGTGTCTTGGGCGCACCGATGCTAATGCAGGAATGAGCTGACGCTGCATTGATCACTCATCTTGAGTCTCTACACAGATAGCCGATCATGTCATCTTGCACAAGGCTCATTGCCCGCCGTCTATTCAATCAAGCCTGGCCTTTCCGTGTTGATTCTTTCCCACGTCCATCAAGCACTTGCAATATAGTATGGAGAAGAGGTGGAACAGATAAAAGATGAAGCTCGACTGTATCGCGAAGTGTTGTAGCGGTCGCAAGGTGTTGTATATCTTGGCTTGACCATGCACAGAGGTTTTGACACACCTCGGCCAGACATAATAGAAGTGATGGAGAAGGAACAAGCTCATGATCAAATGGCTGTCCCCTATTTTGCTCTCTCAGGGCGCAAAATCCCAAAACCTCGCCGTGCTCGCACCTGCTTACCGTCGTCTAGAAGACAATGAATGATCGTGCGCGGCCCCATTGAGGTCTCTGCCCGTCTGCCTCGTTCGCGCTCGCTGAGCGGATGCTTCCAGTGTTCATGGACCTCTGAAGGAGCATTCAACGAATTTGCTCTGAGCCCAAGCTGAACATATCGATCTAGAGACTTGCACTACATCGATTTTCGCTCCGAACTGCGAGACTCGGAGCTCAGTCTTGGCACTATGCTATCCTACGCTCAATCAGCTCAGTCAGGATCCGGTGAAAACTGAAATCCAACGTATTACGTTCCGGCACGAGAGTGCTTAGAAGGCTGTGTGTGAGGCGAAGCTCGCCCCAAGGCTGATAAGCACGTACGATACGCGAGTGCGCATACGTACTTCATGTCACGTGGTCATGGAAGGGATGCTCATCCAATACCAGAAGCGATAAGACTGATTTCAGATTCGTTAGAACTAGCGAGATTTTGCGCTATGGCACAACAGAGGAGCTCGAGATCTTTTCAAGCGACGCGTGACTTCATTGCACGTGCTGTAACTTCAAATCAAAGCTTTATGGTGCTCGCTGCCAGTACAGTATCGATATCGGGCATTGCTTGACTGGTGCGCGGACGGTCAGCTCGGGGTAGCTGGACTTCGGCCGAGGCTAGAATTAGCGGTCGTGGCGTCTCTCCGCACGATGACTACCTTAGCCTACGTAGGCAATAATGTCTAATGAATTTCTCATTTCGCATCGTGCTCACATTCAGGTCGCTGGTGCCGCTGGCTCATGGCGCAGTCAAGGCAACGAGAATTTGAGAAGAGCCACCGATATTGGAGAGTCCGGCAAACACACAAGTATTGGTACATGTCGTCAAATTGACTCGACAGTGCAGATGTGTGCATTTGAATGCTTCATTGATTAGACATACCCGAAAGGTATTCTGCCACAATTGTGGCATTGACACATAACCTTGAGCAACCCATCTGGTTATAATTACACTGCAGTCAAGTCGTGTCTGATCCAAGAAATTCCGATATGTCGGGCCATGAAGCGTTCGCAGCAATTCGCCCCGAAAAGCGCAAAGCCACTTCGAGCCATGGTGGAGAAGCGAACATTGCTGTTAGTGCAGGCAGAGCCAAAGCCTGCACTTCTTGTAGACAGGTCAAGGTACCGCTTCAAATATCATGTTTCGCCAAAATACTGGTAACCAGGCAAAATGCAGTTGAAGTGTGATTCGACCGAAACGTTCCCTGCGCCGTGTACTAGATGCACAACCAAAGGCTTAGGTTGTCGAATGGACGCCAATTTCAAGAGAATTCCGACTAGGCAGTGAGTGAATGCCACTTAAACTTGATTCCAATCGGCTGAGGTTACTGCTCAGCAAGTTAGAGGAAGTGACCTCTGAGCTAAATAACTTGAAAAAGGAGGTGACAAAATCCGACTCAACCCCGAGGTTATACACCAACTCCTCTTCTTCGGAAAGAAGTCCTTTCCAGAACTCCATTTCGATGGAAAATGGTAAACTACCTGGGTTGCCACATCCCAGTGTCGGCTCAATCTTCCATTCCTCAGATACCAGCTTTTACGGAATCGAAGATGTTGGGAAGAATTCGCTTGCTGGCTGGGATCAACATCTTGGCGACACCCAATTGAGTGGAATTGCTGTCTTTGAACTCTTCGACCAGTACGCAATTACTTTTCTGCTCTTGTCTCTCCTCTAACTGACAAACTTTCCAGCTTCTATCGCAATTATTATCATCATGGAGTTGTGCTAGACTTACTTCCATCCCTGCGTGATCTCTACAGATCGTCTCCATTTCTATTCTGGACAATCATCATAATATCTTCTAGACATCACACACAGCACCTTTCTATCTTCGGAAAGTTGAGGCCAGCGTACGAGCAACTTCTCGCCTCTCATGTCGTCCGTGCCATACATTCTATCCATACCATACATGCCATCTTGCTTTTACTCTCCTGGCCCCTCCCTGTCAAAGCTCAGCCAGAGGATCCATCTTGGAACTTCTGCGGTCTGATTACAAATGCTGCTCGGGTTCTTGGCTATCACGAACCAGGTCGAGAGAAAGAGTACGGTTTCCCTCGGGCGACATCCAACGATATAGCTCTCCGTTCGAAGACTTGGCTCGACATTTTCCACAAAAACATGACGTTAGTCTCCCGTCATACAATTTCCATGCCGTTATTCAACCTTCTGCAGATATAGTTCGCGTGTTGGGGTTCCCCCAACCCTTGCCGACGAGCCCACATTACAGAGTGTCGTCCAGATCATAACGGAATTTGAGATAGCCAATGACGTCGTTGTCCAGTCGCAAATTTTACAGACACTCGCGAAAATCACGCAATTTTTTCGACTTCAGAGCGATCTTTCAACTCGCGACTCAGTGATCTTGATGGCTTCTGGTGAGATGGAGAATTTGAAAAGTACAAATAGTCAAATATGGAGCGCGGAAACCGAACTTCAATTTCTAGGAGCAAAACTGTTTCTCATTGGCTGGTCATTCCAGGGGCAAGGTCAGGCGCAACAATCCAATCTCACAGCTCCAGTTGTCGCTTGCGAGCCGTTGCTTTCCAAGAAACTTATATTGCACGAAGTATTGGGAACCGCGACTCGCTACATCCACGCGTATAGCGAGATTGGAATGTCGAAACCATTGCAACGAAGCTATCAAAGCCCCAACCTCGCTGGACCAAAGTCGTCCCTCAATGATGGAAACCCACCCCAGATCTACTTCCCGAAACACTACTTCTTTACACTCTACTACGCCGCCTTAAGCCTCTACCGCTTCCTGGAAAGTCTTCCTCATTCTTCTATCTCAGATCAGGACCTCGCTCGAAACCACATCCGTCTAGCCCACACTGTCCTCTCTCACTGCGCCATCAATGACGTCGAAGGCGAGTGGAGCCGTCTAGCGCAAAATGTCGAGCTGGTTGGTCAATTCAGCAATTCTGGCCGCAGGCTGCCGCCAGAAGGGCAGATCAAGAGCAGGCAGGGTGCCGGGTTGTTCTACGACGGTATGCTGAAACTTGCGGTATTGAAAGCCGAGAAGGGGGTTGTGAGCTATTCGAGTGATCTCTTGCAGCATGGGCCGGGTGATAGAGTTGATGTTGGAGAGGAGGAGATCTCGAAATTACCGGAGATATCACAAGCTTCCAGTTCTTCTGTTGCTGCTAGTGGACAGGATCAGCAATGTGTGCCTTTGGAGTGGGATGATGCGTTCTGGGGCTGGGATTTGTCGATGATGGATACTAACAACTTGCAGCTGGATTGGACTGCGCTTGATCAGTGGCAGCCTTGACTCAACTATCAACGATTTTAGGTCCGGGCCTGGTGCAACGCTTGACCTATGCTACTCTTGGAGGACGCTCTACAGGATCGTGGTTGCAAGTTGGGTGTCAGACACGTCTTCCATTCCCGCGAAGTTGACTCTCCGGAGACAATACTCTACGAAGGAATTGTTCGAATCGGTGTTTGGATAGACACACGTCAAAGATGTGCGGCAAGACAAGTTTTCGAACATGAGTATTGGGAGATGCTGACCTGATTATGTCCTATCGTCAGCTACTCGTCCCAAAGTCCGTGTGAAAGACATTTCCCACCGGGATTGAGCTTTACCATGATGATGTGTTCGATGATCCAACCGCTTTGAAACATACGCGTTACGTCATATGGCCTAAAGACGACCCAGATTATGTCTTGCAAACATCTAAGCCTATGCTATGATCCCAATGATCGTTTTTATATGCCTCTCCAATAGTGGACTTCGTGTTTTGGTCGCTCGGAAGCAACCACCTGTGTCCATGCACCAATTTACTGTTTTCTGCTTGGGACCCTTTGACCTTGAGATGATTCAAAAGCATCTCGCACCGTAGGGTCTTCGATACTGCCCAGATCGATGCGCCTTATCAACGTCCTTAGTCTTCTCTTCTCTCCCTCACCTCCAAAGATGGCGTCAATTCCATCATGGCACATTTCCAAAAGGTCCCTTCTACTGAGACCAAAATGCCGAGCGACGAGTAAGTGTTCGTTGCTCAAGGTGCTCCCAAAGATACCGACATCGTCAGTCTGCATTTCCATTCACTGTGTCAGTCTGTCTGGCGGACCCGTCTTGTGTGTACAAACGAAAGCTGAAACTCAAGGACCAACAACCACTCACACAAAGGATGACCGGAGAACCTCCACCCCTCCATTTCCCAAAATGATGATCTCTCATCCCACCCTCCGTCAATTCCGCCTGTACGTTGCAACTTACACACAACTCCACCCCGACCCTCCTCTGTTGAATCTCCCTCTTGACTTCCTCGGGCACACAGATCACGTGCCCCAATCTGTCTGGTTGAAAGCTCAATAGCGTTTCCAGCTCCTCCTTAGAGCTCGAGGCAGGGATCTCTGCAAAATGCAACGTGATCTTCAGACCAGCTTCTCTGGCTTTCACGAACGCAGGAGCGAACACCGAAACGTCGCCTTTGGAGGGATCGCCGCAGAGATCAATACCTACGATACCTCTGTCTCGGAAAGTTAGAGCTAGATCTACAACCTCGATAGCTTGCTCAAGTGTGTTACGGCGATCGATTGATAAGATCAAACATGTAGACATTTTATCCTTTTGATCAAAGTTCTCAATACAATCGAGCACCAAATCAATGTATTCATTTTTTGATACATCGGTAGAAGACCTCGGTGTCGTCCGTAATTCCAGATACACCACTTCATCAGCACAAAAGTCGTGAAGTACGCTATTCGTACTCCAGATGATCGTCTCTGGAGTGGATATCAGAGCGTAGATGTAGGAGGAGAAAAGAGGGAAGAACGTGCGGATATCCCATGTTTTATCTTTGGCTAGTGTCTCAAGAGGATCAGCGAGAGTCAGATCTGTACTGGCTTCTTGGCGGTGGAGCCAAATTGAATGGAGAGTGCTGGGGGTGATGCTGCCGGTTAGATGGGCGTGGAGTTCGATTTTGGGGAGAGAGTGCGTGAATACTGCGTCGGGTAGTTTAGTCATCGCTTGATCTCACGTGAAAATATTGACATTCGATCGGGATTTAATCTCGTCGATGTCATTGGATTATAGTCAGGGGGACCGTTTGGTTCTGCTATCAAGACAGCAGCTTTGAAAGATTGATAAGAGTCTGAAACGCTTTGCAGACTCAAGTGGATCTCGTATCTGCAGGTGGGGACGTAGGTAAAGTGTATCAAACCAATGAGAATCTCATAAATACGGGATCTAGACTGGATGCAGACTAGAATATGCCAAGGTTGATATTACACCTTGCCTTAGGACCTTAGACGTGCTAAGCCATAAAAGTGGCTTTCTGCTTATATAAAAGCTGGTGCGCAGTACGTCTAAGTATAAAACCGCGTATTTTTACTAGAAATACCTTAACTACCGACGTATTTTTTCGACTTTTTTTTCTACGATAGCCTTACTCCTAAAGATTATTCTCGGCGCGAGATCTCTCGATTTTACCGGGGGTTTCTATTAGTAATTTTAGAGAATTCGTGGTTATAAAAAAGTTCGTATAGGGGTTTCTATTTTTTTTACTATAGAAATCGCGAAACCCGTTAACGAAAATAACGTTTCGGTCGTAAATTTACTTTACGCGTTATAAACTTCTCGACTTCGAAATCTCGTCGTAAAAAAAGTTAGTAATTATCTAACTATAATCTAGAGTTCTACGCTTAGACGTGCTGTAGGTGAGGTATTAAGTTAGCCACCTCTTAGTAGCTAGCCCGATAGGGCTAGCCATAGCACGTCTAAGGTACTAAGGTAAGTTACACCAAGTGGAAGTCCCCTGATGAGTAATCGAGACTAGCAGATAACGGTCGCTCCCGGAGCTAGTGATTGCTGGTACACTCAGTACATCACGTCGCCCGAGATGCTTTCATGTCGGCATGCATCCGATAGAAGTGCTGTCATATTGGCGTGCATCTCGAGGAAAGCTGGAAATAAATCTGAAGCCAAGATGGAAGAGATGCAGGGGCTTTCCGATTCGTGTTGGAGTATGAAGTGCCTGCTCGGATCCCTGTGGTCCCGTGGCCGGTCGCGTGTCTGGGGTTCAAGAAGCAGCGGGGTGTGAGGTAGGAGGATCATCAGGATCTGCTGAAAATGGAAGACGTTGCGGGCACGACAGGGCTTGGAGATTGGCAACTGAAAGGTGTGGCGGGAATAGCCGAGAGGGTCTGCGAAATCGCGGATTACTCCTGAATCTCCTTCCATCTCAACTGCTAGACCTCATCTGCTGTATCATCAAGACAGGTAGGACCTCCCTTCTATGGAGCTTAGAAGTCTTGACACCGCTGACTGGAAGACATCGAGCATCACAGACACCGCTGGCACCTTGATCGACGCGCCATTAGACTTCGACTCCAACCCTTTATACATTGGTCATGGCGGCAGTCCGTCTGTATTCGGAGGCTTTCGACGATCTGATTCGCGCCAGGCTTGAGATCTCCGCTAGCTTGCCCTACACGTGGCACCCATCCCAGCCTCTGTCTAGCTGGCAAGAAAGTCTAGGTGGTGGCAACGAGTTGAGCCAGGGAGGATCTCGCTTTCTTCGGCTTCCCAAAGAACTACGCGAGCAGATATACAAGCATGTACTAGGGAAGTCCGTGATGGTTCATGTCATATCCGACTCAAAATGGTATCACCGGCCAGGCGAGTCTGGAAGCGATCTAGAGGAAGACGCAACTGAAGAAGTCTATACGAACGACCTTTATTTTGACAGATGTTTCGAGACAACTACTGAAGAGCGAGCCTACATGCGCTCGCAACGACACGATCCGAACGATATATATGGATCTGCCACGCGAGCATGTAGGTTTCAATGTGGCTCTTGCGAACGGCATGACCACTGTACCGAAATACGAAGTGGCAAAGTCTTCGAGACCGCGTTCCTCCGAGTGTGTCGACAGATATATCGCGAAGCGACCGCCGTTCTATGGGAGAGCTACATCTTCTCATTCCATTTCCAGCATACACTTGTCACTTTTGTCGATCAGTTGACTCAGCCGCAGAAGCACTCACTGAGAAGCTTGCACGTATCCATTAGACTTGGAAACAAGGATGACTCTTGGACCTGGGATGCCTATGATCTGATGAGCTCCCTGGGCTCACTTCCTCACTTGCGCAATCTTCACCTTAGCCTTCGGATGGTTTGCCGAGGCGATTTCCAGATTCAATTGGAAGGATTACGAGAGGGGTCTCTAGCGTTGTGGAAGAATGAGCTCGTGTATTTCCGTCGTCCTTCATTGAGATACGTGACTGTCGTTGTGGAGGATCTTTATCCTCATAGGCCGTGTAAGAGTACAGTGACCCCAAAAGTAATGTTGGGCGATGTGGTCCGACCAATTTCTTGGACCAGAATGGAGAGATCAGAGATCGCAGATGTCTTGACGAAAAAGCTGCTCTCTCAGTGATATCTCAACTTTCGGTTCACAATCTATCGTACAGATAGATCATCGTGCAGTGCGAATGTGTCCTCATCATGACATAGGCCACGAGTCTATATGCAGTGCTACCTGGGTCTTATTTCCAATTTGCCCAAATTCTGAGCATGAATTCATGGCTCTAGTACACAACGTTACAGGATATTGGAAGCGGAAAGCTATGAGACTGGTCGCTATGAGTCTTAGACTCACTGAAAGAGAGCAACGGGCAGTCGCTACCAAAAGACTAAAGCGGACTTCACGGATGTCTCTTACTCGATACAGCCATCACCATCAGCAAATGCAAGACGGACCTTACTAGATTGGACAATTAGCAGACTCTGCGGTGGATGGAGAGATATCTGGGAGAGATAGAGGCGCGCCACAGCATTGGTGGAAAAGGATATTTGGCTTTAGTAGACTCCAAAGCAAACAGGCAAATCTACCATTCTTTGAGCTTCATAGAGTAATTGCTGTCAAATAGAGAGAGCTTCGTCTAATAATAAAGTCACGAAGTTATCGTCTAGCCAGCCATTCGCTAACCATTTCTATCAGCAAAATAAAGTCACAAACAAAATGTTTTTGGTAAGTCGTCACACCCAGACGTTGTAAAGAGGTGACATAGAGAGAACAAAAGCAAAACATACAACAGGTAGCATTCGCTGGTCGTCACCGACTCAACTACTAGTTAGCCGATCTGAAGCTTGTCAATGGCAGAGCGGACGGAATGCCGATTACTCTTCAGTCTATGATCGTATTTATCAATACATGTTTAGAAGATTCTCTATTCCAGATTTGCATCGGTACTCAAAACCACTAGTGGCGCCTGTCAGAATGTACAACTTCATTAGAGCGTACAAACTATTGGACTGAACGGCTCGGGAGCACCATGATCGAAAAGCCTCTCACTCTTGATCAGCTGCTTCAAGAAGTTGCTCCTGTCAACAGAGACCTCTCAGCTCAGGGGCCTCGAGGTGTGCTCCGGCCTAGTCCTGGGCAAGGCCTTAGGCCGAATCAGTGGTTGCTTTGCATTCTGAGATATGCAGTGACGTGGCCCAGGACAAGGACGTAGGTGCAGTCTGGCTGGGTCGCGATTCCCCCGGCTTCTCTTTCCGAACTGTCGCGGCTTAGACGAAAGCATTCCTCGACATCAACGCTTTTAATGGTTGAAACGGTTTAGTCCGAAGGCCTAACCGATTTATTCTAGTGGTCTAAACCTTAGACTAGTTAGTTTAAAACCTAAACTAGTTAGTTAATAGTCCGAGCGTTCTTATTAGTTAAAAATTACTAAGACTCGCTAAGACTTATACTTCTCTATTACTCTATCCCTTAGGGGTCGACGACGACGTTAGTACGATACCTATAATATTATAAACTAACTTCGGAAAACCTTATAATAGATATCTCGTAGCCTATATAGTAATAGAGAAGAAAAGTAGAGCGTTAGTAGAGTATTAAGGGTCTAAGTATTAGATTTCCGGAAAGTAGTAAATATTATTAATTACTTCGGAAAAACTATATAGCTAGTTACGACCGGAGTAAATAGAGCTAACTAACGAGATTTTCGAGTTTAAAACTTTTTTAAAAGCCCTAAACCCGATTAGGAAAGCTATTACTATTTAGTTTATTAATCTATTAGGTTCTCGACTTCCTACTCCGCTACGATAATCGTATATAGGTCTTCCTCTATAAATATATTAATACGAAACTATAACTTTAAATATTCTAGTAGCTCTATAGTCTCGCTCTTAAGGCTTATTCTTTAGTCGGTAATAGTATATTTTACTCCTAAAAATACTTATTCTAGTTTAGATAATATAGTAGGAATTAAGAAGATATTAATAGCTATCCTAATAGTTTAGGTAGACGCTCTCTTTACTCCCCTTTTAGCTACTAATTAAGAGCTATATCGCTACTTAATAATACGAGAGGCTCCGTATAAAGGAAGCGTTTTAATTCGTTAGTACTAGTAGTAGGAGTCGCCCTAAGGTCTTATAAATACTAGAGATACTTATTATTCGTCGTTAATATATGTTTAACTAGTTACGGACTTAGCGTATTCGTAGACTAATATATAGTCTCCTAAAATAGCCTTAACTACTCCTTTATATAAGGTCTCTACTCCTCTTCCTATTTATCGAAGTACGTCTATTTAACGGTAAGGTTTAGAGTAATTACGGCGATATATATAGGTGCGCGATCCGTCTTATTCTAGTACTTTAATACTTTCGTTAATCCCGTGTAGAGCGACGACTTTATAAATAGATCGTCTCGGTAGGTAATAAGTGCTCGTTCGAATTTAAAGACTATAAACGTCGGTAAAACTTGAAATTACCCCTATATTTAGAGTAAAACCGAAGTCTAGGGGCGAGCTCTAAGGGCCCTAGCGTAGCCATCGGCAAATCTCAAAAGTTTATTATAGCACGCTTTTTTGGCTGTTATTAGAAAAATTAGGTTTTAGTACAATTTAGCACGTTTCGCACGTTCCGCCTATATCTAACGCTTTTAGCTATATTAGTAGCCTAGGTTTACTAATTGCGTAAGTAGTAAATTAATATATCCGACTCGACGAATACCGATAAAATAGAAGAAGTAGGAGTTATCCGACTTAGCCGAGTTATTACTAACCTCTAGTTATCCGATATTTTTAATAGTTCCGATATTTATAAATATATTAAAGAATTTAATAGTATTAGAAAGGTCCGAGTCGGCTATTACGTTAGGATTACGGGGTAGTTCTATCTTTTCTATATTTTTAACTTTATCCGAGTCGGCTAAACTACCTACTTTACTAAACTTTCTAGTTTTAGTCGAGTCGGATAAATTATCTTTACGTTAATTTATATTCCCGGATAATATAGCTTATATATAGCTACTACTCTATATAATACCTACGTAATAACTCCTCCCTATAAACTACTCTACCTTATC
>JAABUP010002566.1_pt1 | contig 34759 bp, 39 predicted proteins | sample 5559201 | NCBI WGS metagenome assembly JAABUP01 (sample SAMN10711887, study PRJNA513373) | rock metagenome | isolation source: Antarctica rocks | place: Antarctica
TGCCAGTTGGTTGGTACTTTTGCTACTATGGTAACCGAAAAAGACCCCGTTTTATGCGGGTAGTGGTGCAGTGGCTACTAGGGGCATAGAGGCCTAGTGATGCTCTGGTAGATTATACCCTAGTAGGCACAGTTTGCACTGCACTAGTACCCCCATAAACCACCCCCTTTAATTCGTAGTGATGACATAGATAAAGTCTATGACCAACTCTGCACGATCTGCCCTAGACATCTGTAGCTTCTAGCCTAGATGAACTGCAGCTCAGGCGCAGACAGTCTACAACTCTATCTGCAACTCTAGCTCAGAGCTCTATAGGTTCTGCATGCAGAAGACGGAATGTCTGCATGCAGAGTTCTGTGGCTCTAGGGTTGCAGAAGAAGGTTCTGGAATTTTCTGAATTATGATAGAATTTACTAAGCTTCTATAGAATTTCAAGGGTATGTTGGGGAAACCCCAACCCACCAATGAAATTAAGGGCAAGCAGGGTAGGTCTGCGTGTGTGGGCTGAGGCGCATTTACACTCTCAGCAAAATCCTTTCTGAGGAGCTCACTTGTTGAGTAGGTCTCTATACTTTCTAGAAAAACTTGTAAATGTGTAAATAGGTATTATAGAGGAATTAAGTACTAGAACCTCAATTGGCCATTAACCCTAGGCTGTAAATGCTATAAAGGAGCTATTTAGCCTGACAGATAGGGTCTGATTTCAAATCTTTGAAACATTGCTCAGTAAAGGCCCCTGTTTTGTAAGGCTTTTAGTCACAGCTTGACTGAGGCTGCTTGACGAACTCTGACAAATCACAGAGAAAACCCTATGGTCAGTGGTCAGTTAGGCAGATATATATATATATATATATGACAGTGGCTAGGTCGCAGCTAGGTGACCGTTCATCACCTCGAGCGCGGCTTGAACAGCTTAAATGACTTTGCACTCCCTGTGCAACCCATAACCCTTCCCAAACACTAATCAAGCAATCCCTGAAGGATGACGTGCATCGGCTTCACTGGCGCATAGCAAGTCTTTCCAACGCACATCTAAAAGTGGCTAATTCAAAGTGGGGCGTCAGTGCACTGACCCAGAGCGCTGCTTACATATATGGCTCATTAGCCTTGATCAAGCTTGCCCTTAAGGGAAATGTCGCCCGGTACCTGTGCAGCCTTGCAGCCCCAAACCACAAAAGACCCCCCAACCCCATCCGAACCCTCCCGACCCCATCCCAGACCCTCCCAAATGCCACCCCCCAACTACCAATTCCACCCGGGCCCAACCCAGCATCCGTCAAGATCTAACACACATGTATGACGCATGCCTTCACGAGAACCTGATGACTAACATCGATTTCCTGACTCGTTTGCACAGACAAGGGCTGACATATGTATGCAGCCCGTATATTATACATTACTCAGGTGTCCTGCAGCGAGAGTCGGAGCCTCAGGCACTGAACTGCAGACTTCGTTGTGCTTGTTCACCTGGCACAACTGAATTGTTCCGACAGCATGCCTGGCAGAGACCTGCGCTTCTCTATAGACCGCGGCGGCACTTTTACGGATGTATTTGTCGAGGTATAATCATCTTTGTAGGATGTTGTACGCTATGAGTGCAATCATGGCGTTCATTGCTGGGCACTGCTGCTAGGGCCAAGTTTTGCCATGGTCGCTTTCTGATTTTGTTGCGTAAATTTGACTGAGTGCCCTCTTTTCGACCTGGAGATGCAGGCACCACAGCCCGATGGCAGCAGCAAACAAACGTAGGCACAGCTCAGGCAGAAGTATCACATTGCTTGCTCAAGAATCTCAGCTTGCATGCTCACGGGTTTCAGCTTGCATGCAGCTATGTTAGTGTATACTGCCCTTGTCACTTACAGTGACAGCTACAACCTGTTTCTGCAAGAATGCTTGTGCTGAGCACAATGTCATGCTTGCAGTGCATTGAAGCTTTTGTCAGTGGACCCCCAAAACTACCCAGATGCACCACGAGAGGGTATAAGACGTATTCTGGAGCAACTGACTGGCAAGAAGCATCCACGAGATGAGAAACTGGATACCAGCCGCATATCAAGCATTAGGATGGGCACCACTGTAAGGGTTGAGCATGCAGGCACTTCTGTTGCCAAAACACACACAAGCTGCTGTACATGTCTGCATGCTGCAATGCTGCTCAAAGCAGCTTTGTCAGCAACAGATGCTCACCACTGCAGTGACCTGCAGCTCAAACTGCCATGCACAAGCCATTGTTGCTCTCAAGGCGCTGTCAATGCAAGTCAGCATGTTTGTGCAAAGCGTCTCGCCACTGAAATGCATGCAGGTGGCCACCAATGCGTTGCTTGAGCGCAAGGGAGAGCGCTGCGCGTTGGTCACAACCAAAGGCTTTAAGGACTTGCTGTACATTGGCAACCAAGCCAGACCTCGTATCTTTGACCTGGAAATCAAGCTGCAAGATGTACTATACGAAAGTGTGGTTGAAGTTGATGAACAGGTTAGTCTACACTCATGGTACTGGCAGCGCTTGCTATGCAGCCATGAGCTGTCGATGGTGTACAAGCTGATGTGGAACCTTGGAACAACACATTGGGAACAGCCTGGCATGAGCAATATTGGCATTCATGCCATGGTAACAGCTGCACCTGCGCTATGCAGATTGCCTCATGATCTGTTTTGCAGCTATATGCATGTAGGCACAGGACATACTTACATTAAACCAACACAGCATCAGGCGTCATGGGCAACAGCAGGTGTAATCCATCAGTTACTGCTCTCATGACTGGCACCTCAAAAGCGGAGTTTGAATCAGAGCTGTTTGCAATTTGGCTGAGCATAGCAGACAGGCAACATACAGCGTTGAGCTTCAATGGATTATCGGTGTGCATCAATCAAATCATGTATAATAAATGCATACGGTACATACAAGGCCATATGTGCATCCTTGCACATCACTGCTTGTTTGATGGTTGCGCAGATTGTGCTGCCATTGGGGGACGAGGCTTCCAAGCGCGCTGGCAAGAACCCCAAGCGCGACTCTGAGATCTACCCTATTGAGGGGAAGAAGATCACCAGTCAGACAGGGGAGGTGGGCATTGTGCGGCGCAGCCCCGACATGGACTCCCTCAAATCTGCTCTCAAGGTTTGGCTGGCTATTGCAAGTCATAAGAAGCGACTTGACCCTTGTCAAGCTGCTTGCATGCTTGCTACATGCATGAGCTTGCTCAACAATTGTTCTGCAATTTGCAAAATGCTTTTGGTGTTGAAGTATTGCAGGTAACGACTGAATGGCTACTCCTGGCAAGTTACAGTAATAGCTACTACTACTGTATGGCACTACGGACATGTTGATCATGTTTGTGCTTGATGTTTACAGCTACATTGATACTCAGCTCCTTAGGCCAACAGAGCAGCACCTAGAACTCTGCCCAGTCATGCTGGTACTGACAAGAACCATTTCTTTGCTCCCTGTTCGTGACGTTTTCCATTGGAGGTGACAAACAATGACATCACAGTCTAGCAATGGTGCTTGGCATCCCTTCTTCCTCTCTCAGAGCAGGACAGCAAACTGCCTAGTTGCAATGTCACTACAAGAAGACCATCATGTTCACAGATGCTGCTGGTTGCCATACGAAGTGCTACACGACGCATAACCAACTTGGCAGTGGCGCTGCGGCATTCCTTCTTGTAAACCAGAATGTTGGCACTACAAGATGACAGTTTTGGTCACAGCTGCTTCTGGTTGTTGCAGGAAATGCTAGCGTCACCAGTCTGATGGCAGTGCTGCCAAAGCATCTCTTCATCCCTTCTTGAGGACAGGACCATGGTGGCAATGTGTCTGCAGGAAGTGCTAGGCAACGGCTTCACCAGTTTAGTGGCAGTGGTCCTGAGGCATTTTGTCATGAGAACAGGGCCGTACTTGCAATGTCACTACAAGAACACCATCTTGTTCACAGCTGCTCCTGGTTGCTGCAGAAAGTGCTAGACAATGACATCACCAGTCTGGCAGTGGTTCTGAAGCACTCCTTCCTGTTCCCAGCGCATGAGGAGCAGGTGGGGGCGCTGGCCAAGAGCATGGGCTTCACCCAGATCAGCCTCTCCAGTGAGGTCATGCCCATGGTCAAAATGGTTCCCAGAGGCTACACTGCTGCTGCTGACGCCTATCTCACCCCTCACATCATGAAGTACGTCCTGCATCACATCGCGTCTTGTGGCATGTATGCTCACCCGAGTGGTCAACTTGTGCTGTTGCCCTCCTTGCATCTAGTCTGTATGATGCCCAGAGGACATACTGCTGCTGCTGATGCCTGCTGTGTGCACACACACAACAATGTTAAATGTACATGTGGCACCCTCACATCCCGATAAGAAACATTTGTTGTATGTATCCTTCATGTCATGAAGTTAAGCATGGCTTGTCCCTTACAGTTCTGCAGGCCTACTTGTATAGCATGCTGTCGTACATGCTCACATGCATTATATAGCCTGCTGTCATACATGCATTACATAGCCTGCTGTCATACATGCATTTTGCAGCCTGCTGTCATACATGCACTTCGCAGCCTGCTGTCCTACATGCATGTTCCAGCCTGCTGTCATACATGCTCACAAGACCTGTGAAGGGTAACATGTGTATGTCATCAGTTTTGCATGTCACTAGTCTGTACAAGCTAGGCAATGCGTGCCGGTCTCCGCCGTGATGCTCCCTGGCTTCGACTTCACCTTGCAGGTACAGGATATGACTTGTGAGCTGCGGTCTTGGATTCTGGCTGGTAGCAAACTCATGAGACTTGCTGTGCAGGTACATTGAAACCTTTGAGTCTGGCTTCTCAGACCTCAAAGATGTGCAGTTGTCATTCATGCAATCAGATGGAGGCCTAGCGCCGACCAACCGCTTCTCAGGGCACAGGGCAGTTCTGTCTGGCCCTGCTGGGGGCTACGTGGGCTATGCCCTCACCACCAAGTGGCATGGCTATAATGCTGAGAAGCTGCAGCTGATTGGGTTTGATATGGGCGGAACCTCCACTGATGTCTCCAGATTTGCTGGCTCTTATGAGCACGTCTTTGAGGCCACTCTGGCAGGTCGACTTCCACTGCACACCATCCTCACAGCCCAGGCCCCACTTTTTCTTTTGTATGTGACTTGTGTCAAAGACCACAAGGGCAATTTTTCTACCATGTCTTCTTTTTGTCCCATTCGCATGCATGATCTTTTATGGTAGGCTGCGGCACATCTTGGTCACAGATCACATCTGCTGTCTTACTCACCTGACAGCAACAGGTTTGCCATGTGCAGTCAGCAGTGGCATTACTTGTGCAATGTGACCGTGTTTGTCACACCAGATCGTACTGCGTCTGGCTCTGCAGCTTGAAAGTACAGGCCACAACTAGTAGCGTCACAACAAACTGTGTTGCATCTGGTCCTGCAGCCTCAACATATAGGCCAAGTCCAGTAATGTCAGACCTGAACGTATTGCGTCTAGCTCTGCAGCTTGAACATACAGGCCACATCCATTGTTAACACTGTCTGATTGAGTGACTGAGTTTGTCACAATGTGTGTGTAGGCGTCACAATCCAAGCCCCACAGTTGGACATCAACACAGTGGCTGCTGGCGGAGGGTCACGCCTCTTCTTCAGGGCAGGCATCTTCCAAGTTGGCCCTGAGTCTGCTGGAGCCCACCCTGGTCCTGTCTGCTACAGGTCACACCTCTTCTTCTTTGCCCTGTTCAGCTGCTTCTCAACTCTCTTGGCTGCTTCTCATCTCTCTTGTCCTTTTCCTCTTCTCTGTCCTGTTCGTTCAGTCAGCAATTTTACATGGTCATCAGCACCAAAAGCTGTAGGGTCCAGTCAAGACCAACTGACCTAAATGCATGATCCCGTGCATAAAAACCAGGTAAAATCGTCTGGAGAATGTCACCCTGAACAAGAGTTTGAGACCTGTTGTGGCTGCTTCTTTCTTCTCTCCTTCTTTCCTTCTTCCTCTGGTGGTTCTTCCTCTTCCTTGTGATTGCCCATGTGCTCAGGGTTTCCAAATGCAAGCAAACTTAGGCTCTCTGCACCGCATGTGCAGTAGTCACATTTAGCATATAGCAGTCATTACTGAATGATGCACACCCAGAAGTCACCTTTCATCACATTCGGACTTGACCCTGAGCACCCGTGCTCAACTACATCCACAAATGATGAGCTTTCGTGTCATCATGCCAATGCGTACCTGCTTGCTCAACTGCTGTCTGTCCTTGGCAGGAAGAACGGATATCCTGCGATCACAGATGCAAACCTGGTGCTGGGCCGCATTCTGCCTGACTTCTTCCCCTCTATCTTTGGGGAGGATGAGAAGCAGTCCTTGGATGCTGAGGCCTCAAAGCAGGCCCTGCAGAAGATTGCTCATGAGGTCAATGAGCAGGCCAAGTCAACTGGTCAGCCTGAGAAGAGTGTAGAAGAGGTATGCAAAGCTGGTCTCTGATGTCCTATCTGCACCAAAGGCTGGTGTTCTGGCGTCCAGAACAAGTATACATGAGCGCATATGTTTGGTGTGTGTGCATGCACACCTGTCTATCCACTTGACACTGGTGCTGCAACAATTTATGCATGCGTACAAGGGGTAAGCAGGCTGTTTCAGGCTCTACTTCATGGTTGGTCTTCACAAATGGTTGCAACACACGCATCATTTGCAAGCACCACATATGCTGCATGTCATGCCAGAGGCACTGATGCCTGAAACAGGCACATACTTGTTTGCTGATCATCTTTTGACATCCACCGCTGGCAAAACAGGACTGCTGCCTCACAACATAAGCCAAGCTGATCCTCTTTGATCCAACAGCACATGCCTGCTCACACCGTTCCACACCTTCAGGTATTGGTCAACACCATGTTTTGTATCCACAGGTTGCCATGGGATTCATCAAGGTGGCAAATGAGACCATGTGTCGCCCCATCAGAGCCCTGACACAGATGAAGGGGTATGATGTGGCTGCGCACGCACTCGCATGCTTTGGAGGGGCAGGAGGACAGCATGCTTGTGCCATTGCTCGCTCCCTGGGCATGAAGACCATCTTCATCCACAGATACTCTGGCATCTTGTCTGCTGTAGGCATCGGCCTGGCTGATGTAGTTGCAGAGGAACAGGTGTGTGACTCATCTCTTAGTCACATCCACACAGCCTTGCTACAGTCAGAATTGCATCAATCAAGAATTGCACCCTGCATGTTGTTAAAACTTGGGTTGGTGGTGTCAGGCTTCTTGGCACAAGGTTCTCTGCACAATCGCTAGCAGCGTTCTACAAGCTGCTGAGGCTGGTGCCCTAGCCTGTATAGGGGCGTTGCTTTATGGCGTCCAAACTTGAGCATGCTTTTCTTGTCAGCAGATGCTCTCAAGTGCTGTTGAGTTTCAGCAATGGTCTTGCTGGTGCGATCCGTCAGGGCCTTAGCAAGAAATCCACCAGTGTCAAGACACACAACACCTCACCTGTGGTTGAGCACCTGTGTGGCAACAGCGATGCATCTTGCCGTGTGTTGCCGCGTCATTGCTGTCAATGACTGGCAGCAAGCCAAAACACTAATGAGCTTGACCTCTAACTTTGCTCAAGCTGAAATCTTGATCAGTGCCAGCATGCATTATGTACGTTTTACCGTAGCTCTTCAGGATACAGTAACCTCCTCACTTTTTGATAGGAAGCGCCCATTTCAATGGTACAACTAAACTCAGAACCGCCTGGGGATTAGTCTTAGGTGTTTTTGCTGTGGGGAGAGATCTTGGCTGAGGAATGTCAGTCTTGCAGGCACCAGCAGCTGAGGCTTTGGACCAGACCTCTCTAGAAGGTCTGAACAAACGCCTTGACGGCCTTGAGGCGGCTGCTAAGGACAAGCTGGTGGAACAGGTCAGCCCAGGCTTCACACTGTACTCCACATTGTTGACAAGTCCCCCCAAACTGGGGGGCCCAATCTGGTTGCCCTAGTCCTGCAGGGACCACTGGCTCTCAGAATTCCAACCGCTCTTGAGAATTCCCATTGGCAAGGCTTTGCATCTGATCAACCCCTTGTATGGTGAGACTGCGTTCAGATTTAGGCTTGACCCTTATGCTGACCTGAGTGCATTAATTGAGGTGACACCAAATCGACTCCCTGTGCCTTTTTGGTGCAGCGACATGCTGTGCATCACCATGCCTTATGGCCTCGCTGAGTTCTGATGAGATGCAATGGGCGGCTGCAGGGTTTCAAGCGGGATGAGCTGAATACAGAGCGCTTCCTGAACCTTCGGTATGATGGCACTGATGTGCCAGTCATGACTCAATGCGCGGAAGGCGATGACTACGCTAAGGTGGGAATCTCGCCAGATCATGCTTGCAGCCTGCGTCTACAACGCCAATCTGCACTTGAGTCAGCAAGCTTGGCTTGTACATGAGTTGGTGACTAGCCTGGCTGGTGTCCTGCAGGTCCATTGACAAGCCATGCAGCAGATGCAGCTCAAAGCGCTGTCACGTTCAGCCTTGCTGCCTGTTGCCCTGCCCTGCTACACCCTGCCCTGCCCTGCCCTGCTACGTCCTGCCCTGCCCTGCTACACCCTGCTCTGCTCATCTCTGCCCTGCCCTGCCCGGCCCTGCCCTGCTGCACCCTGCCCTGCCCTGGCCCCAGCACGATCTGCTCAACATCGAAAGTCTGATCCATCATGCCATGTTGCTGCAGCGATGTCACTCTCATGTCATGGATGCAGGCTTTTGAGGAGACTTACAAGCGGGAGTTTGGGTTTGTGCTTGAGCAGCGCAGCATCATTGTGGATGACCTCAGGGTGCGCGCCACCGGCAAGGTAACCCTACTCCCTGACTGTGCAACCACCGGAAAGAATGTTTCGCTGTCTAGGCAAGCTAGTGCTGGGTGCTGTACTGATAAGGCACAGAAGGTCACACATGTCGTGAAGCGTGTATGTACACTTCTGGCAAAGTCCATTTGTACACACTAAGACTCAAAAGAACCTTGCATTGATTCAAGTATGAAGCCCCAGAAGCCAGTCAGCTGCACTGTCGTGTGCGTAGAGTGTTCTTGCATGCTCGTGCATTTCAGGCTTGTCGACTACACATACGTACTCACTTTACTGTGTAAATTCACATACACAGTCTTTGCATGCACACCCAAGTGTACCACACTTACTTGTTGAAACGCTGCCGTTCATGAAACGCTGTACCACGCCTTATGGTTTGCCGTGAAGCAACGTGTTAGAGACTGGCTGTGCATGCAGGCAGTAGCATTGCCAGAGGCGAAGGAGGTGACAGAGGCCCCAGGCAAGCTGCCAGAGCCTGACAAGGTCACCAAAGCTTACTTTGAGGTAAGCTTGCGCTCCTCACATCAGAATGCCTGGCTGACAACAGCAAAACTTCACCACCACAAGGGCGCCTTACTGATAACCTATGAACTGGCTGTGCTGCTGCTGCTGCCTGTGCTGCTTCTGTCACTAATGCTGGTGTTGAGAAGCTGCGCTCACAGCAGCTGCTGCTCCATATGCTCAAACACTTGCTGAGCTGTCACCATTGCATTCTCCCTTGGCAGGGCCTACCATGTGGTATGCTCCTGTGAATGGCACAGGAGGGAGCATTAGTATGCTGTGAGGTGCAAATAGCAGTGAGGCTCCGGTTCCTTGTCAACAAAGGCCTTGAGAGGCTGCAGACATGCGCAATCAGCTCAGTGCTTGGACTCTTACAAGGCCCTCAGCAGGCACACAAGCTGTTGTGCTGGAATGCATGCGCCGACGCTTTCCCACTTCTTGTCTGTTCACTCCCCTGATGAGACCTAAAGACAGAAAAATGCAAACTGACTGATTGATTGGTTGGTTGATTGGTTGGTTGGTTGGTTGGTTGGTTGGTTGGTTGGTTGATTGATTGGTTGGTTGGTTCACAGATGGGTGGTCTGCAAGACACGCCTGCCTACCTGCTAAAGAAGTTGAAGCCAGGTCATGAGATCCCCGGCCCAGCCATACTGATTGATGACATCAGCACCATTGTGGTGGAGCCTAAACGCACGGCCTGGATGACTGCCAACATGGACATCAAGGTAGACGTGCAGCGCCCTGAAGTCAAGAAGGAGGACCTGCTGACCGAGTGCGACCCTGTACAGCTGGCTATCTTCTCCCACAGGTATGGCACAGTGTTACCCCATACATGTACACAATAGTGTTTTGTGGGTTTGAGAGTTCACAAGATTTAGGTTTTGTTCAGGGTTCAAACATGACTGTATGACTATAACTATGAGCGTTGCATGTCTGCTATTACGCACCCTGTGAATATTTGTGCAGGTTCATGGGCATTGCAGAGCAGATGGGGCGCACACTGCAGCGCACCAGCATCAGTGTCAACATCAAGGAGCGCTTGGACTTCTCGTGCGCCCTGTTTGGGCCTGATGGCTCTCTTGTGGCCAACGCCCCTCACCTGCCTGTCCACCTTGGAGCCATGTCTGAGGCCAACAGGTTCCAGGTGACCACTTCCAGCTTGTGCTGTTGTCACTTTCGTTTGTCCTAGATATGCAAGACTCTCCTGTGGCAAAAGCCCCTCACCAATTCTTGGATGTGCTGTCGTGAGCTTCTCTTGTCCTAGCAAGCCCATGCACAGCCCTCTGGTGGCAATTGCTCCTCACCTTGGTGCTATGTCTGAGCGATCACAGATTTCAGATGAAGCAGCCATGCCACTCCTAGAGAGTATTGTTATGAGCGTCTTGACAGTCCTAGCTAACTCAAGCAAGCTCTAGCATCATGTTCAAGGCCAACAGGGTTCAGGTGACCGCTCCTGAATTGTGCTGTTGTCAGCATCTTTCGTCTTAGCTGGCTCATGCAAAGCTTTAGCATAGTGTCCATGGACTGCAATGCTTGCAGCATACTCGTCCCTAGAGAACTTGCAATGTAAGCCTGCTTGAGCACTCTTCTAGTGACCATGGGGAACGCAGGCTTTAGGTCACAGGTGTGGCATGACTGTTCATCAGTTTGCATCCAGATCTCTCCCAACCGAATCTAGGGGGGGTCAATCTACCGTCAAAACATGTCCACAATCATGCATTTGAGGTATTAGCCAGAGGGCCCTGGCAGATCTCTTCCAACAGAATCTAGCGGGTAGTTGCTGAACTGTCAAAACGTGTCCTCAATAATGCAGTTGAGGTATTACACAGAGGGCCCTGGCAAGGATGAAGGCATTCAGGAGGGCGACGTGCTGGTCAGCAACAATCCTCAGTTGGCGGGCGGCAGCCACCTGCCTGACATCACTGTCATCACCCCTGTCTTCAACCAGGGCAAGATCGTCTTTTGTGTGGCCTCCAGAGGGCATCACCAGGTACAGCCCTAGCCACTCCAGAAGCCTCACCTCACCTTGTCTGACTGACTGGTCTGTTGCGATTCTTGCTTCGTGTGCTGTCTTGTGGTAACCCCTGGCCATTCCTGAGGGGTTCATTGCATTGTTTCCAATTTTCGATATAGTTCATGCATGGTCTTTCCGGGCCATTCCTGATGAAATTCATTTCTTCCTTTCCATCATTTTGTGCAGCGAAACCGCGACAGCAGGTGACACAGCAGTGTAAGCAGTGGTTCATGTGAGTATCGTCTTGAAAAGGGTTGTCTGTCTGTAGGATGTGGGAGGCATTACTCCAGGCAGCATGCCTCCCATGAGTCATACCCTGGCTGAGGAGGGAGCTGCAATCCTCTCCTTCAAGCTTGTCAAGGGCGGCAAATTCCAGGTCAGCACCATTCCACTTCTCCATACAATCTCAATCCGACCCACACAACCCCTGCTTCCCTTTTCTGGTTGTGCAGTGATTCTGTCTCAGCACGCAGTTCAGTCAGGACATTCTGCATTGCTCTGCATAACAGGCCTGCAGTGCAAGGTATGCAATGCATGACATCTGCGCTGCATGTTGTGTACTTTCCAGCTGCGCACTTAGATCTACTGCAAGAGCCGTCCACAGAAGCATGCACTGACTCATGGTTGATCTTGATTATTCTCTGCATCCCAATGATCCCCAAACAGCCGAGTGCATGATCATGTTTTTGCTGTAGCTTTTGCAGAGTGTATACAAAGTGTGTTGTCTGCTATAGGAGGAGGGGATCACAAAGCTGCTTATGGCCCCTGCAGACCTAAAGGAGCAGATCCCGGGGATCAGCGGCACCAGAGCATTGAATGATAACCTGAGCGACATGAAGGCTCAAGTGGCCTCCAACTTCAAGGGCATCGGTCTGGTCACAGCCCTGATTGAGGAGTACACCCTGGAGGTAGTGCAGGCCTACATGCATCACATCCAGGTAAGGGTTCGTATTTACGGTTTATATTTAGGGTTTGCATGTAGAGTTTATAGGGTTGTAGGGCATCCTCAGGCAAGGATCTATTTGAAGACATCCAGGTGAGTTGGCGTGTAGGAATCCCTATCCCCATACTATGCAAGCCTTGTTCAGGCCCAAGCCTGCCATGGGAGTCAGCCTTGTTGTGGTGCATAGCCTTCCTGTCGACTCTCCCTGTTGTTTTCCCACGGGAGAACCCGAGGAAAACTTATAGCAGAAACGGCTGTGCATGCTGTTTGGACTTGTGTGTGGTATGGGCAAGATGCTGTGTTGCACCCCGTGCAACCCTGGCAGCCAATCAGCACAACAGAAAGAAAGGAACAGAACAGGAAAACGAGTGTACGCCTTTTGGCACCCGTAGCGGGAGCCTCCTGAGGCGGCAGCCCGGAGCTAATATCAGCACGACACAAGACTCACTAGCCATCTCTTGGCGAAGGCTGTGGCCAGTGCTGGCTGATGTTGTGTCAAACCATCTCATCGCGGGTTCAGCGCATGTCTATAGCTTTGGCTTTTCACGCAGGCAAATGCCGAGCAAGCAGTGAGGCAGTTGCTGCGAGATTTCAGCAAGGACCAAGGGCTGAAGGAGATTGACACTGTGTCGGCTGAGGAACACATGGATGATGGCACCCCCATCCGCCTGGCTGTCACCATTGACAGGAAGGAAGGCTCAGCGCTGCTTGACTTTGAAGGTGTGCGGATTATGCCACACACACCTTGCATGCTTATGGCTCTTTTGGTTGCACCCTTGCATGGTTAGGGTTCCCTTTGCATGATTAGGGTTCCCCTTCCTACATGGAATCCCAATGTATCTCATTCTCCTCAGGCTTTTCTTCAATCAATGCTGAAAGGCATAGTCTTTTCTTTTCTTTCTTTTCTAGCGTTCCCTTTGCATGCTTGGGGTTGCTTTGCATTCTTTGCCTTGCATCCTTTTGGCATTGGCACGCTGCTTGTGCTGTCACAGTCACTGCTCACATGCTGCAGTAGAGCATATGCTTCAATGTCACATGACAAGGGGGTGAGGGGGAGGGAGGGGGTGAGGTGGGGAAGGGGAAGGGGGAGGGAGTGGGGGTGGGAGGGGGGGAAGGGAGGGACAGGGGAGTGAGGGAGAGGGAGAGACAGGAGAGGGAGAGACAGGAGAGGGAGAGCAGCATGTTTGGCAATGTCAATGCACCACCTGCAGTGGCCTTTCATACCAGTCTGCTTTCTTACTCTCATGTTGCAAGTTTACACTGCAGGCACTGGACCAGAAGTCTTTGGCAACACAAATGCGCCACCAGCAGTGACCTACTCAGCTATCATCTACTCCATGAGGTGCATGGTGCCCCAAGAGATCCCCCTCAACCAGGGCTGCCTAGCCCCCTTGACTGTACGCATACCCCCCCACTGCCTCCTGAGCCCCTCATCTGAGGCTGCTGTGGTTGGTGGCAATGTGCTGACCAGCCAGAGAGTGACTGATGTTGTGCTCAAGTGCTTCAAAGCAGCTGCTGCGTCTCAGGTGATTCTGGCATGGCAGTGTGTACTGTACCAAACCTGCTTTCCTGCAGCATGAAAGCTGCTGACAAAAGTTACTTCACAGGGCGACAGTCCACAAGTTGAGGTCTTGATAGACAAGTTGTTGGAACTGTGGAGATGCTTGATGCAGTCTGATTGTGATGAGAGACCTTGAGACATTTATAAAGTCATTGTCTTCAGGAAAGCTGATGCAAACATATAAATGCCTGAAGAACACAATGTTGCATACACTGCACCAGCTGTTCGCGTTGTGGCATAAGAGCATGCTAGAAGCCATTGTCGTGCAGGGCTGCATGAACAACTTCACATTTGGCGACTCTAACATCACCTACTATGAGACAATTGCCGGAGGGGCCGGGGCAGGTCCTGGGTGGGTGGGTCGCAGCGGGGTGCACACTCACATGACCAACACCAGAATTACTGATCCTGAGATACTGGAAAGGCGGTATCCTGTTGTGCTGCATGACTTCTCCCTCAGGAAAGGCTCAGGAGGTGCTGGCAAATACAGAGGGGGCGATGGTGTTATCAGAGAGGTGAGCATGAGCTGGCTGTGAGCATTCAATGGTGACCTGTGACTTGCGACCTGGGCATCAAACAAGCTTTGCATCAAGGCCAGCTGTTACTTTGTTGCATGATACCCTCAAGGGGCCGCTTTTGAGCATCCAACAAGCACTGCAGGCGCTGAGCATCAACATTTCTTGCACCTGTTGAAAGTCTCAAGTCATGCACTTGAGGGAGTCGTGTGTGCTGTCTGAATCCCTATTGCCATGCAGATGGAGTATCTCAGGCCATTGACGTGCTCAATACTGTCAGAGAGGCGAGCCCTGCGGCCATATGGACTTTTGGGAGGGCATTCAGCTCTGCCAGGCTTGAATCTGCTGTTACATCCTGACGGCAGAAAAGTCAACATGGGCGGGAAGACCAGCGTCCAGGTCAAGGCTGGCGACCGCATCCGTATTCTTACCCCAGGTACGCAATACTCAACAACAGTAAAGGCTATGCAGCTCTCCTGGTGCAAGAGTCAAACACATCATTAACAAGTTCTGGGGCTTTGACCCAGCGTGAGATGTTGCTCACAGAGATGCTGTTTGACTTGCGCAACAGTAAGGATGCTGAACAAGCCCTGATGTGCGTTTGCTTTGCGCACTCAAGCTGCAGTTGGGCCATGTGGTCAGCATCTTGGTGTATCCATTCATTCAATGCAGGTGGTGGCGGGTTTGGTGCTCCCAAAGATGGTGAGGCTGCAGACTACCGTGAAGGGGAGAATCAAGGAGTGGAGAAGGCGGTTGCAGACAGGGCAGCAAAGTGGGTCAAAGAGCACAGTGCTGCTGTCAGGTCTGGCGGCAGTGTGGCCAGATACACATCTGAGCAGGAGTCGGCCTGAATTCTGCCCTTGGAATATAAGTAGTCATGCACATTCTTTGTACGAGTACTCAATATGAGCATTCTCAATCCACGTACCATTTCATTCATTTCAACCAGCTATTGCAGGACCCTGTACAGCACACAAGGTGTGAATAACTAGCAGCCATGTTTAGTTTCAGTCCTGTTGACTCTATGCAGTATGTATGCATGCTTTGCGGTAGCACATACCTTTCCAAAACACTGGTTTTGACCAGCTGTATCTGCAAACGTATTGCAGGACCCTGCGCAGCATGCTGTTATTTCTATCCATACACAACTAGCAGCAATGGTTGTGGTTGTAAACAGTATGCATAAATGCTCAGAGCATTATGCTCTGCAGTAACAGATATCTTGTCAAACGACTGCTTATTGTCAAACAATTTGTCAGAATGGGTCAGCAGTACATCTACAGTTCAGCCTATACTCACAGGCCTATTGCAAAGAGAATACTGAGTGGCAGATCCCTATGTATGGCCCCACGGTGGTCATCAAAGGGGAGGCCTATGATTTACTCTATAGTGTAGCTCAGTTGTCGCACATCCAAACGCAAGCTCAAGAGCAACTCTGTTACAATCCCCATCTGCATCTCTCAGTATCTCTTGGCATAGAGAGTATACCTTTTGGTCACTAGAGCACACTGCATTTGCAATACTCCATGCATTACAGTCACGTAGCTGACAGTGATGCAGACGAGACTTGATGTTGCCAATTGCAGCCTGATGATGCGTAGCTACCATTGGCTAGATGAAGCTGCCAGCTGCTTGCACCCGTCGACAGCCAGGTGTAAGCATCACAGCAGCTGTGCTGCCCAAGCACTTCCAAGTCTGACGCAGTGTGAAATATCTTCACCTCCTGTCAATTCATTTGCTTTCCCACTCAAAATTAAGGTCCTTCTCATCACTCAGTACATTGTGGCAGTACACTGAACCTTGTCATCATCTCACGTGATGAGTGCACGTCACACGCACATGCCTGGCCTGAAAGCTCAGGAAGCTGTTGCCTGCGTCCTACCGATGTATCCCAGTGGGAAAAATGGTAGCGTGTCAAGCTGCACAAGCGTGGAATGGGCGGGATATCGATGTTACATAATGTGGTCAACGTTGACCAGATCAAATTAAGACCGCTTGCAGAAACCGTCCAGGCTATAAAGGCCCCGACCTGCTTTCGACTTGCTCACCAGTCTTTTGGAGTTTGTTCATTGCTCTCGGCGTGTAGCCTCCATCCGCTGCAAGATCCTTTTATTGTAACGTTGTGATACACGGTAAGCGGCTTTGCATTTGTATCAACGGCGGTGCGGAGCCTAGTTAGCTGCATGCCGCAGTGCGTCATTGCTTGCCTGATGCTTGGTTGCGTATGCTGCCCTCCTTGCTACACGAATGCTCTGCCTGTTTCACACAACATGATCTGTCCCCGCGTGTGTTCTTGCTGCGACGCAGTGACTGAATGCAATATGACCGCCATTTTCAGGTGTTTGCCAGCGTAAACCGTCTAGCTTCTCTTCGGGCCACCATGAAGACGACTACCGTGCAATGCGTGCTACTGGTGCTGTCTTCGTGCCTGCTTGCCAACGCGGCGCGAGATCTACAAGAAGGTAAGCCGCTTTGAAGGTCTCCCTGCCGGCATTGCTGAGCGCGTACGGCCACAACAGGGCCCTGTGCTCCTCCTCTGTGAAGAATGGCTCCCCACATGCCTTTTCGCAGCACTGCCGCGCAATGACTGTTGCATCCGTCGTGCTGCTGCTTGTCGTGTGCGCCGCCTTCAGCCTGCAAAGCTGCATTCTGGTATGTCATCAACGCCTACTCATGGTTGCAGTCTTGTTTCATGGTCAGCAGCTTTCTGCAACATCAGCAAACATGTAGGGGTATTGAGGAAATAAGCTGAATGCAGAACTGACTCTGTTTACAGGTACTGGTGTGGACCAGCTAGAGACAACTTCTAGCAGACGCCTCCTTCAAGTAGAGTATTACTATGGCTACCACAACTATCATGAGGGAGGTGCTGCTGCAGCGGCTGCTGCTGCTTCTGGTGGCAATGGTGCATCTGCTTCTGCAGCTGCCAGCTCAGGTATGAATCAAGCAGGAAGCTTTGCTCAGCAAACTGAGTTGCTGTACAGTAAAGACTAGTACTAAGTGATGCAGTGGTGTTGTGATGTGTGCCTGGATTTCATCAACCATCCTCATTGTCAGTCTGCATGCTGCGGCCATTCATCCTCTCTCCATGAGCACATTCAGTGAGCTATTTACTTTTGCATATTGCTGAGCTTCTGTGTCATTGGTCACTGCCAGTACATTCTGTGAGTGAGCGCTGTCAGTGCGTGCGCTTACCACCTCTGTGAATCACTCTGCTAAGCTCTTTGGGTCTGTGCAGGTGGTTATGATGGCTACTTCAAACACAGTTCTGCTGCTGCCGCTGCTGCTGCTTCCAGCTCAGGTATGTCATGAATCCTGTGACGCTCTGCATGCTGCCTCACTCCAGCGTATCGCAAGATGGCCGGCTGGTGGCTTGTGCACCAGCAATGTTGCTGCCTGCAATCAGCTAGTGACTCACTTAGTGACATCACAAGCAGGACTGTCTGCATCCCGCTTTACCATCTTGGCTGAGGTTGAGCTGTGTGTTATGACACATGTTTCAGCAAAGGGTTTCCTAACTCATGTAAAGCATGTGGCTGTCAGGCTGTTTACTGTCTGCCTGGCTTGCAGATGACTACGATCATGGGTATGGTGGGCACTACAACCATGACTACCAGCGTGGCTACTATGGTGATGAGCATGGCAACTACCTCCGCTCTGGTGGAGCTGTAGCTGCTGCATCTGCCTCTGGCAGACGCCTACTTCAAGGAGAAGTTTACTACGGCTACCACAACTACCATGAGGGAGGTGCTGCTGCAGCTGCTGCAGCTGCATCAGGTGGCAATGGTGCATCTGCTTCTGCAGCTGCCAGTTCAGGTACAAGCTATGCTGCCTGATTACTGGCTGTATGACTGACTGAGTACACTGCTGGTGTGCCTGCAGCAGGCAGCTTGACTTGCATGTCTCTGTGCAGATGATTGATCTGCCACTCTGTTGTGGCAAGTCACATCCCTTGATGTTTGCAATAACAGGGTATACAGCATGCATGTGTGCAGTGCCATGTCCTGCAGAAACAGTATGTGAAAACACTGAATCGCATTTGCACTCCTGGTTATAGTTGTGCTGCTGTCCATTGCTTGAATGCAACTCTGCGCAACGCTTTGACAGGCACTGGACAGACTCTTATGCAAAAACATAAGTACCAATGCAAGCTTTGATCAGCTTGATTATGCAGGTGGGTATGATGGCTACTTCACACACGATGCTGCTGCTGCCGCCGCTGCAGCTTCCAGCTCAGGTACTGCACTGCCTCATCTTGCTGCTGTGTTTGATGGCTGTCCTGTGTGTGTTGGCTTTTCCTCAGCCTTTTGGCTGGTTTGTGATCTTGCTCTGCATGGGTGTATCAGTTTCCCACTGTGGTAACATAACTTCCCAGCTGCTACACACAGCACATCGAACATGATGCACAACATTCAGTGTAAAACTGAATGATCACAGTGCACTTCTGACCACATTTGATGTTGATCCTGACCTGCAGATGATTTTGACCATGGCTATGGTGGGCACTACAACCATGACTACCAGCGTGGCTACTATGGTGATGAGCATGGCAACTACTACCGCTCTGGTGGATCTGCATCTGCTGCAGCAGCAGCTACTGGCTAAATCAAGAGGATGCTGTACCTTCCTGCAGCTTCCAATGATGCAGTAATGCTGAAGGATTTGGAGCAGTACTACTAGCCTGAAGCATTGCCAGCCAGATTTAGATAGTCCCTTCCTGCTCAGCTGTAGTCCTGAATTTGCTGATTTACGCTTTGGTGCTACTGATGTTAAGGTGCCTCTCATGCTATTTTTGGCCTGTGTTCAAGATTGAGAGTTTTGCCTTATAATGTGTCAAGCTGCCTCCCCGTCTTGAAGTGTACTGCAGACTAGTCTTTTTTGTGTTAGCTTTGTTCCAAAGTATTGCTAGTAGTGCCGCCGATTATTCTTTGGTATACTCTTGCTTTCTTTGACAGGTGAACCAACTGCAGTGTGTGCTGTTTAACACCTAGCTTCGCTGAAGGTCCAAGCATTCTTTGTAAATATCACTCACTCACACAGCTGATCAGCTCATGAGCTTGATTGCACAAAAACAGATTGGAAATAGACTAGTGACCTTCTGTTCACATAATGCTCAACTTATCTGCACAGGCATGCATTGCAAGTCATCGACATTCATTGCCTTGCTACAAGTAGCGTAAGTGCAGTATGCATGCTGCTGCACATCCTGTGTTGTGTTTCTGTGTTGAGTGCAGGCCACCTTGCAGACAACCACATGTTGTGTCAGCGTAAATGTTGCTCGTCAGTCAGGATACAATAGCAACGCAAATGCTGCAATGCTCCTCAATGTATAGTTAGTGTGACAATGCCTGATGTCAGATGCACTCATCAAAAGATCTGCAACTACCTGCCTTGCTCAGCATTGCATGTTACTCTTGGCAGGACAGCACAATGATCTGCCGGCGTGGGTTGTGCTCACTTTGTAGCAGGGGTTGACAGCCAATGCCGTTACCAGTGCCACATGTAGGCTACAGCACGGCTCAACGTGTCTGAATGTGACCAAATGTTGACTCGTTGATGGTGATGTGCTTCACTTGCAGACAGCTGCTGAATGTTGCTGCTGCTGACTGCTGCTGCTGCTGCTGCTGCCGCTGCTGCTGCTGCTGCTGCTGCTGCTGCTGCTGCTGCTGCTGCTGACTTCTGCTGATTGCTGCTGGTGAATGTTGCTGCTTCAAGTTGTTGCTGACGGTCACTGAATGCTGCTGCTGAAGCCTGTTGCCTATGCATGAATGTGTGCTGTGCTCCATTTCACAGGTTTTCCAACTTCTTTGTGACTCTCCTGCAAACGCTGCTACCTGTGAATCATGTTGCTCTGCTTGTGCTGTGAAATGCTGTGCCCTGTGTACATGTCCAGCGACTTCAAGCATTTGGTTTAGCGTGCCCAAACACTGCTGCAAGTCGTTGGCTTCTCAGAGAATTGTTTGGTTCCCACTCCCAATGGCCTGGTGATGTAGTTGGTAAATGGGCTAGCCTGCAGCTGCATGGTGGTGCACAGCCGTTTAGAACCAGGTGAAAAGTGCATTACTAAATATGTTACTAGTAAGTCACTTGTAAGTTACTTTGGACAAGGTAATCTTGCAGTGCCCTCCCCAGTGCTATCCCAATGATCTTGCAGTTCTTGTTGGTATCTGGCAAAAGATACAGCACTGCCCCAGCCTGCAGCTTTGATTCCAGCGCCAAGTATGGCACTGGACTCTCACAGTTGACATCACAATGTCATCCAATCTCAGTGCATCTGCATTGAAGCCTCTGAGGCATGACTGTCACAGCAAGCTAGTCAGCATGCCGTCTTGAAGCCACAGCATCGTCTAGAGTGGGGGTCTATGCTGGTGTTGCAGCAGGTGTTATGCATGCTTTGGGGTAGCAGATGCACTTTTGTCAGTCGCACTGCTCCTTTCTTTTGGCAGCCCAGCTGGGTGGCATGGCTCCCATAACCTTTCAGCATGGTCCTGACCTGAGGCACTGAGCATGGGGTTGCCTGTCTGGTTGGCTGAGTTCTAGACGGCTGCGGCCCAGCTGTTCAAAATCACTGGAGAGGTGAGAATCGGTGCTTGACAAGCTGGCCTGGTGCTAGCAGCGCTGCTAGGAGCTTTCCATCTGCTGTCACGGATCCTGCAAGATTGGGCATCCACTGCTGTGTGAGGTACACTAGTGTGTCTTTGAGGATGCCTGCTAGCACGGTTCTATTGCATGCAGCCTGCTTGCTTTGTAAGGTGCCGTCAGACTAGCAGCAAGACATTTTGTTGCAGCGTTAGCATTGCTCAAGTTGAGCTTGTTTGGTGGCAGGGTTGGGCTTGAAAGAACTGTCCCACCCTCCCTGGCTTGCTTGCTTCCACTTGCCCTGGGGCAGGATGAGGTTTGTCAGGGCCAAATGCTGGTGTTACAGCAGATTTGGTAACCCCGCTGCTGATCGTATTGCCCCTGCCACATTTGCTACTTGTGTTGCCACTATGCGCTGCCTGGTGACTGCCTAGTTGATAGGTGCCTTAGGCCAGAACGCATAATTGACATTGAGACAATATGTACAGCCCAGCCAAGCCACCTGTACGTTGCCACTGCGGCTGCTGGTTTAGCTTTTGACACACCATGACTGCTCCCTTTTAATTTCATTGGCTTTCTCACCCAACAAAGACTGAAAATGTCACCACAAGCACTTCTATCAGTAGACTTTCAATTGACATGGCAACATGGCTCCCGCTGGCCAACACGCTTCAAGGTTTAGCTTACAGACAGCAGTTGTGGCTGATAGCAGACATTGTCAGGAGAAACATTGCCCTACTATACTACACATCAATTGCCGATTGCTGCAAGCACTGTATTTGGACAACAGTCAAGGCAAACTGCAAGAATACATGAGCACGTGTTTGTGTCTAGCCTAGTAGCAGTGCAGCCCTGTCCAGGTCTGAACACATCTGTGGCATCAAGCTGTGTTTGATCAACAGGTGGTTAAGAGGCACTGTGGTAACAGAAAGGTCATGACTATACTGCGTTTGTGATCAGTCTCTGCACATTGTCCAATAGGCAATTTCTACAGTGCACAGTTGTGCTCTCAGTCTCAATGCTGCACCTGCAGGTGTTCCTTCAGTCACTCATTGCCACTGCACTCTCTAGCATAATCATACAACTCGCCAGTGTAGCTTACAACCTGAAATGATCAAGTGGAAATTCCTGTCCTGCTCCGAGCAGAGGCTCTGGGGCGCTTGAAACGAATGATACAGCTAGCAGGCCAGCAAGTTTAAAAACAGAAGAAGGAGAAGATCACAGCTGCAGGCCGGGCATGCACAGGCTCCAGGCTTCAGAAACGAACGAGCGTATGTGTGAACGGAGCATTGCATAATGTTGATGTATGCAGTACATAATGTTAATGTATGCAGTACAACGCTGTATTGCTTCAGGCCTTACCTGGTGACGCTCAATCTCTTGCAAAGGTGTTATGGCTCTCATGAAGCCTGCAGCTGGCGAGGCACCACCTTGCACGCGTTGACTAAACTCGTGTCTTGACAGCTGTGGGTTTGTCGTAGCCAAATGGCTGCATCAACAGAGCCAGTCTGACTGAGGTTGAAGTACCTTTCAGCACCTTCGCTGAATTGCTTATCCAAAATCCTGATCCGTAAGTCGATCGGTACTTAGGGGCTGTATTGATCTTGGATAAGTTCTCTGCATATCCTTGCATCACCTGGAAGGTGCAAAGGTATGAAGTGGTGGTTCGCTCGTCAGTGCATGTCAGGTGCGCACATGTGGTGTCGTGGCGAGCTTTGCATGCAGCAAATGTAGCGGTCACGTGGGATATAGGTAAACAACGACCCTTGCTGCCGTAAGCCAAGTCAAACTTTGACCCTGTAGGCAACCCTGCAGCCTACAAAAGCTCAACCCCGTCCGCTCATTGGCACACCACGTACGATAGGCGGCCATTCCTAACTTCAGGAGGGCGCAAAGGATTCATTCTGCTCAGCAGCAGGCTACGACATTGCGTGAGAGCTTCTCAGTGGCCGCGGCTGCCGACGAGTCCACCCGGTAACTTGCCTGGTTTGCGCGAGGCTATCTGCACGGGTTTTTGCACTGCCGCTATAGTGCATAAGTAGGGCGCTGTTGTGTGATCTATTGCACTGACTGCTGACCGCGCTTCAGCAACCGCGAAGACCTCTGACTCCGGCACCGCTGACTTCGTTGTTGCTTCGCAGGTCGTAAAGCTCAATCTCAGTGACCATGAAGGCCAGTGGCCTGACCTGCTTCCTCCTGATGCTGTCATCTGGCCTGGTTGTCGACGCCGTCAGGACCCTCAAAGGAGGCAAGTGTACTATTGTCGGCCTTGACATTGCCCTGTCGGCCTCATGAGGCTACTCCGTTGACCGCTTTGGTGTGACCTTCGGCGCGTACGCGCGCGGCTTCCTTGCTTTGTACGGCTCGCACATGGCTGCCCTGCAATAACGGTGGCCCTGCGGGCCTGTCTGCTGCAACTCTGCGTGCCTGCTTGCTTGGTTCAAAGCTGTGCTGCGTTGTCGTTCCTTCACATGTACTATACAGCTGATACAAACGACAATTGACGCGCCTCTGCTTTCCTGCAGATGGGAATTACTTCGGCTACCACAACTACCACGAAGGAAGTTCTGCAGCTGCTGCCGCAGCTGCATCAGGAGAAGACTCTGCTGCAGCTGCATCAGCTGCTAGCACAGGTGATTTCACGCCATTCTGCACAATCTCTGCTGTCCATCAATGCAAACTATCTGGCTGACAGCACATGTGTACAGCGTGTCAAGAGAAGTTTTGACTGCGCATTCCAGGGCCGCTGTCTTTGACTGCATGAGCTGCATTGAACACCCTTCACCCTCTCTTACAGACACATCTGCTAATGCTAAATGCAGGTGGGTATGATGGCTACTTCAAGGGTAGCGCTGCCTCTGCTGCTGCTGCTGCCTCCAGCTCAGGTGTGACTGTGTATTGTCAGATGCATGAACACATCATGTCTCGAAACACAACACAGCATTCTAGTACCTTCTGGTCCACCGGCACCAGCTTGAACCCAAACTTGTCACATATCCCTGGTGCAATCACAGCACACCGCTGTTTCACTTTCAGCAGTACATACTTGCTGCCATCGTTCCTGAGCACATTAGATGCATGTCAAGCTGCGAATCACTCTGGCTGATGTCTGCAGATGATTATGACCATGGCTACGGTGACAGGTACAATAATCACTACGGCAGAGGTTACTACGGTGATGAGGATGGCAACTTCCAGAGCAGCGCTGCTTCTGCTGCTGCTGCATCATCCTCTGGCAGGCGCCTCCTAGGTGATGGTAACTACTACGGCTACCACAACTACCATGAGGGAGGTGCTGCTGCAGCTGCTGCAGCTGCTTCTGGTGACGACTCTTCTGCTGCTGCATCCGCTGCCAGCACAGGTATATTTTTTTGTAGTGTAATCTAACCTGCCATGCATACCTGCTGAAGCTGCTTATGCACACAGCAGCTTGCAGGATGTGTTGCAGTCAGAAACTGAATTCGTGTGCCCCTGCTTCTGCTGCAAGAGCTTGGCAGCTTGTTCTTGCATACCAGCATCTGCATCAGCACGCAGCCTGACCATCTGTCTTGACAGGCTTTCCTCGTCATAAGTATATTCTCCTCATATATTTAGCACACTGGTACTGTTGTCAGAATGTGCAAGTGTGTGAATTTGGAATTTCGACGTAGTTTGCTGATGCACAACAGACAACACTGCAGTGTATGTACCTTATGTATTACATACTTGCTGACATACATCTTTTCTTGCTGAACACTATGCTTGTGCAGGTGGGTATGATGGCTACTTCAAAGGCAGTGCTGCCTCTGCTGCTGCTGCCGCCTCCAGCTCAGGTATGTCTGTCAGTGCTGTGTGCAACAATGTGCTTTTGTTTCTCTGTGTGTGAGATGTGTTACTGCCGTGTTGCTCCCTGAACAGATTTGATGAGTGATGCTCATCCTTTTACACGGTGCATGTGCATCCGCACAGTACCCATGGCAGATTAGCTGTGTAGTGTCTTTCACAGTAATCGATCATTCTTCACTCTGCAGATGACTTTGACCATGGCTACGGTGACAACTACAACGATAACTACGGCAGAGGTTACTATGGTGATGAGGATGGCAACTTCCAGAGCAGTGCTGCTGCTGCTGCTGCATCCTCTGGCAGGCGCCTCCTAGGTGACGGTTATTACTACGGCTACCACAACTATCATGAGGGAGGTGCTGCTGCAGCAGCTGCTGCTGCTTCTGGTGTCGACTCTTCTGCTGCTGCATCAGCCGCCAGCTCAGGTATTACTCTTTTGCACTGCAATCCAATTCACCATGCAAAAATGATGACACAGCAGCTTGCAACATAGGATTTGGTCAGGAGTGATGTCTTTCAAGTGGCTGCTGGTCTAACATGGCTGCATCTGCAACTTGAGCATGTGCTCAGCATCAATGCTCCATACATTGCTGTGAAGACACTCTGCTCCTGCAGTCTTGTCTACATGCAGTTGTTGTGCTCAGCATCAATGCGCCATACATTACTGTGAAGAGATTCTGGTCCTGCTGTCTTGTCTACATGCAGTTGTTTTGCTCAGCATCAACGCGCCATACATTACTGTGAAGACTTTCTGGTCCTGCTGCCTTGTCTACATGTAGTTGTTATTCACTGGTACATCTGGTAGATGCTACTGTAATCTGATGCTAAAGTCTTCCACATGACTACAGCTCATCTCGCGTCTTGTTGCTTTGATTGTGAGCCGCTTAGGCCTGAGTGTCAATTGCTGTGTACAGAACCTGTAAGTTACTTGTGTGTCTCAACGACATAGCTTGTGCAGGTGGGTATGATGGCTACTTCAAGGGTAGCGCTGCCTCTGCTGCTGCTGCTGCCTCCAGCTCAGGTACACCCCCTACACACATGTTTTTGCCCTTAGCGTTTCTCAAGCTTCTCTGTAGTTTGTGAATTTGCAGCGCACCAGCACTTCTACAAACACCATTAGCAACATAATGTGATTCACAGCAGTTGACATCTGTTGTGTATGAAGCCAATGTACCGTGAGTTGGCAGCTCATGCCAGCAGTGTATATGTAGACCAGCAGGGTGCTGCTTTTGCACTAGTGTGTGCACATTCTGCATGCAGATCACAGTGTCTTCTATCAGCAGGTGAACACATCTGTTCCAACCCAGCACTGCACAGACACAGGTCTTTGTGCATCGTCCTTGTGCAGTGTCTTATCTGGAATTTGCTTTGCAGATGACTTTGATCATGGTTACGGCGACAACTACAGTCATGAGTATGGCCGTGGCTACTACGGCGATGAGCATGGCAACTACAACTCTGGTGGATCTGCTGCAGCAGCAGCTGCTGCTTCCACAGGCTAGTCAGCATTGGCCGCTGCCGTGGAGTTGCATGAAACCAATGTGCTGCAATTTCCCTTGCATTGGCAGCAGCACTGTTTGGGTATTTTAGCTCTACAGTTCACCTGATGGTACAGTGGTGTTGATGCTGATGATAAATGGCTGGGGCGATTGTCAAGGTGTCCACAGGCCATAAGCTACAATGCAATTACGTTCGCGGAAAGAGAACAGAGTCATTGTATCCTGCATTTGATCAGTTTTGGGCAGCTTTGCTAGATCATGTGCAAGGATTTGTTGCATTTAACACCCAGTTATTGTAGGGTTTCAGAGGGTGTCAACGGGCTGTTGAATTTTACCGACCTGCAATAAAGCTTGACTGGCTTTCCTTGTAATACTTCCATAAAACATAAAACATTGCCAATGCTGCCTCACTGCTTGCACCAAGTACTAACAACTGTTACAAGCAGTGTGTAACCGCACAACAGGCTGTAGCAGCGAGTCACTGCAGCACAGCTGCTGTTGGCAGACAGCACTGTCGTGCTGTTGGTGCACATGTGAGCACGCGAGCACGACTTAGGATCAGTGGAGTGCTGCATGCGCACTGCAGCCATCAGGGGGTAACTTGGCAAGATTCTGCACCAATGGCAGTTGTAGTTCTTAATACAATGAGACAGAGCAGCCTAGTGCAGCAGCATTGTTCACTGTGGACTTTTCAGAAGCAAGTGCACTGCAAGGTGGCATAGCTTTGTCTGACTTTGCAATTTGTCATCACTCTGATAGGCAGTGTATCGGGCTTTGCTACCTGGTGCAGTTTTGGAGTGGATACATATGCTCTGCGGGGATGCAAGGTACTAATTTGTGTCTGTTAGTCAGAGACGATGACTAAACCCATGAAAACGAAAGCTTCACCGATCTTTGGGCTGCAGATACTGCCCTGCGACTTTTCGAAGCCCGATGATGAGTGAGGCAGCTCATCAGTACCCAAGTTGAAGCCGGAGTGGTCACGCCACAGCAGCAGCCACCCAAGACATGCCACGCAAGAAGCTGATCATCGATACAGATCCCGGAATAGGTTGGTATGACTGCTATCACGGTCTGCGTTGCATCATGAGCCGATTGTTCTGCCGTGCATCTAGTACAACACCTGCTTGGCTTGCAAGTCTGATAACTTGCTATGTATATCTTGCTCTTGGTCAAATATGCAGACGATGCACTTGCCATTTTGGCAGCGTTCAATTCTCCTGAGGTTGAGGTCGTTGGCATGACTACCATATACGGCAATGTCCCCACTTCGAAAGCAACACAAAATGCTGTGAGGCTGCGGGAGCTTGCAGGTCAAGAGCAGGTAATACTGACTGCATCTACAGCATTTACAGACACACATCAGTAATGGTGACACACACAGCATAGATTGACAACCGTCTGAGGGTGATTTGCAGGTGCCAATAGCAGAGGGAGCGTCAACAACTTTGAATGGGTTTGCAAAGTCCATGTATGCTGACTTTGTGCATGGTCAAGATGGCTTTGGTAACACAAATCAGCCGTCGGTCAAGGTCAGACAAGCCGCACGTGCTTGCCTTTTTGCATTTGAGTACCTGTTGGCCATGACCCTCTATGCTTGCAAACTTATTAGTCCTATTGCAGCTTGCTGCATCTGTCTGTAGTCTGGCAGGCCTTGCAGCCTTGATGGCATACACCTCATCATCATCTAACCATTGCCATTACTGATGGTAATTGAGAGTGGCGGCGCAATGACGCATGACATACACATGACCCCAGAGCAGAATGTGTCATGGACTGTACGTAAACTGTGATTGCAGGGCATAGCAGTAGAGACACCAGCTGCCAAGTTCATTGCTGACATGGTCAGAGCCCACCCTGGGGAGATCTGTGTACTGGCCCTGGGACCCCTCACAAACATCGCACTGGCCATGCAGCTTGACGCTCAGCTTGCACCACAGCTGGTGGGAAATAGCTCTCTTTGTATTGCTCCTGTGCGCATGCGCTGCTGACTTCTTGCACTGCATGACAACGCGACCTCTGCAGAGGAGTGGCACCTCTTTGATGACTAGTGATGCAAGCATCAGGCAAGCATCCTGCTCAAACGTGTCAAAGCTGTGTCCCCTCTGCTCAAGCTCTGCTACTTTCACGGCGAACTGCAGCTTGAATGCTGCTTCTAACTGAGTATGCATATAACTGAAATGCAGCAGAGTTGGAGTCATCAACTAGTACATCAGCAATTGGCTATCTAACAGTACAGATGATGGTATGGAAGCATGCACGTGCTTGAAACGCAATAGCCACAAGGTGAAGGCTTTGACAGCATGCTGCCAGTTGCTGAGTATGTACTGGTCTGCAGCAAGAGCTGGTCATTCTGGGAGGAGCTGTATTCTGCAATGGCAATGTAACGCCATGTGCTGAAGCAAACATCATTGGCGACCCTGATGCAGCAGACTTTGTGTTGGGACAAACGCCTAACACAAGATTAGTGGGATTGGATGTCACCCACAAATGCACCATGACCAGACAGCAAATGGATGACCTGAAAGGGCAGGGTAGATATGGCACCTTCCTGCAGCAGATATGCCAGTTCTATCTGCAGTACCACAGGTAGGCGCTGTGGCTTGATCATCGCCTATGTGATGATGCATGGTGGCCAATACGCCGAATTCTTCTCACTTGGTATTAACCTGATCTGCCATCTAGAATCACTTGCTATCTGTCATTCCCAGCTTGCAATTGTGCTCACTTGCTTCTGTGCTGCTGGCATCCAGTCTTACTTTCTGAGCTGCATACACATCCCAGTGCACATGCACAACTACGGCATGAGTGACGCAACATAGCTTTGTGCGCCGGAAGTTGTGTTTGACTTGACTTACAGACTGGTCTTCAAAGCGCTTGAGGGTCTGTGACAGCCTGCGTCAAATATCTGCTCGTTGCTTTGCTGCAGGGAGACTTATGGAATGGAGGCCATGTTTCTGCATGACCCCACAGCCTTTGCTGGAGTCATAGCCCCTGAGTGCTTCACCTGGAAGGCTGGAGCAGTCAGAGTTGTGACTGAGGGCTTGGCGTGTGGTGCAACAATCATGGATCTTGGCAACAAGACCTGGAATAGCCCAAATGGCTGGATGAACCGGCCACATGTCAAGGTTGCCATTGATGTGGATGCAGAACGGCTGACAAAGCTGATCTACGACCGCCTAAAACTTTGACGACAATTGACATGCATAACGCAAACCAGATAGACCATTCACTTACACATGATGATTGAGTTTGCCAGTCACCAAAATGACCACCGCTTACTTTGTCCAGCTCGTCAGCTGCATTGACAGGCCGGGGGTTTGCTGCCAAACGTGTGTATTGAGAATGTGGTGAGCGTTTAGTCTTATGACAGTATGTACAATACATGACTCCTATTGATTTCTTGCATGTATCAGCATCACTTTGTTGCTGCTCTTCTGTAGCAAATACACACATACACAGTGCATCACAAAAAGGTTGCAAATAGCACAGCACGCATCACCTCTGCAGCATATCACAACATATATGATACAATGATGGTCACACCAGTTGTGACACAACTCAAGTCTCAGTTCATGAAGATCAATCCAGTTGCACTTCTTGGTCCCTGATGCTGCCCTCGCAAGTCTGCTTTGCCGCTGCCAGGACCCAGAGCATAATACTTGCTAGCCTGCACATCTTTCCCATCATGCAAGGCAAAGCCTGTGCCACCTTTCTTGAGCTCAACGGCATCCTTGTCTTTAATTTTGTGGCCATTGTAGTTGCTATCTGGCTTGACGCAGCTCTTATATGTCTCAGAAAGCATGACATCACCTACAACACATATGTTCTTGAGCACAGCATCATGCAAATTATATGTTGACATGGCTTGCCATGTGTGTCATCTTGGTGATCATGGCCCATGGGCTGAGCAACAGACTGTAATGTGCAGCTGATTGTTCTTGGCTGTGCAAAAGTAAGGCTTGCAGCGCCTGTTGGCAGTCTGTGCAGACAAGTTTACCTGTGGGTTTCAACACAACCAGGGAGCTGGCATTGGTGAAGGTATCCTTGGTCACAGGGTCCATGAACACACCAGAGTCCTCCTCAGGTACTCTGGTGAATCGAACAGGTATGAGATCTTTTAGTCTCAGCTTTTTGCCGCTGGCTGGGCAGTAGGTATGCTCATCTGGCTTGGCAAGTATCTGCCGAGCCTCCTTGCCTTGGCTGGGCACCCAAAACGCCTTCATCTCCTGCGCAAAATGGACACCCAGTTTGGCATGTGGCAAAAGCGTTTTGTAAATTACATTGCATGAAATGAGAAATAGTTATCACTACTATTTACAGGCATCAGACGCGTGCGTCGCAAGTCAGCTCCCTTGGACAGGCGTGTTTTAAGACGATGAAGATGTACACTTGGCACTGCACCAACTCTTCCTCGGCATTTGGCACACAAAAGTTGCCGCAAAGCACTTCAAACAGGTCATCCTGATGCTCATTGCCAAGAAGGGTGACAGCTCTCTGTTATCCTGCTTCCCTTTCAGACCAAGCCATCTATTGGTTTTGTCACCAAGTACTGATGTTAGCACCCAACTTTGCCAGCTGCAGATGATGATGACGATGCTGTGCTGGTGTCGCATACTGTAAGAAAAGGCATTGCAGGATACATGTGACATTGCAAACATACACAGAGTGATTTCAGCACTGAGACTTGCGCTGGATCTCTGTAAATGAACATAACAGTCTGCTAGTTGCTGACATTGTCACTTGTGTCTCAGGCTAAGCACGCATGCCAGACGGGTCACAGACCATCCCTGGGATACCTTACCTTCATCTTTGTCTTGTTTTCCGCAATATTGACAGCTGAGTTCACAACTCGCTTCTCCTGCATCTGAGCATCTGCCTCTTCAGCAATTGCTAGCTGCAAATTGCTGGCCTGCCTGTCACTGGCACCCATGTGATTTTGCCTGTCGAAAGCCAGCAGCTGTGCCTGCTGATCAACAGCATTACGCTCTTCCACCTGCAAAACAGTAACACACCAGGCATGCATTAATTGGTATGCTCAACAACCCAGTGCACAGTGGATCTGCCAGCATACTAACTGCAATTGAGACTACAGATGCAGCTATAGTGGAGAGCCTTGCACAGACACGGTGTCCATGTGGTGACATAAGGGGCTGAAAGCAAGTGAGCGTTGAAACAAATGCAAAAGCGGCATCAATGACCTCTGCATGCAGCAGACACAGCAGGTGGGTATACCTTCTGGTGATCATCTGCCTGCTGAGCCTCCCAGGCAGCATGCTTTCGCTTGATGGCCTTCTTCTGCTGTATCAAATTCTCAATGATTGCTTCTTTGCTGAACAGAAAGCCCTCTGGAGTGCATACGGGATCCTGCAAGCTCAGCACGTCTACATGTCACCACAACGCTACATGCACAATGCCCTGGACATAGAGGGGCTGCAGTGAGCTCACAAGCAACAAATCAGATACGGGCTTACCACTGCTGGTTGCAAGGTGAGCCGGCAGTCGTAGTAATTGCCAACAGAATCCTGCATGTCAACAATGATATCAATGTACTAGGATGTTACCAAAAAGGTTGCAAGGTCTGCACACATCAATTGCGCTGCACTGCGCCGCACTGACGAAATGAGGCAAGCCAGCCACACCTTGCCAAGGCGCTGCTTGACAGTCCCAAAACCCAGTGCCTTCTTCTCGTGGTAGGTTAGACCTTCCACTCCCATAGTGCCGGCATTTTTACTATGCCTTTGTCCTCCCATGTGGGGTTTGCAGTCAGGCTACTAAGGAGACTGTTCACAGAGGTGTATATGTTCACGGACCTTGGATCTCTGAGGTAGGGTTTCTACCGTAAAATGGATTTCACAACAACCTGAACAACTCAATGAATGTGAGGTAGCAACAGTGAACCATCAGCAGGAGACGCGGGAGGTATTAGAGATTTAGATACGACCAAGTAAGGTGTCTTATGCCTTTGTAGAGAGGCTACGCAAGCCTGCCTATGTCGACTCTGATTCACACCTGTGCAGTGTTCACGCAGACGGACCTGACACGGGCTGCACTGATCGCTTGCATGACCGTAGCATGCATGCCAGAGACCATATCACCCCTCGAACATCAAATCAATTAATGCCTGTGGCGAGGCTTCGAACGCAGTTGTGCAACCTGGTGCAGAACTCCAGTACTGTCGCAAAGCCGATCAATCAATCCTGACGGCATTGTTTACATGCGAATGAGTCGAGACCGTCGAGTTTGCTTGTGCTTTTCCTTGATATAGGGGAGCCACTTCAGCTAAAATCCCTCTTCCTCAACGATCTGATCGGGTTCACAGGTTCGTCCTGTTCCGGGTGTTTACTCTTGACAGACTGCTACAGCATTGCTGATTGGTCAAGGGTCTGCATTTGGGCTGGCCGGATTCCATGGCAAAATCGAAGACCAACCTGGGTATCGTCTTCAGGTATCCCTGTAGCATGCGCTCATGGGCATTTCTGCTTCCTTTCTGTGATTCTACAAGACACACGCAGCAGTCATGCTAATTGTGGACAGGGTGTCATCTGTTTGACTTCTGTTTGACTTGCACAGTGCCTGCTGCAGGGGCCTTGCAGCAGGTGGAATCGCTTTTGGGTCAAAAGTGGCAATGATGGCAAAAGCTGGCGGGGGTGCCAGTGGTGTCCTTAAAGGCATTGGGGCCTTGACAGCGGCAGGTAATGCCTGCCATTGTTGTGCTCAAACTTGCAGGAATACACCTTGGATTTGCCAGCACCATATCCTGCGGCAACACTCAAACATTGACATGTCCAATTTCACCTGCACAAAGTTTTTGTGATCTGCCTGTCAAAGGCTGCGACATTGCTGCGGCTCACAGCCACACTTTCCAAGGATACATTCTAGTCAGGACATGTGAGCTTGCACAGCATCATGGAATTGACAGCATCTAGACCCTGCTCCTTGCAACCTTCAAAAGTTCTTGGCATACAGGCGGGGCAGCAGCGGCAGTCAGCTCGACAACCAAGCCACAGGAACAACCACCTCGACATTATCCCCCACCTCCACCTCAGCATACACGATGAGAGTTGCAGCATGCTTTAGGCAGCTCAGGTCACCACTTGGTCATGTTGGTTTAGTCATCAGAACAAGGGATTACCGCATAATTTTATAGGCAACTTGTCTTGCTCAGCAAATCATTCGTGTGCCCACCACTGTGTGCTGTACAGCGCCACAATAGCAGCGTCAAATCTTCCTAGATACAGCGTTGGCTGACAGGGCTTTGCTTCAACTTCACTGTGTGATTAGAGAGATGTCTCAGCAGCAAGTACACTTTACTTCTGACCAAATTGCCTTCAGCTGGTCTGAGGATCATTTTAGCAATAAGGCTGGTGCAACGTGCATAGCTTCACAATCACTTTTTGCCTAACCACAGGCTGCATGCAGAATATTTTTATATAAGTTCTGCAGGTATGCTGAGCTGAATGAACCTCAATGGACGCCACAGCTTTGAGCGTTCTGCTCACATGTATGCTGCAGCTAGACTGTGTGCAGACGGCTGCTGCAAATGAATGCTTGCCAGCTGCTGGTTGCTGAACGTACTGCAGCTGTGGGACGACCCGTTCGAACTTCTGCTGTCTGGGCGCCAGCAATGACAATGTGGCTCAATCCAATTTGCTCAGATCAGCATCTGCTGCATTGGCAATTGATGCCACTGCTGATTGCTGCAGCTGGCATTGTGTTTGTGTCCTGACCACATCTGGCACCATGAATACAGCTGGCATCATAAGTCTGCTTACACACATTTTCATTTCTGTGGCCTTGAACATTGTTGTGCATCCCCAACTGACATATGAACATCAGTCACCATGCCATTAGGGATTGCCCACCCAACTCTGCAACCCCAGCTGTTCAGATCCTGCAAACCCTAGCCAGATTCAAATTTCCAGCCAAGCACGGTATAAGCTGTTGGCAAAAGGCTGACGCAGTCAGCAGTCGAAGTCAAAGTCATTAGGAACTAGGGGCTAAACTCTGCAACTTTTTCTGCACAGGCTGTGCAATGTGCTAGGTGAGCCTCTGCAAGTGGTTGTACTGAAAACAAAGGTTTGCTGACTGATCAGGCTCAACCTCTGTCAGAGGCAAGCTTGTCCAGGCAGCAAGCCTTTGCTACCCCTTGTGTAAACAGCCACTGCTTCCTGCTTGCTGCTTTGCTGAGAAAAGTAGATACTAGGCAAGACAGCTGGCATGTTTTGCCAGAAGGTTTGACCTTCACAGGGTATTGCTTCCTATGAATCTTGCCTGCTGGGCAGCCTCGAACCTGACTGTTGGCTGACACCAGCTTTCTTGCCTCACTCACCTGCTTTAGCCAAAGCCTTGCAGCTTGCGGCACAAGCGTTTTCAACGGCAACGGTCACAGCAGCAAGTGCGCAGGCTCGTCTGCTAACACTGGCTGGCCTCACCGCCATTTGCATTGCGCACAGCATTCACTCTAAGGTTTCTGCTGAAGCAGTGCCATTACTGTAAGCAGACTTTTGACGGCAGCTGTACAA
>JAABUP010002568.1_pt1 | contig 34745 bp, 50 predicted proteins | sample 5559201 | NCBI WGS metagenome assembly JAABUP01 (sample SAMN10711887, study PRJNA513373) | rock metagenome | isolation source: Antarctica rocks | place: Antarctica
TGCGCATGCAGACAAGAAGCTTGGCAGAGTGGGACCCAACGGGGAAGATGCCGTTGGCTCCCACTCTGCCAAGCTTCTTGTCTGCATGCGCAAATCATTTGTCAGCGTCTGCACAGCTTGTATTACTTCGCCAGACATGCAAATACATCAGCTTTGCATGTTTGCAGTATTATTTTCCCCGTTGGCTCCCACTCTGCCAAACTTCTTGTCTGCATGCGCAACTCAATTGTCAGTGTCTGCACAGCTTGTATTACTTTGCCCGACATGCAAACACAGCAGCTTTGCATGTTTGCGGTATCATCTTCCCCGTTGGCAGGACATTGTAGCAACTGCTCCTCAGCAAGCCAGATCTGGCTTCTCTGTTCCTGGTTCTGATGCCTGGCCTGCATGTTGTTGAGTCATTATTTGAGCACCTGCTTGTGTAAAACTGTTTTTCCCAGCATGCGTGAGTGCATGCAGAGGAGATGGACCAGGCATCACCTTGTCAGGGCCTGTATGCCCTGTATCAGTGGTATAGCTGATAGAACTCAAAAATGCTCAGCGGTGCTGGGTCATTGATGTTATTGAGAGCTTCTCCATAAACTTGGCAAGTATAGAAAGTGTAGTGGAACGTTCCCGGATACTTGTGCAGCAATGTGCTTGCAGCCTTGGCAGGTGGCACGCTGCAGCCCTGACAAGGTGATGACCACTGTGCCAGCTGCATCTTTGGTAACTGTCTTGGTGGCTGCAGAATTTGTGAAGCAGCCAGTTGCCTGCCTGACCCTTGCTAGCTTCCTGGCCACCAACACAGGGGATGTAGCACGCAAGCACATCAATGACCCAGAGCTGCTGAGCTTCATTGACATTGAGTGCTACTGCTGGAGTACTGTACTGGCTGGTTTGACGCCCATGATGAATGCTGGTATGGTCTTCTGTGACCGCCACTATGGGGGGATCAACTATCCAAAGGGGGGTGTGGGCAGAATCGCACAGGCCCTAGCAGGTGAGAGATGGCACGTTGCAACTTGCATGTGTCTAGCTTTCATGGTTTGTTGTATGTGCGCTGTCTGCCTGGTTCACATGTGTCATTTGGGTATGTATAATGCACCTTCCTTGTACAGATGCTTGCTAAAGCTGCAGCATTGCGCAACTGGGGTCAAGGCACAGGCTTTCTCAATTTGCACGTCTGACGACCGCGCTACAGCTCGGCTCATCAGCGCACGATGTGCTGCTTTGCGCCAGCAGCAACCTCCCTGAATGGTACAAGAACTGCAAAATCATCTTGCACCTGCTGATAAGGCACATAACCTCTGCAGACACAATTGCTGCAATGACAGTTGACCTGCAGACATGCTTGCTTGAAAACATACAATCAATCTAATAATCAACATAATTTATGTCCTGGGGGGCAACTGGGACACAAAAGACTAAAACTTCAGTTCCGTGAATGCATACAGTCAAAAGTTGTGCTTCATGCATTGGGTGTGCAGATGGCATAGAGGAGCAGGGCATACAAGACCTACAGATTCATCTTGCATCTGTTGAAAAGGCAGACACCCATGCAGACACAATTGCTGCAATGGCAGTTGACCTGCAGACACAGTTGCTTGAAAGTATGCACTCGGTGTGCAGATGGCATAGAGGAGCAGGGCAGCAGCATCATGTACAAAGCCAATGTGCGCAAGATCCTGACTGAGGGTGAGGGGGACAAGCTGAAGGCTGTGGGAGTGCAGCTGGCAGATGGACGCATCTACCGAGGACAGGTAGACAGTGTCACAGTGCTCTCCTTAACTACCGTTTGCAAGTTTGACTTGGTATTGTGATCTGCAGCGCCACTTCAGCAGCAGATTTGTTTACAAACTTGTGCCCCAGTTGAGCCATTTTGGGGCACCTCATGCGCACCAGAAATGATGCTTGACCACATCAGAGGCGTTTGACAGTGCTATGCCTCCCAGGCATGACATGTCTGCGGTTACCGGCATGCTTTCACAGCAATAGGGCTCTGTTCATACACTTTGTCATTTGTTTCAGCTAGTGTAGTTGTCCGTGGTGATGCAGACTGTGATCTCCAATGCAACAAGGTGGGACACCTTTGAGTACCTCATGGAGCAGCAAGCTCTGCCCAAGTCTGAGCAGCTGTTCAGGAAGCGGTACAAGAAGAGCCCCTCCTTCATCTCTATCCACATGGGCGTCAAAGCTGATGTGCTCCCTGAGGTGCTTTGCTGCTCATGTCTTTGCTTCACTGATGATGTTGCTGACATGTTGTTGTCAGCTTGAAACCACATCTGTATTTAGCTGTACCTGCTGCTATGCATGTGGAAACAAGAGGTGACAAAGTCTGTCTTTGCAGTTATTATTTGCCTCACATGACATAGCATGGCGCCAGCATGGTTTGCAGTTGTTGCCCTGCTTACTGCTATGAGTCCCAGTGCAATTTTGGTCCTCCTACCAACAGTGACTCTTGACTTTCCTCATCAGAGGCTGCATGTTAACAGGCAATCTCTGTCTCCATGTAAGAAAAGGTTCAGCTGACACCTAAAACTGCTCATGTACTTGTGCTGTGCAGGGTACTGAATGTCATCACATCATTGTGGAGGATTGGCAGAAGATGCAAGATCCCCATGGAACCCTGTTTGTTTCTGTACCCTCCCTTCTTGACCCCTCAGTCTGTCCCCAAGGCACGCATGGTGTGCACATCTTCACACCAGACTGGGCAGACAACTGGAAGGGCATGACAACTCAGCAGTATGAGCAAAAGAAAGAAGAAGTTGCCAATGCGCTTGTCAAGAGGCTGGAAGCGTTCTTCCCTGGTTTGCAAGAAGCTACCTTGTTTAGGGAAGTGGGCTCGCCCAGGACTCATAGGAAGTTTCTAAACAGGGCTGATGGCTCGTATGGCCCTATACCTTCCAGGCGGCCCCTGGGCATGCTTGGAATGCCTTTCAATCGAACAGCTGTGAAGGGCTTGTATTGTGTTGGAGATAGTACCTTTCCTGGGCAAGGGGTCAATGCCGTGGTGTTTTCTGGATTTGGTTGTGCGCACAGAGTGCTATGTGATCTAGGCAAGCAGCCCACCATTCCCATTTTGGACCCTGCTTATAATGGCCTCCTGGGGGCTGTTCGAGACCGAGCGTGAAACTGCATTTGGTTTTTGTAAAAACGATGTGCAGTTTAGATACATGCAGAAGTGCCAATGTGGTCAAAGCAAGATTTGTGCCAAGCTTGAATGAGAGCTGAACTGTTCAATAATCTGACTCTGGCATGTGCTGCTGAGAATGGATTTGAGGCCAGCATGCTTGAAGCTTTGGTGATGCATTTCACTTGCAATTCATGTGTTATAGCTCGCCACTCTTGATTTTGTTCATTTAGCCTACCTGTGCATCGAGACCAGTGTATCTGAGCAAGCATCAATGGCACGGTATTTGCGCAGGTGAGTCTCTTAGGTAAGCTGGTACCAGGAATCACCCACTCAGCTAATTCATCCCACAATCTTGTCACAGAGATTTTTTGTCGTTGTTGTCTCCCGCCTATCCTGTCAATGAAACAACAGGAAGCCACCTGCTCACCGTCGATGGCATAACAATCTCGTTTTGTCGCCAAATCAGGCACACCTTTATGCTGATCGTGCCACGCAACGCCGACGCTCAATACCTGTATTACTAATATTCGATGATGAAGGTGCCCTACTAGGCTATTTAACATTGGACCTTTTGCAGCCGACACCAACGCAAGCCTACAGGCACATACTCACTGTGGTATTGCAGCAACTCGTGACTGACTACTGCTACAGTAGCAATAAATTGTGCCTGCTCCCCGCTCAGCAGATGGCCGAGGCAGGCACTGTACCAGCAGGGACGGCCACTGGTGCGCCTGACGATGCTGCTGATGCGGCTACCCAGGTGCTTGCAGTTGCAACCATAGTGCAGATCTAGATTGTTTGCTGTTTTCTTGGACGTGCCGTGAAACCAGCATAGTCGGCCTTACTGCGCAACGTTTTGACCACAACGGCGCCGTGGTATCTGGCAGTGCATGTGGGCAGACGCAGATGCACTTCACATGCTGCACTTTTGCTTTGATTGATGGTGAATCAGCTAGACTGTGTGTGCAGGGCGGGGCCGGGAAGAAAAGCCGACGTAAGACTTCCAAGAAGACTTCAAAGGGGGACAGAGTTGAGTCTTCTGAAGAGCCACAGGCAAGCAATCCGATACCACCGCTGCACAACCACCAGCCTGACGGCACTGTCTGGCATTCAACCGGCGCATAGCTCCTCAGAGCAAACCAGTGTCGTGACTTTGTACCACAACGCTGTAGTCCTCGCGTTAGCGCTTGCTAGCATGTTGAATGGCTTACTAGCGAGGTCTGCCGCGGCTTCTGCCCAACCTCTATGCAGCTCGTCTGCCTGTTTTCATCTAAGTGAGCCAAACGGCTTATTTGCCTTAGGCTTGCCGCATGCGTGCTCGTCTCTCGCTTTCAGGTCGTATACAGCTTGACAACCGGCTGAAGGTTTTAAAATGCGGAGCAGACATCGATGATATCACACCAAATTTTGGGTGTTACTTGCAGGCAGGGCCGGCGCCACTTGGAGCAACACCAGCTGTGACAGTCCTTGAAGTTGGGGCTGGAGCAGCTTCTTCTTCACTGCCAGTCACACCTCCTGTAAGCGCGTACTCCTATGCCTGAAGTAGACTTTTGTGAGAAACCTGTTGGTGTACTACAAGTCATGCGCTTGCCTGCCCAATTGTCCATCCTGCAGATCTGGTGCACTTTGCCTGACAACTGATCCTATGGGTGTGTCCACGTGGCTTTACTCAGCTTGGTGATGCATGAGAACCTGCACAACAGATCTGCAAAGGCTTCTTCAAGAAAGCAGCTGCTGTAGCTGCTGCTACATAGGCATGTCACATTGCAAAGTCTGCTGTCTGACTTGCAATCGGCAATTCCGTGCAGAACCTGTCGAGCACTATGCTCTCGCCATTGGGTGCCGACGCAGCTGCAGCTGACAGTGACCGCGGTGTGAAGGCCAGCTGCAGTGGAGGAGCTGCTGCCTCAGCCAGTGCTGGTGGTGGCGAGAAGTCAGTCCTAGGGGTGCTAGAGAAGGTGAAAACTTGGAAAGCTGCACGACCAAAGGTGAGCGACAGCTTTACAGTATTAATCTTGGTGTGTCACAAAAACTCTGTGTCCATGTCCAGTAGAATGTGGGATTCAACTTTAGCCTTCATCTTGCCCTCTTGGTTCCATGCAACTTCAGTGATGTTGTCAACTTGGCAAGACCCAGGCCCATTGCTTGACATTGCCATATGACATTGACAATGCAGTCTTTAGAGTGTTCTGGATGCTGGAGCAGAATTGTTGTGTGTTTGGGGCCATAATGTGGCATTTGGAACTGCATTCCATATCAACGCCCCAGCTGTCACATCTCAGCTGTGACCTTTGGCCTTGTCTCTGGAATATTGCCTTAGGAGATATCCTAGGGTGTAAACACCTCTCTTCATGACATGTTTCTTTGGATGCAGGGCTCGGATGGCGCTCCTCTACCAAAGCAGTTCATCAAAGATCTGCTTGCAGAGGACAGCTCCCGGCAAATGGCTAGTTTGGCCAAGCAGGCGCGTGGGGACAATGACCTGGCCAGCGCATGACTGTATGAGGAGCAGGCCAACATGTACTGGCTAAGAGATCACTCTCATGTGATGCAATTCCCAGCTCACATGCGGCGTGTTCTGCCGCCCTTCCCCTTCCCAAGTCGGGAATCAGGACCGCCCCCAGGTCCCACCAGAGACCCCAAGCTGCCTGCGTGGGGCAAACCAGCAGAGTCAGCGGCGTCAATGCCAGCACAGTCTATTGTACCTCAGCAGCACTACCCCCCACAGCCCCAGGGGCAGCACCCTGTGCCACAAGCCCGTGTGCAGCCCCAGGAACAAGAGTTAGTGCAAACGCAGCCTCAAGCTCAGCCACAGATCCTCCACCTGAAACAACCTGCAGCAATGACTTGGCATGCTGATCTGGCATGCAGCAGTGACTTGGCAATGATTGTAAGGTGTACTGTCAAAGTGGCTGACTTGCATGAATGTTCCAGAGGCCTACAGCTTTGCACTAGAGGTGGATTCAGCTAAAGATGCTGGCATGCAGTTCACAACAGAATTTGCTTTGAGATTAAATTGAATTGAGGTTTCAACCAGATGTGCTTGTTTGCAGGGTCACCCCACGTCCCAGGAGAGGCTTGCAACCATCATTGAGCAGTGGTCACCATTGATCACTCGTCTGGATATGCAACTCATCAGCATGCAAGCTGCCATGCCCGAGAGGGGCCGAAGCAGGCGTCGGATGGAGTCAGTTGTTGGCAATGTGACAGGCACCAAGGAAGAGATGGAGACATGCCTGGGCTTGCTGCTGGATCTAGCCAGTGACATGGCAGAGCCAGGTCAGAACCATAACCTGTCAAGAACTGCCATGTTTGCGGCCACATGTGGTGCCCTGCCTTGGCTTGGTCATGCAAGTCTTGAGTAAATGTTGCCGACATCAGCCTAGCCAATCTGTAATGTGTTCTGCTGCCTTTCATGATTGCAGCTTTGATGGTAACTTTGCTCTGCAGATGAGGAGGGGGTTGCAGAGTAGGCCTGCACATGCAGCCTGCCATTAGGCAACCTCGAGGAGCTGCTGCCAAGAGCAGCTGGCATGGGAGCCCAAAAGCTTTGCCGTGTCAACATGCACAACACCCAGCTGGGTCTGCAGACCGACTTGTATCAGCACCATCATTAGTTACACTGTCTTGTGCGCATTCAGAAAGCTTTGACAGGACAAAAGTCCTGTTTTCCTGGGTGTCAACAATGCTCCCTGCTGGTGTCTTAGCTGAGTCAGCTTACTGCTTGTGATAGTCATGGTGTTTGAATTTATACTTGAATTTGTTCTTTCAGACTGTACACAATGTTCTCAAGAGTGCAGTGAGCAAGCCTTTAGTTGCTTGTGACAGTGAACTTGCAAAGTGGCAACTTTGGTAGCACGACTTTGCTTTGACGTTATGTAACTACGGACTCCATAGCTTCAAAAACGAAGTCACACTACTGTCACAAGCATTTCGGTCTGCAGGTTTGCAAGGCTAACACTGCTGACAGTTTCTCCATTACATGCGTTTAAAAGATCTTCGCTGAGCGGCATGATAAAGTTTACACAGGAGGAATGATCCTCTTCAAAGCAACTTCTGTCAAATAATCCTTGCTTCCTTGGCTAGAACGTTAAAACAGGTTGAATAAAACAGGTTAACATGCAATGCTTACTCTGCACTGATTCAGGAAGGCCTTTTCAGTGAGCATGACAAATCCCAACCCACTGCATGGTGTGCTCAGTTGAGCAGTTCACAGCTGGAAGTCACAAATTTAAGGGCTTCAATTCAAAATGAAACTTTTCCTTTAGCAAATTCAACAACAGAACACTTGATCACAATCTTGGTGCTCAGACTAACCTGGCCAAAACATCTAATAAGTGTGTTGAAAATGTTTGCATCAAAACATCACAGTCTGTTGCCAACACTCAGTGCAACAAAAGTGTTACCAATAAACCATCACAGCCTGCTGCCCAGACCCAGTGCAATAGTCATGCACTGATAACACCTTTACTTGGCTTTGCAGCCCTACATCACATATGTACTCTGCCCAGAAGACGCACATGATGCAGAGCAGAAACCCTTCTGGTACATGTAGCACCAGTGCCTGCCATAGAAGCTGAGGATCATGCTCAAGGCATCAATTCCAGCTCTGTCAGAGCCTGATCTGCTGTTGCCCTGGAGCTCAGGTCTGGGTGTAGCAGCTTGCGCAACAATTGTGCCATGGCCATGTATCGCTCAGCGTCTTCCATCTCGTCCATCAGATCCAGCAGCAGAGGTGAGTCCATATCCACAATGGTATTTGCGCTCTCAAAGGTGCCAGCCTGAACATCAGAGACTTTGTGCATCAGTGAAGCAGGCCCCTCTTTGAATGCACTACACACTTGAAGTACAGCACAGCAGATCACAAACCAGTCTATGCAAGCATTCCTGGCTTCCAAGCACCTCAGACAGGCAGCACAGACACTGCATTGAAATTGATGCAAGTCAACATGCACAGCAGGGGTGTGCACCATACTGCTTCACCATGAAATTGCAGCACAAAATTTGTGCTCGTGCAAGCGTACCCAAGTGATGTGCTGGTGACCAAGTCTGGCAAGCCTGGGGCCCTTGCTGCGGGTGGTGGGAGCAAAGCGCCACGGGGTCTTCTTGGCAAAGAAGATGTAGGCAACATAGCCAATGCCCCACATGTCCTGAGCGCAAGCATCAATGTACCTGCCTCCGTCCCTGCTCACAAACTCTGGGCTGCTGAATTCATTTGTGCAGCCAAAGTTTGCTGGACAGTCCCTCTTCAGCCCTGGAATCACATTGCAGTTGTAAGAGGGGCGTTGGACACATGTGAATGTTACAAAATGCTACAAGTGGCACAGGCTAGATACATACAATCACAGCATGTGCACAGGCACAGTATGGCTTTGAGAGTCTTCATTAGGTGATTCTGGAGTGCACAGCACAAATGACACCCGGAAATCTGCAGGACTACAGAATTTGTTACCAAGTGATGTTGCCACTGATGACCAGTGAAGCTGGGCTGGGCATACAAGCTCGGGGGCCATTTGTGCATTTGCAATCATGTGCTGTAACGTATGAGTATCACACAGTTACGCAAGTAGGCTTGTAGCAGCAAATGGGAGACACTCGCTAGTATGGGACAGATTGTTGTGTACCTGTGTGCTTGAGGCTGCAACCAAGGTCTACCAGCTTGGCACATTCAATGCACTGGCCATCTGACGTCAGCTGCACCCTGATGTTGGTCGACTTGATGTCACAGTGACCACGGCCCTGCTCAGCCAGCCACTTTGCACCCTACAAGAACACTAATTTGTTTGTTTTGTTGCGTTGTCCCCTTGGTTGTGTGTGTTCCAGTCAGGGCCACACTAATAGCAGTTCTGCTGCTATGTCCCAACAATGCAGTCTACCGCACTTTAGCTGTTACTGCAAAGCTTGGAAGACTCATGAGTCCACATGAGTCCAAACTGCAAGCAAGACATGCCCAACAGCCAGAGACCTGATGGACCATGACGCTCCAGACGCAACAGGCCAAGCAACAACAGGCATCAAGCACTGCTGTAACTCGCGGTCATACTATATGTACTTTACGGCACACGCTTCAACGCAGCAAGCTGATGGCATGTGATTCAAGCAACATTCGACGGAAAAACTTGATGGACCAACACTTGCCAGTGTTGCAGCAGTACACCAAACTAAAATGGTGAAGAGCTGCTCAAATGAGGCTTGCATGCTTTGTTGCAGTGATGAAGGTGTTCATATTCAGAAGCCAAACCTCTAGCAAGCACTTCAGCAATATCTTGCCAGCTTCCCACCACCTGTCATTGAAGTCAGGCTCATACTGAGACTTCAGTAACTCACGCATGGCATCTTCAAGATCCAGTCCACTCACATACCTGCACAGAGTTAACATGATCTACCAACTTCAGCATGGCTGACGTCAAACATGCCCAGCAGTGATTCAGCAGTGTGAGCTGTTGGCCAAAGCTACAACAGAGCATGAGGCATTGCCTGAAGATCAGGCACATATGCAAGACTTTTCAATGCAGCAGTCAGACTGAGTGTGTATTTGGCTTGCACGAAGTTGACTGTCAGGACTGTTTGTGCTGGTTTTGGAGGCAAGACACACGGCGTTGCTTCTCATCATGGTGAACAAAGCAGAAACAGGGAAGCACTCCAACCAGAGGTGTACTCACTCCATGACCATCTGCACGTACGCCTTGCTCTCAAAAGGGTCCCAATAGTCAAAGATGCCCCAGCACTGGACAATGTCCTCACAGTCCTGGGCATCCTTGAGAGCTGCAAGCTCAGCGTTGGCCACCAAGATCTCCTCTGGAGTCTGGTAAGGTAGTGGCTTGACCACAACCACCTCCTCTGTGCCGTCATCCATCAGTATGCATGCCCTGTAACAACACCTCTCCTGCTAAGATCTCATGCAGATGCCCAAGGAATGAGTGACACAACCAGCAGTGAGGATTTGCAGCAAGACAGGCTCCACAGCAGCGCAAGCAGGGCGCATGCATTATGCATGGGGTTCAGTGTGACTGAATCAGGGCAGCTTGAGCATCACCAGTGACACTCTGAGATACAGCAAGGCTGTACGTAGCGCTTGCGGTGAGACATGCAGTCATACAAGCAGTGGGCAGAGAGACTCACGCCTTGACTTGCCCACCAGCTCCGCTGCCCACCACATCACAATCCCTGGTCTGCTCTGTGGTCACCAACACCTTGACTACCTGGCTGAATGATGACAGCTTCCACTCCCACACACCCACTCTCTCTGCGCCACTTGTCTCCAAGATGGAAGCCCTCACCTTCTCCTCTAGATCATCACAACCCCACTGCAGCATCAAACTTGTCTGTATTGCCAGGAAACGAGATTGCAAGCAAGACTAACAAAATGGATAGACACTTTTACAAACATGTATGAGATGAGATGCGTTCGGTGCACTGAGATGTGCAAAGTGCTTCAGCTCAATAGATCAGAGCAACACAATACTGGCAAGGCAAAGGGCATGTTGTTGCAACAGCAAGGCTCATAAGAAGCTGTGAGGTCTGGTCAGCAATGCAGTCAACTGCAAAGAGTGACATACCGCTTCACTTGTCATGGAGAACAGGGCTGAGTGATCGCCCTCTGGCATGACCATATCCCGTTTCAGCCAGTGCCCATACGCTGCCTGCGTGCGTGAACAGCAAAGCCAAATCACAAACAAATTCAGCCAGAGCTTATGCACTCCACCTTTTGCTGCATGCTGCCTGGCAGGCTGACAGCATGCACCGCACTGACGAAGACATGCGCACATCAACACTCTTGCTATAGAGTGTTGATGTGCGCACAACACACACAGAGCAAGCTTTGGATGTCCAGAAGTTGCTGAGTCATCTCATGCAGTGCTGGGCACCATGTGGGGCAGTGTGTGTGACATGTGGGTAATACTGACCTGTCCTTCCAGGTCAGCAATCCTGAGATTGAGGGCAACAATGTGCTGGTCCTTCTGCAGCAGCTGTGCCTGCATCATGTCTGCGCGCTGCTGCTGCTGCGTCAAGCAAACCAGGGTCTCAGTAGCAGCCAGCTGAGCAGTTGTCGCACAGTCCTCCTGCTCATCATCCTGCACTTATTGCACAGGCCTGGGGAATGCACAAACTGTGCAACAGAAACACAACATGCGACTGACTTTGATGTGAAGAATTAAAGATGTGCTACCACTGGCCAGAAAGCTTGCTAGATCAACAATGGCCCAGCAAAGCAATTGCAGATGGTGATGTGCCATAGCACAGCGTCCTGAGCCGTGTGGCCTGACAATCACAGGTTTTGCGAATGCCCAAATGGCTAGCAAGACAACCCAGTATTCAAAGTATATGGGCAAGCACTGCCCTGTTCATTGTAAGCTCAAAAAACAGCAGCATCTTTCTGTATGATCAACTACTAACCTCCAATGAGACAGCTCCACTGCTGCCATCTTCTGACGCCCCGTCAGCCTCAGTGCCTTCTGCTGAGTCAGACGCTGACTCAGCCTCTGAATCATATGATGACTCCTCACTACCACTCTCAGACTCTTGACTGTGCTGTGAACCGGCATCATCCTGCAATACCCAACACTGCTCACCACAGCAACTAGACAGGATGGAGTACCAGCCAGGAAAACATGTTGCATCAAATCTTTGATCGAAGCTTTTGTTTGATGAAGTCAAGGGGCTTTGACCACCTGGCCAGTCTAGGTTCAATTTCAATGATGTTGCATTACGTTATCGTCAACTTGTCAAATTAGTAGGCCATACAGGGACGCACAATATAGGCTGCTCCGTTGAGACACGAGTTGTCCTGCACTTACCTAGCTCATCATGACCTGGACAGCATTTATATTATCATTATTGTTATTGTTCTTATTGTTATTATAATTATTGTTTTATTATTATTATTATCATCAGCATTGTGATTTCTATTGTTTACTATCATTTCTACTTTTTTAATTCATTTTCATTTTACAACTTACAGTCTGGGGTCTGGAGCCAGCTGTGACATCCTGGCTTGAAAGCACAGGTGTATGTGGTGTGCGACAAAACCAAGCTGGTGGGAGTTTTGTTGGGAAAAGAGCCTAGTGTCCCGCTGTTGGTTGTGTGGGCCAAATAACCAAAAGTTGAAAACTTGAAAGTCACTCACCATTTGAGTAGCAGAGGAGTCGCCCTCCTGGAGGCAGCCCTGGGGCAGCTCACTGTCAGCCAGGGCAACCCAATCTGAGCCCTCCCTGGCAGCCACCTCTGCTGGAATGGTCCAGTCAGACTCATCCGCGTCCACACTGTCGTTCTTCTTTTCCTGTGTCACACAGGGTGCATCGCAAGCAGTAGGAGAGACCTATTGAGAGCGATGTGCAGTGCCCAGCACACTCTGCTGTGGTTGCATCACATGCTTACAACTTTCAACCCAGTCGTTGTATTAGGACTGACACTCTTGTTGCAGGCAGCTTGACATACTGATGCCATAGCACAGCAACCTGAGCTGTGTGGCCTGACAATCAAGATTTCTGCAGATGCCCAGATGGCTAGCAAGACAATGCATATATGGGCAATATATATGGGCAAGCACTGCCCTGTCCATTGCAAGAATCAAAGACAGCAGCCTGTTCATGTACACTCAGCTGCTGACCTCCAATGAGGCAGCTCCGTCGCTGTCATCCTCTGACGTCCTGTTAGCCTCAACGCCTTTTGTTAATGCAGACGCATGAACAGACGCATTAACTCAGCCTCTGAATCATAGGATGACTCATCACTACCACAGTCAAGGATATGATCAGACTCTGAATCATACAATGACTTATCACTACCACTCTCATACAAGAGTGTGAGAGTGGTAGTGATGAGTCATTCTATGGTTCAGAGGCTGATCATACTCTTGACTGTGCTGTGAAGCAGCATCATCATCCTGCAATATTTAACACTTTCCAAAACAGCATTTAGACAGGCCTAGGATGGAGTACCTGCCAGGTAATTGTGTTACATCAAATCTTTGATTGAAGCTTTTGCTTGGTGAAGTCAAGGGGCTTCGCCCACCTGGCCAATTTAGGTCTAGTTTCAATGGTGTTGCGTTACGTGAATGTCAAAGCTGTCAAATCAATAGGCCATACAGGGATGCACAAGACAGGCTGCTCGGTTGAGACAAGCCTTTTCCTGCGGTTACCTGGCTCATCATGATGTGGAAAGCGTTATTATTACTGTCATTTATTTTACTTATTCTTGTTACTGTTATTTCTATAATTGCTTTTACTATTGTTTTTCATTATTGTTATCATGATGAGTCTGATTGAACTGTCTGTTACTGAAAGTCACTCACCAATTCAGCAGCAGAGGAGTGTCCATCCTGGAGGAGGCCCTGGGGCAGCGCACTGTCAGCCGGGGCAGCCTGGCCTGACCCCTCCATACCACCAACCTCAGCTGGAATCGTCCAGTTAGACCCCTCCAGGTCCACACTCTCATTCTTGTTCCCCTGTGTCACACAGGGTGTATCGCAAGCAGTGGGAGGGACCTATTGAGAGTGATGTGCAGTGCCCAGCACACTCTGCTGTGGTTGCATCACAGGGCCTTGATGCTGGCGGGGAATCACTGGAACCATATGCAATGGATGACACTGACAAGAAGCATGAAGCGTGATACTACATGCGCACCATTCCTGGACAGAATAGTCAGGTGGTGCTGAACAAGCTGTTTCCCCAGCAGAATTTTCATTCACACCAAGAGCTGTTGTGAATGCACAAGCTGTAGTTTGGGGGCTTCATTTTGGGGACCGTAGAATTAACAGAAAATCATAACAGTGAGGCTCCAGGCTTCAAGTGGTTCTTCCACATCAATTGCTGAATATGCACGCATGAGTGATGTTTGCTGACGGTGCAAGAGCAATTGCAGTGAATCGTTGAAGCAGATCAAAGTCTGGGTTGGTGGTGCCTGTGTCACTCCAATGCAGCCTTGGTCAAGTTGGCAAGACCTGACAGGGCAGTGGAAACAAGGGTGATGGCTACTTGGTGCAATTTGGCGTAGTACAGGATATGACGCTATCTGGCCAATTTTGACTGCCATTGACACATAAGCCCATGCATGCTGTTGTGGTCAATAGTGCCACCATCAATAGCATCATGCAATGCTGACCTACCTTGGAGAATCTTGTTGTTGATAAAGGCAGGCTGCGCTTGCTTCTGCGCACTCCACCACCTCTGGCTGCAACCTGCAAGCGGTAGCGCCTTCTGACGCAGCTTGAGACCTGCAAGCAGCAACAACATGCCTGCAAAATCAGTGCACACAGAGCGAAGTGGAGGGGTGATGTGATGGGGCAAAACGCAATGTTCAAAAGCGCCAGCACATCAAGGTGCATGCTGAAGTTGCATGAAACCTGCATCAATCTTGGTAAGGATCGTCTGTCTTTGCATCAGGACAACAATGCTAGTTGGGCATGCAGTATGAGCCCATTGCAAGGCCACACACTCTGATTGACTTGTGGCGTGAGCTCAGGTGAGAGGGCTCACCTTCTGCGAGCACAGCTGCTGCTTTGTCAGCTTGTTGCAGATGAGCTTGAAAGCCTGACAGGCCCTGCTGTACCCCTGGTCTACCCAGCGGGAGACTTCTAGCAACTGCATGTCACAAAGAACATGACCATATATCTGAGCGTGTGCAATACGTGTAAGACGATATGCGACAGTTTGGCTTCCTTGGATATATGAACAGACGCTGTCAGCAATGTCGTCACTAGTGCTTGCCTCACAAACATAGCATCATGCTTGCTGCAGCAAGACAAAGTTGAAACAGTAAAATTGGAGGGAGGAAGGACGACCAATAGGTGTGGAGGATGTACACAGCGCAGCAATCACCTCTTGAATGTGCTTTCTCAGCAGGGTGCTTGCATCATCCAGCAACTCTGCTGCCAGTCTGCTGCTGTGCGTTTGTACAAACTTCTTGCAGGATTGCATGATGTTGTATGCTTCTGCCAGTTGCAACCACAGCTCCCTGTTGTCTCGACTACTTGTGCAAATAGCCTGCATCAGAAAGTAACTCCTGTAGATGAGGATGCATACAAGACAAGGCTGATGTATCCAGCACAGAGACAGTTGTCCATCACAGATGTAAGGACACCAATGCAGCCAACAAAGTACTCCAGGCAAAGACTGCAGAACAAGGTGCTGGAATTGATATGACTTGCCTGCAGACGTGCTGAGTGTTGGTGATACCACTGCAGCTCATGCAGTTTCTGCTCAGTTATGTCACAGACGACAGCACACCACATTGGGTCAGCCACCTCTGCTGCTGTGAAAGGCAGGTCTACCTGCGGCACTTCTGGGTTGTGAGTACGCAGAACAGACTGCATCATTAGCTTGAAACATTTTGGCCTTACCTGTGTTCCCTCTGGCAAGACAGTCAAGAGGTTGCTGGCTTTCTTGGCCAGACTGTCAGCCATCTCTGAGGTCTGGCTGAAGGTCTTGGAGCAAAGCTGACCTCCTGTTCTGACTGGTGTGCAAAAGAAGCAGCCAATTGCTTCTGCATTGCTTGCAAGCTTCCCGATGACCTGGCCGGTGCTTCCAGCCAAGCGAAACAGCAAAGAAGGCGCTTCCATGGCAAGATGTCAAGAGAGTTGGCTCGGAAGTCGCCACATAGGTACCCGCAAGTAACGGACGCGTTTTCGGCACCACCAGACGCAACAGATGAATGACCTGGATGGCTTGATCGAAGCAGCATACGTTGTCGAAGTCAGGGTCACCTGCGGTCGTATATGGCGAAGTCAAGGTATAAACGGACCGTTTATACCTTTCAAAGTTTGCATCCCCAGCGAGATCTGGGAATCTGGCCCGGTCCCCAAGTGCGTGCAAGTACACTGAGACAAACAATCACACAGAAAACGCATGCAGAGCAGTGCTGCTGCAAGCAAGCAAATCGGCTGACTTTGCCAATGCCATTAGTGCAAGCTTACTCCTGCAACATAACTTGCATCATGTAAGAGGCAAGAAGGCAGACCAAGGCCTCAGGCTGCAAGCCTCAGGCTGCAGCCTGCTTGGACCAAGTCCGAGCAGAAATAGCCCGCAGTGGAAGTGACACCCGTGTGACAATCACAGCGCAATGCAACAACCCAGTAGTCTGGCAAACACGTAGCGCCTGCAAATCACCATGCCATACTACACTGTCATGTATGGATCTGGTCCGGACTTCATGCCCAGGAGCTTGCTTGAGACGGTGCAGATATACACCTATACCCCTAATATGCCGTATACATATAGCTGCATCAAAGCACTTGACTTGCAAGGTTGTGCAATGTGTACATGTGTCATGGTGACTTGAATGCCATGCAAAGCCCAACAGACAAAGCAAGATTCCACTCACTATCTCTATGGTACTAGCAGCTGTGCGTGTATAATTGGAAGCGTAAGCAAAGAAAATTCTGCTGCACCAATTTGGAGAGCTTACCTGCCTATGTGCAGGTATGTTGGCCAGCTGCACTTCAATCTGAAGCAGCCACTGCTCATACCTCCACATGACCTGCTGTGAAGTCGTCATCGCAAACGTGCCTGCATAAAATACTTGGTGCATCCTCATGTGCATTCCTTTGGCAGCAGATGCACAAATCTGCACGCAGAACATGGCAAACTCACCTGTATATACAGTGGCAGGTTGGACACAGCCTGTGGTAGGATCAGACAGAGAGATCAGGCAGACGGCTCAGAGTCAGGGGTAGCAGCTCTTTCCACCATAGGAGGGATCAAAAGACCTGTACTCAGTGAAGCGCGTGTTATGCATTGTGCATGACGCTCAGCTGACCACCGGATGGAGTAGACAAAGTTTTCAGGGGAATCGGCTTCACTGACCTAACGCCACGGCATTGTCTCGCGAAGTATCGCCACCAAGCCGAAATTGGTAGTCCGTCCTTATAGATTACACGACAGAGACTTGCGGACTGAAGGCCGAGCGTATGCAGACTCTTGAGGACGAAGAGGACAGATCGATCCAGTGAGGACTTTGGCAGGGATAGCTGACCGGACACAGGAAGAAGTGCTGTCTACGTAGCTCAGGGAAGTTGCTGAGGAAAGAAGTTCAGACCTCGCTGATCTGCATGACAGCATTACCCAACACCAATTGGAAGCCCAGCATGCCAATGAATTATCAGAATTGTCTGCAGAGCTGGACAGTCTAGCTGACAAGTTGAGACATCTGGCTTTGCCAACCCAGCATGCCAGTGAAGTATCAGAAATGTCTGCACAGCTGAACAGTCTAGCTGACAAGTTGAGACATCTGGCTTCGCCAACCCCCAAGGTCTGATGGGTCTTCTTCTTGTATTACAAGGTACATTTGGCACACATAATCCGCTTGTGCTGCAAAAATGTGCCTGTCCTTGCAACCTATTTGCAAATTCTCATGTACATTGGCTAAATTCATGAAAGTGCTGCATATATGCGTAAACACTCCCTGATATCTGCATACAGTTTGTCTCTGAGAGCAAGGGACTGATTTTGATTGCAACTTCTTGCTGGTTAGGTGAATTGTACAGTCACATCTGGTTGATATGACTACACATATTCCTCACAGAATATCTGTGAGATTAGCTGCTGCAAATGTATTGTAATATCAGCTTCAAAGCTATGAATTCAAACTGTGTTGCACAATTTGGGAACTGGTCATTATGCTGCATTGAGTCTACCACAACCTTAAGCTTATCAAAGCCATTTGCTACACGTGTGCAGCACTTGTTACCTTGATGCAGGGTTTTGGTCAGCAAGGTTGGATTAAGACATGAAGATGTCTCAACACAGATTTAGTTTGAACAGAGATGGTGACTTTAGTACATGCATTAGTATGATGTACAGCTGTGTAGGCATCATTCTGGACATGGTTAAATGTCTGTGCCAGGACTTTATTATGTGCCATATCTAGTGTGAATGCCTTCTGTGTAGCACATCCTTTGCTCTGTTCATCAATTTGACTGTAGCACCGGTCTCTGGCATTCCTGCCTGGCTACGCTGTGTTGCTCTGTGCAATGGCTTGCAGCAGCCTGTAGTTATACCTGTGAGAGGTGTAAAGCCTTGGGTGACAGTACATTGATGACTGTTGCGCATCCATATATCACAGTGCTGAAGTTTTCAAAATGAGCTTTGTTTGCGCTTCATCAAACTATGCATAGTCATATGCAGTGCTGCCAACATTTTGCAAACAATGTAAAGTTGCTATTCACAGCCGCGTTATTGGCTGCAGAGTGACAATAGCAGCACATTCTGCAGCTAACATCAAAGGCTTGTATTTTGTTTATGGGTGCTGACCTGGAGCAGCCTGAGCTGTGCTTTGAGAAAGTCCTCTGTGGACAACACACAGCCAGGCTGCATACATAGGGAATGTCATTTCCAAACTTTGACAGGACATTCAGTGATATGTGAAAGTCAAACAAAAGCAGGCAACATTATGCAATGCTGCAAGAAGTTTCTACAGTCACACAGCAGCAGACTGGCAGCATGTGTGAATGTAGAAACTTCTTGCAGCATTGCACAATGTTGCCTGCTTCTTCCAGTATTCTCCTCTATTTGCACAAGTAGTTTAGATAACAGGGAGCTGCCACAGCTTCCTATTGTCTAGACTACTTGTGCAAATAGACAGCATCACAAAGCAACTCCTGCAGATGAGGATCCATAGAAGACAAGACTGATGTATCCAGCACAGAGACAGTTGTCCATCACAGATGTGAGGACACCAATGCAGCCAACAAAGTACTCCAGGCAATGACTATAGAACAAGGTGCTGGAACTGATATGACTTGCCTGCAGACGTGCTGAGTGTTGGTCATACTACTGCAGCTCATGCAATTTCTGCTCTGATAGGTCACAGACGACAGCACACCACATTGGGTCAGCCACCTCTGCTGCTGTGAACGGCAGGTCCACCTGCAGCACGTCTGGGTTGTGAGTGAGCAGAGCAGACTGCATCATTTTGAAACAGATTGGCCTTACCTGTGTTCCCTCTGGCAACACAGTCAAGAGACTGCTGGCTTTCTTGGCCAGATTGTCAGCCATCTCTGAGGTCTTTGAGCAAACCTGACCTCCTGTTCTGACTGGTGTGCATAAGAAATAGCGAATGGCTTCTGTATTCCTTGCAAGCTTCCCGATGACCTGGCCGGTGCTTCCAGCCAAGCGAAACAGCAAAGAAGGCGCTTCCATGGCAAGATGTCAAGAAAGTTGGCTCTGGAAGTCGCCGCATAGGAACCATGACCTGCTGTGAAGTCGTCATCGCAAACGTGCCTGCGTACAACACTTGGTACATCCTCGTGTGTATTCTTTTGGCAGCAGCTGCACAAGTTTGCACGCAAGACATGGCAAAGCTTACGTGTATATATAGCGGCAGGTCGGACAAAGCCTGTGGCAGGATCAGACAGAGAGATCAGGCAGACGGCTCAGAGTCAGGGGTAGCAGCTCTTTTCACCAAAGGAGGGATTAAGAGACCTGTAATTATTGTAGCGGGTGTTACACTTTGTGCATGACGCTCAGCTGACCACCGGATGGAGTAGACAGTTATTTCAGGAGGATCGGCTTCACTGACCTAAAGCCACGGCGTTGAGTTGCGAAGTATCGCCACCAAGCCACAGTAGGTGATTCGTCCTTTTAGACCACACGACAGAGGCTTGCGGACTGAAGGCCGAGCATTTGCAGAGTCTTGAGCACGAAGAGGACAGGTCGATGCAGTAAGGACTTTGGCAGGGATAGCTGATCGGACACAGGAAGAAGTGCTTTCACCATATGATGGTGCTTGATAGATCTTGATGTGTTCGTTGCCAAGACTCTGCCAAGAGAATGCTGAAAGGATGGTTACAGCGCCTATGGCACCAATCGTATGTTGGCCAGTATCTGGGCCAGTATGGTTTCAGAGCCCGCGCGAATCAAATCGCGGATACCGGTGGACGCTGTTTGACCCGGCCGGACCTGCGGCCGGACGGACTGGTGTCAGGGCGAGCGCTGCACCGTTCGTGCAGTATAAATGACCGACTGTCCAACAACTGTCCGTGGTTCCTGCTCTGCTTGAACTGTTTGACTGATAGTTCCAGGTGCAGCATGTCTGCTTGACAGCTTGCGATATGCAGCGCTTTGATCGTGATTGAGGCGTTTTGATACCCTGATGCAAGGCTCTTGCTGCCAGCACAGAGCCCTGTGGTCACAGCTGGCTGTTGGATGTGCGGCGACTGGCGCCTCATGCACCGTGCAGCATAAAACCGGATTGCAACAGGCAAGGGCAATGAATGCGGGTGCCTGACAGCGCCCATTTGAAATTTGATACATCCAAGCAGCAGTGCTAGCATGCTTATGGGCAGACCAGCATGTGCAGACGTCTGTCGACAGGCACAGAAAGTGACTATTATTTGTCAGGTATGGTGGTGGTTCACTATCTCTGCACCATTTCAAGTGCAATGGTTAGCTGCATTGCCACAAAGGTTGGCTGTGAAGAAAATCACTGCTGTTCAGGTCAAAGTCCGCCTCCAAGCGTAGTCCCAATGAGGAGCGGGACAGCAAGGTGCTTGCTCAAACAACTTATGTTTCACAACTCATAACCATGTCTGGCCTGCTGGGAGAAACAGAGAGGTTAAATCATTTGATTGCCAAGCTTGCTTGCTGGGGGGCTGGAGTGTTGATACAGTAGAGTAGCAAGTGCTGTGGCTCAAAATTCATGGGTCATACACATATATGCAATGCAATGCAATGTGTTCTGCACATACAAGCAACTGCATGTTGATACAGCTCAGTTACCTGGTTACGATTGCGCGACGATGCATGTGTGAGAGCATTACGCCATGCCGTGAAAAGTTTGGCCGTTTTGCCCTACATGCAGCATTTGCAAGGATGTGGTCACAGTACTTTGCTGCTGCTGCTCATCGCTGAGCTATGCTTGTCTCTTTGGTAGGCAGCAAATGCCTGGTGCTTTGAACTGGTCGCCCCTCCACCCTGTGCGTTGGTGCATTACAAGCTTGGCTGCTGTGCAGTGGGGAGATGCTTTGGGAAAACAGTGACCGTGTGCCATGCGCATTCAAGAAGGTGCCGTATGAGAACCATGCTGAGCAGTGCAGAGCCGACGCTGAGCTGGCCGCTCTGAGAGATGCAGAGGGGCTTCAACATATTGTCCAGTGCTACGCTGCTTTTGATCACCGCGAGCCAGCACTACCTCTGCATTGCCATGGAGTAAGCCTCCCACATCATCTCATCACATCATTCTGTGGCTTGTCTGATGTATGTTTGATGATTGTGTGTGTGACATTGTGTGTTACCTTGGCATAGGAGCTGCCTACCATGCCAATTTGCTGACGCTGTGTATGCTCTCAGAGTGTCTGTGGCTGTTGCACAAATGGTAATGTCTGTTGACCGGTAAGCTTCTTGAGTACAAACTACATAGCGCGTGCTGTAAGTTGGATGTATGAGCATGTATACTGCTGTTCACAAAGCAGTCAGTGACAGCTGGCTTTCATGCATCAGGTATGTCGAGGGTGCCACCTTCTGGGAGGTGTACCAGGAGACAAGTGGTACGCAGCTGGGAGGACGCTGCTGAAGCATGTGCTCGAGGTGTGTCAACCACTACAGGAGTTGCTGAACTGAGTGAACTTGCTGAAAAATATTTTCTGCGGCTGCATCATGAGCCTGTGTTTGCTGTTGGTTGCAATATGAAGCAAATTGTGCATTTATTCTGGTTGCTTATGCATGTCCACTATGCTTTTGCTGTTCATTGAGTGTGTGTTTGGAATGCAAAACCCTGATGACTACTGTTATCTCTGTTGTTTTCAACAGTATCATGATAATCACATGTGGGTGGCTTTGCAGGCGCTGGAGTGGCTACATGGGCAAGGGCGAGCTCATTGTGACCTGAAGGTTGACAATCTGAGAATCTGGCCAAGGAAGGAGAGAGGCACAATCTGTCATGTCACCTTGCTGGATATGGGAGGCAGCGTCAAATTTGCAGGTCAGTTTTCTGCGCAGTGCTGCTCCTGTACTTGAGCGTCCAAGACCCCTTCTGCTTATACCTTTCACAACAATGGCGGTTGCCCACTGCTGCATCATGCTCTTGCTAGACTGAATGCGATGTATGCTACCGCCTGCAGTCAGGGCACTTTGTTGTCCATGTTATGCCCAATGATCATGAGTGCTGCCTTTTGGAGCTTGGTTTGGGATGAACCAACTATTCTGTATGCAGGGCCAAACCTTGAGCGGCCTGCAAATATGATGTGCAACATGGCTGCCTCGTGCCCTGAGTACACCTGCCAAGACCCAGAAACGTACATGGACGCTTGCGCTCATGACATGTGGGGAGTGGGGATCTGTTGTTGAGAGTACTTGGCAACTTTGCACCGTGGTCATGCAATGCCAAAGGCTGTGCAGAGGAAACAAGGTCCATCATATGTGCCTTCCATGAAGTCTGGGTATGTTGTTTTCATCTATCCAGAGCTGCACTGCTTGTGTGGGACAGATTGCGATACCTGCATGCATACCTGCGGTGCCACGTCCTCTGCTAAGAGCAACAGATATGCTGCTGCAGCCAGAGCCTGTGGACTTCTTTCTTTCTGTGACTGAATGCGGTCTGACCATTGTGATGTACTCATGTCATGCTGACAGCCTGTCTCAGCAGCGGCTGTGATGTACAGGCGGAGTCTTATCTCATTCCAGATGCTGTCAATACTGCTGGTGCCCATGGCCATGACATGTACAATTTTTTGACAGTTCTTGGTCAGTACAAAGCAGCAGCGCCTCTTGTGAGACATCTGCTGCACCCAGAGGTCACAGCTAGCTACCGTGAAGCAAGCTTTAGCAGCAACAATCTTTTTGTAACACCTATGAAAGGTGACCTGCTGCTCAAGTTCTGAATTAGAGTGTTGTGAGACACACTAGGCTGTGTCCTAGCTGCGCAGCTGCATGCCAGCTGAAGTTCCTGCTCATGCAGCGGCTTCAGAGCTTGTGTCTCCTCTGTCACAACAATGACCAGCGGTGCTGCCAGCTCAAAGGCAAATGCCAAGGTGGTTGACAACAGCAAGAGCAGTGCTATGTCCTAGGGATTTTAACTTTGTGCTGGGTTGTGTTGTGACGGGCTTAGCAAAGCTTAGTTATGCAAGACTTCAGAAAGTCATACAGGATGTCAGCATCCAGAAATCGCGAAGCAACGAAAAATGCCAATCTAGTCTGCGAATAAAAGCTTGCTTGAGCAGGTGGATTGGATTACCGGTATCATCTCGGGTAGACAAATTGCCTGCAGCCTGATGGCTACTTGTTATAATGACTACAAGCTGAGTGCTGCTTATTTTGCACTTGGTGCATTGACTGCAAGATGCTCAAACGCACCACAAGTCTGCTGGCAGGTTTGCGCCTGAGGGCGAGACTGTCTGAGTGAGACTGTCTCAAATGTGTGGCAACAATGATGCCTTGCTCAACTGGCAGTGCGACTCAATAACCTGATTCCGGGTGTACTTCTGACTGGGGCAATGGAAGGTCTGAGACATCACGTCATTGACTGATCAACGCGTTTACCGTAGGCTGATGAGCAGCGCCAGCTGACTTCCCAAGCTTACCAGCTGTGGACCAGCTGTCCACGCTGTGGACTCCATTGTGCTGTCCCTGATCATGTAAGGAGGATGATATGCGGCACGTGCGGCGGTGAAAAGGTCACGAGGACCCACATGCTGGCCGTTAAAACTGTGCGGTGCTTATCGTGCACAATGCACTCATCCTCGAGATCTCGAGAGCAAATTTTCCCGCTAAGCCAACTCACACGTATCTAGCTTCGCAGCAGTACGTAAACGTACTGCCACGTTGCCATGCAGGAGCTGCACTTCTTCAAGCAGACAACATTGATCAAGCACCCAGACCACTGTGACGACATATTGCAGCAGCCTGCAGCAGGCACGGCGTGCTGTACATCGTTTCACTACATAGTCAAGGCTTAGCGTGCTGTTACGTGGTATACTGCTGACACAGGGCGCTGCCTGCATCACCCTCAGTCTTTCCGACGGCAGCAACAAACGACCGCAGCTTCATTTCCAAGGTAAGCTGCATGAGCTGATGCCAGCGCATCTTCAGGTTGCCAAGCAGCAAGCAGTTCATTGGATACCTCCCGCTAGACTGCCAGCTCACGAAATCTTCGACTCTGTTTGCTGAATGCGCAGGCTGCCACCCCTGCCAGAGCCTCCGCTGCAGTCTCCCAGGCAAGCTGCCGCCTTTGCCATTGTTTCGGCTGTCTTCTGCCGCTCATTAGCCTTGTCCTGTGTGTTCAAGCCTACGTTCAGCCCGCTTATCCGCTAACTAACTGGCTTCTGTTTGGCCCGGTGACACAGCTTTGTGATTTTGCTTCGCTACAAGGCATGAATAGTGGTATTGCCCGATGCCGATGCTTTGATACTTGACGAGGTATTGCTTTGTAGGTAGGTAGAGGTCCCGACAGGTCTTTGCCGGCCCCAACATGTCTTCAGGTTCTGCAAGTCAGGCTGAGAAGCTGCAGGTATATGCACCCTCTGCTGAATGTTGCCATCGGTAGCAGTTGCATTGCAGATGTTGAAGTTTGCAGATTGTGAAGATGTGTGTCAGGTCAAGCATAGCTCAGCAACGTGTCATCCTGGATGCGCTAGGGCAGCGCTGCCAATGTCTCACTGTGCAATAATGCTGTTGGACCTTGTGCTTATGGATACACAAGTAATACAAAGGGTGTTTTAGCTCCTATGTAGTGTTGGTGTTCTGCAGCCTGTCCATTGCCAGAACTGACAACAGTGGGCATGCTATTCTGGCATGTTTCATATTCTGTAAAGCTCCAAATTTTTGCTGCCCATATGGAAATGCATTCTTATTGACAAACTTTCCTGTTGCAGAAAGATTGGGTCGACCATGGTGATGATGGAGAACAGACCAACGACCAGGAGTTGGCGTCCTCCCTATCAGGCCTCATGGAGGAGCACAAGTGCATAGGCACTTTTGGTCAAGATGAGCTGATAAACATGCTATCTGTTGTAGCATCTACTCCAAAAGCAAGAGTCAAATTCATGGCGTTAAAAGCTGTAAGCAACCGCCCTGACTTGGGCACATGCATGCAACCCATCCTGGATGCTGTGGAGGAATTTGTTGCTGCGCGGCAGCAGCCAGCACCAGCTGCAGCCAGCAAGCTGCCTGGCCCTGCTGCGACCAGCCCAGACCTACAAACCAAACCACCTCCTCAGCCATCCAAAACTGCCACACCACATACTGACCATCTGCCCTCTTCATCCTCAGAGCCAAAAAAATCCAAGAGCCAGCTCAAAAAAGACAAGAAGCAGAGGAAGAAGGATGCTGAGGCGGCAGCACAGCATAATGTTGCTGATCAGCGTCAGGATGGTGAGGCAGCTGCTAGTGCAGCTGATGAGCCACCTTTGGCCCCTGTAGGGATGCAGCCTGCTCAGGTATTGAGCCAACACTTCTTGCCTTTTCTTTGAATTCATAGTCTATGGAAGCGTGTGCTGATTCATTAGCAGCCAAACACTGCTGTCCTCTGACTCAAAGCTTCAACTCGACTGTGACCAGACATGTAACATATGCTCTGCGGCAACAGGTCTTGCTGCCCTCTTTTTCTATTTGCGTGTTGCCCAGCGCCTTTGTTTTGGACATACACATTGCACAAGGCATGTATGTCTTGCATTGTGTTTGGATGTCCTAGTCTGACAAGCTTTGTGTACGGCTCAGATCCTGAAATGGTAGAACAGTTTACATTTGCAGTCCAGCAAACATCAAATGCTGCTTTCAGGCGGACAAACAAACTGAGCAGCAGGCTGACAGCACAGCAGCTGCAGGATCCCAGCAGCTCACAGAGCTGGCTGCAGAGCTGGCTGCAGAGCTGGAGAGTTTCGCTAACAGCTTCGCTAGCAAATTGAGAAATTTGGCTGCCAACCTCTGAGGCCTCAGGTGTCTTCTTTTGTATCAAAAGGTATGTTGGCATACATTCTCCTCTTATGCTGCGGTCATGTGCCTGTTGATGAGGCCTGCAAGTCTGCTTGCCAACTCTCATGTGCACCGGCTAAGTTGATAGAAGTATTTCATACCAGTAGTACCTGATATCTGCACTCAGAGCAAGCGACTGAAGTTGATTGCAACTTCTTGCTGCTCAGGGAAAGTATACATTCACTCATTGCTGTAATATGGGAGATTAGCTGCTTTGCATGTTTGTGATATTATTTGCAAACTGTGTCACTCCAAACTTTGCACAACATTTTGTGAATAGGTCATGATGCTAAATAAATGCGAGAGTTTAGCCCCAAGTTCCTAATGACTTTGACTTCTGCTGACTGCGTCAGCCTTTTGCCAACAGCTTATACCGTGCCTGGCTGAAAATTTGAATCTGGCTAGGGTTTGCAGGAATCTGAACAGCTGGGGTTGCAAAGTTGGGTGTGCAATCCCTGATGGTATGGTGACTGATGTTGACGTTTCAGTTAAGGATGCACATCAATGTTCAAGGCCACAGGAATGCAAATGTGTGTAAGCAGACTTATGATACCTGCTGTATGATGAAACTACACTGACAGCGCATCCATTGTTGCATGTCTGCTGAGCATGATAAAGGATCCAAAGAGCAAAAAGGTTTAAAGTGAGACAGAAGCTGCACCTGACTCAATTTACTGCCAATATACTGCCAGGCTTCTTCACGGCAATTTCAGTGTATAATCACGTAACAAACTTTGTTTTGTCACTTGATGATCACCAGAAGACCTGTCAAAGTGCTCCTGGAGCAGTCCGTGCTGCAGTTCAGCGCTAGCTGCTGTCATTGTGCTTCTGCTGTTGTTGATAGCAATACGGTGCGGTTGTGTAGCAGCTGCGCAGAACTGAGGCAGAAGGTGCAGTGCTAGTGTGTCAGGAGGTTGAGTCCCTGCACATTTACAAGTTGCTACTACAGCAGAGCACTACAGGGGTATATCAGTAGGCCTTACAGGGACAAGATAGGCTGCTGCGGACAGACAGAACCTGTCCTGCACACACCTAGCTCGTTATGAGGTGCAAAGCGTTTTACTTGATATTGTTATTGATGACTTCTGGGGCTTCACTGGAGGCACTGTTGGTCATATACTGCAGTCTCTGTCACAAATGTACCCCACAAACAAAAAAACAAAGTAACGAATGCAGTTTGCCAGCCCTGCATGCTGACAAACCACAGAAAAAAAGAAGCTCTAAAGATCAAGTAAGTGCTGTCAGTCCTCATAAGACCTTAGTGTGTTCAGCTATGGGCAGTCTTCTGCAAAGCCTTATACTGAAGCGCACCACATAATATGCAAGACAGAGGGCAAGTGCTACAACAGCCAGCACCAAGGTCAGAGCTATGAGCATGACATCCCAGGAGCCCATCTGAAAGGCATTCAGGTCATGCCGCAAGGGCTGCAAGTAGTTGTCCCCCTTTGTCCAGGCTGCGTGCTCCAGCGCATCTGCACAAAAGAAACAAAGAGCTGCAGTACTGATGTCTTCACTCATAGATGCACATGTGTGTCCAAAAGCTGCTGACTCGATGTTGGTTACCAATGGTGTTGGGCTAATTTTTGAGCCAGATTTACTTGCCACCAATGCAGCTATATGAGTCATACGCTCAACAATTTGTGCGGTTACATGATCAAGCATGTCAGAAAAAGTACATGGAAGAGCTGGTCGCACTGTCTGATGATATTGCAGATAATGCAACAGATGACACTTGAGGCAACCCACCTGCTGCAATTTCTGCTGGCGAGCGTCTTCGGGAGTGCATAAGCCTGGAAACCCTAGCAGCTTCAGCGGCAAAACTGGGCTCTGCCAAAACCCTTCTCAATGCATGCTCCAGGTCAGCCGCTAGGGTACGCAGCTTTTGCACACTGACTGCAAGACCAAAGCCTTGGTAGACAGCCTGGGCGACGGTGTCTGGTTGCTCCCCAAAGATTGGCATGCCTACTATCGGCACACCATGATATGCAGCCTGCAAATGGGGCATGGCGGGTCAGCAGCTTGGCCAATGCTTTTCACACATCTATCAGCGCAGGTCACACTGGCCAAATCATATCCACCATGTTGGAAGAAGCTAGGGCGGGGCAGGACAGGTCAGGACAGAGCAAGGCAGGGCAGGGCAGGGCAGGGCAACACAAAGCTAGAGCAGGACTGGGCATGGCAGGGCTGCACAGCAACAGTCGGCAAATGGAACCTGCTAAACAGAAGAAGCTGTTGAGACTGACAGCCATAGCATCTGCTTTGCACAAGTGGTACGCCAGGCATACCCTCGTTTCTTCTGATGCAATGCAAGACATATCATATCTTGAAGATATGGTAGTCAGTGGCAGCTTGCTTGGCTAGCACAGTTGTTTGTGATGGACCGCGCCATGCCCTCCATGCATGCACAGAGCAGTGCATACCTCATTGTAGCTGTTGGTTCCCCCTTGCGTGAAGAAGGCCTTGATGTTGGGGTGACCCAGCAGGTCATTTTGGGGCAGCCAGTCAGACAGCAGAATGTTGTCACCAAGGTTCAGGTCGCTACTGTTGACCCCCACCAGCTCCAAGTCCTTCTTTGCCAGTTTCCACACAGCCCTGGTTGGGGCTATTGCAGATAATGCCTTGGCAATGGCCTTGATTTCAGCAGCATCTGCATGCACAGCTGTCTGATTCGCAGTCATGCTGCTAGCCATACTAGCTGCATGCAGGTTGCCTGGCCTTATGGTCGTTACATGTTGTCAACCCCTTCACAGTCTTATTATGCTCCTGTTGATAATGCCTGTATTTGCCTCTCAATTGCGTACTCTTGACAAGGGGGTGCTATGCTCATTGACAGAATTTTGCTGACACACATCTCTCTGATAGGTGACTGCGCTATCTGTGCTTGATGCATACAAAGGCAGATTTGCTCATCTATATCCTGTCTTTCCCAGCAGAGCCATCTTTCAAAAGCTGTGAGTACACATTGGAGTCCACATGAGATGTACCTGGGATTGCAGTAGATCCCAGGGATGCCAGAACCACCCCATGTTCTCCAGCTGTCCCCACAAATAATTCCAAATAGGGTGGTAAAGGCTGGGCATCTTTGGCTGTGATGGCTCCAAACATGACGATGTGTGGCGATAGGGGTTGCGCACTGTTGACTGCCCACTCACTGCCTGCCAGAACTAGAGCTGCTTGCTGACTGGACTTGGACATGCTGTAAGGTGCAATGTCATACTGGCGCCTGCATGCAGTTGACATGTGTGGGTGAAGCTAGCGCAAGAGACAATGATATATAGCAATGATTGCTTACCAGCTACACGACGCTAAAACCTGCAAAACTGCCATTCCAGATGTCATCAGCTTGTTCCTAGTGACCAGGGCCTACATTGTGGCCTTGTGGCAGTGATGAGTTCCTGATTGAGACATGAGTCACTGAAATCATGCTACAGCAGGTCATGCCACAAAGCAATGCTGCAGTGGTAGCAGCCAGATGTGCAGCATGTGCGTAATTTGGTGTCATCCTAGCATTTACACTCCTCAGCATGCATGCTGTCATGCCTGTACATCATGTAGTATAACAGCAGTAAACTAGCAATACACTGCAGTACCACACTGCAGTACCACACTGCAGTACCAGCTGGTTTAGTGCCGTACACGCATGTACAGGCATGTGAACAATGCACCTGCTGGTATACATGTGAATGTGGCACTCAGGGATGGAGTGCACAGAGGCGCACAGCAGGGCAAGACATGCAAAACGCCAGCATAGACCCTGCATACTGTGGCAAGACTACACATGGTGAGCAGTATACTATGTGTAGAGCAACACTGAACATACAGCAAAAAGCAGACCTACTGCCATACACAGCTGCCTAACTAGGCACTAGGTGTTGGAATTATAACACAACAGCTACAAAGTCTAGGTTGTTGAGGCTTACCATATGACCTTATTCAAGTGTGCCTCAAGCACCAAGGTGAATCCAATGTCATTCATCACATGCACCGCCAGGTTTTGCAGTCTCTGAAGCAAGTTCTGCATAGACAACAATACCATTGATGTCATGACATACACATTACATGCATTCTGTGAAGACACGGCAGTGTGCCTGATAGCCTGATCTCACAGCACATTGTTGGCTGTGGGTATGCAAGACAACAGAGCATGCAAGACAACAGACTGCATTGTGGTTGTCACGGATTGAATCATAGGAGGACATGTTCTTTTGTCCAAGGACAAAGTGTCTTCTTGACTCAAGCGCTGGGAGTGTACATGGCTGCTGACCATGTGTCTAGGAAGCCGTGACGTGAACTGGGGAACAGTAGCCAACAAGCTGGCTCCAGAGCCAAACAGTTTGTTCATCATGCCTGAGCCAAAGAAGGGCACCATGATCGCCTTTGGGATTCCAAGCTTGTCTGCTAATGCACTGCCACCAGCCAATACAAAGTCTGCCAACATCAAGTCTGGCTCAAAATCCTGCATTGAGCATCAGTGCGCCAGCATTTCATATTACATGACGCTAGCAGGCAGGGCTGATAAAGGCAAAGCCTGCCCAAGCACAACACTGGCTGCATGCACCCTGGGCAAACTTAGGCAAACTAGGCAAACCTCAATGCGCTTGTGCAGTGCAGCATCCTCCAAAATGATCTTTGAGTGATACTGCGCTCCAAAGCCGGCTTTTGCTCCTTCTATGCCAGGTTGCCGATTTGCCACTTTTGCTGATAGCCTGACGGCCAGCTCGTCTAGTGGCACATCATAGTGTTCTACAGTCAGGTTGGAGTGACTCAAAAGTTGGCTTCTCAATCGTGGCGTTCCGTTTTCTGGGTATATGAGCTGCAAGCAAAGCAAGCAAGCGGTTGGACACATGAAATCTGACAGCTCAGCGTATGCACTTTTGCACGGACGTTCGGCCATATAAACTGTCACATGCACATATACCTTCATTAGCAGCGCCTGCTGACCCCATTTGCGGATCATTCGTGTCATGAGAGCGATGCTTTTGCACTTCTTTGTTAACGAGCTTTGAGTCATCGAGCATCTTCTGTGACTCGTCTATGTGTATGTATACATACCTTGACCTGGTGCCCACGATCTAGCAACTCTACGATGATGGCATCATGGATGGCTACGTGCGACGACAAAGGCAAAGGCACCACAACCAGCTTGGTTGCTCTTTGCGCCGAGGCGTTAATGCCTTGCGCCTCCGGCAACGAGGATATACTGCATAGAGCCACAAAGCCGCATACCCACACTTTGAATGACCGCGCGGAGACACCCATGGCAGCCGAGCTGTGCTCCTGAGGCGTTCAAGACTGTTTGGCCAGGCGCTGGGTAGTGATGGTGATCGCCATTGTGAGCTGAAAGTCATAAATTTTGCAGGTTTGTTAGCTGATGACTGGAGCTACTCTGACATAATCACTTCACAATCCCGAAACGTCTATTTTCAAAAACGCCATCCCTACACTAGAAAATGCAAAGTTTAACTCAGAAACGCCTGGAAATGCTTTTCTACATTCTATCAATCAATTCAATCAATGAATTTACATTTCTTGTCTTCAAGACTCAGCAGGGGAGTCGATAGGCAATAACTGGGAGATTCTGACAATCATTGCTGCCTTGCACATTATGTCAAATTCGAATGATGCAAGTCATTCAATGCTGTTCTTGGAGAGACAGATCTGGGCCTTAGCTCCAGTTGTGTGTTCAAATCTGTGATGTCTGCCAGACATTGTCTGGTGCAGTTCATAGCATCTGTACGTAACAAAATCAGCACGTGGTGTGTGTGGCACCTTCGCACGTCAGCTTCATCCTCAAAAACAATATTAGTAAGAACCCTTCATATCGACAAGGTGTGGAGTTTTCTGTGTCTGCTCGGGCTCGTGAGACACAGGGGGCGTTTAGCTGGTGTCCTGTTGAGGTTAGTGCGGCAGCATTTTGTAGAGTCCTTTACCAGTGTATAGTGTTGGATGGCTACACAGAGATTTGATCTTGCAACCTCAAATTTGTGGGTTGCTGGGCGCCAACCTGGCTCCCGAGATCTGCGGGACCTTGCTGGCGTTCATTAGGGAACAAGCCACAGAGCACGCACTCATACAGCCTGAGGCAACGACCTGTGTATCTGACGGTGTACTTGCCGAAGTCAGCTGAGCTGTCTATCTATCTCAAAGCTGACCAGGCGGCTACTGTAGGCGAAGCATGAAAGATTTTCAGACTGACCGTCCTGGTCGCCTTCCAGCGTCCAGGTAAGCTGCCTGATGTAACGCGTACATGGATACCACACGGTTCTCGAGCTTGAGGGCTGACTTCCCTACAGGGCAGCTATGAAAGACATAGAAGAGGCATCATTGTTCTGCATTCCTGCTGACGAGAGCTTCTGTCCAGGCTGTTCCTGGCAAGATGGTAAGCTCTTGCAAGCGGCACTGCTGGCTCCTGTTATCATCCATCATACACTGCAGTGAACGGTTTCCATGAGCAGCTCCAAAGCAGTGAGATTTCCCTGCATGTCTTCTGTCACTGACAGTCAGCAGTGCAGCAAGCCATGGTGTGAGCAGCTGCTGCAGTGCAGGTACAGGTTACAACAGAGATTGCGAGGGTTTGCATCTGTTTGTTGAGGAAAGAAAACAGCAAGCCAAGTGGCTGGCCCCAGAGCATCAACAGGTCATCATCGCAGCTGGTGAGTCTGCTGTTGAACATCCCAAAACACTTGCTGCTGCTAAATGACCTTGCTTAGGTGTGAAACCGAAGGCAGCTTTGCAGCCAACTGCTTGCAGGCATGTGTACTGCCTCTCTAGGCTGGTAGAGTTGAGACAACTCAGTGTCTGTCAGACACTGTCTGAGTTGAGAACATGCTTCAGCATGTGCTTCATCCAGCTTTGAACACATTTTGCACATCGCAGCTCTACTGAGTAGATTGACATCAGTGCAATGCACCATTTGGTCCCTCAGAAGAGCCAACGCCTACAATTTGCTGATGTGTTGCACACGGCAGGATTACATATCCTTAAATGCGTCTGTGCAGCCTGGTTTTGACCGTATGTGTACAGCAAAGCCTGCAGCAATGTTAGTGGCAGGCACAACTTGTTGTCTTGTCAGTACAAGCCGTGTGACCTCCAGATACTGAGTATCAGACAGCGTACATGCAAAGAAGTGTGCAGCGTTACACCTTAGCCAATAGTCAAGAGGTTTGGGATGCAAATTGCAGGTGCCAAAACAGCATTGTATGATGAAACTACACTGACAGCGCATGCATTGTTGCATGTCTGCTCAGCGTGATAAACGATCAAAGAGCAAAAAGGCCTGAAGTGAGACAGAAGCTGCACTGACTCAATTTACTGCCAATATACTGCCAGGCTTTTTCACAGCAATTTCAGTGTATAATCATGTAACAAACTTTGTTTTGTCATTTGATGATCACCAGAAAACCTGCCAAAGTGCTCCTGGAGCAGTCTGTGCTGCAGTTCAGCTGCTGCCATTGTGCTTCTGCTGTTGTTGATAGCAATACAGTGCCGTTGTGTAGCAGAGCTGAGGCAGAAGGTGCAGTGCTAGTGTGTCAGGAGGTTGAGTCCCTGCACCTTTACAAGTTGCTACTACAACAGAGCACTCCAGGGTATATCAGTAGGCCTTACAGGGACAAGATAGGCTGCTGCGGAGAGACAGAAGCTGGCCTGCACACACCTAGCTCGTCATGAGGTGCAAAGCGTTTTACTTGATATTGTTGTTGATTACTTCTGGGGCTTCACTGGAGGCACTGTTGGTCATATACTGCAGTCTCTGTCACAAATGTACCCCAAAAACAAAAAAACAAAGTAACGAATGCAGTTTGCCAGCCATGCATGCTGACAAACCACAGAAAAAAGGAAGCTCTAAAGATCAAGTAAGTGCTGTCAGTCCTCATAAGACCTTAGTGTGTTCAGCTATGGGCAGTCTTCTGCAAAGCCTTATACTGAAGCGCACCACATAATATGCAAGACAGAGGGCAAGTGCAACCACAGCCAGCGCCAAGGTCAGAGCTATGAGCATGACATCCCAGGAGCCCATCTGAAAGGCATTCAGGTCATGCCGTAACGGGTGCAAATACTTGTCCCCCTTTGTCCAGGCTGCATGCTCCAGCGCATCTGCACAAATGAAACAAAGAACTGCAGTGCTGATGTCTTCACTCATAGATGCACATGTGTGTCCAGAAGCTGCTGACTGGATGTTGATTACCATTGCTGTTGGGCTACTCTTCAAGCCACATGTACTCGCCACCAATGAGGCTGTACGAGTGACAGACCCGCATCTTTGCAGTCATGTCATCAAACATCTCAGAAAAGTACTTGGAAGAGCTGGTCGCGCTGTCTGATGATGTTGCAGATCATGTAACAGATGACACTCAAGGCAACTCACCTGCTGCAATTTCTGCTGGTGAGCGTCTTCGGGAGTGCATAAGCCTGGAAACCCTAGCAGCTTCAGCGGCAAAACTGGCCTCTGCCAAAACCCTTTTCAACGCATGCTCCAGGTCAGCCGCTAGGGTACGCAGCTTTTGCACACTGACTGCAAGACCAAAGCCTTGGTAGACAGCCTGAGCGACGGTGTCCGGTTGCTCTCCAAAGATTGGCATGCCTACTATCGGCACACCATGATATGCAGCCTGCAAATGGGGCATGGCAGGTCAATAACCTGGCCAAGGCTCTTCACAGATCTATCAGCGCAGGTCACACTGGCCAAATCATATCTGCCATGTTGGAAGAGGCTAGGGCGGGGCAGGGCG
>JAABUP010002569.1_pt1 | contig 34717 bp, 47 predicted proteins | sample 5559201 | NCBI WGS metagenome assembly JAABUP01 (sample SAMN10711887, study PRJNA513373) | rock metagenome | isolation source: Antarctica rocks | place: Antarctica
GAATGTCGTCGGCGTTAGCCTACCAATCCCAACTTCAGCCGTACGCTCAACATTCATCCGATCCCCGCTCACTGCCGAGGAAAAACAGAAGAGGAGGGACAACAACCTCTGCTTGTACTGTGGAGATGCGGGACACCTCGCCATGTCATGCCCAGCAGCCGCTAGGAAGGCAAACACGTTCCAGGTCAAAATCGAGGATGGCACCAAAACCGATAACCAGTTGGGAAACGGCCAGGCCTCGCCGAACTAGGAGAGTTTCGGCGAGGCCCAGCATACATCCTTTCAGCTATCTCTCCTGTCGCCGCCCCGAGCCGAAGCCCCACTCCGCCACTGCAGTCCCTACTCCCTCCGTCGAAGCCCCTCCATCTGCCCCTCTCCTATCGCCAAGCTATCTCTCCTGTCGCCGCCCCGAGCCGAAGCCCCACTCCGCCACCGCAGTCCCAACTCCATCCGTCAAAGCCCCTCCGTCTATCCCTCTCCTATCACAAACTTACCTCGACCGTTGCCGCCGATACCCCTTCCAATCTGAGTCTCACCGCTCTTTGGGATACCGGGCAACGGATTCATACATTGACACTCGCAGCGCGGCCAAGCTGGGCGTTGTTTGTCATGCGTACCCTATGCCTATCGAACTTCGCCTTTTTGATGGAACTCCATCTAGTGCTGGTGTCATGGGATACAGGGGAAGGGTGGTCTAACAGGGCTGGCAAGGTTGCATACGAGTCAAGGCGAGACTATATAATAGCGGTTAAGGGCAAGATGTCTGCGAGTTACCTTAAGTACCCAGAGCGAGTCGGCGGCATTTCGACGAGTGGCGATTTGTGGTGTGGCGTGGTCCATGACGGTGTCTTCGACCATCTCGTCCTTCATGCCGTATTGTCGACCAGTGACAAGCGTTCCGCCGACCTGATCTGCACATTGGCCGCAGCAGTGATGGCACCCGCGCTTACCGTATGGAAATCCGCAGTTGGACAGTCAGTGTGTAGCATCAGATGCCCATCCACATCCTCAACACCTCTCACGACGCCCTGGATCATGGTCAAATCTTCTTTCCCCTCGCCAGAGCTCTATCCAACTCGATATGGCAAAGAGGAAGGAGGTGAGGCCGGAGGATATCACTGGAGTGCATTCAGTGGGGGGTCAATGCAAATTGCAACGGGTCCATCCCCCCGTGTCTCAAGAAGATGATAAGGCCGGTGGAGCATGCGAACGCAGGTGAGTCAGCGGAGCCGCCGTGGCAGGCGTCTGAGAAGGGAAACCAGCAAATGAATCAGAGCTGGTGATGCGGCTGGCATCTCCGCCAGTAATGAAAGAGGTACTGAAGAGGGAAGGCGGACAGCATGGGAATGGCAGACCGAGTCGATATCACGGGAGATTAAGCCACGTCAGAAACTGATGAGCGAGCAGCAATATCGCCCCGATACATTCTTTGGGCTAAATTCACTCGACGGGACGACTGGATTGACTTTTGTCACCAACTCGTTCCGTGACTTCTAATCTCGTCATCAACCATCATGTCGGCCGATCAACTCAACTCCCTCGCAGACTTTTTCTGCATCCACTCCTTCCCCTCCACCCTCACTTTCCTCCCCGCCACTACCGCCACCACAGCCACCATGTCAAGTCAAACCATGTCCGCCGTCCGTTCCCTTCTCTCCCCCTCGGCAACCATAACACGCGAAGAACGTCTTTTGAACCACGCCCACACCTTGCTGGTCTCCCACATCCTCCCCCACCTTGACACCTATAACATCCGAGAACTCTCGCTGAATTTTTACCGACGCCTAGCTACCGCCACTAGTGAAGCCAAAGATGAAGCGGGGACTCAATACCTCTCTGGAGAGATGGGCCTATCGCACTTTATCAAATCATACCTTATCGACCCTCTTAACCGACTCTTCCGCCTCCCGCCCTTCGAGCATCTGGATATCTACTGGCGGTTTGTAGGGTTGGGCCCGGGTGGGAAACCGGATATCGAGCTGGTGGTTAGGGGGAAGGTAGTGGCTGTGATTGAGATCAAAGCCCCGTATGCGATCACGAATGAGGATATAGAGGGCATTGAAGGGGATGTGAGTAGGCGAAGGATGGTGGTTGTCCAGGAGGGGGCGCTGGGACAGCCTCGAGTGAGGAGGCGGGTGCACATGGTTGTGGAGAAGACAAAGGGTACGAAGGCTGTTGAGCAGGCAGGTGGTGTTCGCCGTCGCGGGGTCCGGATGCTAATGCTCTCTTGCCTATTCACTTCCATCCATCCCCTCTCACCACGCACATACCCCTCGTCCACCACCTAGCTTCTCGCCGAAACCGTAACCCGCCGAGTAAGATACTCCCTCCTCACCAACTTCGAGAGGTGGATGCTTGCTTGCGGCCACAGGATGAGGGTCGAGGTCGAGGAAGGAGGAGGAGGAGGAGGAGGAGACTGGAAATACCAACGCTTTGCTGTCTGCCCCTCCATCCACGTCAGCAACCAATCCCTCCCAACTGACCTCTCGCGATCCCCGTTCGGGCTCGTACTCGGTATGACCCTGCTCGTGCTTGAAGACGAGGGGTTGCTGGAGGGATGGGACGTAGTTGCCGGTCGAAGGACTAGCCCGGGGCGGAGCGTAGTGGAGGGAGAGGGAGAGAGGGTGGGAGATTTCGCTATGTTTGAGAGACGTGGAATGGGGTCTGGTGGTGCCGGCGTGAGTGGAGGAGGTGAAGGGAGTGGAGGAGAGGGTGGAGCGGGCTCGAATGATCAGAGAATGAGGGATGGGACCAGGACTGAGACTGGGATTGGCGATGCGTGGGTATCGGACAGCAGGAGCGGCAAAATCTGCGTCGGTGGCGGTGGCGCTGGTGATGGTGATCGAGACTGGACCGACACGAGATGGACATTTTCCCACCCGGCCGCGCTCCCTGACTGTCCGCCAAAGATTGATGAAGGTGTGAGTGTTCCCGCTTTCATCTCGCCGTCCTGATCCAGGGGGTTCCTTGTTAACATATGGCATCAGTCGGATTTCGGCGCCCATATCCTTCCCAAACAAAGAGGGGTCGTTCCTCGCCCAATCATCATTGACAGCACAAAAGTCATCAGCCACAACCCCTCGACCACGCATCTCCCTCCATCTGAAGTTTGTCCCCATCCTCTCACACCTCACATCTCATCCCTAAAATCGTTTCTACCGCAGCTCGGCCCCAACTCGATCAGACTCGTCTCCTCAGCAGGTCCATCCCCCGAAACACTCCTAACTTCGAAGTTCATCTACGCCATTGACCACTCCAGGCCTTACCATGGTCCTCTCCGGATCGACCCCGTTGCCGAGCTCCGTCTACCTCTCCTAGACAAGCAGTCCACCACGTCCGTAGGGGGCGTTGAGACAAACCTCTCGCTCACGTCGTGGCGCGGCTCCGGAGCCGTATGGGACGCGTTCTCCATCAAGTCCTTTTGCCCAACTACCGACCGCCTGATCGCCAAAGTTGCATGTCCCTCTCTGTCCGGGGCACACATCGACGAATGGGGCGAGTCCCTCTCCGCCACGGACATCCAGAAGGCAATCGAGACGGAAACGTCCTTAATGGCTGGTCCGCTGAAGGAGCAGCAGGGCAAACTTGTGCCGATTTTTTGCGGCTTGTACGGCGGTATACAGATCGATCCTCGTGATGACGAGACAGAGATTGAACGCGAGGTGTGGTTGGCAATCTACGAAGACGTGGGGCTGACGTTGGATCACGAGATGAGGTACCAACCCGTCATTCAGTGAGTTCCCGGTGCCGTTTGTCTCGTCTAGGAGGGACCGCTAATACGAGGGACCCGGGTAGAAAAATCATTCTCGACATGTATCACCTCCTCCACGCCCTCGGAGTTATACACAATGACGTTGAATGGCGGCATATCCTCGCTTCTCACCCAATTCAATCGAAACAACTCCGGATCATCGACTTTAACCAGGCCATCCGGAAGGAACAGGTCAGCAATGACGAGTATTGGAGGCAATTGGTCTGGTTGGAAGATACGAAGGTTAGGAAGATGTTGGGTTTGCCGGTGCTCCCTGGCGAGTTGGGCTTTTCTGCCCCTTGTCGTTCCTAGCTGACTGAGGCGTGGCATAGATTCTATACCCGCGCCCATTGATTTGGGGTCGCACCTGCCTGGATTTCGGAATTAAGACACATACCCATTCCTGCATATACGTCGCCTCGTGTACGTTTTGTTCATCCTCGGTTTGCATGTGGGAAACGGAGGGACCCTAATGAGAATCGACAGCTGCCTATGCCCCAAGGAAGAAATCAGCTTTCAAGTCTGCAAGGAGAAAGGAAACAAAGAGGATACGGACCATCGAGTAAGTCTGCGTTCCTCACGTTGTGCACAAGGGACATGAAATCACCAGCGACATCAAGAACTCACAAAGCCGCATTCCAGTCAACAAGCTCCTCGTCGCAGGGGAAGGGACGGGTTTGACCGGCGACGACACCGCCGTCCTTTCCACTCTACTTCCACCTGCTCATCCCGATGACACCATCCCGCTTCCAAGCTCGCTCCGCATTCCTCGCAGTGTTCCTTCCTTTCACCGGCTCGATCTTCCCTCCGACCTCCGGCTCCCGTCTCACACATCGCGCAACTTCACCTCGACCTCCCCGATCGCCCTCACCTTCGTCCTCACGCACATTCTCACCACGGCGCCCACACAATCCACTTGACTGTCTTACACCCTTTCTTCTTCGCATCAAGCAACGAGGTATTCCAACTAGCCTCAAGCTCATCATTAGCTGTAATCTCTTTGTCCGACAGGAGCATGAGAGGTACCTTCCGGACCTTGTTCCCACCAAATGTTAAACCCGAATTACAATCCTCCGCTTGGCATAGATCTTGACTCTTCCACCGAGCACTGCTGTATGTCAGACCGAAGCCTTCGTCTCCGTTTAGGAAGGGACGGATGAGGAAATCTCCTTTAGGTGATGCAGCGAGGGTTTGGCGGTACGTTGGCCACTCAGACATGGTCTTTTCTCGTAACAGGATGTCATATCTAAAGAAGAAAATCTCCCCAAAGAAAAACGGTTGAGCGCCTCGTCGGGATCACAATCGATCTTGAAGCCGCAGCAGGATCTGCCCTGGTACCCGATATCTAGCGCTTAAATGGGGACGTTCCGGGTCGATCCTGTCGTCTAAATCTATTTACTCAGACGCGGCGAACTCTGTTAGAAGTGCCGCCACTACCGGTAACGCCGCCTGTAACGCCGGGACGTGCTGAGATACCCTCTCATCGTAGATCAAAAGCTTACAATAAGTTCTCACTGCACCCCACCTTGCCCCCATCCTTCCATCTCCCGTGATCACATCCGAATCGTGAGTGAGAGAGAAGTCCTCACTACCACACCCCTCCTCTGCCTGATGAAAAGACTGATGAGCTGATCCGAAGCCTCAGTCCTGCACTCCCTCACCCAATCATCTCTTCACCACACGGAGTCATACTCGCCATGGTCTCGTTGAAGAAGCGGATCAAGGAGTGGATAGATGCGATTCCAGATGATGTTTTCGTGGGGAAGCTTCCCCAAAACCCAGAACAAGCGAGTAAGAGCGATCTGACAAATGGTGTGGAGCTTTATCGACTTGATTGTCAGGGGGTGAAGGTCCCCCGTGTCCCTATGGATCGATCGACGCTGACAGCGGAACCAGAAGACCACTCGGGACCCCAGGAAGGATTTGCCCGGGACCCTGAACGTACAGGTACAAGGCAATCGTCCCTTAAGGAGATCGTCGAGGAGTGCGAGCGAGGGGGAGATATCGAAGGGGTTGAGCATTCACGGATGGAGGAGACAGTGAGGTGTATCGTCAGGGAGTCATTTGTTGCACCGTAGTCTGATGGACGACGGGGTAGCAGGAGGATAGCGATGAGACGAGGGCGCGAGGGAGAGGCGGAGGCAGATGCAGATAAGAGGAGGCTCTGGTCGAAGTGGAGAAGGCGCAGGAGGAATGAACGAGTTTTGGCGAGTGAATATGGGAGATCAAGGGGAGGGGGAGTGAATACACTCGCGTTTGGGGGATTCGAAGGAACGTGAGCGCGCTTGTTCAATCGAGACTCGAAACTGAATTCGACGGCAGAGTCTCCGTTTGGATGGCGATGCAGACATGAGAGGCAGGTACGAGGGAAGACCAGCGAGTCTCGCTGGCCCGGAAGGAGTTGAGAGCTCATCTTGAAGCCATAGTCGACAATCGCATATCGATCATGCAACTTTTGCATGAGCCGCGCGGACTCCAATCCATCCGCACACAGCGTTTAAAGAGCTATGCAGGTTCCCCCACCTCGCCCTCCACGCCTCCATCTCCCTCGTCCTCCAGCTCGGGCATCTGATGGTCCACCAACCAATCCACCTTGGCGATGGCTCCTTCCAATCCACCGGAGGTCCTGGTTGCACTGGCGATGGGAAAGGGAATCGCGGAAGGGAAAGCTTCTGTCCGACCGTTTCAATCCATTGCTCCTTAACGTCGAGGTCATTTTGCAGGGAGTGGATGTCCTCCTTGCCTTTGTTCAAGGCCGATTCTGCCATGGCCGCCGCTTCTCGAGCCCTCAATAGATCCATCCCTGTCGCCTTGGTGACCTCGAGCGCCGTGTGCGATGCACGAAGCTGGGTGAGGAAGTCCCGCCATTTCCGTTGATGAAGCCTTGCCCGGTTTTCTGCTTTGCTGACCAAATTTCGTACCATTTCGGAGTCTTGCTCAAGAAAGGCCGTGGACCGGTCGGTCATCTGCTCCACGAGGTTGATTATCATTGCCTCTGTATCCCGCTGGAAGTCTTGTCGCTTTACGTCACGAAGCCGAATGAGATCTTGCAGTTCCGCTTCAACCTTGTCGGGAAGCAAGCCTGTGCAAGTGAAACCTGATGAGAAAAGGTCTGTTCCTTGCCGGGTTCCGAAAGACTGACGCGGATCCGTGGTACTGTTTCTGAGTTGGTGTCGGTCATTATTAATGCGCTATTCAACTAGACGTTTCCATCAGCGCAGCAATACAGGACGGTAACGAAGTATCCGAAGACGTACCCGGCGTTGACGGACTCAACAGGGAAGTCGCCTCCTTCGGCGGTAATGCCCTGTTTGTCGGCTCGGTCTTGACCTCCTCCGTTCCGCCGAAGATACTGACGCCATGTATCAGGTGATGTTTGTAGGCTACGAACTATAGGGTGTGCTTACGGAGGTCTGTCCATTCTGTGCAAGACGCAATCCTCACCCTTGCCCGAGAGACTGGATTTCTCAGTGCCAGTTTCTTACAATCTCGAGGTCGGCATTATGGACGCTTGCTCATCTCGATATCCACCTGATCGAAGTTTCCGCCGATCAATGGCAGGTCTTATCGGCCATCGAGGCATGCTCAGTCGGTCGAGATGGCAAAGATTCAATCTGGAGTTCCTATCTTCGATTTTTTTCCGCGTTATTGAGTAAAAAACTCAACCTTTTTCACGTCCCCCTTATAAGCCCCACATCACACGTCATCTCATGGGGCATAAGCCTGGACGCATCTCGTTGGGCCTATTCCAAGATAAAACCCCACGCCACCCCACGACCTCGCCTCCCCCTCTTCCGACAACACCTGGTCACGATCAGTCCACGATCTCCGACCGCCCCCCGGTCTGCCTCACGATGACTCCACTGTCCCCGCGAAGCGATCCTCCCATCTCCATTGATCCAGCTTTCGGTCTTGAGTGGAAAGAGGATGACGGCTCGCGGATACCGTCCTGGTCTGTTGAGCCAAATATACTGGATCTCCAAGCTATCTATAAAGGATCAGTCGTCCGACAAACAACCGAAGGAACCTATAACAAAATCTACAGGATCAAGGTCAATCACGAATCACTGATTTTGCGTATCACCTTGCCGATTGATGCTCCCCGGAAAGTGGAGAGCGAGGTGGCCACGATGAGTTTCATCCGTCAGCATACGGTGAGGACCTCCCTTTTGTTTTCCCAAATTGCCGCCCGGCGAACGTCTGTTTCCGGATTCCTGACCTTGTGAACCCAGAAAATCCCTGTCCCGCGAGTGATCAGCTTCCACCCTTCTAATCGCAACCCCATTCGCTTTCCCTACATTTTGATGCATCTCGTCCACGGGAGGACTCTAGGAGAGACATGGAGGGAGATGACGATGGAGACAAAAGAGCGGTTGATACGGGAGCTCGCAGGTTGCCTGGCTCAACTTTTCGATCACGAATTCCAGTCCATCGGCGGTATCTACTTCGTGTCTTCTGTGGAGTGGACTAGGAATCGGTCCGTCATCGCATCGATTGACGGAGATGATTCCATCCCGCGGTTTTCCCCGGATCCCCTTCACCACCCACGCTCTTGCTTTCGCTCAGGTCCGATCGTCTCATCTGAGCCTCCCGACAAGGCACACGCCCATGACCGCGAAGCGTTTCGGCTTACCCGGGATTGGCTGGAAGACCCGGATAACGACTGCATCTACAGACGTAAACGGTCATTGAGCCGGATGGATTTTGCGGACGACGAAGAATGCGAGGAATTACAGTCGGCTCTGGACTTTGCGAACCGTCTCCACGATCTCCTTCCACGATGGTTCCCTGAATCGGATCCGCCCGAGTCATGTCGAATCTTCCATCACGATTTGCACGAGTTCAACATCATCAGCGACGAAGACAGGATCGCCGGTCTGCTCGATTGGGAGTTCGTCAGCGTTGTGCCCGTCTGGCAGGCGTGTCAGCTCCCGCGCGTTCTTGAAGGTTTGGACCGTCGGAAGCCGCCCGAGAGAAAACAGTACCCGCCTTATGAGATAGACTCGGTTGATGACGATTCCCTGTATTGGGACGACCTATTCCAGCACGAACAAACGCAACTGCGGAGATCTTTCCTCTCGGAGATGGAGCGGATTCGACCGGAATGGGTGAGAGAATATCACGACGGAGCGTTTCGGAGAGACTTTGTCCGTGCTATCGCCTCTGTCGAGCGCGGTTTTGTGCCCGGTTGGCTCAGCTGGATCGAAAGCTTGGACAAAGGTGAGGTCATGCATCGGAAAACCCCCGAGGAATGGCTGGATTGGCTAGATGATTGACCACATGGTGAGTTTCCCTCCTCGGTCTCAGAAGAGGATGACTGACGACCTGTTCCAGTCTAGTTCTCTATCCTCTGCTTCACTGTCTCTTATCCTATCTCACGATGCAGATGCACCATACTGTATAGTAGAAAGGGTGTTGAACTGGTATCCTTGTGAAGACACTGCACATAAGATCATCAAAGACTCTCTGCCAATCTTTCAACGCGATGAACAGTCGACTGTCAAATTCACCAATACCCCTGGAGTTTGTCAAGCGTCGACAAAAACCCGTGCCAAGGGAAGGCTGGGTTTTGTTTTCAGTAGTCAAACAAGGCCAAAGAGGACTTGGACTATTCCAGGACCAAGGTTCATTCAAGTCTTGAATAATTCCAGTCTGCCAAACGGCGTACGCCGGTGAAGCAAACGAGTGATCTGTACGATTTTTGGTGAGAGAGTCAATTTCATAGCTTCGTTGGGTCCCAATGTACGATATGAAAGAGGGGATATACTCAATCTAGTCACTAAACCTCACACATCGCCGAAATATCCGCTCTGTGGAGGGGCTGAAGGAACGTCTTCGGGCCTGTTCTCCTGATCACTCCTATACATGCGGTCTCGCTGCAGAGTGAGTCCACGGTATCTATATATCATTGTATATGTCTCTCTTGCCGGGAGAGTCGGGACGATCTCTCCCGTAGCCCCGTTCTCCTCTCTCGCCGAAATCGACCCAGACTCCTCATCGAGTGATGAAGGTATACAAGCCGAACCCGACTTCGGTGTCAACATATGATTGTGTTAGTATTTAATCCTTTGAACTGGACAACATCACCTCGCTTGCTCCCACCTCTTTCCCCAAGCTCTCCCAGCGCCGGGTCACCCCAGCTCGGGTCTGCTCCCATTTCACGGCCCGCCGCACAGCACCGTACCCATCCCATCCTCCCGGCTTTCACTTGCTCATGCACGCCAATTCAAAGCAGACATCGGGCCGGAGCCTAAGGGACTAAGGCAGGAAAGCGGGACGAGAGAGCGCTTTGACAAGCCTACAAGCTGGGCAGAAAGGGAGGAGGTGAACAGCGGGGAGATTGGGCAACGATCGGCAGGGCAGAGAATTGCTGTCAGAAGCAAGGCCGCCTGGATCATGGCTTTCTACCGTATCATCCTGGCTAGAATCATTCACGGCCAACCTTGATCTCTTCCAGACAACCTATGGGTCAGAAGGCTACCTCGACCAGCGAGATGTCTCGTCCTTCGGTATAATGGGGGATCGGTCATCATCGTATTATCACCGAGATGTGTCGAAGACGGGGTTGCGACGGTGTGAGGCTACGGTCGAGATCAAAGGTCAGCCAGCTCTTGAACGCGATACCGGATCCGGAGCTGGACTAGGACTGAGAATTGATGTCGTGTGAGGCTGGAGCCTGACGGGACGAGGGACGACATTTGCGGTCGGACGTTCGGTGTGAACGACACATCAAGTGAGGCGTGATCGAGGTGAGGCATTCATTCAAGGTCCCTCCTGAGGGGCTTAGGCATCTGGAAGAGGATGATGGGGACAACCAATCCACCGTGATGACATCATCATCATTGAGGGGATCAAGCAGCCGATTGAAGCAGCAATGACTTCGGTACATGTCGGCAAGAAGCCTCGTCCCCGGTTTTCAGTCTAGACGGCCAGTCTAGACGGAACGGCGAGAGGATAAGGCTTTTCATGCCGTTGGTCTCACAAGGTATGAGGTCATTTCAACCACAAGCTTTTGACCCAGTATATGGTTGCCTGCATGTCCGATCCTCAACGAGTCCACCGATGCGAAAGTCCCCGCCCGATTGGGTACCTCTAACATGATCCCAAACCTCGCTTAATGCATGCTACGGACTGAACCCGCTAAGCAAGATGCGCTCATTGGCCTTCGGTGCTGTGTTGTGAGCACAAATGCTTGACCCCCCTCAATCTACATTACACCATCCGACGCGGCGCCAACCGATCCATGTTCTTCGGGCTGACGACGACCACCTCAATTCCATCCAACATCTTCCTAATCCAAAAGTCGGACCTTGTGTTTGTGGCCGACGCCCCAAGCTCGAGTTCGTCATCCTCCTCCTCCTTATCCATGGGCAAACGGTCCTCGATGACCGTCTCTAGCCATACAGTGGTGGGGTCGGCGCCGCCAGAGGTGTCCGACAAGATCGTTTCCTTCTCCTGCTCCCGGGACATGTTGGTGTTCAATAACGGCAGCCTTGGCCACAAAATATTGCGCTCAACAAGAGCTGAGGTATCGCTCATAATATTTCGTTCGCCGCTAAGCGAAGCGTCGTCAGCTCGAGTCCCGAATGTGAAGAATAGCACCGCGGCGGGACCGGGAGCGGTACCCATACTCACGAGCGTGACCAAGGACGAACGTTGCTCGATCGAGTTTGAGATCGACCGTAAGATTCCAAGCTGGAACTGGAAACTGGCGAGAGGTGATATCGAGGGTCGATCCTGTTGTGTGAGACCGTATTCAGCCGACATCCAATGCCCGCGAGGAGCGAGGAGCTTACCGAAATCCGACCTCGTCTTCAGAGCAGACCGACCGACAGTATGGCAGCCCGTGCGACGTTCGCCACGAACACCGACTGGACGACCTTCAGAGCCACTGCTTTCATTGAAATCTTCATCTGGATCATACGTCGGATCACCGTGCTCTTCACCATCGCCCTCCTCCTCACCACCACCGCGGTCCTCACCATCCTTATCCTCATATTCATCGTCGGCCAGATGGCCATGCCTCGCCGCACATACCACGTTCCCCTCCTCATCGCCTACAACATCCACTCGCACCGACAAGGCCTCCAGTACATCCCGGAAACGCTGTGGCGCCGGGGGAAGTCGCCTCATCCTGCCATCCTCGGCAACCACCATCCCCGCCAGGACCTTCCACCCGAGTCCCTGGAAGTCCCATAATCGCTCGACCTTATCCATCGGCAAGCTCAGCTTATACGTCTCTGAATCGTTTGGGCCGAGCAATGAGTTTGGCACGAGATTGAAGAGACCTTCACGGGAGAGTAGGTCTGCCGCTTTCATCCTGCCTGCTGACAATGAAGCGAGCTCACTTCCCTCTCATGCTTCTCCCTCTGCTTCTCATTGGCCGCTCCTCCCTCCCCCCCCTCCCCCCTTTTCTTCTTTCCCCCTGCTTCCCCCTCTCCCCGCAGCTGTCCCCAATCCAGCCATCGTCCCCAATCCAGCCGCCGTCCGCCGCTCTAGTCGACCTCGTCGGCCCGTTATGCCTCCCATCCCCTCAACTTCCACGCCCAGCGCCTCAGCCGGGATCAAAATCGTCGACCTCGCCCTCGGAGCGACGAAGCGTGTCCACGGTATCGACAATATCGTCTGCTCCCTCGTCATCGAGACTCGACCACCAGCGTGGTAGGATCCGCGACGAGGATCCGCATAAACCTCGAGCCAATGACCGCCAATCCCAAGAACGTTCCGACCGACTGAAATGCTCCGATCAAATACGCGAAAGCCTGACCCACACCTTTGCAAGTCTTTTTCCTCATGCCGGGGGTAATCGTCACTGATCTCGGGGGCAGAGGGGGATGCTCGGGGTCGATAGGGTTGTGAAAGATAGCTTTAAGCTGTGGTTCGGTAAGTCCATCATCGACGGTCCCCTTCCCATCCCTTCCACTCTCACCTTCATAGCACTCTGTTTCGTCTCACCAGTGACCCGGTAATCGCATTGAAAGACCCTGATGGCTGTACAGGCTTCCCGACTTGCTGGCCGGGACCGAGCATGAACGAGCATGACCTTCACACCTTCGTGTACATGATGCTCCAGTACGATCCGAGAAGAAATGGTTCTAAGGACTGGGCGCTGTTCAGCTTTGAAGCAAGACCACGTAAACTCGACTGGAAGAGCACAAGGGAAGTCACCGATGGGTCATATGTAATCCTGACACGTGATGGTAAGTTCCATTGGAGGACTTCGTCCCATGAGCGTCCGGTATGGGTTTGCCGCTGAGCAGTCGCAGGTTCCGGCTATTATCATGTTGTCCTAGACGACCGATGTCTCATCGATCGGGTAGACGACGAGGATCAGAGAGACGGCAGCAAATTCGTGGCTCCAGAGAAGGTGCGGAATCGCTGCATAACCCGTTGTCGGGGAAATCTTATCCTCTGCGGGACTCGAAGGGTTGTCTCAGTGCTGGCGGAGAAAGCTCTGTCAAGGGCTCAGGTCGGTCTCGCTCTTCGTCGGCTTTTGAAGCAGTCGCTGACGATGAAACAGGTTCTATCGGTCAAAAGCGGAGAGGCGTATGTATTTCCCTCTTCTCCGATCAGAGAACAACGCCCAATCTTCCTAGGTCGGACTCACGTCTCTAATCTTACGATCCAGAGACATGGTAGACAAGAGTCTCAGGTGTCGCGTGACCCTGGCGCAATATTTGCAGCAGTCGACCAGGAAGCCAGTCGGGGCGCACATCATTCCCCGCTCCACTGGTGCGATTGTGAGCCGAATAACCACTTCCTAACATCTTATACGTCTTGTTGTTCAGGTCGGTTGGCTGCGGTACGCCTTCGATCCGTATGCGTATTTCAAGCAGTCCATCCTAGAAGGATACGACATTACGAAGCCAGCGGACGACAGGCGACCTTCACTCGCCAAAGACAAGTGGCAATCAAACGCTGTTACTGCCCTGCGCGACCATCCTGCCAACATTTTCGCCATGAATAGTCTGGACGAAACGCTATTCGACAGCTTCTGCTTCACCATCAGTCCGTTTGACTTTCGCAAATGGATCTTCACGCATCGATTCCCCGATCAGGACTCTTTCCTCCAACAGCGTGAGGATGCATCGCCCATAATCAACCTTCATCCCCGGGCCTATCTGAATTCCGACGGCAACCCATATCCCGCTGTATATCCGTCTCGACTGAGCCTTCTCGTCCATTTCAGGAGCGTCTTGCGGTATTGGTGTGCGTGGGGCGAAATGAACGGGGATGATCAACCCACTAAAGGCGGCATACTGCATGAACAAAAGGCGGCATGGAACGCATGCGGTCTTGGTCCGGAATCAGGCAAGGGGAACAGCTTCGACGCACATCCAACGGGCGATTGGCGGAGCACAGGCGGGGGCAACGGGGAAGGCGGCGGCGGTACTGGCGGAGGTCGGGCCGAGGGTCATGACGAGAACAGCGGTGTTGGAGCGGATAGGAGCGCCGCTCATGGGGGTTCGACCGTTGTTGACTCCACCAATATCGGCAGCCCAGATTTCGGACACGACGCGGAATGTCTCCGGACCCGTCGCAACATGAAGAACCAATCCTCCGCTACTTTCCGCTCAACGGTTACGAAGCACTACAGTCACGACATGTTCGACCACCACAGCCAGCCTTCCAGCGACAGCGCCAACACCGACGACCGAATAGACCCTTATCAGTCCATCGATAACATGCATCGTGCTTGGGAGGCAGATGTCGAGGCTGTGCGCGAGCGATACAGACAGAAAGACTTCGACGGCAGCCTTTCCATGCAGGCCTGGTCTGCTGACAATCCCCTATCCCCCTCTTCCTTCAATCAGGCCATAGACAACGAACAGTATCTGTTCAATGGACGACACCGCGAAGAGGTACTCGAAGATGTCAGACGTTGGAGGGACTTCGATTGTAGGAGGGAGTTCCAGAGTGTGAGGCGGGTACCAGCTCCGCAAGCCAGCCTCTACGGTATTGTGACCGACACCTGTCTGCACCTTGGATAGCCACGCTTCGTTCTGCCATTCTACTCGACCAGCTCATTCCGTCCATGTAACCCGCTTGCTCTCTCTCTCACGTACTCTTGGTGCTCTACATCGACCTCCGCACAGCTTCGATATACGACAGAGCCCTCAACTCGTGTCCCTTGGCTTGGAGGATGTCAGCGGCAGGTTTGGCTCTCCTCTTGAGGGGTTCTTCCGGCCGATCGCCACGAGTTGCTCCTCTCATGCGTGAGACTATCCCTATCTTAGTCGGGCGTTGCCCAAACACCGGGCCTCTCACATTTAGACTCCCTTCGAGCCAGGGAAAATGGTTGAGCGCGATCGAGGTTCATGATACCTCATTCCTCTATCATAGACAGCATGCTGATCGAGACATAGCGTCATGTCCTCTGCCCGCGTCAGATCACTAAGGCGTTCGACTTGGGGCCGTACCTCTACGTCGCTCTCCTCATTGTGTCACCACCTCCTCGGCTCCTTTGTTGCGACTGGATATCATGGTCAGCGGCAGGGTCCGAGAAGTGGTTTTCACTGACTGTCTGGTTACGCCAGTCTCGGGCCTTCCGCCATGAAGCTTCGAGATCGCGGACCTGCAAGCGTTAGAAAGGGCGAGCCAAAGGGAGGGCAGGGTACTACTGATCCGAGGGCTTGCTGGTGATACTGGGAGTACGCGTCTAGGTGGCATAATTAAGTAGCTACAAGGTAAGGCGCAGAAGGAGGTTTGCAAGTCGCCTTTGATCCCACTCCCGTACTCGTATGGGATACTCCCCGTCTTAGCCCCGATTCCAGCGGATTGATCGAACTTTCCTCTTCCTTTCCCTAATCTCTTCAAACCTGTCTCTCACCGCGCTCACCGCAGGCAAACTCGTCCATCCGCCCGGTACGAGTCCGTGACTGAGATCGATCATGTCGAGGTGAGTGACGGCGTGCAGATCCTGACCGACGACGATGAATCTCGATCCCAAAGCTTGAAGTCGTCGCGTCAATTGATCCTCCGTCTTGAAGGTACCTTTCTCGAAACCGGATCGGAGCGCGTCCCAGTCGAGCCCGCCGAGGCAATCGTTCGACGACCTGTGGTGAGACGGGGGTGGATCAACTCGCCCGTCTCGGACTCGAGCACATTCTGGCTCGAGCTCGATCCGACATTCATAGCCGGAGGGAGGAAGAGGGCGGGGAGAGTGGAGCTTTGGAAGGGCAAAGGGGAGTCGTTGATGGCGGGGAAGAGCAGAAAGCAAACGAGTATGCGACAGAAAGCGGGAATATCGAAACGCCGCGACCGCAAACGGCGTGGCGGTCAACATCAGATGACGCGCTGATTAGCATTCATGCACAGCCATCACATTTGTAGGTCAATCTCAGCTCTGTATCATACGTCAACCGTGGTTTTTGATAGCACACCTCTTGTCCTAGTCTTACCTCATTGGGTCACAGCCCCAATACCTCCAGTGACAAGTCAGAGACACTCCGTGTTCCAGTGGTATCGTTTGTCAATTTGCTATCCAGAATGGCTTCCACTTCGTATTCTTCTTGTCCCTCTACCACTTTGGGTGGAGGTGGAGATTGAACTCGTCCATAAATAGTAATGCCCTCAAAGGGTTTCAGGATTTGGACATGGAAGACGTTGTGGTTACACATATTGCCAAGTCAGTATGCGTGTGTCGAAACCTTTTTGTTGATTTTGTATGGTCCCAGGAAGCGGTGATCTAGCTTCTCGTAGGTCGGGTAGTCTTGATGTGTTTTGCTGATAGCCACACCTCTTCCCCATTGTGTATGTGGGAGTTTCGGTGCGTTCCTAGTTGAAATTTGCTGCAGAAGCCTCATTGGCTTTGCTAATTTCCTCACAGAGGTTATCGTGTAGTTTAATGAGGTCCACAGTGAAGGAAGTAGTATTTGGTGATGGGACGGGATTGATTTGCCGGCGTGAGGTTGGATGGAGGGTTATATCCCTTGTTGGCGGAGGACTGTGATACTGATGTAGTCAAGTGAGGTGAGTTGTCGTGCGCAAACTCAGCCATTGAAAGTAGTTGTGCCCATTGGTGTGGATAGAGAGCCGGAGGTACTGTTCCAGAACTTGGTTGACTTGCTCGATTTGTCCGTCCGTTTCTGGGTGGAAGGCTGTGCTGAGGTGAAGCTCTATACCCCAGAGCTTGGTGAAGACACGCCAGAATCATAGTATCGTTCCAAACCTCCCCAGCTCTCCACGGCTCGCGCCCATCCTTATCCCATCAAAACATCCTCAGCAGATGCCTCACCAACTCCATCTCCTCCCTCCTCTCCGCCTCTCCGCCCGGGTACGCTCGATCGAAATCGATGATCCGGAGCTCGGTCCTGTCGTCCGACCACAACCAGTGCCGGACCTCCGCATCGCCGTGACAGACACCGGTGCCGTGTAGGAGATGATAGTGATCGATGACGACTTGTCTATCGCAGGGGAGGGGAGGGGAAGGAACCGAAACCGTCAGAAGGGGCATTCACGTCGAACAATGTATGTTGTTGAGTATGCTCACTTGTCGGCCTCTGTATACTCCTCGATCTGAATCGGCTTGCCCGCATGTTCCATCACCATCGCCCACATCTCCCTTCCTTCCTGGACGCTGCCAAACAGCCCGACCAGCGCCGGAACGACGTGGTTCTGAAGATCCAGGAGTGAGCCCGCGAGCACATCGTGCTCGGTGGTGATGCTCCTCCTCGCGTCGAGTTCGGTGAAGCGCTGGCCATGGGTGTCATCCTGCCTGATGCGACTGAAACTTGTCGGACAAGTAAGCTTGACGATCAGAGACGGGTCCGACAGATGAAACGCATCCCAGATGGCTCCTCGGTTGAGGAAGTCGGTGATGGCGAGGAGGGCGACGTCGCTCTGAATAGGAGTGGAGGTAGCGGTACACTCGACCAGGGCGGGGAGATGACCGTCGGGAGTGTAGGGGCCGGTGAAGTCACCATCGAGGGTCCAGATGTACTTCATCGAATGCCAAGCCTCGCCAAAGTTGCTTGCGCCTTCGAGGACGGTGATTAGAAGACGGATGATGCCGAGCTGTAGTGGGAATCAAGATCGGAATCAGTCATAAGGCATATTCGTGATTGTAGCACCTACGTCGCTAGAGATCATCTTCGGCGGGTCCACCTCGTTCTTCGAGATCCGGACGAAGCTTGTTGCCGGCGGCAGAGGCAGCACGCGGACCTGAATCAAGTCAGCTGTCGGTGACAGCGAAGGGAGACAGCTCCGCACCTTGTCATCGGATGTCCGACTCCACCCGGCCCCAGAGGCATTTGAGGAGAAGGACTAGGGGAGCCAACTTGTCAGCTCTCATCGCCATGGTTCTGACGCTGACGCACAACCGACTTGTAGATCATCCGCTCGGGCTAGCAAAGGCTCAACAACCACACAAAGGTATTACAAGTAGGGACCTACCGAGTCTGAAGCTGACGACGATGGCTACAAGACAGTCAGATGCTGTCCTTCTAGAGCAGTCTGTTTCGCAGAACGAACCGAGTGAGTTGATACGATCAGAGTGCTGTTCTAGATGGCCAAGGTTAGGGAATTCCCCAGTATTGCCCAAAAGAAAGAACGAACCCTGCGAGTACTGCCACCCGAGCGGGTCCACTAATCCCAAGTAGATGAGTCACCTCGTCCCGGGAACCAGGGGAAGGGGGGCAGCTCACAGTCTTCGTGAGAGGGCGTCTGACCTCCTGCCAAGCAGTCAGCAGTCGGCAGAAGTCCTGATTTTCCAGACCTTGGGACTCACAGGACCAGCCGCAGCGCTAGAAGCACCTGTACCTGGGCCACTCTGCCGTTCGCTACTCCTCGCGTTGCCAGCTTGCTCGACCGAACTAGATAGCGTGGGCGGGTCGTAGAAGTCAAGTGCGGCGTCGGGGAGGAGAGTGAGGGATGTGAAGAGGAGGAAGGGTGAGGAAAAGGGGTCGATGGATTCGAAAGCGTCTTGAGAGAAGTCGTTGACGGTGATTGGTGTTGACCCGTTGACCGGCTCGAGAAGGGATGTGGAGTCGTGCGAATACACTGGGGAGACCTCGACATGGTCATCAGCCGCGTGGAACACGAGCCAGTCCTCATAGTTGTAGAGGACCGCCCAACGAGCACATCGCTTGGCCATTTGTGTCCTGACCTGAAGCGATAAGGAGCAGCATCCATCAGCACGGCACGATCACCATTGGATGGATCGTAGGTGGAGAAGGTGTGGCTCATCTCACCTGCACCACAGCGTTTTCAGCGTTATCATCGCGCATATCCCCCTCGACCACCTGCTTGTTGGCCGTCCACTTGATCCTCAGCCCGCCCTCCACAGCCGCCCTGCTTCGAATCTCCTCCAAACCCGGCCGTCCGACCACCCTCTTCTCCTTCACCTCCACCGTCACCTTGGTGCCGTCCTTCGGGGGCTTCTCCCTCAGACCTTGAACCGGCCTGCCTCCCGGACCAGTCCCGATGCTGGCATAGTAGCGTGTCCTACACTCCGGCTCGACAACCGTATTCGGATCCTGAATCGTTCTGTTGATTGGATCAAGCAATGTGGTGTAGATATGGGTCTGGAGACCGATTTCTCCGTCGAGCGGGAACGAGCCGACGTTGCGAGCGTCTTGGAAATTCTGGTCGAGGACGGCGATACGGGTGGAGGATATCGATCCGAGTCGTGACCAATGGGGCACGAGTTCGCTGGCGAGGTCGGCACGATATTTAAATACGAGCGGGAGCCGACTGTTCCTGACGGTCGCCTGGGTCTTCACCGAAATCTCGGTCGATGTCGTGGAGCTGTCGGAGCCGGAGGTTTGAATGACGGGAGGGAGTCGGACGGAGAGTAGGCAGTCCAGAGTGGCAAGATTGAGATGGGAAAGGAATGACATGATGGGAACAATTGACGGGTTGAGGTGAGAAGACAAGGCGAAAGTGAAAGGGAAGCACCACCGCTGGACCCGGCGAGAGGCGGCGCCGGTACATCAAAGTCAATCTGGTAATACGCATTTCCTTCTCAGCAAGAACCTGCTGCTTTGGGTCGTTTAGCCCGGGCGGAACGGACGAGCGAGTGCCAATTGGGAAGAACGAATAGCAGAAGGGTACCACACTTCCACACAGAAACCGTATCAGAAGCACTGGCCAAGCGGGATATACCGGATGTGCCATAGGTGATTGAGATAGGGAGATAGGCGGATTACACAGCGGGGAGTCTTGGCGGGAGTAATTCTGGGGTCCCAACTTTTTTAAAACATTTGAACTTTTACATCCCCATTTCTCAGCTTTTAGGGCTTCTATAAGCTTGAAACTTTGTACAGGATGCCTACACTATCCCATCGACAAGTAGCGCTGAAAGGAATTGACCGTGAACTTGCACATTTGGCCTCAGCCCCACGCACAAGATCCATCCGCAGGCTCGTCTACTTCCACCTCTGCCTTCGACGCGAAATCGTGCTTCGTCAGTACTGGGCGCGTCACCAAGACGTACAAGCATGCTCGCTACACGTGTCACATTGATCCCCAGCTCTCCGCACCCCCTCGCGAGCTCAGATGAAAAACCCTATTGGTGGCTTGGGCACGATCTCGATTGAGGCTATGTGTTTCAACTCCATCCTACACCTTCAGTTCTGAAGCTAACGCCCTGAACGTACCACCCTTAGATGTGTAGAGGCTTGTTCCCCTAGGTTACAACATGACATCATCCCTCGAGACCATTCCAGCGGCACCGGATGACTCGAGTAGTTGCTGAAGACTCGATCGATGCAACTACGGGTCCGCGGGACTGGGGCAATGACGCTAGCTTTGGGAACCCTTCGTCTCTCTCCCTTCTTATTGATTGGTTGGGCTCTGGGCAGAACTTTGAACCTTCAAGTTCGGTGTAAAGGGGCAAGAGGCAAGCGCAGGTTACTAGTGAAGCATGGCTGCGGGAGCGTGGTTGTCCTTCTCCACGGACTTCCAAGCAATACAGACGAAGGTACGTCTCCTCCCTTCCCTCGCTCGTCTGCTGATGATTTGCTCTAGATTAACTACCTCTGGGATGGGTGGAAGGTAGCGCTAGACTGGAAGGAGGGTACCGGCAATGGTCAGGGGCAGAGGATCATTGATGACGCTCCCCAGAGCGCCAGAGATGATGCTGAAGCAGACGTCATGAGTATGCCGCCTTCTTGATCCTCTAGCTGATACTGAAGTCCCATGGGCGAGTCTTGTCGAATATCGAAGCATAAACACTCTCGAATCGCCACACGGCCTCTTTAATTCGTAATTCCATAAATCCGTACCTCGCATACATAGTCCATCTCGACACCTGTGTTGGACTCATCGCTTCTACGTCAACTGAGTCCAACCAGGTGAGTCCATACTCATTATGCATCGCTTCTACGTCAACTGAGTCCAACCAGCGATCTACTCAAACAACTCTATCACTTCTTCATATCACCGACTGCGTGATATTCATCAAGTCTGTAGACGGATAGAGCTAGTACTTTGGATCGGCTGGTTGTCGCTTGGAACAAGCTTGAAAGACGACGTCTTGTCCAAAGCGAAGTACAAGTCGCAGGTATTCGGCGTGGGTGTCAACCGTGATTCTCTGCAACACACACCTCGTCCTCCTGTCTGGACCACTCCCTCTGGGTCCCTGTTACAGTATCCTTGCGACAGGCCAGAGATATTCCGTGTCACTCCTCGTTGGTGACAACCCCCCGTACCCTAGATCTATGACATCAGGAGACAAGGACCGTGTTCGTCTCCAACATGGAAACCTACCTTTGAGATCTTGTTGTATCAAGTCATATTTTGCATGTGACAGGTACGTTATCAGAAGTGGACTTTTGCTGTCTGATTGGGTCTGTATGTTCAGATCAAGGACTCTCCCTCAGTTCCCCCTTATACAAAGTGACCATCTTCATCTTCAGTCCTACTAATTGCAATCTATTACCAAAACACACAAGCAGAAAAACATTGAATTGCCTACAACGTGGCTGAGAACACCAAAGTTGCACATCCAGGTCCAACCTCCACTGCCGGCGTCTTTCCTCTTTGGTCCAATCCCAGCCATGTCAGCATCCGCACCCAAGCAAAACTACCAAAGGCACTCTCTAGAATCTAAGGCCTGGATTATGGTACAAGAGCATGACTAAGCTGTGGGAACAATGGATAAGCAGTAGACGGGTCTGGGAATGCTTGATGTTAACCCGAGTTGCTTTGCAGTACGAGGTGTAAACATGAGGTCAAAGGCGCAGTTTCTCTCCAGGCTCCGAGTATCGAAATCGTCACCCCGTAGTCAGTCTTCTCGCCTGGCCCTTGAACTTGACCTGTGCTGAGCCTTGCACAGGATCTCCTCAGGTACTACACGATCCCTATTTCTGCAACCATCTATCTCGTGTCCACAGTCCGGTGTATATAGGACCACACTTCCTTTGGGCTACATTTCAGCCTCTACAGTCCCAAGACCGATGAAGGCAGGCCAAAAGCCACCGTCAGTCTGACCACACTCGATCGTAGATCCCGTCAGTTTCACATCAGGATGACAGGACTGTGAGGTCAGCGGATCATGGACAAATGCCTTCCGCCCAGGTTCGAGTATGTGGATATAACACATGAGTGCTGTCATGATAAGTATGTTCAAGTAGATAGCGGCACCGGAACCGGCCCTTGATCGAGTTATCGAAAAGCCCTGAGCTTGAGCTGACCTCATGTCCCTGTCCCCGTCCCCCGCGGTCTATAGCGAGCCAAAAGTCGAGGTCAAGTCCAAAGTACGACTCCGGATACATTGGACCTATGAGAACCAGTCTACCGAGTAGTTCCTTCTTCGAGGAATGAATCTCTTGTCCTGTTGGTTAACCTGCTTTGAGACCGGCCGACCGAACTCGTCCCAAGGCCTCTGGAACCTTCTTGACTGACAACTCAGATCTCGACACATGGTCACTCACCTCCTTCTGTGGGTGAGACTGGGGAGCCAGTAGTGGTAGTCGCCGACCGGGGGACAAAGACTGCTTGACGATTTCAAGGAAGCTGTCTCGGATGCGGAAGGTGCTCGGGATTTGGAACTCAACCTGAAGACAAGCACGCATCGGTCGGGGAGTAAGATGCTGATTCCGTCATGACTAATACTGCGGTTCGCGAACGATTCGTTCGCTGTCCTTTCCACGACAGCTATCCCTGTAAGCTTCGCGAACAAGGAAACTCACGAGCTCTGCAGCTTGCTGCTTCATCACCTTACGATCCTCTTCGCTCCGGATCTTTCGCGGTCTCGAGCTGGCTACCCTAGTTGGAGGTCTTCAGTCCATGATGCCAGCAACGAACTGAAAGGCTAACCCGCTTCGTAGTTTTGCTGAGGACAGGTGTAACCTTCAGCTCGATCTTGGCTTACATACAAGACTCGGCAAGCTTGTTTATTTTCGGCTGGAATGTATCGATTCAACTCCGGCCCAATGACCCACCTTCTCCAGCCTCATTCACTCACTTGACCAGCTCTGCACGCAGTTGAACTCTTCATCGCGATCAAATACGCCAACCTGTTTTGGGATCATTGCATCATGGTCAGCAGCCAGATCTCTTCAGATGAGGCTACCCACCAGCTAAACCTTCTCCCACCGTTGTGCCAGGAGGGGCATAGTCCTCAATACGCGCGTCTTCTTTCCGGTCTCTGGAACGATCGTAGCAATGGTCTTCTCCTCGGTCGACTGCGCACTCATGGCTTTGGATTGACAGGAGATCGTCGACTCACCTTCTCAAATCACTCGGGCTCTTCCATCCCCTCTCCCTCATCTCGTACCGTACCTGTACGACTCGGTTGTGTTCGAAGATCGCCTCCTAGGTGCCTGGCTAACCTCGACTGGTACTCGACTGGTGATGAATTGATGGATCTGCTCGAGATGGTCTTCTGCGACTTGTTTATAGGGAAGATACAACAAGCTCACGGAAACGGTGACAAAGGCGGCTGGATCCCCTGTCAGGAGTCAGTGCATGGGTTGTCAACCCTTGATGTCGGACAGAGGACAGGCGACATCAGTATGAGTCCGCTCTCCGCCCCCATTCGAGCCTTCCTCACTTTGGGGGACACCGCTGAACGTCAATGGCCATGAGATGGGGTCGACAGGGACCTCTGGCTTCTGTTGGATTGTAAAAGTTCGGCCGTTCCTTCTTTTGATCATCACGTCAGACAAGGAAACGTACGCATAAGAGAAGAAGCATTCCTGAAGAAAGCGCATACAACAGGTGCCTGCATCCAATCGCAAACAACGCTCAACGGCCATGCCTCTCGTCGACCTCACGCAGTTTCTGTCTGAAGTCGGGGTGTCCAATCTACCTCCTGACCGCATTGATCATCAGCGGAGGATCGATGTGGGCGCTTGCATGGGTGACCAGACTTACCTTTTCCGATGCAACATGACTTTCGAGCTATGTCTGCCAAATCAAATAGCACCCCCGGGTCCATGGTATGGTGACCATACCAGCTCTCAAGCACATCAGAAATCAGAGGGAAGTTTCGATGATGTCTGAGTCGGTTTGGTTGTCGTGGCAGGTATGGGGGCGTGTCTCCCGGTGCCGAGATACCGGGTAGAGATGGGAGACGGGATGACTAGAGGTGGATGAGCACATGTTACGGCAAATCTCAGAGGGATAGAGCCGAACACGCGTAGAGATCGCTATAGTCTTCTTGTGACTGCCAGTCGTAGCCTCGCAACTCTTGGTCGATTTCCGAGCGTGATAGGGGCAGCACGAAATGAGAGGCATGGTGAGTAGGATGTGGTAGAGGATTTTACGACGCTCATCAGGGATTGGTGAAAGCGGATGTTGGTCGACATCTTGGCTGTTTCCCAAAACCCCTAAATCACAAAGTCAGCACGAGGTATCATGTGAAGCGACGACTGGATTGATTGCGGTTCGCGGTTCAAGTGAATGATAGGACGGACGCTACCTCGCCGTGAAACACATGTCCCCGAGGTGAACTGGACCCCGAAAGTATGTCCCAAACCCAGTCCCCTGGACGAGCGCGGGGCCGATGTGGACGGGTCGGGAACTTGGGGTAACCGAAAGATCATAGCGACCAAGGAGAGGACTAGAAAAGCATGATGAAAGGGGTTTGGCAGCCGCGTGGCGGGGGGAAGTGGTGTTGAAGGAGGAGGAGATTTGCTTTGGAGTCGAGGCTTGGGTAGGGAGGAAGGGAGGCAGAAGCCGGATCAGCTTCTGCCGAAGTCTGTGGCAGCACGCGCTCACTCGGTCACCGGCGAGACGTAGGCAAGCGGGGTGAGCTAGATGACAATATCAATCAGATGGACTCGGAGGTAAGCAGGTCCCATTCTCGACAATCGCAGGTGAGGTCTCTATTGCGCCGTGCACGTGATCATTTTCCTCCGCATCGTGGCCGAAGAGCCGAGCACAATGGATGATCGCCTTTCCTCGACGTTTGCGGGCCTATATACCCCAACGCTTCTTTCGTTGCGTTCCATTACTCACATGCACTACCCTATCATGCATCAAAAGTAAACCCACTACCCGCCTCGAACCTATAGCCCTTGGCGCCTCCACAATTCTGACCCTTCCCCCTCTCGAGACCCTTGCGAGACTGCCTCCTTCACCGCCCACCCTCCTCAGACATTCCATACCACCTGCTCACCTACCGTAATCGGGAAAAAAAAAACTTTCGACTACCCGACCTCGGGAAGGGAGACGAGGGCGAGAGCGTGATTGGTCGAGTGGGAATGGCGAGATGAGGTCTGGGAGCCTCGACCTGGGATCGAAGGACCGGTTCTTGGGGCTTTGGCATATTGTTGCGAGCCGGGACTGTGGGCTATGGGCTCGGGTCCGAGACTTTTGGAGTAAAGCCGGGGTACTGGGTTTTAGGCGGAATCGTGTAGGTTCTACGTTTAGGCACGCGTCTGACACATAATGATCCAGTGTCCCCAACTGAGCCCTCGAACCCGATCTACTTGTCGGTGACCCATCGCAAAACAATGGAGGACGTGAAGGGACGGTGGAGATTGGCGAGATTGTGTATGACCGAAGCACCACGGACAGCGAACGTTGCCATCACCGGTCGCTTTGGGTATCCTTCAAGTGTATCAGAATTGTGCCCCCTTCAATCTCGAGGGTTTGGAGCACTGTCACGCCTTCCGCTTGTACCCACACGAAACGCGCAACGTCGTCCGTCTGTTTGACAACGATCACGTCTTCCTGCCCTCAGGGACAAAGCGCCAAGTACCACCAATCGACCAGCTACTGCTACTCTACCCACTCGCACACAGCGATGGGGTACGCCATTTGTCCTTCCTTTTTTACGTTTCAAGTAGGTCTCCCTTCCCTTCTAATCTTCTGGCAGGAAAGAGATAGAGACAAGGTTACATGCCTGGGATATCGAATCATCATGTTCTATTCTACCGCATGGGTTCACCTACATACCAAAGGTCCAAACGTCCAATGGTCTCAACCGGTAGCATACGGAGATCGTGACCTATCAGTCATCCGACCTACCTCCGAGACGAAGAAATCGATCTCAACCAAACAGCGCTCCATGCCCAACCCCACTCCCACTCAGACCATCCCCAACATTTCCCTCACCTCCTCCATCTCATCCGCACACATCTCCCCCCATCGAGCATCATCCACCAGCTTCTCCAATCGCCCCTCTCCATCTACCTCCCCTTCCTCATCTCGTCCCTCCTCCGCCATTCGATCGGAGCCGAAGCCGATGCCAAAAGCACTCCCGCCATCGACCAACGAGTACCTCGTCTTCGCCAACCCGAAATCGATGAGCCGGATCGAGCGCGTATCAACCGCACCCGTCATCCTTATCCCTCTCTCAAACCCTTTCCCTTTCCCGAGGTGGGACAGTGACCTGGGAGGGTGTGCCAAAACGTGATGCCAAGCCACATCTCCATGGATCACGCCGGAGTCGTGTAGTTGGGTGTAAAGGGAGAGGATCTGGTCGCTGTGATGCAGATGACATGGTCAGCTTGGTTATCCGTCAAGTGAATGTGGAATCAAAGACAGACTTACCGAACGGGAGCGATCAGATTTTCGCCTGGACGCATAGGAAATCCAACATCCTCATGAATCAACACCCACATCTCCACCAACCCATCTTCACCATCCTCCCCGTCATCCTCACCATCCCTCATCTCCCTGCTCCCGTGTCTCTTCTCGCTCTCAACGTCACTTGAGTTCGCTTCCGCCTTCGTTTTCGGATCGGTACCGACCCGATTCTGAAGGCCCCCCATCAATCCTCCAAACCTTGGAACGACCACACCCTGCAACTCTCTTAACGGCCCGGCGAAGACCTTCGCCTCGCTCAAAATGCCCTTCCTCGCCTCGACTCGGGTAAGCAGCGTGCGGCTGTACGAGATCTCGACAGAGTCCGGGAAATCTATCGGCACCGCGAGTTTCGCTATCATTTTCGTCTTGGCCTCGGTCGAGCTTGAAGCGGACGAGCACGGCGAAGTGCAGGAGAGGGAGAAGGCTTCCCAGAGACCACCGTGGCCTCGATGCTCGCTCATCTTGAGCGTGATTCGTCTTTGTGTCGTTGTCGGTGTGATATTGCGAGTGGGGTTCAGACGACGGGGAGCGGGAAGGAGATAGGGGACCGTCGGATTCGTAGGGTGATCGAGACGCAGCGGTCCGAAGAATGGTTGGTTGAGTTCAATCAGCCCTCCGAGGTTGTGGGATGAGTGGGAAAGACCGGAAGAGGAGGAGGCAATGATGAGCTGTACGCGACCGAGCTGGGAAGCATCACCACGATGGACTCGGTGATAGGATAGGGAAGGAAACTAACCTCGTTGACGCGCGTGTCGGCCAGAGGTGTCACTGGGGGTGTGAGCGGGAGGTTTTGGGAGGGGTAGAGCTTGAGATCATTGGGGCGAAGCAGTCGCGATCTTGTCGACCTGCAATGGGGAGAACGCCATCGTAACTTGAATGTATCTTTGGGAGGAGGATTATCGGTCTCGGAGCTGGATGGTGAGGAAAAGGTCCGGGTCGGAGGAGTCACGCCAGGGACAACGGTCACGGCCTCATGCTTTGGTCGGATACTCGCCACATCGATGTCCAAACGTGAGGTGGTCGTCGGCTGAGAGTATCATCAGCTTGTCGTCCGGATCGACAGGTCACAAGGAGAATCTCTGTTGAGAGAGAAACAAAACCGAGTCCACTCACCCCTCCTCCCATCGGTCTTCCCATACCCTCCCATGACCCCTCCCCCCGACCAAACATCCTCACACTCCCCTGCCCACCGGACCTCTCACTCAGGGTTCCAACCCCACTCAGATTGGGTCCATCAACTCCATGGGGCGTCCTGAGCGTCTCCAAACTATCTCCCTCTCCGACCTGCTCCTGCTCTTGCTCTTCCTCCTCCTCATACTCGGCCCCAGCTCTTGAGATACCCCACGCCTGCGCCGTCAGCCCCGCTTCCTCGAGTCCCAACAGAGTCACGCCCAACAACATTCCAAGAGGAGAGCGCCAGAGCCTATCCCTCGTGGCGCGGGCGGTGACTGGTACGGTGTCGGACATTGTTAGGGCATAGTTGAAATCGGGTGACAGTGTTTCGGAGCGGGAGAATAGTCTGTAGCCCGCCCAATTGGTGAGGAGGCAGATCGGGGAGGATCGGGTAGACATTTCCGCGGCCACCTGAATCGACTTCGATCAGATGGTGGTTGATAGAGGTGGGAGAAGGCGTACTTGCTCGAAGATCGCCTTGTAAGTCCTGTCTACCGCATCTTCCTCCCTCCCGATTCCTACCCTCGCCCTCCCTTGATGATCCAACCACATGCCAGAATCCCTCACCGCATCATCCAGCATACCCATTCCCACCACCGACAACGCGGAGGACTTCTTGACCTCAATCACCGCCAATATCCTCCTCTCCCTTTGCCCTGCCCGATTCTCATACTCCAGTACAAGCTCAAGATCGGCTTGACCACCTCCACCGCCACCGGCGAGACGCCAGTAGATCCGGTGACTCGAACCTTGTCCGAAAGGAGGTTTCGACAGGAGGTCATTGATGACATCGGCGAGTGTGGATTGAAGGACGGATTGGACACCGTTCTCCGCAGCTTGGGTCTGCCTCGTCGCCTTTGTCCAGGCCAAGCTGCTCATCGCCCTCACATGGGACAAGATGCTCTCGTGAATCGGCTGCTGGACCTGACTCGCCCGGAAAGCATAACGTTCGAGCAAAGCCTGAAGCCTGACTGAACAAAGATCGGCATCTCGGATGATTTGGACGGGCCCATTGATCCTCAGGAGAGCAGACGCTGACAGGATAGTCACATTTCGGGATTCGCTCTCCACCGGCAGGGTCTCGGGAAAAGTGTGAGCGGAGAGGATGGAGAGGAGATGAGGGATGGGTGGGAGTATGGTGACCGAGTGATTCACGACGTGGGATTTGGTGTCCCCGTCGTATCGAAAATTGTGATTCTGAGGGTGGGAAAGAGATGATGGCGGAGATGGATCGACTGGGGGGAGAGTTGGAGTTCGGGGAAAAGTGAATGAGATGGATTTGTAGCAAGGGACGACTGATAGGTTTGATACCGGTGCAGCGCAAAAGACCTGATGCTGGCGTCCCCTGGCGAGTGAGATTCCTGTACGATGATTTCCAATTGACCGGTGGTAATCACACCCTCCACCATCGACTCTTCTCGTCTCCGCCTAGTGATATAGTGATTGCAAAGACACCCCCCCCCCTCTAGTACCCCCGTCGAAGCGGTGATCGTATGCGCTCTGTCTCGGTCAACCTTTGCCAGATGCGTTATCGTCCAGGGATGACGCTTGAAACAAATGACAGCTTGTTCTTTCGATTCACGCTACATCTCCATCTACCTCTACTTGCCCAATAATCGGGTGTTTGAGCAGAGTGCTGTCGGACTGGTTACCGGTTCATCTCCCGCTTAAACACCCTGACCCTGCGCATAAAATCGTTATTTACTCCTAACCCCCGTGACGGCTGACAAACTCAGACGGAGACCGAGATTTGAGTCGAGTCCCTTCCAATCCCAAGTCATCGACCGATGATGCATCCGTCCACAGACCCACCGCCGCCCGCAACCAAGCCGAGGCCCAACATCCTCCTCACCATCCTCATCTCCCTCTCAAACGCCTCGTCGTCCCCATTCGCAGGGATAAATGCCAAATCAAAGTCAATGAGCATTGGCTTATCCGTACCTCTGGGGAGAAAGACATGACGATGGCTGACGTCGTTGTGGACGACTCCGGCGCGATGGATCGTCTCATACAGATCGAGGATAGAAGATCTTTTGATTTTCCCCCTCGTTCAGCCGCGACAAGACAAAGATAGGGAGCCAAGCTTACTTCTCGCTCGAGGGCAGACCCTTCCAGCCGTCCGCTTCATCTACCAAGGCTTCGCCTGCGTCGGACATCACCATGACAAAGAGGGGGGATCGAAAAGGCCTGGAGGAATAGCTCAGTCCGCGGAAGAGACCGTGGAAGCGTGGGACGGTCGATCCTTGAAGATGGAGCAGAGGTCCGGACAATAGCGCGGCTTCGGTGAGGATATTGTCAATCCTGCTCCCGCCGTCCTCCCACCCTGAGGCTCGATCGGTGATTGTCGTTGTAGGAATCGCGATCTTCGCGACAGCGTCAAAGCCAAGCCAAGTGTGACTTAGATACGCATCAAATGCGTGACCAGAGCCGAGGTGGGCGAAGAGGGTCAAATCCAACGAAAGGTGACGTGTCTCTTTGGCGGGCATCAAATCGTGGACAGTGTCGTCAGCTGGCATGATGGATGAAGGGTTAAGTTTTGAAAAAGGCATGCCCACCGCTCCGAATCGATCTCGAAGCACGACCGACAGCTCATCGCTGTTCACAAGGGATAAAGTCGAGTCGCTCAGCATGCCCATAGTCAGACCATGGAGCGTATCCGAGTGATCCAAGTCCATTCGCCGCTGATCAACCGAGAGGATGAGGCGGGGCGTGAGGTTACGCTTGGAAGACATGCTGGGGGAATCCGGTTTGATACCCTATTTGGACGAATGATACAGTGATCGTCTGAATTTGACACGATCAGGGTACTTACATCTGCAACAAGAGTATCCGGTGTGCATACCCATGGCTCCTCGTCGAGCGATTCGTCGCCGTCCAAATCGCCTACAAAGGTCTCCATCATGTTGCCGGACGAATCATCTTCTTGAGCCGCATCGTCCCCTTCGACCGCATCGTCTTCTTGAACCACATTATCGCCCCCTTCATCCCCGTCTGCATCCTCACCAACGCGCCCCTGCCTTGACCTCTTCCGCTGGCCTTTCGCCTCACTTGGCTTGCGCTTCACCGAAGTCACGGGGACAAGTGTCTCTTTGTCGACGAAGGGGATGAGATGGGTTGGCAATGGACGAAGGAACATGGCGCCAAGGGCGACATGCACTTGCAGTGGAGCGACGCCCAAGTGAAACAAGACGGGACCTCTCGTATCGTTGGACTCGCTCGTATCGCGTAGAATCGCCTTTGAAATGGTATAGTTCCACTCTGCGGTCCGGCGGAGGATGAAGGCGATTCGATAAGTGGTGATGTATGCATAACCGACACGGGTTTTCCGCATCTGAAAGATGGCCTGTAATGATCATCCGTCAGCACTCGTGAACCAATCTTGGCAGCTCGATGGGTTCTAGGCGATTCCCATACCTGGGCGATGGTTTGACTGAAACTATGAGGTAATCCCATGGTGGCGACCAGGGTGTTGGCGTCAGGAGACAAAGCCAGGTTGATACCTTCCGCCGCGACTTTCCCCATCCCATCCAAAACGTCTTCAATCCCCAGCACCGACGGTAGCTTGACCTCGACCATCACCACCGGTATGGTCACCAGACCATCATCAAGCAAGAGTCGACAGTCACCCCTACCGCCAGGTTGGGAGCTACGATGTTTATCCCAACGAACTCGACGGGGCAGCGAGCTGGACAGTGAGCTAGAGCTTGAACTCGATCCGCTGGCGTGGTTGAGGATTTGTGGTTGGAAAAAGTTTCGCGAGGGATCGAGCACGAGGTTGGCGAGGAAGAATCCTTGTTGCCGGATCAGAGGGACGAGATCCTCCGTCTTTGCACGTATGATCTCGGATCTGGCAAAAATCGCGTGACCATCGATCAAACTCGCCCAATGTAGATCATTCAAAGCTGGAGGATCAATCAACCATGAATCATTCCCGACTGAGAGAATCTCTTCAAGGAGTGAAGCGTCAAATTCGATTCGGATGCCGCCAGGTCTCGGTGCCCTTGAATAATATTCCAGCTCGGCTGCTGTAGGTAGATGAGCCGAGTTTGTCGATGCTTTAGGGGAAAATTTCAGAGTGGGCGGTCTATGCTCTTCAACGAGAAGCTTGATGGAACGGTTGGTTGGGAAGTCATTCGACATTGTTGGGAAGGGAAGAGAAATGACGGTATGTGGGAAGAAAAAGACCGGAGGCTTTTTTCCGAACATAAAGGCCTTCTCCGTTCGGGAATATTGATTTGTGGCACCCCTTGTACAACGGGGAAACTGAATTTCGCTATGACATGCAGCAGATTCAGACGCAATAAACTCAATCCAAGATTCCGCTCCAAACATGGCCTGCTGCAAAAGTACCCCTTGAATTGTACGACTTTCATATAGACACAAATCTCTGCAGCATCAATGAGCAGACTTGGTCAAGTTGAATCTTCTGTCACCGACGCTCGACCTATTCTGGCCTACAATTGCTTGTGGGATTAAACCACCAAAACCGGTAGCGTTCCAAACTTCAATACTTGCCACATTCAGCCACCTGACCTACTTCCGCCTGTCACCGTGCTTGGTCCCTTGCACGCTGGAAAGGCAATACAAGCCCAGTACGCCTTGTGTTTCTTGATCTTGGGAAATCTGATCCTGAGTGGTGCAAGAACAACCGGTGTCGGTGGGGAATAAGGGTGCAAGGGAATGTAGCTCGTGCGCTCGTTGCGCTTGTTGCATGTGGGAAAACCTGGAGCCCATTGGCTCCTTCTGCGCTGAGAGAATTAATAGCCTGGGCAAATCCGTCACTCACAACTGCAACTGCAGAGACATAAACAACGCTTGCAATCCAACCGCTCAACGCTGTCACAATGCTATATCAAAGTAGGTTCATCGAACATCAAATGGCCTCTTCTCGGCTACATTCGCTCAAACATTATGCAACCGAGACCACCATGAAGCGCCCATTTCCCCGCCTGGCCATGTAAGATTATCCGCTTCAAACTTGACCGTGACCTACCGCGCGGGTTTGAGTCGAGGTTGAGGTGGCTAGATCTCGATGGTGAGAGTCCGGCGGGTCGGATCCGTTTGGCGCCGAGGTCGGATGAGGAGGTTCACATCGTGACCGAGGTGGATGTGAGGCGACAACAGGGAGAACTCATGAGTAAGGTCAATCAAGTCATTCATCATTTCGAGCGACTCAACTCCCGAGTGATAGGGTCGTACCCCAGGGTTTCCTGATCTGGCGAGAATCTGATATGGCGGGTTCTGGACGACCCGACGCGCATCTCCATCAGTGTTTGCCCAATCCGTCGCCGGTGCGATATGTCAGAAAGCAGAGGATGTCGGAGGCGAAGAAGTGTGTGCACCTTCGGAACATCATCAAGACCGTCGCCAAGAGGGCGGATACGCCGGCTGGGTTTACGTTGGTGGTGAGGGAAGATGGAACGACGGCGTTGGATCCTGGTTTTGGAGAGGATGTGTCGGTTGAGAATCGGACGAGGATTAGGAAGATCTTGAATCAGGTGAGTCCCAGTGGTTTCTCGTATCTCCACTCCTCGAGCCGAGCCGAGTCAGCTCCTACTCACACTCCCTCTCCCTCTCCCTCTCCCTCTCCCACTCCCCACGGTCTCACATCGATGCGTGCTGATCGCAATCGCCTGGGCGATGAACGAGATGTTCGCCAACGGCGCATCGACCAATATCGTCACCGACTCCGCACGCTTCCTTGTCGTTCGCCAAGATGCAGATGTACACCTAGACGACCACACGGTAGAAGCCAACTTCCGACTAGCTCTTCCCATCGGCAATCGAGGTCTCCTCAACCTCGACACTCCAGAGGACGACCTGATCCCGGTTGAAGACCCACTCGTCTCGCTCTGCCACAAGCCATACGGTCTCTGGCTCGCACTCTCCTTCGATGATCCCTCTCCCAATGGGGAATTTCCAATCAGACAGAGGCCGGTGCCGCCGTCGCCCAATAGGGTGAGGAAGTCGGGCTTGAAGGCGCCGGAGCCGTCGACGTCGACCATGGCTTTGCGTCGGGATCGGAGAGGTGGAGCCGGTGGAAGGGGAGCCGGTGAGAAGGCAGCCGGTGGAGCCAGACAAGGAGGTAGAGGTGGTGCGGCAGAGGGAGGTGCGACTCGGGATGGAGGAACAAGCACAGGAAGGAATCAGAAACATCTCGTGCATCGGGACTCAAATCGAGCGTTATGTCTCTCCATTCCCTCGGACATCGACAAGAGCTCTACGTATCCTCTCGCTCACTTTTATGTGATTCACTGTGTGATTCACTTAGGATGTGAAGCCCGTCGAGCCGCTCAAGTGCGATACAGACACCTCCAGCGATTCGTCGTTGAACTCTCTTGTGCCGATTCTCTTGCCAAATATGGTCTGTGTCTCCCTCTCACCACCCCTGTCTCTTCATACTCCAAAATGAAACCTGATGTGTGGTGATACTCAGGTCGGATCCTTCCCGCTCCCCTATCATTCCGTCACCTCACAGACACCCGGCAATCGCTCGCCACCAAGGCGCCTCACACGTTAGCCCTACCTCTTCTGAATGGCAATGTCTTCGGGCCGTATACGAGCGCCGAGCCCGAGCACGTAGAACGGAAACGGAACGTCTGCAGCCAGCTGCAAGATGCTCGTCCCTCAGCTGAAGACTATGCGAGGACAAGGTTGGCACTGTCGTCCCGACTCGCCGGAACTCGCCGAGGATCCCTGGACGAGCGTGTCTGGTGATGGTCATGGTTCGCCTTTGTCGTTCTTTGGCGGGGGCGGGGGTGGGGAAAGGGAAAGGGGAGTCGGGGGGGGGGGGGGCCGGGCGGGGGAGGTGTT
>JAABUP010002570.1_pt1 | contig 34707 bp, 51 predicted proteins | sample 5559201 | NCBI WGS metagenome assembly JAABUP01 (sample SAMN10711887, study PRJNA513373) | rock metagenome | isolation source: Antarctica rocks | place: Antarctica
TGATAACCAGTTGCAATGTCAACTACCTGTTGGGGGAAGGGGTGGCGGGGGTGTTTGACCTGGCTGCTGCAGGACAAATGAGGAAACAGATGGCTCAAAGAGACCAGCAGTGGCCAAGCGAGTCTCGCCAGTATTTTCTGCATCTGGCAAAGGGGGTGCAGCCGCATCATCTGGGGGCAGAGGGGGACGGTCTTCATCTGGGGGAAGAGGGGGTAAGGGGGGTAGAGGCTCCTCAAAGGGAAGAGGGGGTGCACCATCCTGCAGTAGACATGGAGGCATTGCAGAACAGGGAAACTGAATGGACGCAAGTGCTTAACGCTAGCACCTGCAGAGCGCTTGACACCTGCACTGCTACTGTTGCTGCACTGGTGTGCAATGGCCAAGCAACTATATGTATGCAGCTGAGGCTGTCTGCCTTCATCCTGCCATCCATTATTACTGCAAATAATCACAACGACATTACGCTGTTGATGATATCATGCGAGCTAAGAGAGAGAAAAAGAAAAGACAACGCTATTAGGCATTCGATATAGAGAAGCTTGAGGTGATCCCGAGTTGGGCCCAAGCTTCCCTTGGCCTTTCAGTCATTTGAGTGATAGGTCAGGGAAGAAGGGTGGGGGGGAACCTACCATTGCCCCCAGCGTGTTGCGAGTCAAGATGCGTGGAGATTATGTCATCAAGCCTTCATTTGATGAGGAAACGGGGGCTTACATGCATTGGTGGTGACTCTGCTGGTAATGGCGGCGCCGCATCATCGTCTGACCAGCCCATGTCAACATCAAAATCAATGTTGCTGTCCCTGACAGCAACCTGGGGCTGCATTGGCTGCTCTGAGACGCTTCTGCTGTGCTGATGTTGCCCTGCTGCGTGCAGCCCTGCCTGGCCTACTGACGTTGGCTTTGCAGGCTCCTCATAGGGCACGCGGTACCAGGCTTCACCCTCAGGCGACTGGCTCTGGGCTTGGGCAAAGGCATGGTCCTGAGCCAGGCCTTGTAGGCGAGGGTGAGGCAAGGCATGGCCTTGCGTCTGGCTGAAAGGGTCGTACAGGCTTTGGCTGGGCTGCAAGGGGGTGTGGCTCATGTGACCCCAAGTGCTTCCCAGGGTCCCTGCTGCCCACAGATGTGACGCTCCTGTCATTGCCATAGAACATAAATTGCTCATCGATTACTGGTTTGGTGTTTGCAAAGTTGGACCAAGCCAAAGATCAATATATGAAAGTGCAGTGAAACACAAGTGTGTTGTTACTTCACATTGGCTCTTTCCTAAGGACACATGCATGTGCATGTCATTGTAGCAAGCATAAACTTGCCCTACTGCTGCATAATGCAAGCATAGTACTTCACCTCCAAATCTCTGTGAATGTGTATGGCACCACACATCTATGCATGATGACTAGTCTCTTTTGCAAGCTGGTCAATCAAACCATGCCCAATATGTGAGTTGGGCACTGTATGCAAGATGCAAACCTGCATCAGCACCCCAAGGATTGTGGGATCCAGCACGGTGTGGATCTTCAGATACCCCAGGAGAGTTCCTGCTTGCCCCATAGTGGGCAGGGGCACGCGGTGGCTCAAATTGGAAGGCAGAGTCCTGTCCAGTCTCATAGTAGCCAGTGGCACCCTCATCTGGTGAGGCGCCCTGCTCCATGTCCATGTCCTCTGCCTCCTGACTGCCATGTGAAGCAGGGGAGGCAGCAGTATAGTCAGAGTGGGGATCAAAACGGTCACCCCAGGGGCTGACCTCACGATGTGCCTTGGCCTCCTTCTGCTCTTCAAGCTCTGTAGGTGACCATATCTTAGTACAGAAAATTTACACATAGAGGCATGCATATCATTCAAGGGATGATTTGATGATGAATGTATACATAAAGCATTCAGCCGAGGGCAATGCGCAACAGCATTGGGGGTTGCTCTGGTTTACGTATGCTTGCACAATGATATGCCATAATGTGCAACTCTGCATAATGTCCTTCATGAGTGTGCGCCTACAGAATTTCTGAGAATGCATGCAAAGGTGATCAGCATGGCTGTCACTGCAAATGCTGAATGCAAATGCCCAAGTGAAACATGCAGCCCTAAACCTCAGCAGGACTGCGCTTCAGCAACAACTGTGCTGCAATCTCAAGCAGATCTGCCATGTACAGACGACATGAAAGTGCAGGCACCTTCAAGGTGCTCCCGCCGCATAGCAGCAGCATTGGCCAAGATTTGATCCAGAGGCAGGTCCTCAGTAGCAGGGTTGATGTCCCAGTCCTCAGGCTCCTCTTGCAAAGACAGGGTCCAGTTGGGCTTCAGCCGGAACTCTGAAACCTGCCCATTTAGCCCCAAGAACCTGCCACACCCACACCAAGATCAGTTACTGTCAAGCCAACAGATCAGTGATTGGCCAGCAAGCATTCTGTGGCCACGAGCCAAGGAAGCAAAGTAACATGCTACTCACATGCATGACCTCTAGTGATATCATGTACAGATTTGCTCAAGGCACCTCACGAGAACTGCCACGCAGACAGAGCAATCAAACTTGTGTGTGAAGGGCAGACAGGTGGGGAGGACCTGAAGCCAGCCAAGCTACCCCACTGGTCCAGGGGAAGAGAGACCGTGAAGGTGGGAAGGCCTGTGTCAGAGTCGAGAGATGCATATGGCATGACCAGGCGCATGGGGCGGCGCAGCAGGGGCAATTGCCCTGTGCGCAAGGCTGCTGCTGCTGTGTCAGCTGACTCGTGTTCAGCTTTCATCTTGGTCAGCAACTGCAGCGCTGGTTTCAACACTGACTTGGCCAGTATCTGGCGGCGCTGCCACAAGTCCAAGACCTGCAGATGATGAAGCTTCAAGCTCATGATGGTTGCGCAGTAAGGTACAGGAGAACTTCATCTGATGCAAAGTACAAAACGCATGTGACAAGCAGGAATACGCAGTGGGGTTTGACATTGAAGCAACACTGCACTGAATGAAAGGGTTGACATCCAAAGCATTCATTGTAGAGGCTGAGACCATGCACAGGGATTACAGCATAGATTGGATGAGCAGCAAAGCAGATCATGCAGAAATCATCTTTGACCCATTGACTCACCTTGCTGGCTTTGCTGATGCACTCACTATCCTTGGCCATGGCAGTGGCCACCCTATGCAGCCCTGCAGCAACAACTCTGGAAAAGGTTTTGCATGCTTCCAGCTTGGCCTCATTCCCATCCTTGCTCTCCCTTGAGCTGACCTGCATGTGCAGCTCGCAACTGGAAGCAATGGTAGCAGCAACATGAATGCATGGTTGCTGTTGAGCATCTTCCTCAGCACTGCTTGTCATGACTGCAAATGTCTCTCTTGAGAGCTAGGCGTGCTGAGTACCAACTAAGAACATTTTCTACAAGTATGCAGCAACCTTCAACAGCAAACACATTCATGGCCGATAGCAGAATCTGCACAAGGATCATTGGCTACCTGCAGCAAGGAGTCAAGCAGATAAAACAGGTCCACCCGCTTGCTCATCTCAGCAGTCTCAATCATGTCCAGCACCATGATCACCAACCGATGCGCTGCTGTCTTCCCACTCTTTCCGGCTGCTGCCTTGACAGCAAACTGGGTGACTTTGTGCACACTGTCCTTGGTCCTCTGAAGAGTATTATGCAGCAGAGCATCAAACTGCTGCAGGACAGTCTTGAGATGTGCCTCAGCGGCTGCTGCTGCTGCTACTGCCTCAGCATCTGGCTTGGCTGTTGTTGGTGAGGCTGGCTCCTTGGTATCTGAGGCTGCTGCTCTGCTGCGCAAGCTGCTCAGCTGACCTAAGCCACTGGGCATTGCAATGCGCGTGCTGGTGGGGGTGCTACCCGTGAGGCCGCCTAGTAGCCCCCCTGCCTGAGTGGGCAGCCTGGACAGTATGGACGCAGTGGTCGTGGAGCCAGGCAGCGCAAAGGGAGGAAGGGAGCTGCTTTTGCTACCTGGCAGTCGCCCACCAGCCTTGCTGCTAGCAAGGGCAGCCTGTGCGTTGCCTGTGACAGAAGGTGAGCCTACAGTGCCTGTGCTGTATCCTCTGCTTGCTGCTTTTACTGGGTGTCCTGTAGGTCCTGCCAGGGGTTTGGATGCCACGTCATTGGTCTTGGCAGCTGCCTTTGCTGCCCTCAGCCCAGGGTTGGCTTGTCCAACAGCCGTAGAGTCCTTGGAAGGGGCCTCAGCCTGCCTGTTATTTTGCCTTGCTCCTGATGTCTTGCCCTTTGTTGCAGCGTCTGCATCACCTGCAGCTGCAGCTGCAGCCACACTGGAGGAAGCTTTGCCGTGGGAGGCGCGCCGCTCTTGCTGAAGACCCTCTGCATCTGCATCCAGAATGCTGTGCTGACGCTTGCGCTGTCTGCCTCCTGGTGACACAGAGCCAGCCTGGAAGACAACCACAAAGGCCATGAAGCATGACTGATTGCTGCTGTCAATCAAAATCAGCTATCATGCCAAGTTTAGGGGAATGAAGCCAGGAGTTATCACAACAGCTTCAGCAGATACCCAAACAGTCATTACTGACAAACAAGCAGCTGAGAGAAGCACATGTGAGCAATCCATGCAGCATCAGGTCGCCCAGATACCCATAGTGCAAGGGAAATGCTGACATGAAGGCTGTAGACACACCTGTATATCCTCAGCGTCCAGGTCCATTTCTGAAGGTCCAGCGCCAGGAGCTTCAGGTGCAACAGCAGCTGTGATAACAGCACCCTCGGACAACAAGTTCAGTTCAAATGCCTTCCTCAGGCGCCGTCTCTTGCCCTCCTTGACAGGAGAGGGCTGGGGTTTACTGAGCGGATCATGCGCATGCTTGACTCGCCTCTCTGCTGCAGCTTTCTGCTTGGCAGTCTTCTCAGGAGATGGCCGCTTTGTATGTCCAGGTGCACCAGCATGCTGTTGCTGGCCTGCATCAAGATTTGGACTTTCGCGGCCTTGTGGCTGGGCCTGCTCCTGTGTATTTTCAGGAGCTTCAGCCTGCAAGACCAGAGTCTCCGGCAAACTTGCGGCTTTCGGGGATGGCTGTGCAATCTGCTTGGCAGGCTGCTCTTGCGCTGATGCTGCTGATGCCTGATCCCCTGCTGTTTCCCTCATGGAACCCTCATCAACATGGCCATTGACAGCATTGGCGTGTGTTGACGCTGGAGCCTCAGTCTCAGGCATGCTGTTGTTGGGCTCTTGCAAACTAGCAGCTTTCCTCTTTTTGGTGTGTGTGACCTGTTTTGACGGCTGCTGACCTGTCTCCAGTTGCAACTTGGCAGCAGCTGAAGGACTGACTTTTGGCCGCAAGCTGCCTTCTCTAGACAACTGGCTGGCCTTGCTGGGCTCCTGCACCATGATAGGCTGACCAACATGTGCTGCCTTGTTAGCAACAGGTTCAGCAGATGTAATGTCAGGTGCCAACACAGTAGGCTTTGCATTAGGTGCAGCAGCCAGCTTAGCATCTGGTGCAGACCGCTGGGTTGAGACAGCAAGCTCAGCAGCTGAGGGCACAAGATCTGACAGTGAAGCTGGCTGCTGCTGGCTGGCAGACGTAGATGATGGCTTTGCAAGCAAAGCAGCCTGGCTGCTTGTTTGTTGCAGTCCATTTTTGTGACGACTGCCGCTTGCTGGTGATGGCATTACAGGTTTGCTGTCAGACAGCACATCCTGAATAGCACGCAACTGATCCTTGCGCAGCGCTAAATTTCCTATTGCAACTGAAGCTGTGGCTGTAACAGCTGCTTTGGGAGCTGGAGCATTGCTTGTATGTTCAACAGAAGCTGTGGAAGCCTTTTGCTCAAAAGATGACAACACATGCTGAGAGCCTTCCAGCGCAGCCCAGGCTTTGGAGGCTGCCTTTGCTACCTGTTCATCTTGCTCTTGCAGCCAGGTGAATCTACGCTGCACTTCATCTGTATGAAAGTGCGTGGCGGAAAACCAACCCCACTCCTCATCACCATCATCATAAGCAACCTCATAGCAGTATGTAGAGTCAGGACGAAAGCGTTTGATAAATCCTTCAAAGTCCTCCTCTTCCTGTTCCCAGCGGACCTGCCACAACAAAGAATATCAGCATGTCGCAGTTGGCATTCATCACGTCTCGTGGCTGACCAGGCAGCTTACTGTGACACGCCTGCCAATAAACACGCCCCCTTCAGAAGGGTGGGCTGCAGGAGAGACAGGGGAGTTTGTCTGACTGGCAGCCATAGTGTCAGGAACATCTTGCGATGCAGCTGTGCCTCTCCCTCTTCCTCGTCCTTTGCCTCTCCCTCGACCTCTTCCTCGCCCTCGCCCCCTGCCTGCGAATCAGGTGACTTCGCTCACCAGGGGGTGATATGAGCTGTCAAAAGAGGTATTCAAGGATGCTTAGACTCCCGCTGGTGCCGGCACGAGCAATAAACATACCCTCTGATGAGGCAGAGCTTTGGCCGAGGTCAGGAACATAGGTCTCAGGTTTTTTGCGTTCCCGTGGTGTCCTTTGAGGCGGAGACATGCAGCTAGCAACTCTGCTCTAATTTCGCCTCGAAGGCTTCTGCTTGCAATCGTGATTTGATCCACACCACGCACTATGGCTCACAGATCTCATAGCTTTCACGCAGGGGAGCAATCAACTCCCTTGTCTTGAAGGGAGTGCCAACATAGTGCGGTAATCTAAACGTAAGATGCGTTTACAGGCTCAAAACGTTGCTGCTGCTGCATTGCGCGAACCAGGCGAGTGTCAATGTCTGTTGAGGAAGATGCTCTTTCTCTTCTGCGAACATTCGCGGCGAAGCTCATACAGGCAGCCGTCAGAGGCTTTCAACAGAGACAGCAGTTCTTGCGGCAGGTAACGCTCAAAGTGCAGCCTCTACACTGCACAGGACCGGCAATGCGCTTTTGTCTTCTCTGCAGAGGCAAGCTGTAAAGTGCATACAGCGATGCTGGCGGCGGTACAGCTGGCACAAGGCTTATATCAACCGAGCAGCATTTAGGATTCAGGAGGCCTGGCGTAATCGGTGCCGACGCAAGCTCTATATGTTCTACCGGGACTTGATACGCTTTAGGTATGGTGACTCACAAGACAGCAAGCAGCCTGTCTTCAAGTGCCGGTGCCTTTACTAAACTGAAATGACCTAACTGGTAAGGGGTTGCCACTGTACTGCAGGGAAGGCAGTCCCCCTGTAGACTTGCTGAAATGCATCAATCCAAGGGAGGCATCCATCATAGATGCCTTCTCTGGTGTACATCTGCGCTTCAGATTTGGGGGCAGCTCTTTTCCCCCCACAGTGCTGTATAAGATTTTCACTCATGCTCCAGTTACAGATATTTGCTCATTCTGTCCACGCAACTATGCAGCACAGCAGGACCCCACACAGAGGGATCAAGAAAAGACTGCCAGGTGACGATCATATGCCTTTGCGCGTTGTGTAGCTCATTTTTTGAAGCATGCACATGGGTGGCCATCAGCACTTTGTCCTCCTGGCACTGATAGATGCTTGACCTATGATCCAGGAATGTGGTCCATGCACAACTAGCTCATGATATGACCGGGTGGTATCAACGTTGGGAAAACAATGGCTGGCGTCCAATTGCAGACCGCTTGTTTGTTGACCCAGAGTCAACTGCTAGGCAACAGAAAGCAGAGGCTCGACAGCAGTGGTTTCATTACTGTCCCAAAGTGCGTCGCCAGGAGCGGGAGGCTGCTTTAAAGCAGCGCAAGAGGCTTTGGATGTCCAAAATTTACAGGTTGGCCTGGTCATAATACAACCTGTCTGGGTCAAACTATGTTGCATGTGACAGAGTGCTCTCATCAGCTGGTCCACCATCAACAAGCCAATGCACCTGCCAGTTTCTCCCTGTGAGACCTGTGGTCTGCTGCTGAAGGTCATGCATGCAACAGGGCAGACAGGTAGCAGTCTGGCGAGTTGCTATTCATTCATTCTGTCGTTTGTTCATTCTGTCTGTCCGTCATCCACTCACTCACTCACTCATTCACCCGCTCACTCATCCATTTACTCACGTGTTTGTCTGTTCATTGTTTCTTCCGTTCCCTTGTTCGTGCATTCATATGTTCGTTTGTCCTTTCATTCATTCATTCATTCATTCATTCATTCATATGTGTCTTTCCCCTAAGGTCAGGTGCCTGCAGTACTTCCCTGTGGGAGGGCATGTTGTGCCAGTCAGTATACCAATAATTATGTGTGTTGATGTGCTCTGGACAGCTTCATGCCAACCTTTGCAACTATCCCTCAACTAAACAGAACAACAGCTTCTTAGGCAGCCTACCATCATCCATGCGTCCCAAATGTCCTAGCCAGCTGAGCCTTCTACTGCTCAGTGCAGATAGGATCATCCGTTCATGGTGGGATGATGGTTGTAACATTCCCTCCTAATGAGATGGTGATCCTTGCAATTACTCAGTGTGTAGCCAAAACGAACCCTGGACATTTCATCTGGAAGATTTCCAGCTGCTTCACATGCCTATCAAGGGCTTCCTAGTTTTGCTTGAATACAATAGATGAAACAGTCATCAAAACAGTTTCCTGACTTGTTCACGAACTTAGCAGACATGGCACTTGACCAGCTCTCGCATTGGCATCTCAGAGAGACTAGCTAAGATCAGAATTTTGACTGTTTTGACACTGACTATGAGGCCCCATTGAACACCATGGCATACATCAAGGGTTGTACTATTGAGATGCTCAGGATCATCAGCCACAACTCAGCTATACTGTCAGCATACACAAGGAGCATGTATAAGGCTGCTGCACTGTCATACACAAGGTTATGCATGTAACAGGGCAAATGAGCAGCAATGTGCCAGGCTGCTATACAACAACCCTCAAAGGTGTGACAGTCTGTGCTGCACATGAGCAAAGGATGCTGAGTGCAGAGAAGGATCCCAAGCAATTGTGCACAATGGGAGTGTGTCGCCAGCTGACATACCTGATGAAGAGCAAGACGCTGACATTGATCTGCTACAGTGGTCAAGTGCGCTTGATTTTGACAACTATACCAGGTAAGGCATTGCAAATAACGCATTAATCGTCCATGGGTATGAGAGAACAATGTACATCACTTGATAGGTGCACTTTGACATGTTCCACACAGCAGAGCATTACAGTCCTGTCACCTAATGCTAATGAGTGATCTTTGCACACAGGTCATGGAGCACACTGGCTGTGTCTACAGTCTCTGAGGTCGCCTGTCCTGCTGAAGAGGCACCAAGAGCAGACTCTGAGGCCTGGACTGTAAACTGCATAGCTACTGCTTACAACCTTTCAGTGCCTTTCAAGGCAGCTGCTACAGCTGCAGCAGGGTCAACATCTGGCCTGCTGCACTGTTATGGTTGACAGCATTATAAACCCCTCACAGCTTGTTTACCAGCTGTCCCTCAAAGAACAGAAGCGGCATCTGCTTGCACTCACGCGAGGCTGCGCTTGACTCTTATAGACTATGGCTTGAGATATACATACATCGTCTGTTGGTCATTCCATGACACCGGAATCTGCACTCTGGCTATCTGCTGAAAGTGCTCATCAAGCTGAGCTGAGTAGTCCATGACAATGGACCCGTGCATCAGCTCTTTGCTGAGCTTTGCAGCTGCTTGTTTGTAGAGGGCTCTGTCCCAGCAGAAGGAAGCCAGCATCACAATTGAAGTGTTACCAAGGTCAGACTTCAGCATGTCCTTAGCATGGAATGAAACCCCAGGCACCTGCAAAGAACATTCAATGCTGCATGGTTGCTCCTGACAGTCTTTACTTAGCTGTCCCAGCCTCTGAGTGCAAGGTGCTCCCACCTGAAAGCGTGATGCTAGTTGTTGAGCTGTGTCCACATGGCAGCTGAGCAGTTCATAGCCTGTGAACACAGTGCGTCAGGATTACAGCCAGCAGGAACATGGCTTATCAGTCTAATGACACCTGTTCGCACCTACAGCTTCCAGACCATATGTGAGGGCAGCATAGAACACCAGCCAGCCTATGCTGCTGCCCCACACCTGAAAATTCTTGCCATGAGAACGTGCTGTCAAAACGTGCGGCTTGACCTACATGCGAAGGTAAAGTGAAGGACTAATCAGCATACAGCCGTTGTTTGCAGCTGCTGAAAATGACCCACAGAAGCCGAAAAATCAGGCATTGGGCCAAAAAGAGCCAGACTGAGGTGACTGACATACCGCAGGGTGCTGAAAAATGCGTAGCCAACCATGAAAGGATGTAGAGCCATAGGCAAAGTTGTCAAGTGTCCACCTGCACGCAGCCAGGCAGCTGAGTCAGGTGCAGAAACAGGCTCCCAAACAACGCAGCTTATGACATTTCTACACTGGCTACACTGCTTGCACAGTACCTGCTCTGATTGGCAGCAGCCTGAATGCAGTGAGTCATGTCAGCCTGAAAGACAACATCTTCTTGCAGTGAATGCAGCTTTTGCAACAGCTGCATGAGGGTTGCAGGCTTTGCTTCAGGGAATTCGTTCTTGGTGAGGCCACAAACTGCTTGTGCCTCGTCTTCCAGAAGCTGGGACCGCCTGCTCAACACACAATTAGCTCATGCCAACAATTACAACACATCAGCTGCACTTCTGCCTGTGCTAAATGATATTTGGAGTGATGCAATTTCACAGCAGGGTGCAACAGGGGAGGGTCCATTGATATGCATCATGCCTTAAGGTGGCTGTGTGGAGGCAATGGCCAGGTTCTGAGTCAAGCACGCCAAATTCAAGCAGAGCCTTCACCCCTGGCCTTTTCTTCCAAAGGCTAATTGCCTTTTGCAGAGGTTGCAAAGCACCACTGCGCCATAATTTGAAGGTCAGCGACTTGCTAGCTGACTGGTGAAGTGCTGGGGGACTGATGCACACACTCACCTGTCAGCTCTCTGTTTTAGCAAGGCCTGCAAAAGCAGCTTGTCAATGCAGGCGTACTGGTGGTGCTGTCTTGTAAGACAACAGTGTCAATCTCACCTGCATGGTAAGTGTCTTTAGCATGCCCAGCTCTTGCATAATGACATCCAACAATGCTGTTGTGTTGGCACCTTTCATCGCACCCTTTGCCTGTCATGCTCACTCTGTCATGGTATAATCAAACGCAATGCAATTTTGGCGCTGCATGCGTCATTTGTCACTTGCATTCTACCTGCATGTGATTGGCTGGGTCAGCAGGTAGCTCATATCCTTGGGCGAGACACTGACGTGCTGCAAGTTGCAGCTCGTCAATGATGCACTGAACATTTTGAGTATCTGTGGGCTGCTCGTATAACGTTGGTGACTCATGTGCCATGCACACACTGCTCCTATGACCTACGAGTCGACTGCTGGCAGCTGCCTATGGAGTGAAGATGATCAGGTTGATCATAAGTCAAATCACAATTCACAGAGGTTGGCAAGATTACGGCTGCATGTAAGTGCATGAGCTGATGAAAGGTCTACCCACAGAGTTGGCACGGGTTGCGTCGTCCGGACAGAGCGCTGGCGGAACTTGCCACAGGGCACCTAAATTTTTAGTAACTACTCCGAAACCAATGCACCAAAACACGAGGTTTTACTTTTTGCGTTTGACTTTGGTGCCAACAAGTCCAGTCCCAGTGAAGGCTGATCGGTTTTAACATGCCATTGCGCGTGCTATAACTGCTGCCTGTGAGTGCGGCCGCACGTGTAGCACAGCAGATGTGACCCGCTCCTCGTCTGCAGTGAAGATTGTTGACCAGGAGGGATGTGGTCGTTCTACATTATAACCATGGTCTGCGTTGGCGTGGCAACATTTTTAATGTAAGCATTGCAACGTCGCTATGACTGTCTCAGCTTTGCTACAGCACAGCCCGTGGAGAGCATCCTGACTTGCTGCAGGCTGCGCTTTTACGCTGCACCAGGGGTGCCTCTATTTGTAAGAGCGATAGCAGTCATTGCATGGGTGACGTCACTGTCTATTGTAGCCCTTGTGCCAGTAGATGTATTGGACAGCTTGCTAGGCACCAGCGGCAGCATCACTGGCCCTCTTGGCATTCTCTGGAGCATCTCTTACTGGTACACTCCGACTCACGGTTCATGGCAAAGTTATGCACAGTGGTGAGCTTCTGGGCCTGAATGGCGATGTTCTGCAGGTCGACCCAGGTCCTCTGTTGGGCAGTTGTTCCAATTACCATGGGTTTTGTTGATGCAGGAGAATTCACCTTTGCTGGCAGGTATGCAGGCCCAGCAAAGAATCTCTTGACTGTTTGGCTGACATGCAGTAGGTGTTGGTGCATGTGTGTGCTGACTTCATCTGTTGCCTGTGCACAGGTCATGGGCTGGGCTCAAGGACCATGCGCAATTCTGGATCATCATGGGAAGCCTTTCAGGCGCTGGTAAGTGCATTATCATTGCGCAATTGCGTACACAAGCTCTATTATCTCACTGTGACGTTGCTGCAGGCCTTCTTGTTCTGCTGATCTCCGGCCGGCTGACATTGTCAAACATATCACCACTGGCCCTGACCCTCTCCAATACATATGGTGTGCCCCTGGCTCCTTCACTTTGTCATGTTTGCATGCAAAGCGCCACTCCAGCTGCTCAGCGGTATGATAGTGCTATGCACTAGCAGCTATATCAGGTTGCAATTGCCTTGCATGCTAGCCATCACCACAACTTATCCTGTGGTCTTGGACTCCTGCAGGTCTGGTGGCAGGAGTATTCCTGCTAGGGTATGGTTTGGTCGAGATACCTCGTGGCATGTGGAACCAGGCCAATCCTGAGGAGCGCCTGCGCTCCTGCTCATACAGGTTTGCCAGCCCTGCTGAATTGCAGCTGTTGTCACGAGCTAGGCCCTTTGACCACCAGCTTGCATCAGTCTATGCTTCAACTGCAAAATCTCAACAGAAATTTTTGCATGCATCACAGATGCATGCATGGCAAGCTTTGGGCAAGTGCGCTGCACAAACTTTACCAAGTCGGCGCCTTGTGCAACTCACCAACCAAGCTGTGTAGAAAGCCCTGAAGTCCCTTGTATGTAGATGCAGAAGTAGCGCTGCGCACTAGCAAGCCTGTCAGATATGAAAGGAAGGTGTCGCAAGAAATTTGTATGTAACACTGGCACCGTCCACTTTGTATGTCTGAGCTATGAGTAATGCATACATTCTGATAGCTGCTGAAGCTGCTGTCGGCAGAAGACCTCTCACCTGGACTCAGGAGACATCGTTTGGCTGTTTGACAAGACTGTTGTACAAGATCAACATGCAGGCAACGTATTGACATGGTCCAGGTTGGGAAGGTGTGCAGACACCCTAGAGGATGCGGCAGCCGAGCTGCAGTCGGTGATCACAGTTGTAGAGGCCACGAGCCAGCCCATGTCACGCAGGGACCCTATGCGGCCTTACATGGACGTCATCTACAAGTACGCCCAGGACAAGTCCCCCTTCAAGCCCTCCATGGTCCCCAGGGTAACCTCTGCAACAGTCCTGCATCAGCTCCATGCGGCAATATGACATTTTGCAGCATGTCCTGAAGCGTGTCTAGCCCTACTTGACTTGTGACTCCTGAGGTCTAGAAAGATTGTTGCCAAAAACTTGCTCAATAGTTGGCTGCAGCAGCAGCAATCTAGATGACAGGAAGGATGGACACAGCCAGTTTTTGTGTGGGGTTTAGAACAGCCACTTACATGCAGATGTATGCACCTGACATGTATCCTGCCTGCAGCAGGCCTGTGAATGTGTCTGCAGGCTGCCTTCATTGGTTAGATGTACTGTCATATCTGTGGCTATGCCTATTTTGTTTAGTAATGTTGACTGTCTGTTGGACTTACAGAGGCACCCCTTGTTTGTCAGGATGGGAGTGGGCGGGTGGACTTGGAGAGCTTGAAGGATGGTGAGCTGGACTATGGCTGTGACCAGGCTGGCCTTGCTGAGCTGCGCCAACGCACCAGGAAAGCTGTGCACAACTATGAAGGTGTATTTCAGCACTTGCACGTGGTGTAGCTTCAGCACACGATTCAGCTCTTGCACTCGGTATTCATCAGCACATGACACCACAGCAGTCATCATGCATGTAGTGGTACAAGACAGACAGCATTGTTTCTCAGCAGAAAGAAGCAGACTATCAGCATGAGCGCTCACGACACGCTAGCATGATTGCATACACAATGTTAACAACAAAGTGATAGAGCACCTCAGATTTGCAAGCCATACAGCAAGAAGAGCAGTAGTGGACACTGGTACTGCAGGTCAGTTTGCTTCCTACGTAAATGTAGTCACAGAGGCTTTTGAGCTGGAGAACGTCTGCAAATGCCGCGCCAGCCGAGACTACACACAGAAAGGAGTGCCTATAGCAGGTGCAGTCAATATCCTACTGCTTGTCAGCTAAACAAGATTTCCTTGAAGACAAGCAGCCCTGTTCGCAACTTTGTCGTTGCCTTCCAAGCTGGGTCGCTGTCACTGCTTTCAAATGATTGCTGCCCAGCAGCATCCTGCTTTGTGTCAATGCATGCCTGCCCAGACATCCTGTCACTGCATATGCAGCTCACATGCTGTGTTGCGTGGCATATAGCCAGGCCGCAATAACAGATACACACTGCTCACATTGAGCAGCGTGGGCCCTGACCTGCAGGCTTCAAGCCTGTACATCCGCACATGATGATGTACAAGTGTGTGGCGAAGCCATGGGTGATGCGGGTGGCTGCCCTGCTGCTAGGAGCCACCTCCTTCATGGTGGTGTGGTCCGAGGCCACCATTGGTCTGGGTCGCCGCCCAGATGTCTCCCCCTTCTCACTGGTTGGTGTCTTTGGCGTGTCTTTGGCATCTGGTGAAAACAGCACATTTGTATGATCATGCAGCACCAATGGCTGTGGCCAAGCTGTAACAGAAGTGCAAAGAAGTCTCATCGCTTACTAGCTTGCTGCTTGCCATTGGATTGCTTGTTGGTGTTGCCTGACTCATCATGCTTGCCAGTTGGACATCAACACATCTACCCTGCCCTCCAGCTTTTGTTGGCGCTTCTGTCTGGCCTCTATGCTATCACACACACGCACTCTCACCATTAGTAGTCGTTGGGTTGCTCCTGCCACTCTCACAGGTCCCATTCCTGGCCGTTACGCGTACTGCCTTCACACATGTGCAATCCAAAACAATGGGGCTGCTTCACCTGATTGGTGTTTCTTGTTACCCTGGCAATGCATTTCTGGCTGGTGCAATGGCCTTGTCTCGGCCTTCACACACCTCCAGACCTTGAACTGAACTATCACTAGCCTGCAGGCTATTCACAAGAGCAAGCATGGGGAGATGGGTACCCTGCTGCTGGTGATGGGGCCCCTGGTGTACATGGTCATGTGCTGCCAGTACAGCCTGCTGCGCCTGGGCTTCATCCAGGTCTTCACCTTCAGGCACCATGTGGTGCCGCACTGCACGCACTCCACCTCTCTGCTGCGCAACGGGGCCTGGGCCTGCCGCTTCATGGCCCCCATCTGCTACAACTACCTCCACGTGATCCGCATGCAGAACTACCTCGCATCTGGACAGGTACACACACCTCTGCTGGATCCTGCTCCCCTCTGTGCTGGACTGGCTTGTTGTTTGTCAGGTACACAAATTGTGAGCCACTGTCGCATAGGCTTGTGTTCATGTAGATACCAGTTTATCTGTTGATAAACCAACATGTATGTCTCTGACGACATATGTGCCATTGCATTGTGTTTAGCTCTGCTGGCTGCAGACTTAGCAGCAGCTGTCTTTGGTGTATGCAAGTCTTGCAGGAAGAAGTCTGAAGTCGACATGATGTTGTCCTGCTGTGCCACAATGTGTGCTGGCTGATTCCACAGCATGAGTATGCAAGTGCAAGACTTGACACGGTGTGATTGTGCAGACAATGGTGTTCAGCAAGAAGATGGGAGCTGCATTGAATGATGTGCCCTTGTTCGGCACGGCCTTCAACAACTGGTTCCCTGTGGTGGTGCTCTTCTGGTGTGGGGCGCTGTTCCTGAATGTGTGGCAGGTCATTGCGCGCCTCATTCTGCCGGCCCGGTTTCAGGTGCAGGACAGTGGCAGCAATGAGCACCTGGAGCGGGGCCAAGTCCTCATCGGGAAGGAGCAGGCACGCCCACTGCTCTCTGCACAATGATGCTGTTCTTGTCACAATCACAGCATGCATTGGCTGACCATCTGGCATGATTGGCCCTTGACTGGCTGGTACGGATGCCCATGTGACGAGTAGGTCAGAGTAATTGCGGCTGTCATGCAGACCATGTACAAAGACTGTATCAGCAGTCGCGGGTATACACACATACATCAATCAGAAAGCAGATCTGCTGATTTCATCAAGCGGTCTTTTGATCTTCCAGCGAGCCTTGCCTCAGCAGATGAAGAGGCCACTTAATGTTAGACCTCAGAACAGGGCTTCTAATGCCACGTGATGTTAGACCTCAGGACGGGGCTTCATCTTGCAAAATGTTTCTTGCAAGGCGGTTGTCTTGTCATATTGTTGTCATAATATACATGCTATCAAATGGCTGCAAAACGCAATCATTCGGTAGAAGACAAATAGAAAGTAGGCAGCACTCTATGTGGCATAAGCTGAGCCACAACAACCTGGCAAGCGCTTTTTTCGTGGCAAGGGCCCAGGGTTTTCACATACTCCCCCCCCCATATTTTAAAATGCCACTGCACAAGTGGCAGGTGGCACATTCTTGTTTCCCCCCCTGTTGCTTTCTTTTCAGGGCTTTGTTTATTGGTTTTGGCAAACATGTGCCTTCTGCATATTGTACAGGCTGTGTTTGAGTTCTTGTAGAGAGTGTCTAGGGCCACCAAAGATGTGCATTGCCAAACTCGCAAATCTTGACCTGCACACTCTGCCAATGCCGGTTCTGTTGCTAGTCTGACAAGTTGATCCATCACACTGACTCCCACTTCTGTGGCGTTTGTACTTTATTGTTAAGTTAACTCAAGGCTGACTGGCAATGCTGCTTAAAGGACGCAAGCCTGAGGGGGCTGCCAATTGCATCTTGCTTAGACATCTGGGGCACAGTGGAGACTCCCGGCACCTCCCCAGCAAAGTCCCGCTGGTTCTCACGTAGCCAGAGCAAAGACATCAAAGCTGATGCTGCCTCCACCAAGCCTGCACGCTCCCGGTGGGCACTCCGTTAGCTCAAGAGCACTTCCATGTCTAGTGAGTTCCATGTCATAAAGCACCACAAGTGGAGCACATGAGTACCAGATGCCGCCACCCAGACTTGCTGTTGTGTAGATGTGCAAGCATTTGGTCACAACCTGGTAGTGCGGCTGTGCAGCCTGTATAAAGGCTGCAGCTTTGTTGCGGCGGATGTGGCACCTTGATGCGCATGCCCAGGATTGTTGTGACCTGCGTAGAAGACGTCTTCTTATGTCTGACTGCACCTGCAGATCTGACATGGAGACAGCAGCAGCAGCAGAGGGGCCAGCGCCGTCTTCTTGGTCACGTGCAGGCCTGTCAGCAGCTACTCAGCAAGCGCTGGCGGGAAGCCGCACGCAACAAGGCTACCCCAAAAGCAGCCCCTCTGGCAGAGGTGGTTCTGTCCAGGCTAGCCCTGTGGAACAACCAATGGGCCGCAGCAGTAGCAGGCATACAAGCAGCACTTCCCTAGCGGGTATGGACAGTAAGGCGAGCCAAGGTGCAGCATTGCAGCAAGGCGCCAAGGGAGGGCTGGACCAGATCTTTGCACGCATGTCACCTGGGGCAGATGATGATAGCCCTGACAGAATTGATGATGATGGAAGGGATGGGAATCTGCTGGGAGGGCAGGAAGACAGTTTGTATGGTTCCCATTATAAATGGAAGAGGGATAAATGATGACAGAAATGGACCATAGACCAATCCCGTACACGCATTGTTGATTGAATTGAATAGAGCAGAACAATGAATAGATGAGGCCATACAGAACATGAGCAAAACAAAATTGAGGCTGCACCTGACATCTGTTGCAAAAACAGCATTTCCACAACCTAGCTGCAGCTTTGTGAGACTCCTTGTGCTGTTTGTAATGTAAGGGACTACGCTAATACAAGCCAAATCCAGCAGTGCTGAGGTGAGTGTTGTTTATGCATGTCAAGGTGAACACACTTGCACAGACGACAGAGAGTACAGATTCAAAGTCAGCTATGTGGCTATGCCTGTCATACAATGCTGGAACGTTATTATGCTTGCCAAATATGGCTTCAGCTTTCTAAGTGTCGAAGAGAGTAATACTAGGATTCAAACGGAATTAAATATATTTCACAAATATCGCGCTTTATCTGTTCACAGGATCCCGAGAGCCACTACTGTGACGCTTGCAAGCTTGGAAACGCGCTGAGTGGGCATTTTAGCGTCGTCGGTGTTATCTCACACCAAGATGGCATTGACTTGCGCGTCCGCCTTCACATCTAAGGCACCCAGCTTCGTCCAAACTCGCGGGCGTAGCACCGGTCGTGTTGCCCTGCCTTTGTCGCCAGTATGCTCATCAAGGCGTGTTGAGCAGACGAATGCACAGGCGGAGGTAAGCCAATGTGCCGTAGTACCGCGTGCGGTGTCATGGGTTCGAGACATGTCGGGCAGGCTGTCCTGCCATCAAGCCGGCATCGAGTTTTCCCGACATGATCGTCTCTGTGCAGGCCAGCTTGATCAAACTTGCAGGCGTCAGCACAGCAGTGTCAACACTGCTAGCAGCAGGTAATGCTCAGGCTGCTCAGGAAGTTGCAGCCTTGGCTGCTCGGGACAACCGAGCCAGCACGCTGCTACTCTTGCTAGCCCCTGCTCTTGGCTGGGTCGCCTTCAACATCTTGAGCCCAGCTTTGAACCAGCTGAAGGGCATGCAAAATGCCAAGCGTAGCGCTGCAATTGGGCTTGGCTTGGGCGCAGCTGCTCTTTTGTCTGCCCAGAATGCAGACGCAGCAGAGGAGATTGCTCAAGTGCGCTGTGTTGCTGACTGTATCACCTGCTGATGCTGCTGATTGGATCAGCAGAGTGCTCATATCTCGTTGCTTCTGCAGTTGGCTGCTGGCAGAGATAACAGGGTGTTCATCATTGCCACTCTGTTTGTGCCCGTTGTTGGCTGGGTTGGCTTCAACATCCTTGGGCCTGCTCTTAACCAGCTTCAGGCTCAGGTACAAAAGAACACAAACTTGCCTGCAGGCAAAGGCAAGGGAAAAGGTGCCCGTAGATAGAATGATTGTGAATTTCTGAGAAGACAAAATAACTCTGCCACAGTGTCTGTCGCCTTACATTTAGTAGTACAGGCCCCAGCACTGACATGGTTGCAGTGCTGCTGGCCTGTGACAGACCCCAATAGCAACAAATGATACAGGCTGTGACAGTGGTGTGTGTCTCAATTGTCTTCAGTTACAAAGCTTTGACTGTGGGCAGCACTCCATGCTGTGAATGAACTTGGCAAAGCTTCACCACTTCTCTGTAATCCTGGGCCTCTTATTCATCAGCAGCTTTTTTGGTGACGTCCTGCTGCTGGGGCAGTGCCCCAGCTTCCCTGCTGTTGTTATAGCATAGTGTGTAAAATACTTTTGTTGCAGCAGTTGATTGACGGCATTACTGTACCCTGGTGTGCTGCTGGCAGACACTGTGGTAAGCCTCATGTTTATACATCATGCTAGTGAATGAGCTCTGCACAACATGTGTTGTGACGATGAAACCTGACAGGAGTGATTTCATGCAGCACAGCTTGAAAGGCAATCAGCTGCTTTAAGCTGGTGTTGAGTGGGAAGAAGAATATGAGCATGAAGTCATATTTGCAGCTGGTGAACAAGCATGTTTGTGTGCAGATAGCTGCATTCCTGGCTATATAGCTGCCCCTGAGGCACAGCTGATATCGCCACAGTTTCTACAACGAATAACTAATGACACCCGTGATACTACTCAATCTGGCAGAAACTTGCGGCATGCAAAGTGTGCACAGCTTCAACTATTGTAGGACACATCCTTGTTGCTCTGCCTGTATAGGTGGTGAAAATATAGGTATGCAAGCACGTACATCACAATACACTGGAACAGATATTGATACCTTGGGGTGCATCTACTGCACCAACCGCTTAAGGCAGACCTACGTGCTTTCTGCTTGAGCTCGTCGAACCTAAAGCTCGGCCTAGACTTCGTGACAGCTGACAGCTTGCAATTTATAAGAGCCCTTGTAGCACACTGCCTCCGACATGCATGCCAATGCACAGTGTGCCTGACAACTATCTTGCAGACTGAGTGACAATGTCACACTGAACACTGAGCCCGACAGTCTACTCAGCTTTGCTGACAAATGCAGTTTCAGGAACTGGCCATCAAAAATCATACCACTGAAGCAAGAGTGTGCGTGAGTTTATGTCTCAGCTGAAACACTTTACTTCAGAGTCTAGGCAGGTGCAAAGTGTTACCAAGATGTTTACCAGGCTGTTGGGAAGTGTAACCTTGCATGACATGTACCACCAGCTGCTCTTGTCAATTGTGGATTCTGTATTTAATCTGTTAGGCAAATATATATATTGCACAGCCCCTCCCCCCCTCACCCTGCTGTCCTCCGGGCTGAACTCACGTGAATAGGCTCAGTTAGGCAAATACATATATAAGTCGATGCATCGCGCGCTGCGCCATTCGCAATCGTAGTGTCCGCTGCAAAGGGTGCAGGTCCAGATCTTACTTCGTACTTTGCACTTGCAGCAGTGGATGCAGTCTCAGGACTTGGCTCAACTGTCGGAGTCACTGTTGAGCCTTCTTTCTGTGCAGAACGGCTCACGATATGATGCTTCAAATCAGCAGTACGAGTTTGCCACACAACAGGTAAATCCACACGCCATACACCATGGGCAGTCGTACCAGGCACAGATCGCGCGTATGCAGCAGGAACCTCAATACGGCCTGCAACCACCCGCTGGTGAGCAAGACAATCACCAGCAGACTACATACGATCCTTGGGGTCATTCATTTCATGGCCTGCACAACGGTGGGCCTGTCACGAGTGCGTCAGGACCCTACCCTGTCTCAGCACGTCCAAGCCAAAACCAGCATGCTGCTATGACAAATGCAGAGGGTTCCAGCTGTAGTCCAGCTGACAGTACAGTTGCATGGGGCAGCTATCCGCAGAGTGATGGACTCAGCAGTAGGAGCCTACCAGAGCAGCTTGGGTTTCCAACCTCAAACAAACTAGCAAGTGGACTCTGGGGCGGCAGTTTGTGGTCTAATGGTGGCGATAGTATCTGGTCCACAGCTGTTGACCGCCCGCAATCAGATGGACAGCCACCAGCATCGCAAGAGGGCCCATCGCAGGATGAATCACAACTAGACAAGTTGCTCCTGCATCGCAAGCCCACTGCGCAGCGGCAAGCCCCACCAGGATTTCCTGCACAGCAGTCCAACCTGATAGAGAATGGCCATGCCATGCCTGAGACTTCCAGGCCAAATCAGCTGCATTCCAACCTGGCTTTCCCTCAAGACCGGCAAGCTGAAATCAGGCACACACCCTCTGCCCTTTTGGCTGCCCTCCAAGGTGGTGCTCAGCGTGCTGCGTCAAATGGTGGACATCATGTCATGTCAAGTAGTGGACAGCATGGCATGCCAAATGGTGGACATCACAGCGTGGCAACTGCTGGACAGCATGTCATGTCCAATGGTGGACATCAGGGCATGCCTATCAATGCACATCACCTAATGCCCAATGGTGGACAGCCTGGCGTGTTCATGGGCAGTCAGCATGGCATGGGGTCCATGCTGAATGGTGGACAGCTTGCTGCACACCTGCCACACCTGCAGCATCCACAGCATCCTCTGCAGGCTCTGTTCCAGCAACATCAACAGCAGCAGCAGCAGCAGCAGCAGCAGCAGCAACAGCAACAGCAGCAGCAGCAGCTGCAAGTGCCACCAGCAGCGCAGTCACCTCCTGTGAACAGTCACCTGGGCAGGATGCCACCACCAGGTTTTCCAAGGCCTCTGCAACAGAACTTGCAGGATGCTCAACAGCAGCGGGCATCAGCTGCAAGGGCATTCCCATCCCCTCAGGTGAGCATTGACGTTGTGGTTCCTGTTTGGCCTTCATTGTCAGGGCCAACATATGCCTATCTAGACTTGTAGCTTTTGGAAGCCTTTAAACCATCAACTTGTGCTGTCTTGCTGGAGGCATCACATGCTGCTTGCAAGGATTATACAACGTAGCAACCATTGCTTTTCTTCAATGCATGCACAGCTGTGCAAGTCAGAAAGCAGCTTGCTACAGTCTTTCTCACCTCTGACTGCATGGGACGATGTGATTGACAGGACATCTGACTTGTGCAGGGACTCAACAATAGCATGAGGCCTTCTGGAGGTGGGGCCCAACCGCCCCCTCCCCCTCTCAGGCCAGCCCTGCAGGCGCAAACCCCACCCAACCGATTTCCGGTCAACGGCCCTCGAAACATTCGGCCTCAGTCCACTCCCATCCCCTTGCATGCCAAGCCCTCAGGGTATTTTGCCACTAGATGCTCAAACATGTCCGCACCCAATCTGCTTCTGTGCCAAACATGCTCTTTTGTGTGTCAAGCAGCATGTGCTTGCTGTGCCTCAAACAGTTTTACAGAGCGAGCAAATCTTCAAAAGCATGTCCACTTCAGCTATCAGAGCACATTTTCCACACCTTTGATCAGGTCAAAAGTAGCATTAGCAGTTTGCTGAGATGCACTGCATGAAACAAGTGCTAATGCATGTGGTGTTATGTAGGCCACATCAGAAGATGTGCTCACTCAAATTGGTCTCTACACCTGGTGTCAAGTCGTGTTGCAATCTGCAGACAGGGCAGGGCTTTTGGTGGGACGGCGCCCAAGGCAGACATGGGGCAGCTGAGCAAAGCTCTGAATGAAGTGGTGGACCAACTGCGGCCCAGCCAAGAGGAGCAGGAGCGCCAGAAAGCTGCTTTTGAGCAAGTGCGCAGCACGCTGTTGCACCAGTGGCCCGAGGCAAAAGTGCACCTATTTGGGTCGACTGCAAACTGCCTCAGTATCTGCAACAACAATGACATAGATGTGTGTCTTGAGCTTCCAGAAGGCATAGAGGACCAGGTAGCCAATGCTCCAGGTTTTGCTGGCATACTGCGCTGTGCTTAAAGTTGCCCACAAGCCTTGTTGCAGCACTTCTCTTGCACCCTTTCTGATGCTGCACCTGTATGCCTGCTGTGCTGTCAAGTCAGTGCAATACTACAGCACTTGTTCCTTGCTGGAAGACATCTTTGTCTGCACCGTCATCAATCACGGCGTCTTTCAGCTATGTTGCAGTACATTTCTGCAACTGATGACTGTCACAGCGTGAAGGGAGACATGATGCTGACTCCTGCATCAGACCTTCAAACCCTGATACTCTTTAACTGCAGCAGCTGAGACAGATAAATATTCATAGTATCGGTAAGTATTGGTAAGGCCCCTGGCAGTGAGCAGCTGCAACAATTCCGTCTTTTGAATTTGCATAGGCTGGCAAGGGTGAGATTGTGGAGCAGATGGGGCAGCTGCTGGAGCAGGCTGGCATGCGGGATGTTCTGCCTCTCCCTAAAGCTCGAGTCCCCGTCGTCAAGTTTGTTGTGGGAGACACCAACACTAAGGTCAGCTGAAGGCTGTACATGAAAAGATGTTGCAGCACAATCACAAGTTCTGACCACAAGGCAATGAGACTTGGTGCATGCCTGCAACATTTTGAGCTTACATTGCTAGATACAGTCAGCCAATCAGCTTGTGATTATCACTTAGTACTTGTGTCACCTTTTGCTTGAAATCAAGTTCATGTGACTGCCTGCAGTTAGTGCATCATTGCTCAATCAGTGCTGCGTCTGCAGGTGGACATCACTGTGAACAATATCCTGGCCATAGTGAACACAAAACTGCTGAAGGACTATGGTGCCATCGATGAGCGACTGCTTCAGCTGGTGTTTGTGGTGAAGCTGTGGGCCAAGCGGCGGCAAGTGAATGACAGCTATCGGGGCACACTATCCAGCTACTGCTATGTGCTGATGTGCATTCACCTGTTGCAGCAGCGCTCTCCCCCCATCCTGCCCTGCCTGCAGGCTATGGAACCCACCCACACCAGGTGCCTGCCCTCCCCATTGTTGTTGGCCCTCTGTGCATTGTGTTTACTCTAGCGTGGTCACACAGTCTGCTGCCTCATCCCTCTTCACAAGGCACCTGCATGCACGGCAAGCAGACCATGTTGCATCTGTCAAGTCACTCATATCTCTAATCACCCAAAAGCCCTCAAGGCAGTCAGCTTTGTCAAAGAAATGATGGTATGTGTGCAGCTGTTGCACATGTCTTCACTCTGCAGCCCGCTTCAAGACTACTGTTGCAAACACGCAGGACAGTAGGACAGTGGAACTGTGACTACTTTGATGACGTAGAGTCATTGTCAGGGTTTGGTTCTGCCAACAAAGAGAGCTTGGCAGAGCTTGTGTGGTCCTTCTTTGAGTATTGGGCATGGCGGCATGACTATAATAACAGCGTGGTCAGTGTGCGCACCGGTGGTTTCCTCACCAAGTCACACAAGGAGTGGACTCGACGAGTTGGCAATGAGCGTCATCTGGTTTGCATTGAGGTCAGCACCCTTGTCAAAGCGGCTGTCTTCATGCAACACATCTTGTTGCTCTGGCAGAGCGGATGGCAGAGACGATGGTGTCTGCAGGACTGTACACTATACATTGTCTTTGCTGTATTGGCCACCACAGGCTGCTCAGTAGCTGTCAGCACAGTTGCAATCTAGTGGGCATATGTTGCATATACATGCTGACAAAGTAGCGTTATGCCAGCTCACACCAAAGCTGACATTGGATCCTTGTGACACTTCTGCGCTTCTGTCAGAGGTATGGTCTCAAAAGGAGGTCGCGGTCTCAAAAGGAATTGTGTGCCATGTACAGGATCCCTTTGAGGTGAGTCATGACCTGGGCCGCACTGTTGATCGCCAGACCAGCGGAGTTCTACACAAGGAGTTTGACAGGGCAGCTTGCATCCTAAGAGACCTGCCACAGCCACTGGACAAGCTGATGGACCCCTACAGGGCGGGCAAATCTGACTAGTTGAACACAGGTACTGCACTGCAGTCATCAGCCAAGGTTGCAGCTTCTGCTTTCAGCAGACCATGGCTGGTAACAGCACTCAGCCTCGCTTTCAGACAAGGCTGTTCAGCGTTGAATAACGATGAGATAACGGTGTCAAAATTTGTTTTTTTGAAGAGATGCGCCGTCAAGTGACATTGCTCAAGCTGCAAAAGCTTGTGCAAGCCCAAGCCTGGTGTATATCAGCGTGATGGTCAGCAGTACTCATAACAGCGCTGCTGCTGTTCTTTGGGCCCATCATTCCTGCAAGAAACAAATTTTGCTTGATTGACAGCACAGGGATTGTATGCAGTACATCCCAATGTATACATCACATCAGCAGAGATATGGTCCAGAGATTAGTCTTTGTTTGGCACGCTGCTGGTGTGCATCAAAATTTGATGTGGACCTTTTATTCATGTCTGTAGTGACACTTCCCACTACAAGCACAGCAGAGAACATCAGCACACTAGCATTGGCTGTCTATCAGTGACCACAGGCGTCTTTCAATTACAAGCCCTGGGTCTTTCAGGTCTTCTGTAGTGTAAGTGATAGGGCACAGCACCAAGAGCTGAACAAGTGTTGAGCACATCAAAAGATGGGCCTCGTTTACATGACCTGGTGTTCTGTGTTTTCGGCATCTGCTGACAAAAGCAGATTTTTCATGTGAATCTGCCCAATTCTGTTATTATCTCCTTTTCCAATGGCCAATGTCACAGCTATGTTGTGCTTTCCCTGTGTCACTGGCAGACATTCAGTGACTATTTCCACATGCTGCTTGTATATTGTGCTGATTTTTGAAGGTTGTCATTTCTCAGGGCCTACAACATCGAGCTACGAGTTGTTATACTCATACGACAGGACATGCTAGGCAGATTAGGAGATGATGTCTGATAACACACACTCATTGAGCCATCTGACTAAACATGCACCAGTGCAACGGACGTGTCCTTTGATTCCCTCGTGATTTGGTTTCCTCAAGGGCTTGATACAAAATTTTTAAGTTGCCAAGGCAAGGCAGATTGTGATGAAATGTAATGTCCTGCTGCATCGCATGCTTGCTTGCTAGCATGCTTGCTTGCTAGTGAGAACTGCCAAACGTCCCAGCGGTGGCTAGAAGTGGTCCAGTAGCCAAGGTCAACTGCGCAGTAGCTCACTAACTTTTGTCATTGACTTTTCGCTAATACAGCCGATTTGCGTCAACTGACACACGAGTAAATGCACTCTGCGTGTCAGGGCTTGCTGCGTACAAGTAACAGGTGACTGTATCTTGATCAAGTAAGCTGCTGAGGGGTAAAATCGTAAAGTCAGCATGCCTAGACTTTCATCCTGTGCTTGTTGACTGTATTTCGATAGTGAGATGGCTCGACATGATGGAACAAATGAAGCCAAATCCGAGTATCCGTCTACAACTATCAGCGATCTGTTAGAGGTAGGCTGAGTAAATGCTGGGCACATCTGAAGTCGTTGACTTATGTCCCAGGCATAAACACACAAGGGTTACCAAATGCTGATTGACTATTTGCGCGCAATTTTGACCGATGGGATGCGTCCGCAGGCTGATAACGATGGCTGGCTGAACTACTTGCCTTCTGCACTGACCACCTTGAGAACTGTCACTTTGTTGAGTACTTCCCTTCTTTGCGCAGCAGTGGCCTGGCTTGGTGGGACCTTGCTATTCTACATCTTGCTCTCTCGGTTTTTTTCGCCAGCAGCTGCACATCATGAGCGTAGCCTTTACTTTGACTACACAAAGGCCGACGCTGTTGCAACTGCGCACTTTTTGCCAGAATCACAGTACAATCGAGCCTACGATTCTGGGGTGAGTACAGTCTCATTGATGGATGCACTGCTTGGCTTCAATCAGGGTCAGTCAGCAGAAGACACTGGGCAACTGTCCTGACCTGCAGGCAGCAGCATCACAAACGCGGTTTCTGTCCTCAAGACAAAGATTTGATGTGTGGTTGGAGCTTGCAACTCCAGAGGCACATGGACAGGAGGGAGATGAGGTCTTTCAGGTAATCTGTGCCCTTTATAATCAGTCAAGCTAGATGCTGCAAATGCTGTGTCGGCACTGCCATTGAAAGAGACTCTGCTGCCTAACAGCCTGCACTCTTGTGCAGGTGGTTGGACGGCTTCTGACTGCAGATGGGTCAGTGGCCGGTGAATCCAGCAGACCAGTATTGGTCAAACAGAGATATTGGCTCAGCAGGACAATTAGGTGTGAATCTTACACTCTTTGCGGCCAACTGTGATGTTTGATGCAGGCAATGATGATGCCACACATAGAGGAGGGTGACTACCATGTTGTAATGCATTGCCCCTCTGAACACATTGTCATGCTGCAGATGCCGATCAATCCGAATGCACTGCATTGTGCTGTGCACATGATCACCAGCCGTTCAGAGATAATGCACATTGAGTCTTGGCAGCATTATCATTGTGTCACACTGTGTGTTTGTATGTGCACATGTGGGCTGTCAAAGTTGGGAACAGGAATTGTGATGTACAAGTAGATTTGTGCTGTGCAGGCTGGCGTTCAATGCGCCATTTGTCATATTAGGCTTGTGGGATGAGCGGCGAGAAGTTCAAGTTCCCTTATTTTCCAGTTATCAAGAACAGCCTGATAAGCCTTTTGTTATTTTTCAAGCCACCTTGCAGGTATGCACCTGAGTCAGCAGCTCAGTAGTCGGTTAGCAATATGTCTCACATGGAGTCACTTAAGCAGACACGGCACATGTTGCTGTCTTTCACCACCGTTTGCTAAGTGTGGGCGTATGGTGTTGGCCAAGGTTGTGCAACTGCTGCAGGCACGTGCTGGGGGTGGCCGCCTGCCTCAACTATATGAGGCCAAAGTACACCTACGCTTGCGCCTAGGCATTGTCTCTCGCCTGTTGTTCCTGGTGAGTCAGTGTTTGTCCGGCTTTGTGTTGCTGCGCATGTGCATATGCTGCTACTGATCACAAACAGCAGCCCCAGCACTCAGATAATTAACATGCAGATTGCTTTGAACCATTCATGGCATTAAAAGCTTAAGTCATGGCTGCAATGCTGCAGACCAGGCCTGGGAATTGGGTCGCATGGATTCTTATAGCGGCCTCCCTGTTGTCTATCTTTGGTGGAATTGCTGGCAGCATTGCGTTTGTGCTGCTTTGGATTGTCACCAGAGGTGCAGTCAGCGACACTGCAGCTCGTCCAACTGGCAATTATGGTCTACCTGAAGACGTACCTGATTCGAACGAGGATGACGATCCAGCCAGTCCAAAAGGCATTCAAGGTAGGAGATGCTGGGCAGAACCTTCTTGCACAAAGTTGTGTTGGCTCACAGACCTCCCTCAACAATGGTGTGCTGCTCATTGCAGAGGCTGTACTTGACTTTGAAGATGCCGCTATTGGCCAAGAAAATGTCACCAGGCGTAGGGGCAGAGGTTCAAGCGCAGTGAGTGATGAGTCACCACCAATTGGGTCAGATGCACAGAAATCCCATAGCTCTGGAAGCTATTCACAGCCATACGCCAGGCCCAAAAAGCTGTCATAGTGTATACTTGAAGCTCTATTGGCATGAGAGCTGTGCAATGCTTCTGTTTGTTGTGATGTATGTCGCAAGGTACTGTTACAGCAAGCTCATATTTGCGCTTCCCAATGTAAGTGCATGTACAAGGAGCAATTGTTACAGTGATGCAACTGCAAGGTGGCACTTGAGTACTTATTCAGTACCCATGTGTTGACCAGACAGCATCTCCGCATGATTGCAGGGCTATGTCTGCGAGTTGTTATTCCCCAGCACATTTACTGAGACAGCCAAAAGCCTAATCATAACACTGCACCGAAGTTGACTGTGTACAGCTGCCTGAGTCCTGCCCCAGGACTGACGTAATTAGCTGCCCAGTTGGCTTCATTCATCACATCCGAAACACATTGAGCTGATAAGGATGAAATAAGGTCGTGTTACCGTGTGCAGTTGCAAATTTCAAATAGATCTTGGAAACAAATGCAGAAGACTGCATATACAGATGCCAACCCTAAACTATGTACATGTTTAACCCTAAATATATTATATAATCAGCACAGCGTGAGCAGCAGCCAACACAGAACACTTGACCTCTTTACCAGAATCACTGAACAAAGTCAAATGTCAGTATTGCACTGGAATACCCTGAGCAATTGTGCTGACATCGATTTGAATCCAAAACTCCCTGCAGACAGACAACCAACGAGCTTGAGGAACAGTTCAGACCCAGCGATTGACTGCATGAGAATTCGCCCTTTGTGCTTTCTGCCTTGTAATAGGTGTGCGTACCTATTGTGCTGAAGGGACAGCGTCAAGCCGCTCTTGTTGAATGCAGGTTGATATTGCTGGAGCATGTTGTTCACTTCTGCTTCCCATTGTGGGTAGCTCCCAGCATCAGGGCTGAAACAGAAAAGGCCAATTACAGCACCTGTAACAGCATGGATTAGCACAGGCCACACATAGCATACAAAGTGCATTGCACCTACAAAAGCTCAAGTTTCGTGTTGTGAACATCTACTGCCTCACCAACAAGAGCAGCAAGTATCCAGTTGGAATACTCCTTCCCGCCTGGCTTGACCATGTATGGGTGCCTGTCTGCCAGTATCTGGACCTGGCCCATGAAGTCAGCCCACAAAGCTGGATCAACTCTGCCTTGCAGCTGTGCAGGGGCCATCTGTGGACCGTAGTTCAGTCTAATTTGCCGGCCAGTGCGAAGACCACCAGAGCTCTTTAAAAACTCCACATTTGCTCTAGTCGCTGTTTGCTGGTATGCCATCTCTTGATGGCTTATAGAAGCATTGCAGAATTGTTATGTAACCAAGGAATGCCCGCTCGATGACGAATACAGTGATCAAGCTCAGTGCAGCAAGGTTTCGGAGATCACCGTGTGAGGAACCACCCTGCCGTGTCTTGTGCTCACAAATCGATAGGCGGAGACGCTTGAGTTCACTTGAGCTTGACACTTTGCACAAAGCGATCGCTAGACTTCAGCTCCAGATCTAAGTGAAACACCCAGACACCTGTATCAAGCAGATTGGTGACTAACTTGCACGCCATCAGCAATACGCCCCACGTCACTGTACGCATCCTTGGTTCCCTCAACAGGACGGCGAAGCATAATCTCTGCCTCGTCCAGCTCATGAGCAGAGCAGGAACTTGATTCAGTGGCCAGGAAACCTGTGCAGCTTGTGCTCCTGGTAAGTCCCTTCATCACCACTTGTTGCTTGTGATGCCAGATACGTTGCGGTTTTAGTGAGGAGGTTCAGCACGCAAAAGTCTGTACCAATGGGTTGGCTGCTCTGCAAAATTCGTACTCTATGTTTCACTAGTGGCTGGGTTGCAGTATAGGCGTGACACCGGAGCGCGCTAAGACTCGTTTAGCTGTTCGAGATGTACACCGTTTTGAGCCGACTAGCTTTCCCGCTTCTTCTCAAACGTATAGCTCTGGTCGGTTTATCCTAGCAACACGGCAGCCTAGGCTGCAGTGAGGATGAAGCAATGCTATCCTTAGCAAGCTATCTAGGCGTTGGCCGTCAGGTTCAGGTGGTTACAGTAGTACACCGCCACAGGTTTCCGTTCGATGGCCTTGCTGGAAAAATGGCATTTCAGACCCAAGTCAGGGTAGCGTAGGCATTGCCAACGTGTTAATGGCTACTTGAGTTGCCCATCTCGATGCGTTTTAGGAGGTCACCTGTTTCCAACAGCTTTGCATACAAGCAGTTGAATGTATGGGCAGGTAGTCCGCAGCCATGGGCAAGTCCAGAAAGAGGACCAAACTGTCTCATACAACTGGCTACCCATACAAAACAGTGAGACCATCCAGTGAGAAAGGGGCTGTGCAGTTTCATGAGCACGCTTCCTTTGCAGGTATTGCTGCAGATTGGTTTTTTGCGCTCACCTGTCACAGTGCATGACTACCCTGTGTGACACATGTTGCGGATGCTGTGCTGCAGCTTCCCCTTTGTTCACGCAGCAAGGGCGGATGGTGCAGTCTTCAGCTGACGAATTGAAGCGACTGGCATTTGTGCGCAACTACAGCGGCTTCTGCCTTAGCAAAGGATACAGCTTGGCATCCTCCGTGTACAACACGAGCCGTGCATACACTCCTGCTCGCTTGAACTCCAGCATGCAGGCCATGGAGGATGTTATCAGCGAGTACAGCTCTCCAATGATCATGGCTGTCCACGACCAAAGCAAGAGGGCGCTGTACCAGATAGACCACCAGGTACATCATCGATTGTGTAACTGTATCGTGTGTGCTAGATGTATGGGAGCATTATCTCTCAAAGGTGGGTCCTCTCAGGTTGACGGCGCTATTCTGATGGCGCACCACCTGTTGTTTGCCAAGCAAACATCAAAGTCCAACCAACAGATGGTGGAGCTGCAAGAGGCTCGCTCCACTTATCTTGCTAGTATCCAAGAGGGAGTGACGTTTCTCAAGGAGCATGGGCTTGTGGAGACTGCTCGGCATGCGGCAGATGTCATGATGGGCAGGTGACTTACTGCATGTTAGCTGCCCATCGTGTGCAGTGAGCAACCCTGTGAGAGTGCAGTGAGTTCAACAGGGTTCATATGCATGTGTTTATGCAGGATTGAACCACAGCGCCTTCCTAACTACCTGGAGGAGGAGGCGGAAGATCTAGTCCAGAAGATTGGAGATGCCTGGAACAAAGTTGCAAGTATACCACCAGGTACAGTCACAGAGCAATGACTTGAAATGTAATCAGGGCCTCTTTACGTGTGAAGCCATTGCTCTTCATTGGTTCTAAAGTTACCAAACCCTGTATTGCTTGCTGCAGTGGCAAAAGTTGTGGCAACTGCTCAGCCACCTGTGCAGTACACCTGCGGCAAGTACAGGGAAGCGCACGATGCAATAGTCAGCTCAGCTGCCTACAATCGTGCCTTGGACATTGCAGATGGAGTTGTCAAGCGTGTGCAGGTCAGTACACCTTGCCATACAAGCCCATGTGTCTCCTTTTTGTGTGTGTGACACATGTGTGGTTCTTGGCTCTTTGACACGTCTTGATCAAAGCTTGGGCAAGTCAGCAAGGCTTCTGACTGATTGTTGACTGCTTCTGCAGGATACATATGTATACCAGGTGGCGGCAAACAGGCTGTACCCTGTTGTCAGCCCACTGGCAGACCCTGCTCTGGACAAGCTGACACACTCTCCTGTCTACACTGCTGTCAAGCACCACTTCACCCCGCCTGTGGGTGACGGGCTTGCGTCACCATCATTGCCAGCCATATGTGCTCAGTGCTGAGCCTTGGTGAGTCACTGCTGCCTGCCTGTTCTGTTCGTGGGCAAATTTCTGTAGTTTGCGCAGGCTGTCACTCCTATGTCCTATGTGCTTGCACAGGTGTCTTCAAGCCAGTAACAAACGACTCATGGTCAACACGGCGCATCAGGGGTTTGGAAATACAAACAGGACACCCCTTTGAGAGCACATTGTACCCATTTAATAAGCACCGCAACAGTGCTACAGCAGGATTGGCATGGATGCCAGTCAAGGCGTCTGTGTCATACTGCTGATGCGCCACTTGCAGACGCAATGGCCCACACTTCAACAGCCAGATTGAAGCTGCAAGGCTAGTCTTTTGAGAGAGGGAGAGAAAGCTGTATCATCATCTTGAGTGAGAGTGCATGTGTCAGGGCTGCAAAGCTTGAGCTTCTATTGAAGCTTGAGCTTCAATAGTTTGGCCAACCAAGGGCATGTGATGTTGGGGTGGGCTTGCTCTGTTCCTTCAAGCTGTGTTTGCATGGCTGCCGGACTTGTCAAGTGCACTGAGTTTTGCTGAAGTTTGTACTGAATTGGCGTAACTGGTACTCCACGACTGAAAAGTCAGGGCCAAATATGGTTCTGCTTCACGAGATTTTTCCATGGACCCCTGCTTGGCATTCGATTCCATCACTTGTAACAAAGCAATGTACTGTATGTCGTCCTGTTTTCTCAAAGGATGTATTGAATATGCTGCTACACGTTGCTTGTATCAGATTGACTCAGGACGCAAGATAGGCTTGAAAGAGAGTTTACAAGACAGACAAATGCAATGGCAATTTGGCTGCCATGGCAGCAAACAAAGACAGGCAGCTGCCAGCCTTCTGCAGAATGGATTTGTCACTGTTCAAAAACGACACATACACCAATGCAACAGGCAACAACCAACTCATGATGCTACTAGGGTTGCTGATTTTCATAATTACATACATGCATATATCATCACAGCAGTGCAACTGCATGTGAATGCATACAAGTTCGTCGTCAAGTATGCAATCAGTCAAGCTGGTATGATCCCCAGGTGAATGAGCTCAGCTCTGGCTGCAGCTGGGTCCACATCATCCAGATCGATATGCTCTGGTTCTGGAGGAGCATCTCCAACTTCATAGCTGCTGTACACCTTAACTTCAGGCTGTAGTCGCCATCCATACACCCCCTGTCCAGCAAGGACAATGCAAGACTCAGCATCTAATGCATACAATGCACTTTGGGGATTCCATTTACTTGCAAGAGGAGGTGTGAGTTGCAAGTCAATGCAGGTTCATCACAAGGATGTTGTGTGTAGGAAGCAAGAGCAGAAGACGGTGCTGCTCATGTATCAGGCACAGACCTGTTTGTATATCAAGCAATTTGTCAGGCCAGCGTCAGCTGCCAGCTGCGCCGCCCAAGTTGCTCTTTTGTTTGTGCGGCATTGCATGATCACCCAGTCAGCATTTGACGGCTGAGGAAAATGGAAGGTATCCTCCCAGCTCTCAGGCTCCATCTGAAATGCCATTGGTAGCTGATGTGCGGGAATATGCACAGTTCCTGCAGCAAAAAACAAGACAAGCCTGGATGCCATTGATTGCACTACCTGGCATGTGGCCTGAGCATGCTGTCAGCTTTTTCAGTAATGTACCAGCAGCCATGAACTATGCTGACAGCAGTACAAAGCCAAGCAGCAAGATAATCATGCAGTAGACATCGGAAATGCATACCTGGGATGCTGCCATACATGGAGCGCTCATCATGTCGCCGTATATCTAGCACAAGTGCTTCTTGTGGTGGACAGCCAGCATCGACATGGCCCAGCACTGCTGCTACAGCATCTCTATTGATGTATCTTTTCTCAGCCTGCACAGGGATGCGTGGTGAATGCCAAGCTGCTTTTCACAGTGTCAGGCCGAATTGTCATTGTTCGTCTGCTTGAGACTTGCCAGCTGGATGTTTGCAGCTTGAAGGGCTTGCACACCTCCTGTCAATGTTGCGGTCCTGGAGAAGCCATGCCTGGCTGCATGTGTTGCAGCTTGCAGCATTTGTTTGTCACTTTCGCCAATAAATACCAAAGTCTGGTCTGCCTCTGGATACGGCAGCCTGTCGCTTGTACAGGCTGACCAAGCTGGCGCTGATTGCAGTGCATGTTGTATCTGGTTGACTGCATTGCATTTATTGTTTTAAGTCACACATCTGGGCTGTACAGCAATATTTAGCAACACTGGCTATTACCAGGGATAGCCAAAGCGTGATCATACTGCGGAGGCAGAGGTTGCTGCTGTGTACTGTTTTTATCACGTACGTCCACCACAATGTGTGGTATGGGGTCTGTATGGACCTAAAGCAACAAACACTATGTTCAGGCAACAGCTCTGTTGCCGAGCTATGACTATGACTTATAGGTAGGGTTTTAAAGTAGTAAAATGGTGTAGTAATGTGCTTTCACAGTGCGCTTTCTCACTTTGAAAGTGAGCAGCTCTGAGCAACTTCGTTTAAGGTACGTGA
>JAABUP010002571.1_pt1 | contig 34705 bp, 52 predicted proteins | sample 5559201 | NCBI WGS metagenome assembly JAABUP01 (sample SAMN10711887, study PRJNA513373) | rock metagenome | isolation source: Antarctica rocks | place: Antarctica
CCAGATTTGGTGATCCATGTGCAGCAGGACCATGCAGCAATATTCATATCACATGCGGACCTTGAAGCAGACACTGGGAGTCATAGCAGAACAGGTGTCGATTGGAGGAGTTGTAGACTTGCACCATAGGTACAGGCAGGTAGCGCACAGGACCCACGGTGCGCCCCCCTCTGCCCCGGCCCCTACCCCCAGACTCCTTCCCTACTGACCTGACATTTGGCGGTGGCTTGGTGAAGAGCCGTTGCATCAAACTCTGTGGTCCTGCACACACAGTCGGACACAGTACAATGAGCATTGACCCAACAGCAAGATCGAGAAGCATAAATCAATTCGACTAATCAGTCCATAGAACAAACTGTTACTCACCAGGGTAGACAGCAGAGTCAACAGACAATGACTGGGAGTTCAGTATACACCAAGCACTACATATTTGAAGGGTGTTCAACACCAGAGCAAAAAGGAACTGCAGTATGATGTCATAAGGGGGGTGCTGTTCTTGCAGAGGTATCTAATTCAGCTGTACAAAGTCCAGAAGTCATGCTGCAAATGGACTGGTCAGAACAAATTGTCTATGGGCAAGACAGGCTTTATTATGGACTGCCCAACATGTCAGTAGAACAAATGGATGGTGAAGAAGGTTGCTGTGTTGACCATGTACGTGACTTTATGTGGTGCAGTGAAACCGAAAATGGTGCTTGTCTTCAATTGAGCCAGACAAGCATACAAGGCAAACCCTGTTTTCCCTGCTGCAATGTTCAGCACGCCTACCAGAGCGGCCAATGTCAACAGGCAGACCATAGCAGCCACATCTGAACCTACTGATCCATCTCCTGATCAGCATTTGACACTAGACAGGGCGTTTAGGGTACTAGTAGTCTAAATGCATAGCTTCACAGACGGTTCTGTACAACTGTAGGCCGCTGTGGTCTGTTTCAAAGCCTTCTGGTCATGAAAAGAGGTATCTCATGTCATATGTAATCCCTGTGGGACCATATCATAACTTGAGCACCAAACTGCCAAGTTGAACTGTTGACATGTCTCATTGCTGTCTCCACTGCAAGAGCTGCATCGACCAAAGTGATGTTATGACCAAGCCCAGGGCAACTTTCAGCTCACAGTGCTGAAGCTCACAATGCCTGACAATGCTGTTGCACTAACTTGGGCTTAGCCTTCGGCAGACCACACCTTCATCCTGTGCATCAGGGAGCACAGTGGTGCTGTCAATCAGAACCATGGCACTCATGGCGTCCCCAAACTTGTTGGCCACAGAGGAAGATGCATGAGGGGCGATGGTCCTGGCACAGTTGTCAGTGCAGTCAAAGGGGTCCTCCACACCCACACAGTACTTCTTGGTCCATGCCCTGTACGTCCAGGTCCCACACCAGGTGCTGATGCGAACGTACCTGCACACACATCTGCTGTTGCAAGGCTGACTCCCCTACAACAGCATAGTGCAGTGTTGAGATGCAAGGGGTGCATAGAGATGGTTCGCTTTTGCTGTGCCGCCAGGCTGAACAGAACAGATGTGGGTGGACCATAAGCACAAAGTGCTTGTCGCGCCACATTTGTCTGGGCAGAGGCTTGCCACCTTGCACTTGCTTGAAGCTTTGCAGGTGCTTTCTGCCTTGCAGTTGCAGTGCACAGTCTTGTATACAGCAACAAGGTCATGCAGCTGTCAACCGCTGGGAGTGGTGGAAGAGCAGTATAGCTCGGTCTGTGACTGACAGGAAAGCAGTATGCAGTGCGCTTGGCTGTAACACGCAGGGTAGTGCTGTACACCCCTGAATACAGCCCAGACGCTGCTGTGTAAGATGGCAGCATCTGATGTCCTGCAAGCATGCCGTTATGACACAGTCTGTGGATCTGGTGGTAAAGCTTTTGACTGCAGAGGTAGCATGTACCTGAGACCACTGCTGCGCTCTCTGGACCAGCGCTGCACAGCTGTGTGATACAGCACAAAGAATGATGCCAGTAGCTCTGTGAGCGAAGCAGAGTTGGCTTGGCCGTACCCCACAAACTTTGTCCAAGCTTGTTCACCACATGCCTGCCACATCAGCAACCTAGTGTCAATGCTGTTTATTGTCCGTTGATTCATTCCGCCCGTTGCAGAAAGCAGATATGATCAATGTAGATGTAACAAAAGAATGGCATGGCGTCTATGCCACAAAGTTGACCTTCGATTGGATGTAGCGGTACTTCACATCTGGGTGTGGCGCCATTCAAGCTTTTCATCTACTATGTACATCTGCCTCAGCAGGTGCAGACAAAGCTGGTTTCAGCTCACACAATATCTTTTCACAGTTTCTGGGGCATGGCAGTATTCACCACTTGCTGCACGCTACAGTCTCTTCCTCGTTCTGCCACAGGCTGACTCACACCCAAGCACATTTGTCGTGCCATTGTTACTTCCGCTTCTGTAGTCCTTCTGTTGACTGTTGTCACTGCACTGTTTGAGGTACAGCTATACCTCCAGTACACCTTCCCTTGCATGCTGTCCAGCATGCAGGGGTCGCCCCTTGAGCACATCAGGGCTCTGCTGGAACAGGGCACACAGCGGCGGCAGAATGGGCGGCTGCTGCGTCTGCAGATGGAAGGCTACCTGCAATGCAAGTACCTCAGCATCTGAGAAAAGGAACCGGCCCTATGGGTGAGAAAAGCAGCTGCAAGCTCATAAGCTTGTACGGCTGGTGTATGTCACTCGTGACGGCAGTGCAGGTACCTCAGCATCTGAGAACAAGCTGATGGACTTCACAGCGTACTGATCCTCCTTGCAGGCCTGACAACAGCTGGAGAAGGCAGGGCACATGCTGCAGCATCACTCATGCCATCATTCAACACGCTGCATGTGCCCACCGACCATGACTGGCCAGGATCCCAATCTGACAAACGTATGCAGTGTGCACTCTCACCATGAGGGTCAAGGCAAAGCTGTTGAAGGTGCCAGCAGCAGCGTCGTTCATGCCATGAGCTCCAGCCCACAGCTTGACAAGGCGCACCAGGGAACCAAAGCGGTTGTCAATGTCTGCCAGGTAGCGCAGCACTGTGGACTTGAACCTGGCAGCCCCACTTGCCACGCTGATATCACAGTCCAGACCTGTATACACCGAGCAGCATCTAGTGTTGTGTTGTTGACATGCTGCATGCAGACTGCTTGAAATCACACAGTTAAGCTTACCACACTGATATCACAGTCCAGACCTGTGTACACTGAACAGCATCAAGGTTATGTTGTTGACATGCTGCATGCGAACTGCATGAAGTGACAGCTAAGCTTGACAATCTGAGTGGCAGCAGTGTCATGGCACAGAGCCATGCAGAAAATTGGCTGTTGAGGATGGCTAGTCTGACAACAACATGCAATCAAGCGCAAAAGATTAGCTGCACACATTTGCCACCTGGCAAGCCTGCAAGTGAGCATGCACGTGTGTCAATGACTCCAGTGAAGATTGATAAGTGCAAAGCATTGGCATGAGCATAAAGTTATGTGAATACACACAGAACAGAAATTGTAGGGAGAACATCTGACCTGTGGCACTGTGCTTGAACTTGATGATGGGCACCCTTGCATGCAGAATACGCTCCATTTGACCTCGAACCATTCTGGCATTGGTCAGCTTTTTGCCTAGGGCCTGCGTCATGCCGGCCATTTGCACATATTTCTCTTGTCATGTATCTCCTGGTGAGAGCATAATTGATCTCATGCATGCATCTTGACTCGTTGCTCATACGCGCAGGGCTGAAGGCATACACAAGAGCAGGGCTGAGAGCTGTACCTTCAACAGCTGGATCTTATCTTCTTTGCCCAGCTCGGCACAAGGTATCTGTTCAGAGCCCCTGAAACACCATGGGACCATGTCAGTATACAGCAAAAGTTACAAAGACTGCATGCTCAGCACTTTGAATGAGCTGGTGCAGGCTGAGTCACCATGAGCACCATGATCAAGACCGTGTGTTGTGGTAGGAAGTATGCAAACAGATGACATGTGTTGCAGACAGAGGATAGGTGAGCCTCACTGTGTTCTAAACCCCTCAATGGAAATGTCCAGATCCCCTGTGCTGGTGTACAGACCGCTGACAAAGGAGCCGTAGGGTGCAACATGCATGCCAGTGTAGCCAAGAAGGCCTGGTTGAACAAGAGCATTCATATCCTGCAGTACACTTCGCCGCACTGCCTCGTCTGCTTCTGAGGGCTGCTGCTTCTGCACATATACCAGCCATCTCTTCAGGTGCTGGAGTCAGCAGGTTGCGAACACTGGAAGCAGCTGTTGTGCATGATGTTTAGCTCAGGTGTGCTGTGCAAACACACAGAACAGCCAGCTTTTCTGCGTGACCAAATGCAGACTAATGCAGGGTTGACTAAAGGCCACAGTACTATCAGTGTGATAGCTTATTTGTCTTACTTGCACAGCTGCATGGAGTCTATGCTCTACCAGTGCCACTGAGCTTGGGCCCCACATTCTGCCCTGCTGTGCAGCTTCTTGCGCGTTGTCGACGGTTGCTTGCATTTTGTCAACTAGATCCTGCTCACCATCCACCAGACGTGGGGCGAACTCGGGCACAACGTCAACCTCTGCAGGGCAAACACCGATCGCGTATCACCGAAACCCAAACAACATGCAGTTAATGAGACTGATCAGCTGCGTGCTCACGATTGTCAAACAGGTCGAGCTCGACCCTTTCGTTTGCTTCAGCGAGATGGTCAAGCAATCCATCTGAAAACTCGTGGAAGCCTGAAGGCTCTGCGTCCTGAGGGCTATCTGCGTTAGGATTGCTGAACATGCTGGCAACAGGAGCCTGTCCTCAAACGCTACGTGACACACTTGTCAAGCGTGAGCCAAACTGCAGTGTGCAAACTGTCTCAGCGTGACCAACTGCCGCACAAGAGTTGTGAACGGGTGACGATACACAGCATGGCGACAGAACACGGGACCTGTTGTGAGCAGTGTCAGCAAGAGTGCAGGCCAAGCGCTTGCATCAGCCGGGGTTGCATGCTTGACCATGATGCTCTGAGCTTGACTGAGCTAGATTTCTACTGACTCATTTCACTGACAGCATGCGATCTGGTGCTCTTACGCGTGACCTAAATGCTGCCTTGGAAACTATACCTTCAAGACTTGTGCAATAATCAGATACCAGCAACAGACAACCTACAGTGATGTAAACAATAATTTAATGCTTTCCAGGTCATGATGAGCTAGGTACGTGCAGGACAAGTCTTGTCTCTCCAGAGCAGCCTGTCTTGTGCATCCCTGTAAGGCCTACAACAGTTTGGGCAATCACGTAACGCAACATCATTGAAACTAGACCTAGGGTGGCTAGGTGGGCGAAGCCCCTTGACTTCACCAAATAAAAGCTTCTTAGGCAATCTATCGTTAGGCATCCTGAAAAAATGACCTAGCCACCTGAGTCTTTTGCCTTGCAGCTGAGACTCCACAGATAAGGTGTTGCACCCATTCAGTACGACAGCATTTGGCACATGATCGCGCAAGGATATGCCACAGATGCGTCGTGCAGTTCATCTGGAAAACAGCCATAGGGCTAATGTGTTGTTTCACAACAGCTCATGTTTCTCCAGAGTACAGCAGAACTGACAAGAATTGCATTTTCACAGACAGGGTCAAAGCCCTAGAAGACCAGATGTTGGCCCGTCTGAGTTGCTGGAAGGCACTATTTGCAGCAGCTACCCAGTGTGTGATCTCAGCGTCTAAGGTGCAGTCAGAGGTGAAAACACTGCCCAAGTACTTAACGTGGGACACCACTTCTAGTGGATCCCCACGCAGCGTGATGACTGAATCTGCAGCATTTCTGCCGACGCAGAAATCGACGCTGGTCTTCTGTGTACTGATCGTAAGTCCTCAGCGCAAAAATGTGGCATCCATGGTAATGACAGCTTCCCTGAGCTTCTCAGTGGTGTCACATGCCAAGGAAAAGTCATCAGCATACAGCAGAATCCACATCAGCACCTTCTCTGTGGGATTCTTGCAGTGCATGAGCTGGCCGTTCATCTTGTAGCAGACGGTGACGCCAAGCCGCTGCAGCTGTGGAAGTAGCTGGCGGATGACTGAGTCAAGACAGCCATTGAACAAGGGTGGTGCAAGCACACATCCTTGCTTGAATTCAACACTTGTGCCAACTGGGGCAGAGTCCACCTCGCTGCAGATGACTGCTGAGTGATGCGTGTGGGGGTCCCTGATGAGAGCGACAAGCTTTGGGGGTGCACCTATTGAGCAAGATCTGCCAGGCCATCTGCCTGTCCACTGAGTCAAAGGCTTTCGTCAGGTCCAGCATGCAAATGTGGAGAGTCTGGCCTTTGTCCCAAGCCCCATTGCAAAGAAGGCGTAAGCTAAACAGAGCGTCAACAGTGCTCCTGCTTGGTCTGAAGCCACATTGCTCATCAAGAAGGTTGTCTGCCAGCCATTGTAAAAGGCGTGCACTCAATACGTTGGCACAAGCTTTCCCTGCTATGCTCTGCAGGGCAATGGTGCGATAGTTGCTGCACAGAGAAGCATCTCCCTTCTTAGGAATGGGTAGCAGAATATCCTGCTTGAAGTCCTGAGGAGCTTGCTCTGTGCGCCAAACGCCAAGGATGACTCTGTATAGCGCGGAATGCACAGAGTCACCGCCATTCTTCAACATCTCTGGCAAGGTGTTGCAGACCCCTGGGGATTTGTTGTTCTTGAGGCGTTTGATGGCTGTGACAACCTCAGCCAGCGTGACTTCTGGGTAGGGGGGGTCTGATGGGGGTGGGTGGTGGGGGGTGTCTACAGTGGTACCACACTTTATATTTTAATCACCATATGTTGTCAGTTTCTCCCTCAGTGTTCAAGACACTAGACGATGTGTTATAGGCCTTGCCAGGCGAAAAACATAACATGTCAAAACATTAAGTATAATAGTTTTCGAATGAGCCATATGTTGGTGTGGTGGTCACTAATTTATGGTAGTTATGGCACCTGACATGTTCCAAATGGATGGCAAGGTGAACTGTCATGGCATTAACTTAGGCTCCTAGTGGCATCAGCGTAATTGCACATTTTATTTCCATGGTAGTCAAAGCTGGCACAGCATAACAACCCCATGTCAAGAACAGTCCAGGTTCTCACTGCAAAAGGCAGTACAAAACGGTTTCTGCACTTGAAATTTGGTGAGCGCACCTCCTCCACCAGGTCTCCAGGCATAATCATACATTTTGTGTCACCAAGGGACATGTTGAGATAGGCAGATAGTCTGGATACAGCATGGCGCCGACAATCATGTAGTACTCTGTAAACTGGTCCCATTCTGCTGCCATAGGATCACCCTCAGCCGCCATAACCATATCGTCTGTCGTGGGTTCATGCCATTTCAACGCTAGCAACTCCAGCACAGGCTCCATTGAGCTGACAAAAGGGTAGGCTTGCACGAGGAGCCCTGCCACCTGACGAATTGACAACACCTGCAGGTGGCCGAAGGATGTCAGACAGGCCTACAAGCTGAAGCTTGTCATCAACCAGTGCTAGAAATGTTGAGAGAGAAGCATGGCATATGCATCTGAAATAGCAAGACAGCTTCCCATGAGTAACGCAAATGTCTGTGTGTCTGCAAGCATTGGTCTTCACACGCAACATGGCAACATATCTGCAAAGTATGCAGGTACAACGTGCAGCGTGAATGTGAAACAGTGCAGTACAAGGACTCAGTCTCAGCATAAGACTAATCGTATGATATGCGTGTCGTATGTCTAGGTGTATGCATGATGCCGCTCACCCCTCTATATACAGATCGAGCAACCTTATAGTACATCTGATAGTCCTCTGCTGCATTCTGCTGAAGAGCACTGGTCAGATCTTCAAGCTCAGCCATGTGGCTTGTGGGGTTCAGGATATGGCAATCAATGTGACTCAATCTGCTCATGATGGCCTTGCGCTCATAACTCAGCACACATCGCCGAGTCAGATACAGCTTCCTCAGGTGCAGTAAGTCTGCGATTTGATCATCTGATAGATTGCACATGGTCTGCAAGAGACACACATGCTGTTGTGCATTGCATTCAAAGCTTTGACACCCTACAGAGGTCACATGGGGCAGGGACCTGGGCACCTCTGGCTCCTTGATCAGTCCAGCAGTTGCCTACACTGCCTAGCAGCAAGTAGCAACACAACACAACAAAACGCAGCACAAGCACAGCACAGCACTGCACACAGCACAGCACTTACCAGTATCTGTGTATAGAAATCGCCATCTAGCTTATGAGCAAACGGGTCATTGCCAACGCTGCTGAGAGTCAGCACATCCTGATGCATGACAGCATTGAGCACACTGCGGTCAAGCCTGGTTCTAGTGGCAATCAGGTTCATGGCTTCTGAAGTGAGCTTATGCAGCCGTGTTGATGCATCTACGTCGTCTGCTATGTCCAGCTGCAGCAGGCAGGCTCCAATCTCATATATGTACTCCTGCAAGATCAAAGATACTTTCAAGAGGGGTCCCAAGCAATGTTTGACATTAGTAGCCCCAGCAAGCCTAACAATACAGCTTGTTGTGGGCAGGATACAGTTGTGTAGCACGGATAAACAACACAGGCATTATACACAGACAGATGCCATCAACGCAGTGCAATTCCTCAACAAGCATACAACTGTGCAAAAGCAATATGTGCTTGATAACAGACGCTCAATGCGCAGCGGTGCAGGTGCTTACAGTCCAAATAGTAGATAGCTCTGCAAGCGAAAGCCGCTGCACTTCTTCTGTCACCACAGCACGTGGCTTGCCAGACAAAGACAAGAAGAGATGACTGGATGCTTCCAGCTCCAGAGACAATGAAATAGGCTGCCTCTCCAGCCCGCCCTGTACGGATGTGAGGGCCTCCTCAGACTCAATTTGTATCACATTTGTAAAAGCATGTGACTGTGAGCCGCATGATGAGCTGCAGAGTGTAGCAAGGACACTGTGGAGGGAGACAACAGCAAACAGCAAAAACGCCACTTGACAGAATCCTCACATCATCTGGCAAAGCTGACACTTTGGCGTTCAGGTATGAGATCTTCTCCAGCAAAGCGTTGCGCGCCTCCAGCATCTTCTTGTGCTCTTCCAGCTGATGCAGTCTTGCTGTAGTCTCAGTCAGCTGTGCTTCAACGCAGTTTTCGTGTGCCTATGTCAGAGTATAAACCGTGCTAACCCACTGACAAGCACACTTCGCATGCAAACGCGTAAAGTTGCCTGAGGAACACCTGTTGTTTGCATCTCGAATGCCTCTGCGCTTCGGGATTCCGGGCTAGTCTCATTCCGAGTCTCGACAGTGACGAGCTTGAGACCAGCTGGTCAGGTTCTCGCCAAGTGGCCAGCTCGCCGTTGTTTCCAGACGGTTGAGGCGTGCCACTCATTGCTTCCATGCAGACTGTGTGAGCTTTAGGCAGTCCCGGGTCAAGCTCGTGAGCGGATGAGTAGTTAAACTTAGACTCGAGGGGTGATGCATGTTCACACAGTTGGATAAACATGTGCCGTAACGGCTGCATAATGCATAATGCTCACTGACAGTACTCCCATGACGCCCGACCCCAGAGGTAATTAGCAGAAAGTCAGGTAACACATAAATGGACCAACAGGCAGAATGTCTGCAAGCATGCCAATTATCTGTACTGCCACTCTGCCATCTTTGATTTGGCTGGTTCGCCCTGAGGAAGTAGCAGCATGTTGCTGTCTTCATGCTTGGCTGAAAAGTTAACAGATGTCAGCTGGGTAAAATGCTAAAAGTCTAATGCGCTTAAACAAACGCTTGACAAGTAGTAACATTGATGCAGGGGGCTCAGATGCACACAGTCACTCGTGCCACCGTGCGACGAGGAGCCTTGGGTCTAGTATGCAACTGAGGCATGTAATACTAGATAAATGCATTGTGTGAGAAGCTGTACGACCCATGCGCTGTCTATTCAAACAATGCCAAGCTTACACGGTCTATAAGTCTGCACATACGTTGCGTACGTTCTATACGCAATCACAGTGCGTACAATAACACCAACAACAACATTTTAGAGCATCATTATGCAGATCCAGGCAGTGATTGTGTGTCGCAAATTCATGTCCCACAGTACGCTGATTTGGTATGTTGACAACAGTGCACATTCAGTTTGAAGGCACATCAACCAAAGCAGCCAGTACTTTGTATACCAGTGTGATCAACACAACCTTCCTGATCTCAATGTCAACATGCAAAATATAAATGTACCGTACCAGGCACTGCTGCCCAAAGCATTAGTTATTTAATTTGTGGGCTAGCTGAAAACATCCTCAACCTCTGAGCACCTCAATTCAAACTCACAACAGCAAGAACATGATCAGGAAGATCTGCAAATGTCAGTACAGAACTGCACTTAGGGGATCAGCGAATGTCTCATAGCTTCGCAATGCATGATGACAAGTGCATCGCCAGCAACAGGGCAAACAAAATAGAGGGGGGACAATTATCAATACTGTGTAACCCCAACCGCCTCACGCCTTTCCAGATGGCAGGTGGATACAGGTAGGTACTCCGGGAACATTCTAGTCTCCAAAAGGTCGTGATATCGAATCAGGCGCTTCCACTCTGCTTCCATGGGGTTTGTCTGTGCGTACTCTACAAGTTGCTCTTTGCTGGGCTCGCCTCTTTGGTCAGCCAGGACTTCCAGCATCACCTCCATGGACCCGATGTGAGGATACGCATGCACAAGGTTCTCTGCTGTTTGCTGCAGTGTCAGGACCTGTTTGTAACACGTAAGACTGTCAGCCAATCAACACATTGAGGAATGCTGCACTCAAGAGCCATGTGCAATATTTGCGCCAACAGCAACAAACCAGGTTGAGAAGTCTCTTTGAATGGCATAGAGAGGTTCTCCCGGCCAGATGGTATGGGCTCGTCACAAAACATTCAGACTTGCAGCAACAGCACTGATCATCAGCAGTGGCCACATACGCTTCCAAAGCACAGATCCATCCTGCTGCACTCAACTGTACAAACAATAGCAGTGCACAGAAGTTGACCAAAATTTGTCAAGTCTGACGTCAACTCATGGTATTGCTGGTAAGCTGACTGCAGAAAGGCATGTTTTTAATGAATCACAATGCATGGTGGACAAGCACTGCAGCAAGCTCACAAGATGTGCTGCATCATCTCCAAAACGAGCACCAGCAACAGGCAGAACATTGTTGTTTTGAGGTAGATTGCTCACCCCACGATGAACAGCTCGTGCGACCTTGTAGAAGATCTTGCGATCCTCAACAGCGTTCTGACTCAGAGCTTTGGTCAGCTCCTCAACAGTGAGTATGCTTTCAGTGGGATTCAGAATCTGACTGTCACTTGTTGCTAGCTGGGCCATGAGTGCCTTCCGCTGCATGCTCAGTACAACTCGTCTGGTGATGGACAGCCTCCTCAGGTGCATCAGGTCACATGCTTGCTCTTCAGATAAGCTCCATAGTGCCTGCATAATGCAAGACAGTTGTAACCATCAATACTTCTGCTGGTGATCTCATGGTCGGGAAATAAAAGAAGTCTGCATTTATGATGGTCTGCTTGAGGGTACCCCGGGGGAACCTTGATTGATGCTGCAAGCATGTTCACAAAAAGATCAGGGCACATGTATGAAGTGAGCAAGAGTGAGCGTGTCGCAGCAAGTGCACAGAAGGTCCAATGATAGCAATGCTCAATTTTGGAAAGAGCGAAGCAGAAATGCCATGCTATTTCACCACCACTCCTGCTGTCTAACATCCGTTGTGTGAGAGCATGGAGGATCAGAGGAGGGTGGAGCAGAGCTGCATGGGCGCGTCAAAAAACCAAATTGTGACAAAGCAGGCAAAGCATAGCATGTCAAAGTGTGACCCTGCAGATCGCCAAGCAAAGGCATGAAAGGGCCTTGGCGTTTGCTGTTTTGGACCGAGTGAAAGACCCAGTGAAGCGTGGCGAGAGTACAACACACATGTATATGATCACGGAATTATTTAGGAAAAAGCAGAGCAGGCATACATTCGCACCAGAATGCGCCGATAATGGTCTGCATCCAGATGCATGACGCCACTGCGCTGAGTCCCAGCCATGAGTTCCTCATTCATGACTGGGCTGATGCTCGGCTGTTGGGTCTTGGAGCGACAAGCAATGAGAGTCATAGCTTCTGATGTCAGTTGATGTAGCTCATCCGTGACAGATGCATCATTGCCACTCTCAAGCTGAATCAGACACGCCCCCATTGCCTGAATGTAGTCCTGCAGAAGAGCAATGTCATGCCGCAGATGAACAGTCATTACTGTCATGTGGTTCACAACTGGTGACTGGCGAACGAGGAACATCAGAGTGTGCCAAATGAACAATGAACTAGGCGGCATAAGAGCACATGTATGCAGGGCAAGCACTCGATGTGTTGCAAGCTGAGCCGGTCCAGCAGAGTGGCAAGAGGATCATGCAAGCAGACTGATGTTGGCTGCCTCTGCTGCTGCATTTGGTTTCGAGCAATTTCCCTCTGGGAAATACGTTTTGGCAGCCAACTGCAAGAGGCAGCGATGATTTCAACTGGCAGTTCAAAGGAGGAACAGGGCATTGCAGCGTTAGCTTACCGACCAGATGGCCGACATCTGTGACAGTGACATGTCACATAGCTCCTTAAAAGTTTTGACACATGGCTTATCCCAGACTGACAGTGTCATAGACGGCTCTTGGCCCTTGAATTTCGCAGACTCAAGCGGATGCATAGCAGGCCCAGCCTGTGCAACATACACGCTCCACATCAGCAGCCAGTAGACACCTTGAGCACAATTCTATCTTGGCGTCAGGCATGTGCTGTTTGTGCACAAGTGATATGCCTACACACTGTTACGCATCAGCAGAAAAATCATGATAGATGCTGGACAAGCGCAAAGGTAAAAAGGTATTGGAAGCTAACTCACCTGGTCTGCTAAAGGTGTGTTGAGTGGCTTCATGCACAGGCTGGAGACCTTCTCAAGTAGGGCATTCCTTGCCTCCAACTGTGCTTTCTGTTCTTGCAACTTCTGCATCCGGTCTTGGGTTTCAGTCAGCTGTGCTTCTATTTCACTGGCACGTGCCTGCATACACGGTGGCAGTGTTGAGGCCTGAGTCTCAGACAGCACAGATGGCATTGTCCTACAGTGACTGGAGTGCAACCTTTTGTTTCTGCTTAAAACGCTTTTGAGCTTCGCGATTCCTTATCGCCTTCAGGTCTTCCCTATGTTTTGCGCCTGTTGCAGCTGACTGCCTCGCTTTTTCCCCGCTTATGCTCCGAGACGCTGCAGAGCGATCTGAAGAAGTCGAGACTGCCGCTAGATCACCAACTGGTATCGCTCGTGCTTCACCAGGCAAGGGTGACAAGGCGCTGGCCGGGTGCAGCTCGTCAAGACTGTTTAAGCCCGGAGTCAAGTCGAATAAGTTGACTGCTGCGGACAGATCTGCGTCGGACATCGTGGTCGCAACCGATTGCCAAGCCTCGTGGTCTGTCTGTGGGGTCTGCTGGAGCCAAGAAGGCACCATCTGGGTATCTATGACCTCACGACTGAAGCAGTCTGCCATAATTTGTGGCGGCCACTATCGGGATACAGTGTTGTCCTGTAGTGATGGTATTTTACTTGCTCGCGCAACATAGAGCGTGCGCCTGTCGGCAAGTATACATATGCTAAGTGACCGGGATGACGCTGAAATGACAGGTGTACGCGCTTTAAAAAACTCGCTGAAAACCTACGAGTAATCGCTGACGAATTATGCAATTTGATTTAATGGTAGACATGTTCAGACCAGGTGCAGACAGTTGCAACGCATATATCACCCCTGGCTGTCCCTAGTCTTGCGGACCCTGCTGATGGCTGACTGAAACAGACCATGCTTGTTGTTGAGTTGTGCTAAGCACTTGGATTGATTCAGTCAAGTCATTCATGAAGTGATTAGTCATAGTTGGGTCATGTGTCTCTAATATGACTAGTTTCGTATACCAGCGTCCCGCCGTCAGCTATTCAGGCTGATGTACAGAGTCCAGCGGCAAGATGACATAGTGATAGCAGCAACAACAGTGAGTGAAACAGTCTTGTAATGATTCTGTCCGGTTACACTAGACCGCCGTGACGTCCTTGCTTCAATACTTGTATGTTGGGTGATGGTCTGAAATGCACCACTTGCCAGTCGACTAAGCATTACTGTTGTCTGTTCATAATGTCATGACAGCATGTAGTCCAAAACTACACATTTTTAGCCTATTGACTGAACTTCGCATAACACTGCAAGATTCGAACTTCTAGACTGTAACTAGTGACCTACTGTACACACTTGTGCGCCTGTGAATTTACATCTAAAGACTGGCAGTTCAGTTGAAGGTACTACATTTAGCCAGTGCGCTTCTTGATTGACTTGGGTCCATGCCAGCTGGGGTTTCGCTTCTTGTAACCTTTCACTTCTTCTGCAATCTGCAAACAACAAACCAGCACATAATGCATGGAGCTGACAACGAAACATAAGGGGTAAGACTATGTCAGTATTGACGCTTGATGTGCCAATACCATGCGCAAAAAGTGCAAGCAAACAGCAAGCACATACATCAGTGGTCTGCCACAATGCAAAAATGCTGTTGCGTAGGCAGATCACTTTCATATATAGATGAATACATCCCAACTTAACACTACATGATCAGGTTGGTGCAGAGTAAAAGCAGCATCTGCAGAGTACTGTGTTGAGGGCTCACTGCAAGGGCAATTGTCTGAGAGTCCTCATCGTGTCCAAAAGCCTTTCGGAAGTCTCCATCAGGACCGATCAAGTAGAACACACCCTCATGGGCATTGATCTTCTCATCTGATGGCTTGTCTACGCTCTTTGCAAAGTCTGTCACTGACTTCTTGATCTGCATCAAGCAGCAGCAGGGTGTTTGCAACTGTCACATACCTGAGCAGGACACATTTGGTGCAGTTGCCCTCATGACCCACACAGGATGGGCCTTAGCGAGAAGTAATGATTGACTGAGGTCTGCCAGAAGTGTGCAAGGTGCTTGTGTGGACGAGTTGCGACGGTTTCTGGATGGTGTGTCATGCAAATGATGCACAACAGAACTGCTTTGCCTTTTGCAAGGGCATTGCCACAACAACTGATGGGAGGCAGACATGCCCTGCTTGCCTTGTCAAAGTCAGAGCCATGCGCAATAGTAAGACGCTGCTGAGACTTGGAGTTGGCGTCTGCCACTTCCTGCAACTTCTTCTTGCCTTCCTCATTGGACATCAGCTGTTTGTCCTCCACAAACCATACAGGCTGGTTCATCTGCATGTTGGTTTGCCTATCTGCATGCAGCCCAGCCATAACATTAACAAGGTGGCATGGTGTGGGCAAGTGTGCTTTTTCACACTAGAATGTTGCTACAGCTTTTGACACATCTGGTACAGCTTGAACACTGCAAAAAACCTTTAGAGTTGTTCATGTGGATGTCATTGTAAATGGGCTGCTGTTTGTCACGTGCATGCAAACGTGTTGCTTCTGAAGATGGATGATGATGATGGCAACTTTGCTATTGTGTTGGAAAAAATGGGTGCAACGTTGCTTGCAACCTGGATGCTAGATGCTCTATGTGCCTGCAAATCCTGAAATACTCACCTTGCTCAGCGATGATCTCCTGCATTTTATGCAGGCCTTGCAGTGCATGGTTGGTGACACTGTCACCAAACATGACGATACTGAAGAATCCCTTCAGATCATCTGTCGTGTACTTCTTGCCAGAATGGGTCTCCATGTCAAAGTCACAAATCTGAACAGGATGAGTGCCGGCTTCTGTTCGTGCATCATGGGCTTGCTCTCGTGTTTGTTGACCCTCACCTGCAGTCCATAGACTCAAACTATACATGTTGCCTGTGCCAAATTACAGACCGACTTATTGCATATTGCATTGACAGCACATTCACATTGACTTGAGTGCCAAAGTACTGCAGTGGTAGAACAAGTTGTGACTTAATGCGTGATGCCTCAGTCTCACGGATGTGAGCAGTCAGACCATGTCAGTCTGTTGACAGAGCACTGCAGCAGTCAGGCAATAACAGCTGTGAAATGATACAAGCTTTCCTGTCAAGCCCTATGTATAGCATGTGCCTAAAGACCACCAACACACACTGCTGGCAATGCCATAACACAAGGCTTGCACAATCTGCAGCAGTGCAGCAACCAGCCTGCATTGACAACAAGACCTATGCTGTTGACCTAAGCTGTTGACCTAGGCGTATTTCTACTATAGCACACGTTCTTTGCATGTCCAATGCCGACTTTGCATGGCCAATGCCAATGCCTACAAGACAACAGATTGCACCTCATATCAGATCACAAGTGCATGATTGCTTGCACAGCTGGTATAAGCAGTGCCAAGAGTGTTCCGTCTGGTAGTAGGGAAACTAGGTAGTGCTTACTTGCTACTCCAGGGATAGAAACAGGTCCACCAGTTCTGCCAGCCACCAAATAGAAAAGGAGGCCTGCTCCAGCGCCTGCCAGCCCATACATGGTATATGGACCCATCATGCTCTGCAACATCAAGGGCAGATGCGCGCAGTGGGTTGGCAAACCCACAGGGGGCATGTTTGCAAAATCTAGCTTGCTGCACGTGACCAAGCTGCACACATGACTAATAGTGCAGGTAGAACAGACGAAGCAGATGATGTATTTCTACCTCCTTGGCGAGTTTGGCAGAGCTGCCTGCTGCACTGGCTGAGTTATCAGCATGAGTAGCAAACGTCCTGCTGAAAAGCCTTCCTGGCTGTTTGACCTGCAGCAATTGTGCTGATGCATGCCGTCACAAAATCAACTATCATTACTTGAGACTCAGAATCCAGGCGTCTCGACTCGCACGGGCATCGGTGCATCTAAAGTGCATGCCTGCAAAGCGTCCTATAAAATGGAGCACCTGATGCGCAATCGATGTTGCGACTCTCTGCTCGGCTTGTGCGTTCACGCCGGCGTATGTTTGCAGCGCCTTCTTAATCACAGACCGCAGGTGTTTGCCAGCCATACTCGATCAGTGCACTTACACTAAGGACGCGATCTACAACAAAGATCGGATCGCTTGACCAAGTTTGACACTATTTTACGTGAGCAATGTTCTTATGGTATGCAACAGAACAATCGGTCCAAGTTTGATCTGAGTGCAACAGCGGACGCTGTCAACGACGTGGTCAATTTTGGGTGCTTGCTTGCCGGTGGTTTCGGAGCAAGGTGCATTTTGAGGCATGTGAGTCATACTCAGCTGCAAAAGCTATGGTGACATCAACAGCTGACCTCGCTGCGGGGCAAGGGCAGTCCGATAGAAACGACATCGAGCACATTAGTGTCTACCAGACAAGACTCCTCAGATCAGTTGCCTTACGTTGGCTGTGCACCTTTCCGTGACGGTCTGCCGGTTCATGAGAAGGGGTCAGCAGCACCGAGACTTGACTTCCGTGTAGAGCGAATCCTTGGTTGCAGATCTTGCGTTGCCGATGCCTAGGGAGAATACTTGGAAGAACGGCCTATTCAACTGCTTTACTGGATTTGATAGTCCCCTGATCTGTGAGTAGCTGTAGCCAAGCAGCTGGACAGTATGAACAAACGTCCAGTGCACTGGCTGCACCTTGCCAAAATTGCTCCGTCCGGCATGCCCACAGCTCATTGAATGCAGGCTTGCAAGGCTGCTTCTGCCCCTGTTGGTTATACGGGGACAACAACCACGTCTTTCGCCAGCAAGGGTGTTGCGGTCCATGCTGCTGTGGTTTTGTCTGCTGTCCGTGCACCCTACCATGTAAGTGGCACTGACACAGCACAGCTGATTGCCATGCCAAGCGCATCAAGCAGATGCCAGCTGCTACCAACACTGAACAGCTGGACACAGCTCCCTGTACATTGTGTCTGCAGTTTTGCAAACTGCTTGTCTTCCTGCTCAGTTGAGCCGATGTACCCACAAGTGAGGTCCAGCCACTGCTGCTTCACATTGCCGCCTGCAATACATCTCATGAGTGGTACACCTGCTGTTGTTGTAAGATGAATGCTAGTGCCACGTGCAGGGAATGCTGGAGCCTTGCGCACAGAGATCCGCCACAAGTATGACATCAGGCGGGGCCTCATCCCAGACTGGATGGTGCACACCATCTGCTGTCCATGTGGCTGGTGTCAAGAAGCCAAGGAGATGCAGGTCAGTGCTCTGCTGGCTTGCATCTTGCCAGGCTCTGCAGATTGGGGCGCCTCAGCATCTTGGCTGTTGGTGAAGCCAAATACTTTCTGAAATGCAGCCGCTTTGCGGTCATTGCTGCACATGGTGCAGTACTTAGCAGCAGTGCTGATCACTGTGTCTTGGGTGCTGATCGTGTCTGACAACAGTTGAGCCCGCATGCACATTCTGATGTAAAGTCGGAATGCTGCCTGTTTGTTACTCACAGGCTCCACATGCAAACCCGCATGGTTTCCCCGGCGAAGTTGCTTGTGTCACTGCACCACATGTTGTCTGGCAATGCAGGGGCGGCCTGTGGGTTTATACATCCCACCCCCTGAGATACAAGGCAAGGTCAAGAAGATGAAGGGCAACAAGGAGATGAGTGCGCCAGAGACTCAGCTGGTTGCTTCTGGGCGCCTTGCCTGCACGTCAGAAGCTGACTCAGCACAACGCATCACGGGTCAGTGTTCTCAGCGTCTTCTGTTCACCCCCAGATTTACGCTGGGGCATGCCTCTCATCACTGCACAATGCATTGCTCTACCCACACTGCTGGCACACACATGCATGTCCCACAGGACAGCATTGCTGCCTTTCAGCTGCAACACACTCCTCTGTGGTCACTATCTGGCAACTCCATTTAGCCACAAAAGACCGCTGTGCTAACGTCACAGGTGAAGGTATGGGATCAGACCATGTGGACAGCAAGTCTATTCAGCATACTGAAGAGAGCTGGTCAAGTCAACCAGATTCAGCAGTCATCATGCAAGCAATTGATGAGCAAGGGCTCAGACAAAGTTATGGCTCAGCCCCCTCAAGGTTACACAGAATCAGTGGTGCTTCAGCTTCAAGCATAAGAGATGACGCTGCAGCATCTGAGCCAGTGCCAAGAAGACTGTCTACCATTGTGTCTGGTGTGTCGGTCTTCGGAACTCCGAATGCTTCTGAAATGCATTCCTTGGAGACTCAGGTGCAGCGTTTATCTTAGTTGCTGGCTATGCAGCTCAATGCCTTCACCTTAGTACCCTACAATTTCACTTTTAGATTTACCATATGAATTGCACTGTGCTCTTGCCCTTGTGACCCCACTGGAAGCCACATGCTGGTCAGAGGTAGTGCTAAATCCTTCACCTAAGGCAGATATGTCGTAAAAGGCAAGTCACATGTGTACAGTTGTGTATGTGAAGCATTACATACGCATTGCGTTTTGTGAAGCGTTCCCAGGCTAGCGTATACGCTGTTTGTTGAGACCTCAGCTGTTGCATTACCTCATTGAAGCAGCTTTGAATTGCTGAATGCTGTGGTGAAATGTATATTTGCCATAGCAAAATCTGCTATGCAAACAAAATTGACGGAGCGCGTGCATACGTTTTAGGCTTTGACCTATCCTTTGCTTGCCACATTTTGGCGTGACCTTGCCCGTCGTGAGCCGAAGTTACCGTCTAGGTGCGACGGTCAAAAGTACTTTCTCACTGTGAATGGCGAGCGTGAGGGTGCGTTTTGTGTCAGTTGCTGATTAGACCAGACCAGGGTCAAGCTGGACTCGTCCTGCTTGCAATATGCCATGTTGACCTAATGATCGTTACACTGTATGCTCGATGCATCATAAGACATGCGCGAAACCGTTAAACGCATGTTTCAAATGCAGATTTCTGGATGCAGCACAAGGAAAGGGGCGTTTGCCGCAGTGCTTCCTCCCGCTACACGGCTGAATTCCAGCATCCATAGGCAGCCTCGTCACCCGCACCATGGACTCGTTATGTATGCTGCTGTAAAAGAGCAGAACTCGCGTCCTCTGCGACAGCAAGTCACAGCGCTTTTCAGCGCGGCTGCTCTGCTTGCTTCAGGCCTATCAACAGCAGGTCTGCAAAAACTGGTGTTTGGCATGGGCAGCAGAAGTCTATACTGAGCGCTACACTTGCCACTGCAGGTCCCAGCTTTGCCCAAGACAAGGATCTCATTTCGGTGAGTTTGCCCTAGTGCTTGCCAACGCAACATAATTATGCCAACCCCTGCAACAGTGTGTGTCCTGTACAGGACTTGTCACAGAGCATCACATCAAAACTGCCAGCAGGCCTGCTGTTCAAGCCGCTGGAGTCAGACAGCGATGTTCACAGTGAATACAGCAACTTTCACCAGCTGAAAGCAAATGACATTGATGGTAAAGAAGTCAACTTTGCTGATTTTGAGGGAAAGGTGAGCCTCCCCTGAGGCTGCAGAAGCAGATGAGCTTTGACTGATCGACCTGTCCTATACACGATGACAAGTGGTCAAACATCATGCCAAGCAGGGACAAGAGGGAAACTCTCACCTCTGCAATGCAATGCTGCCATGCAACGCTATGCGATGCAAAGCCTACAGTGCACTACATCCATGTCCAACATTCACATCACCTCCCTCCTGCAGGTGGTGCTGGTTGTGAACGTTGCTTCCAAGTGAGGGCGGACAGAAGCTAATTACAAGGTCAGCTTTTGCTGGAAGCAACATGGCACCAGTACTGATGTCGCAATGCGTTACGCAAATGTCTATGTTGCACACGATTTTGGGAGCATCTTTGTACGTCACTGCATATGCATCAAAAACGTGTTCTAACAGAAACGGTTTGGTACACTTGTTGGGCGATGCAGTCCGGGCACCCACAGGGTTGTCCCACAGGGTTGCACTCAGACTCCTGTTTATCTCTGTGCAGCATATTTTACCTTGATCAGGTATCATTGCTGTGGCTCAACAGCCGCATGGCACCACTGCAGCACCAGAGCAGCATGAACCACACTGAGAAAGCCTAAGTACATGCTGTATGGAGTCAGGCTGTCACACATCAGCATGCACTGGCTGGGATGCTTTCCTTCAGTCTGATTAACCTGCTTGTCCTGTCTTGCTCTGCAGGATTTTGCGACGCTGCAGCAGACCTTCGCTGGGAAGGATGTTGTCATTGTTGCTTTTCCCTGGTCAGGGCATTCCCTGTGATTGCATCATACACATGCTCACTTGCGTCTGTGCGTGAGCAGCTTGTGTCACTTGCGCGGACAAGCATTCAACTGTCTTTTGCAATTCAGCCAAAATATGCTGCTGTCAGAACTTTCATACCGTGGTACATGCACAATGGTGCATGAAAAACAGACCTGGGTATCAGCTGTGTGATGTATGCTCGTGAAAATTTATGTAGAGCGTCAGGATTTACAGCTGCACATACAATGATGCTTACCTTTGCTTGTGCACATAAACATACGCTTGCCTGCAGTAATCAGTTTCTGAACCAGGAGCCTGGCAGCAACGATGTCATCAAGCAATTTGCCCAGAACAAAGGTTTCAAGGGGTTTCTGATGGACAAGATTGATGTCAACGGCTCTGAGGCATCACCTGTCTACACATTCCTGAAGGTGGGGCTGAACAAGGCTTTGCTTGCAGCTGTCTAAACCTTCACTCTTGACGTAGCAGCTGCATTATTGTGCTGCTTGCTTTGCACATTCTTCCATCATCCCTTGTGTCTACTGTCGTCAGACCATCAAGGCTATGCTTGTCTGAGTGCGTCTGCAAGCATTAAGCATGAGCACATTGTATAGAAGCCTGCTGCTTGCACCATCATCATTACCAAGAGCTTGTTTGCTTAGCAAGTGTGACCTGTTTTCAGTGACCAATGGGGTAGACAGCTAAAAAGCTTGCGCTATACATGTGTGCAGGAGGCCAGTGGGGATACCAGTCCCATCCCATGGAACTTTGCCAAGTTCCTTGTCAAGAAGGATGGAACCGTGTTTGGCAGGTGATCAGTCATCTCTGATGCATCAGCATATGAGTGCCACAATGCGCTGCTTGTCTGTTCAAATTTTGCAGTCTCAGGACCCCTGCTGATGCAAAGGCTGGATGATGGATCATCTAGGTGTAGTAACTTTCTCTGGCAATGACACTGATGCCATGACCTCTGACTAGTGATACCCAGTCTTATGTGGTGAACTGTACGAGTTCAGCTTGTCCTGTATTGTGCAGGTATGGACCCAAGTCGTCAGCGACCGAGTATTCTCCGTTGATAGAGAAACTGCTGGCTGACAGCAAGTGAGGCTTTAGAAGAGTCTCACACGCAGCACATTTCTGATACTGGGTGTTTGTTGATGCGGTATATGATGGCTCTGCAGTGCAAACAGCAAAACGGCTGACATGCAAGCTTGAACAACAGCGTCCCCATGCTCCTTGTGTTGTGGATTAGTACTGTGATATTTCCAAATATTGATAGAATGACCGGCGCGCCAGCCTGACCTAGGTGCAACATTCAAAACTGACTGGCATGGCATCATACTGTTGGGTGCACGTGCCTCCATGCAAGATAACCTCTGTTGCAGACTGTCGTTGTAGACAAATGCTATCTGCAGCAGTTGTGCACAACCTGTGGTCTGAATAACATGACATAGTCAAGCGCATACAGCCTTACTGGTATTTTCTGTCACATCACTTGAGTGCTGATCCTACGTGACTAATTGTGATTTCATTCAGCGCTCGTTGCACACTGTGACAGGCTGAACTTGTGAGGATGTGACGTTGTCTGTGCTGTATGTACATGATTGCCGCAACTGCTTTGCCCTGTTTGACTTGGCATGCAACAGATGAACAGGCAGTCCGAGCCCATATACAAATATCGGGGCAAACAAGGTGTATTTTGCAACAAATTATGAAAAGCCCCAAGATGTAAGCATACGGCAGCCATGCTCCTTGTTGGTGTGTGATGCTAGGTCAGAGTTCATTAGCAAACACAAGTCGTCACTGGCAATGTTTACAAGACCAGCCAATGAAGGCATAGTGTTGTGCAGCCATTGAGCCTGACTGAGCCACATACAGACAGTGGGTGCTGATGTCAAGGCACGAAAAGCTGTGATAATACAGTTTTTGAACAGCGCAAGGAGAAACGAATAATGTGCAATGTATGCGCCCGCATACAAAACGTGCACGCTTTGCTTCTAGGCTTGTCATTGATAAACTCTTTACAGCAGTAACATGTACCACAATGACAACATGCAAGCTTTTGATAACCTTGGGTTGTGTTGGCAATGTCATCTGGAGAAGGCCAAGACTGCAGGTGTTGCACGAGGAATTCATGTCAAGCACGTGTCACTCTCTACAGCAAGGCAAGCACAAGTTGTTTCCAGGGCTCACATCCTATTGTCATGCAAGTACTGCTGGGACCTTAGATACTATAAAACTGGTGAAATACTGTCAACCAAAGGTGGTGAGCATGCCCTGTACTGCTGAGCGGCAGACAGGGCAATTCTTCTCCCTTTGCAAGTGCCTTTCCAAGCATGCCTTGCAGAACTTGTTGTGCATGCATGGCAGCAGCTGAGCATCATGTGTTGCATGCAGGCATATGCAGCATCTGCTCCCTTGAGCGATGTTCTGAAGCTCTGTGGAAAGCCTGCCAAATTTGTCGATCAGTGCAGCAAAGTCAGCTTGCATGTTGCCTGCAGTGACTTGCACCTCAGCCAGCTGTGCGGCCAGTTGCTCTATCCTTGAAGTCTGTGCAAATGTGGTACTCTGTTGCGGTTATGAAGCAGGCTCGCGGGACTGGACAAGTGACTGTTCAGCGCTCACTTCAGGTTCTGCAAAGTGGTCCCATATGCTTGGGTCTGCTGGTGCAATCTCTTGCCTGAACACGCTCAAAGGAGGCTGTGCCATGAGCTGATCCACGTTGAGACTGCTCGTAGGCTGTGAGTCTGAGCCAGTTGATGCCTCTGAGGCCTCTTCACTTGCTGCTTGTGGTGACTCATCTGACTCTCCCCCATTGCTTTCTGCTGGTTCCAGGACAATTGGCCATGATTCTGGAGAGGGTCTAGTATGTGGTTCCTCCAACACCTCTGAGGGACTGTGTGACAAAGACATCTGGCCTTGACCGCAGGTAGGACAGAAGGGACGCGAAACTGCCAGACTTAAGTCAGCAGGACTGTGGACCACTGGATACAGGCCACATGATGAGCAGAAGTTTTTGGCACAGAAGGAGCACCCACGACAGCACGGCTCATGCCATAGTAGACTGTGTGCTCTGCTTGTATTTCGTGTTGAGCCAAAATGTGATGGTCCTCTAATACAGTATCACCACAGTACAAGTACAGCTCACAAGGAGGCATTCGCGTCTGCTCCCAGACTCTCCTTTTCAGGAAGCCGATGGAGTTTGCCGCCTCGACATCAACCGCTGTCAAACATGCGTTGTTTTCTGCTCTTACGTAGATACGCATCTTGCCGTCACGCAGCGAGTACGTTGTTGTGGTCGTGCAGAGCCGCTTGCCAGCACTGCAAGCAAAAGCAGCAATTGCAAAGGACGAGACCTTTTTATGCAACATCAGTCAGGAGATGCAATTCCCTCCTAGCAGGGTAAAGTCGCGTGGCAGCAGTATGCACCTGCAAACGTGCTCTTGGCTCAATCAGTTACCGCCGAAATAATATTCTCAGCGGACCTGTGTCCGAACCGGCTCAGCTTTGCTTCTTTCAGGCACCTGGGACCGGCTAGCTGCACTTACACATTCGCCTTCACCAGCAAGGAGATACAGCGTACTCGTGCAGCAAGGGATTGCTCGTGCAAGCCGAATTTGAATTTTCCCGATTCCACAAATCACGGAAGGCTGTTGACTAATCCGATCCTCTTCTTGCCGTGCGGCCGGGTTAGGTCTGCATTGCTCTTGTAGAGGTCTGCTTAGCTCGTGCGCATGTCGTCCATTCGTCAGGACCACATTCGCGGTGAGTTGGTAGCTAACTGAACTCATCGACAGTGATCAAGCTTATAGGCCTAGACCAATAGCCTGTGCATACGTGTGACATATACAACAACAACGATGGCAAAGCTTGCGCAGCAACCAGCACCGGTGGCGGACGGGGAACAATCTTTTCCGCGTGGCGGTGCCAGCACTATCACCCCACTGAAACGCAGGCAGATCAGGGCCGAGGCGCAAGCAGACGCAGAGAGAGACTTTTTTGCAGGCGCAAGTGCAGGAGCTCCTGCGGGCAACAAGCGTCGTAAGAAGGGTTCGCACGACACGGGAGTGCATGTAAGTCGTGTTGTTGTCACGTTTCAGCTTCCGGCTTCGGAAGCCTGTGCACGTCTTGCTTTGAAATTGAAAGTCAGCACGTCCTTGCCGGAGCGCTAAGCAATACGAAAACCTTGCAGAGTGACGAGCACACCTTCCTTGCTGGTGGTAAGGTGCCAGCCTTTGTCGAGCTTCTCAAATTCAAGGTAGGAAGCATGTCATGTAGCTGGTTTCAGAGCACAACAGCAAGGCAGTTGTTATGAGGCTGTAAATCCATATTAATCTCTGTATGTGCAGAGCTGCAGCGTTGGAGCCAAGATCTGGGGTGTGATCTCAGATGTGATGCATCATGGCCTCATTATCAGCTTGCCTGATGGTTTGAAGGGCTATGTCAGCGCTGATGAGGTGTGAATTTAGGTTGTCATACCGGAGAATCTGTTTATGGACATCTGCACTGTAGGCACTGACACTAATACTTGTCCTGCTGCCTTCCATTGACTGGCTGCTCAAAGTCAGTGGCGGCATAAGAATCTGCATTCAACACACTTGATTGATCGTGAGCAGCCATATGGTTTTTATCAAAGCATTTTGTGTTGCAGGCCTCAGATGTGCTCAGTGGTCTGAAAGAAACAACACAGCGTCCACCAGCATTGACAGAGCTATTCCAAGCTGGTCAGCTAGTCAGAGGCACAATTCTCAGCCTTGAAAATCAGCCCAAAGCAGGCGCATCCAACAGCAAATCTGGCAAGAAATCCATCAACATATCTCTGACAGTCAGCAAGCTCAACTCAGCTTTGACCATAGAAACCATACAGAACGGCACACCAACAACAGCATGCGTAACAAGCGTGGAAGACCATGGGTACACCGTAAGCTTTGGTAAGGGTATGAAGGGGTTTCTGTCCAAGCGCACCCAGCCAAATGGGGGTCAAGGGGAGGGTGCAAAGGGGCTGAAGCCAGGCATGCTGGTGGAGTGTGTTGCGCCCAGCAGCAAAGGAAAACCAAGCAGAACCATCAAAGTCTCAGCAGCCCCTAATGTAGTTGCTGAGGCTGTGACTGTTGATTTTGAAGGTCTCAGCATTGGTAAGTCAATGATCAGGAGCAAGCCCCCAATGTGCACAATGACCACACCACACTTCAGTCAGCCTATGCAAGCTAGCCATCAGCATGACTGGATCACTGCTAACACTGTCCTCTGTATGTATGCAATGCAACACCGTCACTAGTGCTAATGTACATTTGTGTGTTGCCCGCTACCTTGAGCAGGCCTCTCAGTATGGCTGCATGAAGCCAGACTTTTGTGTGCTTGATGTTAAAGCCAGTCTCTGTGTGTAGGTGCATTGATGCCTGGAGCGTTGGTAGAGGCTCAAATCCAGCATGTGGTGTCAGACGGCCTTGTCCTGTCCTTCCTCACCTTCTTCACCGGCACTGTTGACCAATTCCACCTTGCCCAGGTACACAACAACTCTTGACTCAGCAAATTGCCATGTGATCTTGAATGTTGTGTCTTGGGTCGCATTAGATCCCAGGGGTCAAAGGTCACGTTGTTGAAGAGACTGCTGACAGCCTCATTGTGTCTCTGTCAAGCATTTGCCTGTTTGCACTCATTGTGCACAGTGCTCCTGCATCAACCACTTGGCTAGAAGATATCATAAGGGTCTGCAGTGAACTTTGCTGCATGACAACATCGGCTGACAATACAAAAGCTTCAGGGTATACATAGCTCAGGGTTCAGGTTTTCCCATCTACATCATAAATATAGTAGCAGCTTGATTGTCTTGCTTTCATGTGTGTGGACAGCACCAATGTGTGTGGACAGCACCAGAACAAGCATCCGCTCAGGGACCACAGCAGTTGCGCAGACCATGTGTACATGCTGTTCAGTAGAGTAGTCAACCATAACATGCATGACACTCAAAGGAGGGAGCTGACTTGCATTGCATGCTCCTAATGCCTTTTGGCTAAGCCCGCATTTTATTTGTTATCATTTTTGAAATAATAGTTCGTTAGATCATCTGCAGCTGCGCCGACTGCCTTTGCCCCCCCTGAGGGCAATCAGAATGAATCATTGGATTTGGAATGCATGATGCCAACATTGCATGGAGAACATGTATCTCGAGAGGCCATCCCTTGCACCAGTGGGCCATGTAGGCATGATCACATCTAGGTTTGCGCCAAGAGTGATTGGGTGGAGTGTAGCATGGCTGGCACCGCAAAGTCACAGCACACCTAACATGCCAGGCAAAAAGTATGTGACTTTTTCTTGCTGAAAAAGAGACGAATGACACTTCTGCTGCATTTCAGGTTTGTCCAGGAGGTGAGTGGAAGAAGCAGTATAGCAAAGATCAGAAGGTGAGGGCGCGCATTCTATATGCGGATCCCAGCTCCAAGCAGATCAAGCTATCACTGCAGCCTGAGCTGGTCGACTTGATTGTGCGCAAGCTTCCTTCGGTCGGCCAAGTCTTTGAGGTAAAGTCTCAAGCCCATGAATTGTCTTTCAAAGCCCGCAATCTGCCCGGTTAAGCATACAAACATCTGTTGACTCTTTTTTTAGTAATGGAAGATCATGTTTTGGCAGGTGGCTAGGGTGTGTTACAAAGTCTCTGCATTATGATAAGCTGTTGCCGCCTTGCGCAGTTCTCTAATTTGGTTCAAGCCCTTTTTCAATCTGCTGCACAATCGCATGTAATCCAGGAAGATTGGCACAGTCTCTGCATGACTCAGTGAATCAGCTAAGCTGTCAGTCATGATTGCTGCATACAAATGCATCATGCAGTCGCAACAAGTCAGCCCTGCACATCGATCATGCAGGATCTGGTGGTAAAACGGATAGACGAGGGCCTAGGGCTGATCCTGGAAGTGCCCTCAGAGCCAGCTGTCACTCCTGGCTTTGTACACATCTCCAATGTTGGTGATACTAAAGTCGACAAGCTACAGCAGGTGGGTCTCATACTCTGTGCTGATTTGCTGCTAAAAATCTCATAGCATACAATACGCATGTGCATTTTGTCAAAAACATGCCTGTTGATGCATGGCATCAAATGCACTAGCCAGGGCACATAGTGCATGCCATGCTAGAATGTGCTGTCACAGTGATAAAACATGTTTTAACGTACCAGTGGGTGCAGGCATACAGGGTGGGTCAGAAGGTGAAGGGGCGGGTGATAGGGGCCCGCCACCTGGACGGTCTGTCTGTGCTCAGTCTGAAGCCCACAGTGGTAGAGCAGCAGGTTGCATCCATCAGTGAAGTGAAGGCTGGCAGCCTGATGAGCGGCACCATCAGCAGCATTGCTGACTACGGCATGCTTGTCTCTCTTGCGCCGGGCATCAGGTAATCAAGTGCAGCCATCTAAACTTCAAGTGTCATCTTTGCCCCTGCTTGCCAGCAACATAAAAGGCAATGTAGGTCAATACAACTGGCGCCCAGCTGAGTATGGCCACACTTGCGTCTCAGCGCTCCTAGAGTCAGGTAGAGCACCTAAGTTGCTACAATTGCTGCAACTTCAGAAGCTTCATGCAGTGCACATGAGCTGTGGAGTGCAGCGCACATGAGGAGCTGTTGATCTGATGGCAGGGACTAGCAGCAGTATTGTTGGATCAGAATGCCTCATATGTGACAGGCCATATGAAACACACCATCTTGCTTGATGAATCGGGGAGGTGGTCATCAGGAATGGACACAGCTATGTACAAGTCTTATGCCAAGCGACAGTCACTGATTTGGCTCAAGCTGCCCTGTCATAGACGCACGTCACCCCCCTTACATGCAGATCAACTTATTTGGCTGCATGCTCAATGGCAAGCAGTCTCATCTTCCATGGACTTGCGCAAAGCAGCTGCATGCTTGAAGCTCTTAACACTGATCACACAAATTGCCAGTAATGTGATCACAAATCAGGCATCTGAAGTGCTTGTGTTGTGCATCAGGGCAATGGTTCCGACCCTGCACACTGCAAACACAGTGGGCAAGCGCAGCAGCAGCAAGTACAAGGTGGGACAGGAGGTGACTGGACGTATTCTGGATGTGGATGCAGCCAAGAAGCGAGTCAGCATGACACTCAAGAAGCTGCTGTGCAGCGACAAGCTGCCTGTCATCACCACCTTCCAGGTCAGCTTCTGCGGCTGTTGTGCGTTGTCGTGCATTAGTCAACATAGTTGAAGTTCTGGTCATCATCAGTCAGACCATCATGTTGCTAGCCTGTGTGTAAAGCTTTGGTCATCACAGTCGCACTGTCAGGAGGAATTGCCCATTCCAGAGATGAGCAAAAACCAGGGGAAAATGAGCATTCCAGAAAAGAGCGAAGAGACAAACTACTGTTCTAAATCCCATTCCTTGTGCTGCTGTCGGCGTTGCACTGATCTCTTTCTCAGCTGTGACATTTCTGGACAGTGTGTGGGGTAACAAAAACAACAACTTGGGCCGCATGATCAGCATGTTGTATTGGTACAGCTTCACGTTCCTGACAAAAGCATCTGATGTGCTTACTGTCTGACCTGATTGCTGCAGGATGCTGAAACAGGTGTACAGAGCCACGGCTACATCACAGGTATCAAGCCCTTTGGCATCTTTGTGTCCTTCTTTGGTGGTATGAAAGGGCTGGCCCACACCGCGGAACTGCCCTTAGCCCCTAACCAAGCCCCCAAAGACGCATATCAAGTTGGACAAGTCGTCAAGTGCCGAGTCTTGAGTACTGACTTCTCTCACCAGCGACTCAAGCTGAGTCTGATGGGTAAGAAAAGTGGTGCGGAGGGAGCAGCGGGCGGGGCTGAGGAGGGGGCCGGGGCTGGGGACCCCCTCAAGGGTCTGCAACCTGGGGACATAGTAGAAGGAAGCGTCAGAGAGGTTGAAAGTGCCGAGGTGTGACCTGAGACTGAGCCGTTTGCATGGCAGGCACTCAAACTTGCCCTTTGTCATGATGAGTCAGCCCTTGCACCATGGTCTGAAAGACACAGAATGCCTTTCATATTTTAATGTTAAGCATGCCCATTGGGAATGTTTTGCTGCGAACAGGAGGAGGGTGAGTCTGTACCTTCCCAATATATTGTTGACATCAAAGGGGGTGCACATGGGCAGCTAGGGGCAGAGCATTTGGCAGACCACCCCAGTGCTGTAACAGCCCTACAGGGGGCTCTCCGGGTGGGGTCCCCCCTGGGGCCTCTACTAGTCCTGGACAGAGTTGAGGTAGGACTTGAACCCTGATTCAGGCCCTTCAGCACAGGCTAGGCTTTGTCCACGTTTGACACAGGCACTTCTGGGTCTCAACCCCAAACTGGTCACAAGCTGGTTACACCCCAGGTTGTAGATCATGTGCATCATGTGTGCCCAACCAAGTGACTCTGTTTCCATCTGTCAAAATGATACAGAAAGGATTAGCATCCTAATCTTTTTGCAAAGATGGCAAGCATAACATGACACGCCAAGCTTTGGCTTGACCAGAGGGCCTAAAAACTTTGCAGCCAAGATGACAGTCCTTGCTTTCCCCAACAGCGGCAGCAGCGCTTGTGACCGCAACCTCAGACATGATGCGCTGGTCTGATTGCAGGCGTGTCAATAGGCTCTCAACCCTGATCCGTGTTCATGCTTTGGCTGCAGGGCTCTGGCATTGTGAAGCTGTCTAGAAAGTCATCACTCATCACAGCGGCAGCAGCCCTTCCGAAGGCCATCTCAGATGTGAAGGAAGCTATGCTGGTGCCGGGGTACATTACCAACGTCACTAACGATGCTTGTTACGTGCGCTTCCTGGGGCAGTTGACTGGCAGAGCAGGCCTGGCACAGCTGGCAGACTTGTTTGTTTCTGATCCCAGCCGTCACTTCCATGTTGGGCAGTCTGTCAGAGCTCAAGTTGTACAGGTGAGACAATGTAAATGTCAGCCCAAGGCTGATCAAGCATGTGCAGTGACCAATTGTTCTGACCCTAGCCATTGTTTCTATGGCTGTCAGAGCTCATTTCATAAAGGTGAGAGAGTCTGAACGTCATCTTGCATCAAGCCTGTGCAGTGATCGATTGGTCAATGGGCCTGAGTGCTCATGTTGGAGTTGATAAGTTTCAAAGACCACCTCACATGATGCTTCTCTGCTCAATCACATGTGGCAAGCTTTGCTTTGCTGATGCGCTTCACTACAGCATCTCTTCTGTGCTGCATTCAACCAGCGTCCCCCACAGGAGCATGCACCCTGCAAGCCTTCAAAAGGTGACGAGCTTGCCTGCTTGTGGCTCATGCCTTGTCTTCCTACATACCCAAGTCACTCATCATGCCTGTTGTAGGAGTGCCCTTTTTGTGTGTACAGCCCTGCAAGCTTTAGCAACAACAGCAAATGGAAGGGTAGCAAAGCAAATGGCAGAGTGTCATTGCCCATTGTTCTGCTGCCCTTTCTGCAGCCCTTGCTGCCCATTGTTCTGCTGCTCTTCCACATTCTGCCCATTGTTCTGCTGCCCTGTCATCTGCTGTTGTTGCTACGATTTGCAGGGCTTGTGCAGGTTCAACCCACAACAAGGGGCAGCAATACAGACTGCTTGCATGGTGTATGCAGGTGGACACTGGGAAGGAGAGGTTCACAGTGACCCTGAAGCAGAGTTTGGTCAGAGCCTCTGATGCAGCCTATCTGCAATCTCTCTTGCAGGACCTGGAGTATGCAGAAATGCTGAGGTAGGCTCTCAGCCGCATTCAATCATTCCTTGTCACAGCCGAGCAGCAATGCAATGATGGCTATATGTTGCATTTTTGCGTCTTTGCATTGTTGCAGTGTTGCATTGGAATGTTGAGTCATCTTTGCGATGGGAAGCAACTGCAACTTGCTTGCAGCTCACATGTTCCTTCCCCCCTTTCCTGCAAAAGCTTCATTGTGTCACGTTTCAAATCTGATGAGATTTTTTTGTGAGACTTCCTATCTGAGGCCTTGAGGACAAAGCATGACTGCGTGATTTCTTTTTCATTACACTCTATACTCCTGACTTCCATTGCAGGGTGGCAGCTGATCCAGATGTAGCAAACCAGGTTCAGTGGGACAGGGACTTTGCCATTGGAAGCTTGGCTGAGGCCTCTGTGCACGAGCTCAAGGACTACGGGGTGGTCTTTGACTTTGCTGCACACGCTGACGTCCTGGGCCTGGCAGCATCTCATCAGGCAAGTCGTTTTCTTGGTACTCCTTAATCCTGCAGCCGCTCAGCAGGCAAAGCACTGTCAGCATCTCATCAGGCAAGAGAGTTTTTTAGTAATCCTCAACCCTGCAGCAGGCACACAACTGTCAGCGTGTTTCTCCTGAGAGACACGTGTATGCGCCCTGCAGCAGCTCAAATGGAACATGGTCATTGTTGCTAGGTCTTGCATAGCCCCTTATCGTTAGGGTTTGCACAGCCCCTCATCATCAGGTCTTGCACAGCCCTCGCCATTAGCGATTAGGGTTTGCACAGCCCCTTATCCTAGGTCTTGCACAGCCTTCGCCATCAGCCATTTGGGTTTGCACAGCCCCTTATTATTAGGTCTTGTACAGCCCCATATTTGCCCATGGGTCTTGCAGCCGGCATAATCTGCACACCATGCCAGTACTTTTGGTAGATGCTTTTCCATCATCTCGTGGTTGTGATGTTACCCTCCTTTGCTGTTGACTGTCAGGTCTGGTGACGACTCGTTCGGCATGCAATTCCAAAAGCACCTGAAAGCCATGCCAGATGCTTAATAAGATGACAGGATGACAATCATGTTGAATATCAGTGATAGTGAACAAGCCCACAACAGTAATGTACAACCCTGCCGCAAATCACAGAGCAGGTTAATCACCTAGAGTCTGCAAGACAGTGCACAAGAAGAGTTCTGTTCATGCAGATTTTGGGGCCGCCAGCAGTCCCAGGGACTGCCCTTCAGGCCAGGATTCTGGATGTCAGCAAGGATACCGGCATCGTGGATGTAAGTGTGAAGCCTTCCTTGGTTGATGTGGCTGTGAATGCCACGCCCAGCAGCATGAGTCAGAAAACAGAAGGAGAAGAAGGGGACAAGGTGGCAAAGAAGGTGAAGAAGGGTAGCAAGAAGAGGAAGGCAGAGGAAGCTTTAGATGCTGCTCATGCTGCAGACATGACTCCCAAGGTAGCAGTCGCATAACATTTAGAGGTTAGGTAAACTGCACAAACCTATGTCTGCAGCAGTGTGGCTGTCCAACATAGGTTTGCAATACCCCAAGTAGTCAGCTGTTCAATTGCTTCAGGGCTGCAAGGTTCCAAGCATTTAGCTGTCTACTTTCTTCAGGGCTGCAAAATCCCCAGTAGTGAGCTGTCCAAATGCCACAGGGTTTCAAGGCCCTGAGCCATTAGCTGTCTAAATTTTCAAGGGTTGCAAGGACCCAAGCAATGAGCTGATCAATTTCTTCAGGGCAACCGAACCCCAGGCACTTAGCTGTCTGAGCGTGTGTGCAGGTCAGCAGGGAGCTTGTCACTGCAGTAGTGGAGCTGGTGAAAGATGACTACCTGGTGCTGTCGCTTCCAAAGCACAACCAGGCTGTCGGCTTTGCTGCTGTGACCGACTTCAACCTGCAGAACCAGGAGGGTCGCTCACCCTTCAAGCTGGGGCAACAAGTTCAAGCCAGGATTGCTGCTCTGCCAAGCGCTGAGACAGGTACAGGCACAAACGCATGCACGCACGCACACACGCACAATAGCCTGTGCAAAGCAGGAGCGATGCTGACTTCTTTATTTTCCATTTGCATGATTGGACATAATGGCCAACTTCAACCCTTTCCCCCCACGCGCATGCATAGCAAGGCGTCTGTACGGCAAATACAATAGAGATTCTGAGGGCAGCATTCTTTTACTCCAGTGGCTTACTTTCATGATGGCAATAAGCTCCCTTGAAAATTGTAAACATTTTTTTAAAGTCTCACAAGAAAAGCTTAAAAGGGTGATTTTCATGGGTGCTGTAGGTGGACGGCTGGTGATGCATCTGCCACTGCTGACAGATGCTCAAGCAGCCAAGAAGGGCTCGGCAAAGGGGCCAGCTGCCCATCCAGGTCAACTGCTGAAAGGCAAAATCACGGCAATCCATTCCGCCCACATGGATGTCACACTGCAGTCTGGACAGAAGGGCAGAGTCTGTCTGTGTGAAGTGCAAGATGCTGAGCTGGCACTGACCCAGGGTGGCAAGCCTTTTGAGGGCTTTTCTCAGGGGCAAAACGTGGAGGCAGTTTGCTTGGGGCAGATGGAAGGGTTTAAGGGGCGCAAAATGGGGCTCCTGGATTTGAGTGTGAGGGCTGCTGTGCTGACAGCAGCTGCCAACAATTCAAACGTTACCTCTCTCAGGTTGAGGGTGAGCAAGCTGAAATTGGGGCAGACTGTGTACGGGTGCGTCCTGTATTTGCCCTGCCCTGTCCTGCCCTGCCCTGCCCTGCCCTGCCCTGCCCTGCCCTGCCCTGCCCTGCCCTGCCCTGCCCTGCCCTGCCCTGCCCGGCCCTGCCCTGCCCTGCCTGCCCTGCTGAGCTGTGTTGCGCTCTGCTTTGCCATTGTCTGCTTAACTCCAACCAGCTCTGCCCTCCTGTTTTGCTGATAAAACAACAAGTAAGACTGGGGCGAAAA
>JAABUP010002572.1_pt1 | contig 34702 bp, 44 predicted proteins | sample 5559201 | NCBI WGS metagenome assembly JAABUP01 (sample SAMN10711887, study PRJNA513373) | rock metagenome | isolation source: Antarctica rocks | place: Antarctica
GAAGGTAGCGTCAGACATGTCGAGGTCTTCCAGATGGGTGGTGTCAGAACTTCCATCTTCGGGAGACCTCGACCCCTACCCGGTCACCGACGCGCCGCCACCTACACCCTCATCTGTGAAGAGCCGGAAAGCCGTTGCCCGGTCACCTCCAGCCCGAGCTCGTCCAGGCGGCAGAACGTGGTCAGGTCAGGGCGGGCGAAGGTAGCGTCAGACATGTCGAGGTCTTCCAGATGGGTGGTGTCAGAACTTCCATCTTCGGGAGACCTCGACCCCTACCCGGTCACCGACGCGCCGCCACCTACACCCTCATCTGTGAAGAGCCGGAAAAGCACCCGGCGAAACGACACGGCCGAGCGGACTTGCGAAGAACACTTCTGGAAAGCGATGAGGAATGAGACGTCCCGACATTCTGCGCGACACCGACTTCCGGCGGTTCTACATCGGCCAGCTGGTCTCCCTCCTGGGGGATCAGGCGTCGGTCCTGGCCATTCCGTTGACCGCGGTCCTTGTTCTGGATGCCGGCCCCTTTCAGCTGGGGGTCCTCACCGCGGTCGGTATCCTGCCCAGCCTCTTCTTCTCGCTTTGGGCCGGTGCGGCGATCGACCGGCGCGGCAGGCGACGCCAGACCATGTTGGCCGCCGACGGGGTGAGGGCGGTCGCCATCCTCAGCCTTCCCGTGGCCTACTTCGCCGGGCACCTGAGCCTGACCCACCTCTACATCGTGGCGTTCGTCGTCGGAACGCTCGACGTCGCGTTCGCAGTCGCCTACCAGGCTCTGCTCGTAGCCATGGTGAACAGGAAGGACTACTTGGCAGCGAACAGCCTGCTCAACGGGACCAGATCGCTGGCCGAAGTGGTCGGCCTCGCCCTCGGAGGAACCCTGGTGGGCCTGCTGACCGCCCCCGTCGCCCTGGTCCTGAATGCCCTCAGCTTCGTCGTCAGCGGCACCCAGCTCGCCCGCATCCACCCCGCCGAACCCCCGGGCGACGCCTCGAAGTCTCGCGGCATCGCCGGCGGAGTGACCTGGATACGGGGCAACCCCGCCGTCAGAACCCTGCTGCTGTCGACCGGCACCACCAACCTGTTCGCCTTCATCGGCAACGCCCTGCTCGTCCTGTACGCCAGCCAGACCCTCGGGCTCAGCCCCGCCGTCATCGGCGTTGTCTTCGGCGCCGGCGCCGTCGGCGGCGTCATCGGAGCCGCAACCTGCAGCCGCGTCGAACAGCGCGTGGGGCTCGGGCGCGCCGTCCTCATCGCCGCTTTCGCCTTCACCACCGCCATGCTGCTTTACCCTGCAGCCCGCGGCAGCACCCTGACCGCCGCGCTCCTGCTCGGCGCGGGTGAGTTCCTGGCTGCCGTCGCCGCCTTATGGCTCGACATCAGCATCGGAGCCGTCTTCGCCCAACAGATCCCCGACCACCTCCGCTCACGAGTAGCCGGCGCCTACCGAACCGTCAACCACGGCATCCGCCCCGTCGGAGCCCTCCTCGGCGGCTTCCTCGGAACACACACCGGACTACGCACCGCACTCCTCATCAGCGCCATCGGCGCCATCGGCGGAGCACTCCTGCTCCTCCGCCCAGCCATCACGACACTGAAACTTCAGAAAGACCCCGTGACTCAGGAAGGATGACGTATCTCGTCGGGCAAACGGGCCTCGGCCAGTGCTTTGATTGCTGAACCTATCGGCCTCGGCCGAGGGTCTTGGTCCGCTTCTTGCCCTGTTCGACGCTGCGGCCCTTGGCTGCTGTCTTTTGTCGCCTCGGCCCGCCGCGCGCGGCCGTCTTCGGGTGCTCGGCGTTGAGGTGATCCGCCGTCAGCTTGGCCTCCCGCTGAGACTTCGGGACGCCCGCCTCCGTCATATCCATGGCCGTCCCCTCCCGCCGTTCGGCCGAGTCGTAGGACGGCTCCTCAGCCTCGAGCTCGTCTGCACCCTGGCCGTGCCGGCTGGCCTCCTGGCTGGCGTCGTCCGCCCTGGCCGCTGCGCCCTTTGACGCTTGACGCTGCTCCTCGGCCTTCTCCGGGTCGTTCTCGCGCTTAGCCTTGGCCTGCTCCTCGTCGGCGGTCCGCTCCTCCCGACCGGCCTGCTCACGCCGAGCCTCCTCCAGTCCCAGTTCCTCGAACCGTTCGTTCAGCCGGTCCGCGTAGGGCCCGAACCTGTCGGGGTCCAGCTCCGCCCACTGCTGGGCGCCTTGGCGTAGCGCGTCTTGGTCCGCCTGCGGCGACGTCGTCATGAGGTCCTTGTCGATCGCCTCCCGGTAGAACCGCTCCGCGACCTGGGCCTGCGCGTCGTAGCGGCGTTGCCCGTCCTCGGCCTGCTGGGCCGCCTCCTGCGCGGCCCGCTTCTTGGCGTCCTGAGCGGCGCGGATCATCGTCTCTGCCACTCGACTGATCGCGGCCGCTCCGGTCATCCCCACCGATCGGAGTTCGTCCAGCGGGTCGTCATCGTGAGCCATCTCGATCCCCTTCCCTGTTGGTCCCGCCACGGGTCGTGGCGTGGTCTGTGCGTGGGTTCAGTGGTCGTGGCAACGGCTCCCCTGCCGGCGACGTCTGCGGGCTCGAGGTACGTGGACCGACCTGGCCGGCGACCGCGACCTGACGCGCCTCCCAGGCCCGGCGGTCGACCTCGGTCATCGTCGCTGGCGGGCTCAGCTGGTACCCGGTCATTGGCACCTTCTTCAACCGGTTGATGACGTCCCGCTGGAGCGTCTGCGCCTGCCTGAGGTTCCTCGTGGCTACGTGGTGATCCCGGAGCGCCGTCGCCGTCTGGAGCAGCTGGTGCATCAGCACCGCGCCGGCGATCCGGGGCTTGTCATCGCGGCGTGCCGACATGAACAGCAGCGCTGTCCCCATCGGTGACTCCTTGACCCGTCGCCCCGTGGGCAGCCCCTTGCGGTGCAGCTGCGCGGAGCGGCTTAGCGCCGAGGCGGCCTGACGGAGCTCGCCGGCGTTGGTCTTGTCGTACCGGGCCCACGCCGACAGCGCCCCGGAGACGTCTTTGGCGGCGTCGGCCCACGCCACCTGGTCCCCGATCGGTACCTGCGCGAGACGCTCGTTGAACGCGGCCAGGTTCTTGGCTGCGACGTCCGGCGCGGTCGGCGCCAAACGTTTGCTCTCCCGGCCGCCGTCGTGCACTGGAGGCTTGCCTCGGAACGCCGCCTGCCACTCCTCCGACGCCCGCTGAGCCTCCTCAACGGACGGCTCCGGCCAGCCCTCACGCAGCCGGGGCAGGGTCAGGTCCCGGCCGAGTGTGCCTCCTCCGTAGAAGACGATCTTGTCCTGGTAGTTCTCGGGCTTCAACGCGGCACGGTAGCCGCGCACAACGTCCGTCGTCCCTCGAGCGAAGAAGGGCTTGACGATCACCCCGTCAGCCCGAACCCGCCGAACCCACTCCGCCTCGGACGTCGCCGCGGTGGCCGCCGAGCGCACCCGCTGCGCGATGTCCTTCGGCGCGGTCAGGTCCATCTCCGCCCTCGCCGCCTGGTACCGCTCGGCGGGCTTCTCCCCGCGCTCCGCCGTCCCGTACGCCCGGCCCTCGACCCGCGTCAGCTCGTGCTTGACCTCCAGCTCGCGACACGTGTCCTGGGCCTTCTTGAAGTCGCGGAATCGCCCATCCCATCGGGTGCCGTCCTCACGCACCATGGAGGCGGCAATGTGGATGTGATCGTTGCCGTTCTTGCTCGCACCGTGGTGGATGGCCACCCACCGGCACGGCGACTTCCCGGACTCCTCGGTGAACCCCATCCGGTCCATGAAGTCCCGCGCCACCTCGTCCCACTTCTCATTGCTCAGCACGCCCTCCTCGGCCGACAGGCTGAGGGAGCAGTGCCACACGTGCTGGTCCCGGTAGCCCATGACGACCTTCTCGCCCGTCTCCGGATCCTGCGCCGTGACCTGGGACTTGATCTCCGTCCCGAACACCTTCCGTGGCTCGTCCAGGTACGCCGAGATCTCGTCCGCTCCGGCCCGGTCCAGCGACTCGCTGCCGTGCCACGCGACGAGGAACGGGTCACCGGCGACGACGTGCGGGTTCTCGTGCTCGTTCTCCTTGCCCGGCCCCTGGAGGTAGCGGACCAGTCCGACCATGTTGCCGCCCTTCTGCACGTTCGGGATCATCGCGACCCCTCCACGTCATCGAGCAGCGTCTCGATCCGGGCGCAGACCCGGCCCATCGCCTGTAGCGCGCCGGTCGTCTCCGGCTGCGCCTCCAGCGTCGCGTTCGTCGCCCGCGCGATCTGGTTCACGTTGACGCCGATCTTCCCGAGCAGCCGCGAGATCCGGAACAACTCGCCCGCCAGCTCCGACTTGGCCTTGGCCGCATCAGCGCCGCCCGCGAGAGCCGACTCCACCAGCAGCCGCGCGACCGTGATCCGCCGCTCCGCCGCGCGCAGGATCAGCCGCTCCTCCTGCTCTGGCGTCACCTTCACCTTGTGCACGAACGGTCGCGGGCTTCCCGGCTTGCGCTCCTGGCGCAGGCCCCTCAGTCGGCGCGGCAGCGGTGACTGCTCAGGGTCGGCCACGACCGTCCTCCTTTCGCCAAGCGCAGCGACTCCCCCGCTCGGGGGAGATTCCACACCTCCAGTGTGGCAGGTCCGGGCCTCCGGCGCGAGGACCAAACACCATAAGGGCACCTTATGGTCTAGCTTGCTCCTCGGAACCCGAGTCAGCGAGCCCGCGCGCGCTTGGCGCGGGTCGCCTCGCGGCCCTTGGCCGCCAACCGGTATGCTGAGCGCCCACGACCCGACGTCAACACGGGGAGCACGCCATGGGCAAGCGAGACATTGACCGACGAGTCGCAGATGCACTCAAAGCACTAACCGCCACGAAGGAAGACTCCATCCGGGACCTCGCTGAGGCCCTGGACAAGATCGAGGCGGTTGACGGCAAGATCGCCGCCCTCAACAAGACCCGCAACGAGCTCATCGCCGCTGCGGAGGAGAAGAACGAAGTGGCTAAGACGTCCGGCTGGAAGGTCCGCGAGCTCTCCGACGCGGGCCTCGTCGTCCCACGTGCCACCGCCGCCGCCGGCGAAACGCCGGCACCAGAGGCCGCGCCGTCAGCCTCTGGCGAGACGGCCTAGCGGCTCACCTTCTCGGGTGGGCTCCCCCATCCCCGTCGCCTCTGATTCTGTACGCCACCACTGCGGAGTCAAGGGCCGCAAAGCACGGCTTCGCCGCCCTCCGGGTTTCGCAAGCGAAATCCTTTGCTTCCTCCCTTGACACCTCCGCGCCGGCGCACAAACTTTGGCAACTATGACGGGATGGGGAGAACTACGGGCAGGGCCGCGAGAGGACCGGCGATGGCCAGGTGACGCTAGCGGCTTCCACCCTCGTAGGGGTCCCGAGAGTAGCCCGCGCTGGCGCGAGGACTCTGCTCGCTCACGGATGGCGTCGGCCCCTCCCCCGGACGAGTGAAACCCGCCAGACCGGCACTGGAAGAGATGTCCGTGCAACGCCCGGAGGTGATCCAGGTCAAAGGTCTGCGGCACCGGCCTCGTCAACAACTCGAGCGCGCGGGCTACGCGCTGGTCGAGGTGTCCAACTGAGCCGATTCGGCGGCGTCCTCGTCCAGCCGGTCGAGTGCACGAGCGACCGAGGAGCGACCGACCCCGAGGGTGGCGGCGATCGCGTCAAGGGTCTGCCGCTCGTCGCGCATCCGCACCGCTTGACGCACGCGGGCGGGCGTCATCACCGTTGGTCGGCCACCCACGCGGCCCTCGGCGCGAGCCCGCGCCAGACCTGCCCTGGTGTTCTCGCGGATCGTGTCGACGCGCAACTGTGCGAACACGGCCACGATGCCGAACAGCGCCCGGCCCATCGGGGTCGTGGTGTCGATGTCCGGCTCGGTCAGGCTCTTGATCTGCACGCCGCGCTCGTGCAGCTCGTTGATGGTCTCAATCGCGAGCCTCTGTGTACCGGCGAGCCGGTCAAGTCGCCACACGGCGAGGGTGTCTCCGGCACGCAGGTAGTCCAGACAGGCGAGCCACTGTGGGCGGTCGGCCCGCCTCGACGAGGCTGCGGGGTCGACGAACACCTTGACGGCTCCAGCGGCTCGTAGGGCCTGCTCCTGGGCGGCGGTGTCCTGCTCGTGGGTGCTGACTCGGGCGTAACCGATGACGCTGCTCACCTGTCACTCTCCGATCCCCGGGCCGCGATCGCTCATCGCCCCCGGCGTAGGTCGCTGCGGTCCGGTTCTCGGGGTGTCCTGGCTGGGCCGGGTGGCCTCGGTCGCGGGCTTGGCGAACGCGAGGCGTGCGACGTCGAGTGCGGCCCGTCCGGCCGCTCGATCGCCAGGCATGGCGGCCGTGGTGATGCTGTCGAACATCTCGCGCAGCGGGCGTAGGTCGCTGCGTTCCATCGCGGCTCGTGAGGCCTCGTTGTTGTGTTCTCGCGAGACCAGCCGCCAGTCGAGTTGCCATCCGGCGTCACGGGCAACGCGAGACCAGAACACCCGTTGGGTGCGGCCGTTGCCCTCACGGAACGGGTGGGCGTAGTTGAGGGCGTCGTAGTGGTGCGCCAGGCGGTCGACGAACTTCGGCCGGCTGAGGCCGCGCAAGTGGTTCTCGCGGCGCAGCTCGTCGAACACGTAGGCGGTGCCGGTGTCGATCCTCGACGCCGGTAGGAACGGTTCGCCGCCGGGTTTGCGAATGTCGACGGTGCGGGTCCCTCCGGCCCACTCGTAGAGGTCCTGGAACAGGTGCCGGTGGATGCTGCGCAGCTCGGCGAGGTCACCGCTGGGTCGCACCGGGTAGCGATCGGCCAGCTCGACGAGCCGGTGCACAGACAGGCCGCCCTCTGCTTGATCGAGGTCGGCCTGCGTGCGGGCACCGATGCGGTTGCGGAGGATGCCCGTCTGGGGGTCGGTGTACGGGTCGACGTGCTCACTCATCGCCCGCGCTGGGCGGGCCGGGACCCGGCACCAGACGCGGGCCGTGCGGCCGCCGCGTCGGCCACCGCGTGTGCCTGGGCACCGCTCCCCCGCTGGTCCTCCTCGTCGACGCCGTAGCGTGCTCGGGTCCGGCTGCCGTACTCGTCTAGGGTGATCCGCCCGGCGACGTACTCGGCGGCGTCGGCCGCGTCCTCGGGCGCGAGGTCGAGACCTTCCATGCGCACGCTGTGCACTGCCTCCTCGACCTGGCGAGCCCGCTCGGCCTCGCTCGTCGACGTCGACGTGATCCGCGCTGCCTGGGTCATGGCGTCCCTCCTCGGGTGATCGGTTGAGTCCAGTCTACCGGGTCGACCGAAAACGGTCTAGGTGTGTTTCGGTCGAATTGGGTTTCGGTCGGGCTTTCCGGGTGAGCCTGCCCAGCGTGCCTGCGGGGCCGTTCGTCTGTGACCTTCAGCGGTAAGTGGCGGGGTTCTTGCGGCGCTATGTGGCCGGCTCGGCGGCCTTGGCCGTGGGGTCGACGGGCAGGTCGGCGGCTGCGCGTTGGATCGTGCGGTAGACGGTGGAGCGGGCGACCTTGAACAGTTCGGCCAGGTCGAGGGTGGTGTGCTTGCCGTCTCGCCAGAGCTGGACCATGAGGCCCTCCTGCTTGGGGCTCAGCTTGGGCTGCTTGCCGCGTAGCCGCCCCTTGGCCTTGGCCACGGCCATGCCTTCCCGAGTTCGGGCCCTGGCCAGGTCTGCCTCGAACTCGGCGATCATGGAAAGGACGCTGAACAGCAGCCGGCCTATCGGGTCGGTGGGGTCGTGGACCGAGCCGCCGAGGTTGAGGCGCACGCCGCGGGCGGTGAGCTCATCGACGATGTCGCGGGCATCGGGCACCGAGCGGGCGAGCCGGTCGAGCTTGGTGACGACGAGGGTGTCGCCGGTGCGGCACGCGGCCATGGCCTCGCGCAGGCCGGGGCGGGCCCGGTTGGTTCCAGACAGGCCGTGATCGGTGTAGATCCGCGCGATGTCGACGCCGAGAGCGGCGAGGGCCTCGCGCTGCACGGTGAGGTCCTGCGCGTCGGTCGACACACGGGCGTAGCCGATCTTGAGTTCGGGCATTGGTCCAGTGTCACCGATTAGCCCCCCGTCACCGGGCATTTTCGCGGGCGGGTCTTACGGGAACGGGGCTCACGCTCGTGGTTGCCGGTTTGGCGGCCCTGGCGCGGTTGTCGTAGGAGGTTCGGCTACCGGGACACGACCGCGCAGCTGATAGCCGGCAACAGCCCACCATCGGCGTCAGGTCGGAACAGCGGTCAGGAAGCGTTGCAGGGCACGACGCGGGCCGCGTCCTGACGGGCTCAGGTGCTGGCGGTGATGAGGCGCAAGGCGCCGTTGTGCTCGGCCTGTTCGCGCAAGCGTCCGAACGCCTGGTCCCACGCCCCGCTGGCCAGGTCATCCTCGAGACGTTCGAGGCCGCGCTGCACGGCGCCTGGGTCGGTCAGGAGGAAACCCGACGTAGCGGCGCGGACTTCCGGACGCAGGAAAGCCTCGGGGCGGGCATAGAACGCCTCCGCGAACCCGTCGGCGCAGTCGAGAGGCACCGGCACCACGTCGACGCGCACCTCGGCGCTGCCCTGGGCAAGGGCGTCCGTCACCTGGTCGAGCGCCAGGAACCGCGCCTGGTCGAGGGCGATGACCTCGGGGAAGTAGTCGGCCAGCCAGAACTGCTGCAGCACCGGGGCATCGACGGTGAGTACGACGACCGGTCCACGACTCACCCGTCGCATCTCGCGTAGACCCTGCTCGACGTCGCCCCACTGGTGGACTGTCACTGTTGCCATGGCCGCGTCGAAACTGTTGTCGTCGAACGGCAGTCGCTCCGCTGTGGCGTCGACCGCTGGCGCCGCCGCGACAGGACGCTGGGCGCGCATCGCCGCCGACGGCTCGACCGCCAGCACGTATCGGTCGGCGGGCTCGTAGGACCCGGCCCCAGCGCCGACGTTGAGCACAGTCCGGCTGGCGCCGAGCGCTGCATGCACCCTGGCCGCGATCCGCGGGTCCGGCCGGCGCAGAACCGCGTAGCCCCGGCCGTGCTGCTCGTAGTCGAAGTCACCAGCCGGACGGTCGCGGGTCGTCACAGCCCCATTGAACCACCGGCTCAAACGAGTGCTCTTGGACGGCTCTTCGAGCGAAGGGGTGGTGACGCGGTCGTGTGCCGTGGTCGGCGGTGCTGCGTTGGCCTCCGGCGACGAGGAGCTCGCGGAGCCGGTAGTTCGAGGAGTTGCGGTAGCCGTGACGCCCCGGCGGCGGGTCACATTAGCCCCCTGAGAATGCTCTCGCGGCGCTGGACGGTAGGTGCCGTTGCCGCTTCACCACTGCGCCACTGTGTCCCGCCCCGCTGGTCGTTCCTCTTTCGCGGACGACCAAAATGAAACATTGTTGTACTGTTCGGTCCAAGTTTTGCGCATGGCCGCTGTGGACCTGGGTAGGTCGGTGCGGTCACACATACCCGCTCAAACGACCGTAGGAGGGTCTGATGGGATCAGAGGACGACAACTTGAGCATGCCGACGCACGAGAGGGCTGGTTCACTGGCGACGAGCCAAGCGGAAGCCAGGCGGCTACAAGCAGAAGGGCACGCAGGGTGGGAGTTAGGGCAGCGGAACTCGGTGCCTCTGGCCGAAGCGCAGGCGATCATCGAGCAGTGGCCCGAGCCGCCGAGGAAGGTGGGCGAGAAGCTGCTCGACCACTACGGGGCCCCGAACGAGGTGACGCCGACCAAGCTCTTCTGGTACCGGGTCGGCCCGTGGGCGCGGATGGAGCTGACCGCGGACCAGGTGGTGCACAACTTCCCGACGCCACACACCGACTATCTGACCCAGTACGTCGACTACCCGGTACCGGAGAACAAGGCCTCTGCCCTGGTCGCGTTCGACGGCAGCGTGATCGTGGACCGCACCGCAGGCCAGATTGGCGCGCGCTGCGACCACGAGGCGTACAACACGCTGACCATCAACTTGGCGGTAGAAATCATCGAAGGGCGCCGCAGTGTGGAAGACGCGCGCCGGCTCTATGGGGAGACGGCGAACGCTTTCGTGCTCGGCCGCGATGCCCCGTATGCCGAGGGCCTGCTGTTCGCCCCTCCCACCGCGGAGACCGCGGACCCGGACGAGTCCATCATTGCGAGCGGCATGGCGCACCAGCTCAAGGAGAAAGTCAAGGACGCCTTCGGCGCCGGGGAGACTCCCACGTAGCGGCAGACGTTGGCCCGATCCGCCGGTGGCTGGCAGGTCAGGTCGCGGGCGGCCCGAGGGTTTCGCGGACCTCGTCATCGGTTGCCGGTGGCGCGAACGAGCGCAGGTGGGCCAAGGCTGCTGCAGCGGCGTTGCGCATGGGCGCGGCCTCTCGTTTCGTGGAGGACAGTAGGTAACCCCCTTGCAGGATGGCGACTGTCATCTCGGCGAGGGTCGCGGGGTCGGCGTCCGGCCGTAGTTGCCCAGTGTTCTGCAGTTTCAGGAACTCGTCCGCCAGAGCCGATTCCCACCGAGCGAAGGCGTTGGCGCTGTGACTGCGTAGGTGGTCGCTGTGGTCGAGGACCTCGCTGACGATCGAGCCGAGCGGGCAGCCGCGTAGTCCCCGCTCCGTCTTGTGACTGAGCGCCGATGCCTGCAGCCACGCCTCGATGCCCGCCCAGGTCGACAGCGCGAAGGTGCTCTGCTCCTGGAGGATCTGGTCGAGTTGGTGGTCCAGCACCTCGGCGAGGAGTTCTTCTCTGCTGGAGAAGTAGTGGTAGAGCTGGCTCTTGCCGGTTCCCGAGCCCGCGAGCACGTCCTCGATGCTCGTGGCGCTGACGCCGCGCTCGTACATCAACTCCGCGGCCACCGTGACGATCCGCCGTCGGGTGGCTCTGCCGCGGCGGGTGGACGGTTCACGCACGGGTGTAGGCCTCAGTCACGACGTGGTCAGGGCGCGGCGGCACGACACCTTCCTACCCCATCAGCAGCGGTGATGAGCCGACACGGCCGCAGTGGGCGCACTCGAGGAGCCGCCCGCTACGTGTCTATGCCGATCGTCTACCGATCAGTCCGCGGTTGCCTGAAGGATGCGGGCGATGAGCAGCACCGCTTCGCCGTTGCTGTAGATGACGGTGTCGTCCGGCTGGGCGGCGATCGCGCGGCCCAGGGTGGTGAGGCTGCCCATGAGAGCAGTAGCGAGGAGTGGGGGCTCAGCGGTGACGGGGCTTCGAAGGTCCCTGGCGTCGCGCACGAGGTCCTGGAATCAGATCGCTCCAGCTCTCGGAGTCACCGGCCAGGCCGAGATGATGTCGCCCTTGGCCCCCTCACCGGAGGGCGCCGGAAGGGAATCTGCGATGGTCGACAAGAAGAACATTCACACGGGTGCCGACCGACGATGGATGGGCCAACCGCTGTGAGGGTGGCAAGCGCGCTTCGAGTACACACGCCACCAAGGCGGAAGCGCAGGCCGCCGAACGCGCAGCGGCGAAGGAGGATGGCGTCGAGCACCTGATCCACAAGAAGGACGGCACGATCAGGGAACGGAACTCCCACGGCAACGACCCTCACCCGCCGAAGGGTTGAGCGACACCGCGAAGCGGCCGGCAACCTCCCCGCTAGAGACGAGCAGCGCGGCGTCGGGCCTCCGTCGATGCACAGGCAGGGCGTCCTGAGCGTCCCCACATAGGATCTGCTACCGGACAAGATGTCCTCCGGCGCTGCGGCCGCTGACCGTGCCACACAGCGCTGCGAGAACCGCGCCACTTACCGCTGAAGGCCACAGAGTTCCGCTACAACGACCGCCTCTAACACTCGACGCGCTCGGCTAGGACGAGAAGGTGTACCGGAAACGTTCGTATGTGGAGCGAGGCCCCGACCGGCATGGATCTGGTGACGACCGGTCGACCTGTTCGTCAGAGACGACGTGGGATAGTGCGAGCCGCGCGCCGAGGCTGGCCAGCCCTCGCTGAGCCGGCGTCTTCGATTAGACCGTGAGTGTCAGCGGGCCCGACCTCCAGGACAGCGATAGTGGGGGTGACGGAATCACTTGGAGGGATCGCGGTGGGTGTTGACCCGTTCGCGGCTGCACTTGCGGGAGTGGTCGCAGCACAGTGCATGGAGGTGCCAGCGTATGCTCAGCGCGCGTTGGGTCTGGGGTTGCGTCAGGACGTCTTCGCCGAGGTTGGAGCGATCTTGCGGGCACCCCGGCGGTACCTGCGGATAGTGGGCTGGGTGGGTCACGCCCTGCTGGCCGTGGCCATCGTGTTGATGTACTCGACGTTCTTCGCGGCCGTGGGCAATGACCACCTGGCGTGGTGGGGAATCTTCGCCGGCGCGATCCACGGCGCTCTCGGCGGGGTCGTGGTCGGTGCGTGGCCCGACCTGCACCCAGGCATCCCCGGCCACATCCCCGCCCCGGGGGTGTTCTACCGGCACTACGGTCACCGTGATGTGATGACCTTCTGCTTCGGCCACCTGGTCTTCGGAGTCGTCGCCGGTACGGTCTACGCGGTGCTGCACGCCGGTCTGCCCGTCAGTGCCGCCCTGTGACTGGTGACCTCGGGGGCGGGTCGTCGGCACGGCTACGGTGTGCGGCTGCGGGCAAGTCCGAAAGCTGCCGCGCCGGCGGCGGTGACGGCTGCGGCCGCCGCTAGGACCTTGCCGACCTGGCGGTGGTCGTGCTTGCGCCAGCCGTCGTTGACGGCGCCGGCGAGGAAGTCAGGAGTGAACACGTTGCCGTCGTGCGCAGACGTCGGGACGTTCCGCAGCGCGAGCCGATCGATGAGGGGCCCCACCAGCCGGTCGTACAGCCCGGGGACGAGTCGGTGTGCCCACGCTCCGAGGTGGTGCGTCCGCCCGACGACGATCTGCCGCTGGGGGCGGTCCACCGCGCGCACGACCGCGGCGACGACGCGCTCCGGGGACGTCACCGGCGGCAACGGTCGTACCTGGCGGCCGACGTAGTTGGCCGCGTGGCGGTAGATCGGGGTGTCCACCGCGCCGGGCAGGATGATGCAGACCGCGACGCCGGGAGCGTCGCGCAGCTCTTGACGCAGCACCTCGGAGAAGCCGAGCAACCCCCACTTGGCGGTGACGTACGGGGCGACGTAGGGAGAGGACAGCCGCCCGTACAGGGAGGAGATGTTGACCAGCACGCCGTGGCCCTGAGACCTGAACACCGGAAGGACCGCCCGGGCGGCGTGGACCTGACCGAACAGCGTGGTGTCCACGATTTGGCGGAACACCGGCCCGGGAGTGTCCTCGAACCGTCCATAGCTCCACACCGCCGCGGCGTTCACCCAGGCGTCGATGCGCCCGAACTCGGCGACGGCACGCCGGGCCAACGCCTGCACCTGCGCCTCGTCGCTGACGTCGGTCGGCACAGCCAGCGCCCGACCACCCCTGTCCTGGCACTCCTGGACCACTTCTGTCAGCGCGTGAGGCCCGCGCGCAGCCAGGACGACGTCCGCTCCACGGGTGGCGAAGGCGCGTGCCACGCCGCGGCCGATGCCGCTGGAGGCGCCGGTGATGACCACGACCTGGTGATCAGCTTCCCGGCTCATGGCCTGACCTCCTGTGACTCTCTCAGCGGTTTCCTTGGCCATGCGTCTCCCGGGACCGAGCAGGTCAAGGCTGCGGGGCTGGATCCAGGAGGCGGTCGAAGATCAGTCCGGTGGCCTGCGCCTGGACGTACTTGTCGACGATGTCGATGGCCCAGTCCTTGGTGCTCCACTGCGTCGGGTGGTAGAGCCCAAGAGCGGTGTTGAGCAGGACGTCGCCGGTGTAGACGGTGGCGAAGACCGTGTTGACTGCCTGCTGCCCTCGCAGGCCCGCGCCGGCTGCGATTCCGTAGGCGGTGCCCCACATGCCGCCGAGAGCGAAGTGTGTGACGTAGTTCAGCTGCTTGCGTTCCTGGGCGTTGGACGGGTTGACCGGCAGGATCCGCTGGGCGAAGTCCGCCGGGGCGTAGCTGTCCTCACGTCCGGTGACCGGCATCTCGATGAGCTTCTGGAAAGCCGTCATCACTACGGTGCCCGCGACGCCGGCGAGGATGCCGCATCCGATCATGGTCGCGGTGCTTGGCTTCTTCTTCGTGTCCATGTCTTGACCTCCTGGTGGGCGGTGCCGGGCTGTCGCCTGTTGGATTCGGGACGTGGCCTCAGGGCTTGAGGACGGCCTTGATGCAGCCGTCCTGCTTCTTCTGGAAGATCTTGTAGCCGTGCGCAGCCTCCTCCAGCGGCATGGAATGGGTGGTGAGGTCTTCGGTGCCCAGCGGGTCGTCGTCGCCGGTCAGGGCCGGCATGATCTCCTCGACCCAGCGCTTGACGTGCGCCTGCCCCATCCGGATCGTGACGCCCTTGTCGAACAGGTCCATCATCGGGAACGGGTCGGCCTGGCCGCCGTAGACCCCGATGAGCGAGATCGTCCCGGCACGCCGCACGCTGTAGAAGGCGGTGCGCATCGCCGCCATCCGGTCCACACCCACCGTCTCGGCCGCCTTGCGGGCCAGCGGACCGGGCAGCTTGCCGGCCGCCCCCAGCAGCGCCGCCTGGAACGGTGAGCCGTGAGCCTCCATCCCGACGGCGTCCACCACACCGTCGACCCCACGCCCCCCGGTCAACTCCATGATCGCCGCGGGGACGTCGTCGACCTTGCTCTCGTCAACGACCTCGATGCCATGGCGGCGGGCCATCTCCAGACGCTCCGGGACGCTGTCGACACCGATGACCTGCTCGGCACCGAAGTACTTAGCGACCCTGGCGCACATCTGCCCGATCGGGCCCAGGCCGATGACCGCGCAGGTGCTGCCCGACTGGATGTCGGCATACCTGACCCCCTGCCAGGCCGTGCTCAAGACGTCGGACAAGAACAAGAACCGCTCGTCGGGGTGCTCGTGCGGCACCTTGATCGGCCCGAACTGGGCCTGGGGAACCCGTAGGTACTCCGCTTGGGCGCCCGGGACCTGCCCGTAGAGCTTGGTGTAACCGAACAGCCGGGCCCCCTTGCCCTGCTCGGTGACCTGGGTGGTCTCGCACTGGGCGAAGTAGCCGCGGGTGCACATCCAGCAGTGCCCGCAGGAGATGTTGAACGGGACGACGACCCGATCTCCGGGCTTGATGTGGGTGACCTCGGGGCCGACCTCCTCCACGATGCCCATGGGCTCGTGCCCCAGGATGTCACCGGGGTCCAGGTACATGCCCAGGACGTCATACAGGTGCAGGTCCGACCCGCAGATCGCGGTCGAGGTCATCCGCACGATCGCGTCGGTCGGCTCTTGGATCCTCGGGTCCGGGACGGTCTCCACCGAGACCTTCTGCGTGCCCTGCCATGTCAGTGCTCGCACGTGGTTGCCTCCTCGTCAGGGTCGATGCTCGTTGGGCCGGGCCGCCGCGTGACGTCAACCCATCGCCTCGCTCCGTTCATTTGTGTACCCGACGGTACACTCAGGCTGTGCGAGATGCACCTGCTGATCGTCAGTTCTTTGGCCCAGCCCCATCTACCGTGCTGGTACACGGTCTCGGCGCAGAGCCGTGCGAACAGCATGCTGAGTGAAGGGGTGGGTCCGTGGCAGCCCAAGATCTGCGTCGCCGAGCCAAACGGGAGATCGATGCCTGAACCAAGCACTCGCCGGGGAAGGGACACCAAGCGCAGGATCATCGCGGTGGCCGCCGAGCTGATGTACGAGCGCGGTGTCGACGCCACCAGCGTCGAGGATGTCCTCGCCGCGTCGGGGACCGGCAAGAGCCAGTTCTACCACTACCTGTCCAGCAAGGAAGAGCTCGTCGCTGAGGTGATGAACCACCAGCTCGAGCAGATCCTGACAGAGCAGGGACCCCTCCCGCTGGACACCTGGACCGGCATCGACGCCTGGTTCGACGCGCTGGTCGAACGACACCAGACGCAGCGGAAGTTCCACGGGTGCCCATTGGGCTCGATCGTGAGCCAGGTGCTCGACCAGAGCGACTACCTGCACACCAGTGCCAAGGACGCGTTCACTCGTTGGGAGTCGTCCTTGGCCGACGGGCTGCACGCGATGCGAGCCCGGGGCCTGCTGCGCGACGACGCCGAGCCCACAGTTCTCGCGGAAGTGACAATCGCCATCCTGCAAGGCGGCTACCTGCTGTCCTCAACCAAGCAAGACTCACGCCCCATGCGCAATGCCCTCGCGGCCGCCCTGACACATCTGACCTCGTTCGCACCACCTGCGCCGCACCGGTAGCCGGAAGGTCATCTCCACCCTCGATCTCGCTTCCACTCCTACGCCCCTCGTGCGTGATCGTCTCGGTCGACGTCACGCGACCTAGGGAGAGGCAAGGCCGACCGCGACGCCAGACCAGTGGCCCGGCGGCGTGCCCCTGCCTGTCCGCCACGCTGGCGGGTTCCTTCTCGCAGCGCCCCCGTCATCCGAGGCGATCGAGGCGATCGAGGTTGGCACCCCGCTACACGGGTCCGGACAGTTTCGACATGCCTACTGGCTGGCTCACGCCAGCCCTGCACATCGAGTGGTGGCCGCTGTTCATCGCCGTCCTCTTCCTCGGCACACTCGCCGCGACCACATGCCGGGGAGCGCGCCTCGCTGCCGACACCGAAGGCCTCGTGTGAGGACCGACGACTTCGAACCCCACCGCGTCATCTGCCACCTGGGTGACATCCTCAGGCTCGCGGTCTTTCCCTCGTCCAGCTCGCCGCCATGACCGGTGGTGTCGCCGTCGCGAACCTCTCCGTGCTCAAGAACGACCGAGCCCAAGCCGCCCGATTCACGACCCTGCCGGCCATCTGCGACGCGCTCAACTGCCAGCCCGGTGACCCGCTCAAGATCACCCCGATGCCACACGGGACGTTCGCTCAGGCTCAACCGGGCCAGTGGTGGGGGAGGCCAGCTCGTTCCCGTAGGGGGTTCCTCAATCGGAACGAGCCGACTGCCCCGCTCGCACCGCTTAACGCCGTGGGTCAGGCCAGGCGTAGCTCGCGCAGGGCAGTAGTGAAGTCGCGGCGGCCCTTGCTCGGCAACCGGGCGAGCAAAGCGCGGTCGACGTTCTCGACGGCCTCGATCGCCTGTGGCGCGAGTGCGGCCCCGGTGGCGGTGACCAGGGAATACCCGATAGCCCGAGCTATTAGCACCGACGCGAGGTTGGCCGGCCGGATTGTAGCCCACACTTGGTCATGGCCCGCGGCATGCGCTGCCTGTGTGACGATGCCGGCGGCTTCGCGCGCGTACCCACGCCGCCGCTGTGGAACGTCGATCTCGTACCCGATCTCGGGGTCGTCGCCGCAGCGGTCGCCCAGGAAGACGCCGCAGTTGCCGACGAAGGATCCGTCGCGATCCCGGAGTCCATACCAAGCCAAGCCATTCACGCGGTGACGAAGTTGTCGTCTCTCGAGCCAAGCGAGAGTCTCTGCTCTCTCGAGGACAGGCCCGTTCCCGATCGTGTGCCCGGGGCTTGAAAAGAGGATGTGCACGACATCCAGATCTTCGGGGTCAAGGAGGCGCAAGCCGAGCCGTTCGGTACGCAGCGTCCTTGGCATTTCCACGACAATATGTTACTCCGGACTCGCTCATGCGTTGTAACCCGACGTCCAGACCACCCGCCCGGATAGTCTTGGTAAGCAGCGGTCGAACCGCCGACACGGCTCCGGGCGCCACTCACGGACGCGGATAGAACCCATAGAACCCGGATACGCTTCACCTCCTGGAACGTGGCTCTTCGCTCTGGTGGACTCAGCTGTTGCAAGACCCCACCCTTCGATGGTCGGGTGCATCGTTCAGCCTGTGAAAGCCCCTCGCAAGGTGTTCTGCTTGGTGATCACTGGCTGGATTGCCTGCGCTGAGCCGACCTGTCGGTGCGTGTGGGCTGTCGGGTGGCGAGGATGCCCGCGACGACCAGGACCCCTCCCAACACCGTGTTCCAGCCCACGGGCTCCGCCAGCAGGAACGCCCCGAAGATCGTCGACCAGATCGGGATCACGTACGTGACCGTCGATGCGATGGTCGCCCCGGCAGTGCGGATCACCTGCAGGTTGAGCACGTAGGCGTATCCGGTGCCGAGAACCCCCAGCACCAGCAGGGCCACCGCAGCGGACCACCCTGGCCAGGTGGGCGGTCCTCCGACCGCTGCGGTGACAAGCGCGAGCTCGACTGCTGCACAGATGATCTGCGTCGCCGACAGGGCCGTCACCGAACCCTCGCGGCCGGAGAAGAATCGCCGCGTGTAGGCGAAACCGGCCCCGTAGCAGGTGGTCGCGCCGAGGCACGCCAACCCTCCGACCAGAGTGCCGCCGCTGATCCCACGCCAGACGCCCAGGATGCAGAGCACGCCGGCGAAGCCGAGCACGATACCGGCGACCCGAGGGCCGGTGACGCGCTCGCCCGGGATCAGGATGAGCACGAACATCAGGGTCAGCAGCGGCGTCGTTGCGTTCACGACTCCCGCCAGGACCGAGCTCACGTGCTGCTCGCCATAGGCGAACAGGGTGAACGGTGCCGCATTGAGCAGGGCTGCCACCACGAGCGCATGTCCCCACGTCGCAGTGTCGCGCGGCATTCTCGTCCGTTGCACGGCACAGACGGCCGACAGTGCCAGTGCCCCGAACAGGCAGCGCCACAGGGCCACCCACAGCGGGGACACCCCGGCGTCGACACCGACCTTGATCAACGCGAAGCTTGATCCCCAGACCACCGACAGCGCCAGGAAGCTGGGAAGCCACCTGCGCACCTCTGCCCGCTCGTCCGTCCCGCTCGTCCCGGCCATCAGCACGCCCCCCTCCGCCTTCACCGACCTGTGCGGTGGTGCTGGCCCGATCATCGATTGCACGGCATCATGAGTCCAACAAGTGGACATCGTCGATCTATGAGAGGTTCTCATGTCTCTGGGAATCTCCCAACTCCGGGCGCTCGTTGCCGTTGTCGACGAGGGCAGCTTCTCCCTCGCCGCCAGCAAGCTCGGCATCAGCCAGTCGGCCGTGTCCCACGCCCTCGCGTCCCTCGAGCGGGCCACCGGACAACCGGTGCTGACCCGCAACGGTGCGCCGCCGCGACCGACGATGCTCGGAAAGCTGATCCTCGAGCACGCGCGCTCCGCGGTCGCGGCGGTTCGCGCGGTGGAGGAGATCTCGACCCGCCGCGACGGTCAGCCGCAGGGAAAGGTGGTTTTCGCCGCCCCACCGACGGTCAGCCACGCACTCGTCCCCGCCCTCCTCGAGCAGTGGGGCCTCGAGTTCCCCGGCGTGGCGGTGTCGTTGTTCGAGGGTGAGGACGACGAGGTGGCGAGATGGCTCGACACCGCCATCGTCGACCTCGCCGTCCTGGTCGACCCACCCAGCAGGCCAGAGGGCAGCGTCGTGCTGCACTCCGACGTCTTCCACGCTGTTCTCAGCGCAGACCACCCACTCGCCGAGCAGGACGAGGTGGATGTCGCCGACCTCACGGACGACGAGTTCCTGCTCTCGACGGGCGGGTGCGAGCGACGCATCAGGGAGATCCACGGACGCGCCGGCGTGCCGTTCGCCCCGACCCATCGGGTGCGGCAGCTGGGCACACTCTTCGCGATGGTGCGGGCCGGGATCGGGGTGTCGATCGTGCCGGGGCTGGCGGCCAGCATGATGGGACCCGATGTGGTGATGATCCCGCTGCTCCAGCAGGTCCACCGGACGTTGCTGCTCACTGGCCCGCTCACTCGGCCCTGGCACCCTGCCACCAGTGCGCTCGTCCGGTTTCCCGTGTCGATGTGACCGACGGTTCCGGTGGATCGCTCCGCCGGCACCCGTCCAGGAGCAGCACAAATAAGTCGATCAGGGTTAAAACCCGCCCATCGACTGACCCGGGTCGTCAGCATCAACACGCTCACATGCGTCGGTACTGCCTTGGCAACCTCGTAGCCCCGCGCAAGGCCCAAAGAGTCGGACAGAGCTGGGAGCGCCGATCGACTCCCAGCGGACGAACTCCCGTTCCTGTGAAGGCGAACTAGCACGGGTGGCGGGGCCAGATGAGACCGCCACCCCGGGGCCAAGTCGGGTTGACACACTCAACGTAGGACAGGACGTCGACGACGGACATGTTTAGTGCTCACTCGGTTGCTCGTCGAGGTGGGGCAGGCCGACCCGTCCACGGGCGGCCGACCACAGTCTCCCGGCGAGTTCGTCGTCCTCGTCCCACTCCTGGGGGTTGCGGGTGTCTTCGGCGTCCCACCACGTCGCGTCCGGGGTGGTGATGGTCTTCACCTCGACGGGCACCGTCAGGCCGGGGATCGCTTGGGCGGCGTCGAGCACGGCGGCCGCGAACCGCTGGCTGTAGGCCTCGAAGGCCTCGGCGTAGCGGCGGCGCATGTCGTCCTGGGCGGCCGCCCCCGCGGTCACCTCCTGGTCGGTGGGCTCTCGGCCGTCCGCCCAGGGGTCGGGAAGGGCCTCCGCGGCCTCCTCGACGTCGACGAGCATCCCAGCCCGCTCCTCCTCGGCGGCGTCCGTGCGGGCCTCGTTGACGAGCTGGGCCACGTTGAGCGGCACGACGACCGGCTCGGTGCGGCGTGCTGCCAGTTCCTCGGGGTGGTCTCGTAGCCGACCGTGCCGGCGACGAGCTGCGCGAGGAGGTCGGATTCCCACGATCCCGGCCGCCCGGCGGTGATCCGCTCGGCGCTGCCGACGTTGGCGGCTACGGCCCCGAGGGCGGCCGCGAGGAAGTCCGCGAAGTCTATTGCCCCGTGCTGGGGGTGGGTGAGCCGGACGGCCGCCGTCAGGGTCGCCACGGTGGTGTCCCACAGTCGTCGGTACTCCTCGGCGTAGGCCTCGGCGGTGTCGTGTGGGCCGGGTGTCTGGGTGCGCTCGGTCATGGTGTGTGTCCTGTCTGCCGTGTCGAGGTGGTCAATGCTGTCAGCGTGGTCTGACAAGTCACCGCACGAGCCGGTTGGGCAGGCGCGGTGGTGGGGTGGGTAGGGTGCCGCCGTTCTCGGTGCGCGCGCCGTCGACGGCGAGGGCGATCGCTTCACCGCACCATGCGCTGTCCGAGGGCCACCGTCCGGCCTGCTGATCGGCGGTGATGGCTGCCCGCATCCTCGCCACGGTGTCAGCGGGGATGCTGAACGACCTGGTGGAGCCGGTGCGCTGATCGGCGCGGCCCTTGGGGTGGGCGCGGTCGGCCCGCTGCTTAGGGGTCCGGCGGGCGTGGCTGTCGATCGCCTGGGCGATCCATCGGGCGAACGTGTCGGCCTGGCCGCCGTTGGTCCAGTCGGTGAGATAGGCGGCCTTGGCGTCGTCGAACTCGACCGGGGTGAGGTAGATCCCGAGCCGGGCGGTGGCGCTGGCTCTGGCGGCCGCGCCGGCCTTGCGGGGTGTCTCGGTCTGCTTGGGTGTGCTGTTCTTGGTTGCGGTCTTGCTCGGGTCCGTGGGGGCGTCCTCGGGGTCGGTGGTCGTGGTCCCCGCCGGGCTGGGCGGCTCGGCCTGGGGGCCGTCCTCGAGTTCCGGGGTCTCCGGGTCGGGGGCCATCGCGGCATTGTTGCGGTCGCGGAGGCTTCGGCGGGTCATGGTGGGTCTCCTTGGTCTAGTTGGTCGATGCTGTCGGGCTGGTCAGACGGGCGGTCTGTTCGGTGTCGGCTGGGGCTGTCTCGGCCGGGCCGATGATCGGGGCGAGGGCGGCGGCGTAGTCGGCCGCGATGCCCGAGCCCGGCGCGTAGACGCTGACCGGCATTCCCGAGGTGTAGGCGTCGCGGGCTGCCACCGCCTCGCGCACGGGTGAGGTCACCCGGCCGGGGTGCTCCTCGGTGAGCATGTCCACCACGTCGCGGTCGAGCAGGCGGCGCGCGTTGTAGCGCGTCGGCACGATCCAATGCACCCGCTGGCCCGGCTTCATCCTTGGGGCCACGCGCTGGTCGATGACCTGCACGAGCCGGGCGAGCTGGTCGTAGGCCTCGGTTTCGCACGCCACGGCCGCCACCACGACGTCGGCCGCGGCCAGGGCCGCGAGGGTCACGAACCCGAGTGCCGGCGGGGTGTCGATCACCACGTCATCCCACTTCCCCGCCACCTCCGGCAGGTGGTCCCGTAGCGAGGTGATCACCTCGGGCCGGTGGTCGAGGGCGGCCAGGTCGTGCGTCCCGGCGAGCACGCTCGCACCCGGCACGCTCGGGGCCGGGACCGCTGCCTCGATAGCTGAGGCCTCGGCGGTCAGGACGTCGGCCGCGACGGCCGACACCTCGGTGTCGTCGTCGACTCCCAGCCTCGTCGTGAGGTTGCCCTGCTGGTCGAGGTCTATCGCCAGCACTCGACGGCCGCGCCGGGCCAGTGCGGCCACGAGCTCGGCGGCCGTGGTCGTCTTGGTGCTGCCCCCCTTGCTGAGGGCCACCGCATAAACGGTCATGCTCTGGTCTCCTTGGCTCGTCCCGGCCGTTCGGTCATCGTTGCCCTGCGCCAGGGCCGGGGGGGCGCTCGATGCGGCTCTCCCCCGGCCCGTCGGTCCCGCCTGGTCAGCCCTCGCGGGCCTCCTCGGCCTCCGGGACCTGCCCAGCGCTGCGCGTGGCCTTGGTGGCGCGCACGGTGTGGTAGTGCAGGCTGAACGCCACCTCGTCGGCCTTGACGTGCTGGGCGGTCCGGTCCTCGCGGGTCTCCTTGTCGACCCACCGGTCGGTGACGATGCTGCCGAGGATGACCACACGGTCACCCTTGCCACAGGACTCGACGACGTTCTCCGCGAACGATCCCCACACCTGCACCCGGTAGACGTTGGGCTCGGCGTCCTCCCAGCCGTGGCCGTCTTCGGTGCGGCGCCGGCGATTCTCGATGACCGTGAACCGGGTCACGGCGCGGCCGCTGGGGGTGAACCGCAGCTCGGGGTCAGCGGCGAGGTTCCCGGCGAAGTTGATGCTGGTCATGGGTTCTGCTCCTTTGGTTGGTCGGCGTTGGTCTGCCGTGTTGATACTGCAAGTCTAGTCTAGTTGGTCAACAGTGTCTAGTAGGTCGGGCGTGTTGCTTCTGTGGTTGTTCGGCTCCTCACTTTTCGTTGCCGTGCCAGTCGAAAGGGAGGCCGGTCCGAGGCCTCGGCGTCCCCACTGGTAGGCGTCGGTCATCTGCTCCTCGTCGAGGCCTTGGTGCTGGGCCACGCGCAGGGGCTGCGCGGTAGCGCTCGGCGTCTCCTGCCCGCGCGGCGGTCACCATCTCGTCGAGGGTTCCCATCACCTGCGCCAGGGTCGGTGTGGCCTTGTTCGTCATCGTCGGTTCCTCCTCGGGTCCGTATGCTGGTGGGGTGCGTCCGGCGTGGTAACCGGTCGCCGTGTTGATGCCGTCCCCCCCGGCTCGCTCTCGTGGCGTCACCGGGGGGACGGTGCTTGGTTCAGCCCTCGTCGTCGTGGCGCTGGGCTCCTGGGGCGCCGATGCAGTAGGGGCGGCACTCCTCCCCCGGTTCGGCTCCGCACTCCGCGCATGGGTAGTCGATCGGGTCGCCGTCGTCGTCGTACAGCTCGGGGTGCTGCTGGCTGTGGGCTAGGTACTCGTCGCCTGCGTAGATCACCGGGCCACCTCCTCCCCCATCAGGACCGCCACGGCGGCCGCCTTGCGCTCGACCTCGATCTGCTGATCGGTGACCAGCCCTCGGGTGACGACCATGTGCTCTAGGGCCGCCACGGCGTCCCACGCCTCTCGGTCGGTGTAGGCGCTCACGTCGTTGACGATCGCGTTCTGCCGCCTCGCTGGGAGCGTGGCCTCGGGCTCGATGGCGAGCCGGACCACGGCCCGCCCTGCCCGGCCGATCGCCTCGCGCCGCTCGGTGCTGATGTTCGGGCTCCACGTCATGACGTCCTCCTTGGGTTGGTTGGGGGTGGTAGGCCCCCGTTGGTCTGCCGTGTTGATATGGTCAGTCGTGTCGAGTTGGTCACTGCTGTCTAGTCGGTCTGGCGGTTCATGAGTGGATTCTTGACCCACCTTCCCCCCGTCCCCGATAGAGGCCGAAATGACGCCGGGGCAGGTGCTGTCAGGGGTGGCCGTAGGCCATCGCGTAGCGACGCGCAGCGCCCTTGACCGCTCCGGGACCGGCGCGAGAATGTGGTCTCGGGGGCGGGGGAGTGGTGAGCCGGGATGCTGACCTAGCCACGGTGCTAGTCCCGCTCGATGACGAGGGCGAGCCCGTCGACCTGCGACGGGTAAAGCACGAGCTCTAGCGGGCTGTCGGGGTCGGGGTTGACCAGTCGCACGCCGTGCACAGGTGAGCCGGGCTCGATCGGGCCGAGTGCGGCCGCCACAGTCCGGGCGGGGCGGTAGGTGATGGTCGCGCCGAGGCTGACGATCCGATCACCGGGTCGTAGTGCGGAGGTCTGGCGGATGGTGAGGCGCTGGGGCATAGCGTCGGTCCCTTCGTGCGGTCTGGGGTGGTAAGTCCCGTTGGTCTGCCGTGTTGAAGTGGTCATTGCTGTCTAGTCGGTCGCCCCGGCCGGGGGAGGGTCTGCCTCCCTCGGCTCGGCTACGGTCAGGCGGCGTCGGCCGCATCCTGGTCCTGGTCCTGGTCCGCGATGTGCAGTGCCTCGTCGAGGGCGTGCACGGCCGCGAGGACTCTTCCGGCGCTCTGCTTGATGACGTCGGCCTCGGCCTGCTCGGCCCATCCGGCGACGTAGCCGGTGCTGTAGGCGCTGGTGTCGAGTCCGAGCATCCCGGCGACGACGTAGGCGACGCTCTCGGCCTCGACCTCGTGGCGGCCTCGGTGGGTCACGTACTCGGCCAGGTCGGCCAGGTGCCCAAGGGCGATGTGTGCGGCCTCGTGAATGGCGGTCTTAGCCTGCTGGTCCGGCGCGTTGCGCTCCTCGATGACGACGCGGACAGGTGCGCCGGTCTTCTCGTCGGCGGGGGTGGTGTAGCCGTTGGCCCCGCCGGCGATCTGCCCGAACTCGACGACGACCCCGGCGGCGGTGAGGTAGTCCACGACGCAGGAGAGGATGCCGTGCTCGTCCTCGCCGCTCAGATTGTGCGCGAGCGTCGAAACGTCCTCGTGACCCTCCATGACATCGGTCTGTGACAGGTCGAACACGCTCACGGGGAAGAACACGCGCCGGCGGCCCTCGACGACCTCGCCGGTCTCCTCGGCCTCGTCGGCGCTGACGTTCACGGTCCCGGTGCCGAGGATGCGAATGCCGCGCTCACCCTTGCGGACCTGGCGACCCTTGGCCTGCCATGCCCGGTACCCAGCCACGCGCGAGGCCTCGGGGCACTGCAAGAAGATCAGCAGGAGGTTAGAGAAGCTGTAGCGGTGGAAGCCAGCGCAGAACCGCAGGTAGGCCGCCCACGTGTCGGAGTTGCGCAGGGCCTCGACCCCCTCGGCCAACTGCGCGTGCAGGGCTTCCATCTCGGCGCGCTTCTGCTCCGCGGTCCGGCCCTTACTGGTCTTGCGGGCGGTGCTGTTGCGGGTGGTGGTCATGGCGTCCTCCTCGTGGTGGGGTGGTGAATCCCGTTGGTCTGCCGTGTTGATATGGTCAGTTTAGTCTAGTTGGTCTAGCGTGTCTAGTAGGGCGGGCGTGTTTTCTTGGTCAGAAGAGGGATAGTTGGTCGGCGTTTCCGCCTCGGCTAACCTCGTAGGCGTTGCCTCGGCCGTCGTCCTCCCATCCGTACATGCGGTATGTCTCAACGGTCCACGGCGTCCGGCTGGTCTGGCGCATGTGCTCGGTCATCGCCGCCTCCGCCTCGGCCAGGTGCTCGGTGCAGACGAACACCGACACCACGATTTCGTGCCACTGCGCGGCGTGCGGGTCTCGGCCGGTGACGTGGTGCCAGCCCTTGCGCCACGGTGAGCCGTCGCAGCCCTCGGCGGCACAGATCAAGGCCCCTCGGGTGCTGGGGATGTTGAGCATGTCAACTCTCTCTGTCTGGTCTAGGTGGTCAAACGGTGAGCCGGGAGACCGACCCAGCCACCCGCTCTTGTCATGGCCGCTGACCACTTTTTCCTCCCACCCCCTGACGTTTGTCCCCGTCGCGGCCGCATAAGGGTCACCGGGTCAACCCGCAGGGCTCGGGGGAGCAAAGTTTCGGCGCGATATAAGCGAGGGAGGGACGACCGAGCGCGTGCCGAAAGTTTGTGGGGGAGAGGCCCGCGAAGCGGGCTTGACGCGGTGGCCCGTGGCCGCAGAGTGGGACGTCAGGGGGAGGGAGATCGGTAACTGGTGCGCGGTGCTGCACCCCGCGCCCGCCGTTGGGTCTGTCGGGTCATTGGCCCGCTCACCCGGCGCGAGCTGGTCAGAACGGCGGCTCGCCGTTCTCGTCGACGCCCGCCTCGGCCGCTAGCTCGTCGACCCACGTCGAGCGGACGTTGGGTGCGCAGTCCGGGCAGGGTCGGGCGGCGGCGTAGCCGCGCTCGTCGACGAGGTTGATCCAGCCGTACCCGTCGCAGTCCGGGCCGCCGCAGGGCTCGGGCCGGGGCGGCCGACCTGGCGGCGCGTGCTCGTCGACGGCGACCCCGACTCCGAGGTGGACGTCGGCCACCGGGTCGATGCGCGAGAGGAGCACCTTGAGCAGCGCCCAGGGGGAGCGCGCGGGTTCCCATGTGATGATGCCGAGCCGGTCGGCCTCGGTGAGCAGCGCGACCGCCAGGGCGTGGCCGTGCCAGCCTCCGGCTCGGTACGGTGCGAGTTGGGCCGCGATGGTGCCCGGCCGCACGCCGTCGAGCAGGATCGCGAGCCCCGGATGGGCCAGTACCTCGAAGGCGAGGGCCATGCCGGGTAGCCTTCTTCGTTGATGCTGGGCCGCCGGAGGCGGCTCCGCTTCCTCGGCCGCGGCAGCGGCCGTAAGGGGAAGTAGGTCTAGAAGGTGGGTTAGGAGACTTAGCCCCCCTTCGGGGGGTAGGTGGACGTTCGCATATGAGTGGGGACCGACCTGTGCAAACTGACCGGGCTGAGGGACGCCGATGCGGGCACGCTGACGCGGGCCGCACACGGTCAGGTGGTAGACGTTGGCGAGGCCCCGCTGCTTGTGTCCTGGGTGCTCTGCGGTGAGCGCCAGGCGCTCGGCCTTGGACAGTTCGCGGGCGCGGTAGACCTCGACCATGATCCCGAGTTTGATGGCGATCGAGCGGGCGCGCTGGACCTGTTTCTCGCCACGGTTGACCCGTGCGGCGGCGACGGTCTGGGAGGTCCGCAGGCCGCGTCCTGTGGCCGTGTCGGCGTCGATGGCGTCGTTGGTGACGATCGAGCGCCACGTCTCGGGGGAGACCCCGGCGCGTCGACACAGCTCGATCACGTAGGGCTGGGCCGACAGGGCGCGGATGACCCGGATCATGCTCTTGCGTGAGGTCCACGTCGGGACGGCTGCCAGGACGTCGGCCGGGGTCGGGGGAGCCGACACCCCCTCGCGGCGGTCAGGGGCGCTCGTCGCGTGTCTGAGAGACCGTAGCGAGGCCTCGGTGTGCTTCCGGGCACGGGGAAGCCGCTCGTAGCCGTCCTGAGCCCATCGGGCCCGCGTCGAGTCCGCGCGTCGACGAAGTGATGCTGTCGGAAAGTTGCCAGGGGGTGTTATCGTTGGCAACGCAAGGCCTCCTTCAAGGCATGCGAAAACCCGCTCAGACGGGCTACGTGAGTGGTTGCAAATCGGAAGATCGAGCTCGAACTCGGTCCTCACTCTTGGACAAGGGCTCCCGCGCTAACGGGAGCCTTTGTCATGTCGGGGGTCAGCCGGTCATCGGCAGCTCCTGATCCGATCGTGGGGTCGGCGCGAGGTCGGGTCGGTCGACCTCGATAGCCAGGCAGCGAGCGATGTACTCGCTGATAGCTAGGCCGGACTGCGCGGCCCGGCGGCGCACTTCGTCGCCAACCTCACGCGCGGGTCGGGTCACCATGATGTCGCGATCGCCCTTGCTGGCTCTTGGCATGGCAGCCATCTCAGCACGGCCCGTATCAGAATCCAGGGAGCTTCTAGCCGGCCGGCGTGTTGCGGCTGTGACGTCTGAGGCGTCACAGCTCGGCGGCGACGGCGGCGGCTGCCGCGAGGTAGGCGCGCTGGGCGTCAGTGGTGAGGTTGTCGAGCCGGAGCCAGGGTGCGCGCATAGCTTTGTCGTAGGGAATCGTGACGGCCGTGCGGGCCAGGCCTTCGAACCCAGCGGCGATGGTGGCCGCTGAGGCCTCCTCCCGGTCGGCCTGCGAGACGATGACGACGGCCTGGTCTGCCAGGGCCTCAGAGTGCGCGTCGCGGGCTCTGAGGGCGTCCAGGAGCAGTCTCCCGGCCTCGGCGTGGTCGGGGCGCGTGGTCGTGGCCACGACCAGCTGGTCCGCGTGGTCGATCATGCGCAGCCAGTGCGGCGCGGTCTCGTCGTTGCCGCTGTCGACGAATACAAGGCGGTAGTACTTGCTGGCGACGGCGTGCACGGCGTCGAAGTTCTCGGCGGTGAGCCGCTGCTGGTGCGGCAGCATCAGCGGGTTGGACCGCAGGACGTCGAACTTGTCGACGGTCTGGTGGTGCACGTACGCGGCCAGGTCGGCCGCCCGTGCGGTCGGCTCCATCAGCCGCTCGGCGTAGGGCAGCATCGTGAGCACGTGGGACTCGTGCGGCCCTTGCTCGGTGCGCCACCCCAGGGTGCCGCGCGTCTCGTTGTTGTCCCACGCCAGCACGCCCGCGCCGCCGTGGCGAGCTAACAGCGCTGAGAGGAGCACGGTGGTCGGTGTCTTGCCCGCCCCGCCCTTGCCGTTGACGACGGCGATCGTCCTCGGGCCGGGCCAATGACCCGAGACGGCGCGCACGTCGGCTCGGTAGGCCTTCTCGGCCGCGCTGGGTCCGGAGCGAAGGCCGATGCGGGTCAGGAACCCTCGGACCCCGGTCTGGGCGGACTCGATGTCCTCGTGGTGAGACAGGAACGACCGTCCGCGGCTGCCGCCGTCGTCGCGGACCTCAGCGGCCGGCCGGCGAGCTGCTGGCGTGTCAGCTGGGGTCTGCGCCTCGGCCGGACTAGGCGCGGACGCGAACCCGGGGCCAGGTGCAGGCATCCAGCGGGGGTCCTGCGAGGTGGCACCTGAGGGTCCGTCCGGCTCCTCGAGGAGTCTCTCGAAGTGGTCCATGGCCGGCTGCTCGGTGTCCTGGTCGACGAGTGGACGGCTGGGGGCCGGATCGACGTACCGGGGTGGCTCGGGGGCGACGCCAGCCTGCTCTGGCGGAGGGAGCGCTTCGTGGTCGCTGGCGTGCCCGTCCGGGTGGACCACCAGCGCTGTGCGGCCGTTGTCGTCGGTGGCGATGGCACGCACCGGGCGGTTGAGCGGTTGCGCGACTTGGCGTGCCACGGCGTGGATCGCGACCTGGTGCAGCGGCTGCGTGCCGTCATGCTCGATCGGTGCCCCGTTCACGGTGATCGTTTCGCCGTCAATGGTGATCGCCACGACGGGGTGCGGCGGTGGAGTGGTGGTCTCGCTGGTCATGATGTGACTCCTTGGGTCCGATGTGCCTATGCGGTGGTAGCGCCGCTGATCTGCCACGGCGCGCTCGAATTCGGCCGAACGAGATCTACAAAAACTGTTACGACAGTGGGCTGGAAGGTCCAACCGTTGTCGCCCTGCGATGTGACAGTGACGACCCGCTGCCGTGAGGCGTGGGTGGGATCGTCGGGTGGAGCTCCGTCGTCATGGGCTTCCTGGACGGACGTGGTGGTGTAGCCGTGATGTTCGGCCAGGGCGATCCAGTCGGCCCCGCCACCTCCGGGCATCGGCTTCTCGGCGGCGGCCGCGTAGTCGGAGGTGAGCCAAGGCTTGGCCCTCCGAGTGGCGTCCATCGGTGAGTTGTCGATCGCGGAGTCGTAGCGGTACATCGTGGCCGCGGCCGCCGTGGCCACAGCATCAGCGTTGGTGCCCGCCACGCTGGACGGGGCGATGACCCCGCCGCGGGGGGTTCCGGTCGTGCCGGTTGGGATCGGCTGCGCGTCGAGGGGGTCGCTGGTGCTCGATGTCGGCCGAGCCGTCGAGCTGACGTTCTGTCTCTGCGTTGAGCAGCCCGATACTGCGATGGTCAACGCCAGCGCGCCGATGATGCTTGCTCGTCTGGTAATCACTTGGTAACCCTCACGATTCGCCATGCCATCGGCTTCCAGTAGTTCTCGTTGAGGAGGTCGATCACTTCGACGTTCTTGCCCGTCGCTGGAGCGTGGAGCATCTTGCCGCCACCGGCGTAGATCCCGATGTGACCGAAGGTGCCTGGGGCGCCGGAGCCGTTCTCGCTGAACCCGATGAGGTCGCCGGGCTGCATCTGTGCGAAGTCGCGGGGCACGACGGTGCCGCGCGGATCCCAGATCTGCGCGTCCGCTGTCCGGGACAGGGTGAGCCCGGTCGCACGGAAGACGGCGTACAGGGTGAGTCCGGAGCAGTCGAAGCCTGGGCCGCGGCCGTCGCGTCCGATGCCCGAGGGGCCGGCGATGCCGCCGCCGCCCCACACGTAGGGATAGCCGATCCACTGGTTGCCGGCGTCGACGATCCCACTCGATCCACCCGGCAGCAGCGGCACTCCTGCGCTCGAGGCGGTGTACTTGACCATCAGGGTCCGGATTCGCTTCACGTAGCCCTGGGTCTCTGGGAACGGCGGGATCCCGCCGAACTGCCGGACCGCCCCGGGTCCAGCGTTATATGACGCGAGGGAAAGGTCGAGGGGGTCGCCCTTGACGACGCCGAGGAGGAGGTCCTTGCTGGCGGCACCCGCCAGGGCGCACATGAAGTCACCCTGCGCGTTGATCGCGTCGGCCGGGTCGAACGGTGAAGCGGTCCCGTTGCCGTCAATGTCCTTGCCCCACGAGCGCCACGTGGCGGGCATGAACTGGGCGATGCCCTGCGCCCCCACAGGTGAGGTGGCGTTGGGGTTCCAGCCCGACTCGGCTTCGAGCTGAGCCGCGATCGCAGCGGGAGTCACGACCGGGCACTTCGCTCCGGCCGCCTGGACGAACGCCAGGTAGGCCGCCGGCACTTTGGTGGGATCGATCGCCGCTCCAGCACCCGGCGGCTGAGGCGCATTGGCTGCCCCGCTGTTCGTGCCGAGCATCAACATCATCGGTAGGGCCACCAGTGCTGCGATCGGTGCTGCGACCGCGGCACCGATCCCCAGGGTCCTGCTCTGGCTCACGCGGAGCCGCCGGCGACCAGCCGCAGCAGCGCCGCTTTCGAGTACAGCCGCTTGCGGCCGATTTGCCGGCAGGGAACTTCGCCGCGCTTCGCGGCCGCGTCCAGCCGGCCAGGAGTGAGCCGCAGGAGCCAGGCCGCCTGCTCGCGGGTCAGGACCTCGGGGAGATGATCGACCGCTTCTGGGGTGGGCTCGGTCCCGGGGTCATAGACGTCGGCAGTCATTGCAGCGCCACGTCGAGCGTGGTGATGGTCCCTACGTGTGCCCGTTGTCCTCGATGAAGCGTTCCAGTCTCGACTTCGAGAATCGCCACAACCGACTGATCTGCACACCGGGGAGCGTTCCGTCCGCGGCCCACAGCCGAACCTGCACGCCGGTGGTCCCGAGGATGGCAGCGACCTCCTCGGCGGTGAGCACCTCGGGGAGCGCGTCGTACTCCTCGCGAGTCAGTGGCCTGCTGCTCATCAGCCGAAACCCTACAGGGACACATGGGCCGGGTTCTCCCTCGGTTCATACCTCTCGGAACGGTCTAGCAGGAGAGTAGCCGAAATGAAGACGAGTGAGAGCCGAAAGAGGCGAGGTGATGGAAGGTAAAGGTCCGTTAAAGACAGATTCGACGACGCGGAGATCCATTGAAGCGGGGGTATGGTGCCAGTGTCCGCAGTGGACCTGCGCTATGGGGGAGCGAGAGTGGCAGTGAGGCAGCACCGGCCGAAGGATGTCGAATCCCCTTGGGCAGTAGGTCCCATCAGTGATCGTCTTGAACCCCCTACGGTGCCGGTCCCAAGCGACAAACCGGACCTATCGTCGCATGTCGTTGCCGCGCCTCGTCCTCGGGGAGCGGTGACGCCACGAACAGAGGAGCCACCCGCATCGGCGGGCGACTTCGCGTGGGTTGGCGCGCATGGCGGGGCGGGAGTGACGTCCCTGGCGTCGGCGACCGGCCTCGGCCTGGCGCTCTCTCAGCACTGGCCCGCGCAGGAGCTTCGCTGGCCCGCCCGGGTAGTCCTGGTCTGCCGCTCGAACGCAGCCGGCTACACCGCCGCCGCTCGGATGATCCAGGAGTGGGCCTCCGGCTCCGTACCTGGCATCGAACTACTCGCCCTGGTGGTCGTGGCCGACGCGCCGGCCAGGCCGACTCGTGCGCTCAAAACACGCCTCCACGAGCTGTCGGGCACTGTCCCGCTGGTCCTCACAGTCCCGTGGATCGCCGCCTGGCGAGACACGCCCTGCTCGGCCGACCCGGCCGCCACCAGAGTCGCGGCCGCCGTGGTCGCGCTCATCACCACCAAGGAGAACCCATGAAGTCCAAGAAGAACCTGATCCGGCGCGGGTTCGTCTCCGCGTCACTGGCTGTCGCCGGGGTTGCCGCTGTAGCCGTCCCGGCTCACGCGGACGTCGTGCCTCAGCCCATCCCCGGCGCGCCGCAAGGCCTCCAGGACAAGGTCAACACGATCCTGGGTCTGATCATGTACCTGGTCATCGCCGCGTGCGTCGCCGGGATCCTGTTCTGCGCGGGGAAGCTGGCGATCGCGCACCGTCGCGGCGAGTCCGGCGAGGCCGCCGGCCAGCTCGGCGGCGTGGCGGCCGCATGCGTGCTCGTCGCCTCCGGCGCCGCGATCGTCAAGTTCCTCTACGCCTGACACCGGTCCAACCTCCCGAGGAGACACACACATGGCCTACGACAACGAGACGCCCTTCATCAGGCGACCCCAGAACATCATCATCGCCGCCCTGGCGCTGGTCGTGGTTGTCCTGGCGCTGTGGATGGTCCTCACCCGGAGCAACGCCCCGGCGACGACAGCATCGACAACCAGCACGTCCAGGCCGCCGGCTGTCCCGTCGACATCGGCCACCGGACAGGCGCCCCCCAGTCAACCGGTTGGCCTGCCAGTGGGGTCGAACTACGACTCGGCCTGCGGGCTGACCGGAGGCACGACCGCCGTCCCGACGGATACTCCAAGGGACGTGACCTGGGAGAACGTGAGTGGGTGGTACTTCCCCCTGTCAAAGTCCTCCGGACCCGGCCGCCGAACTGAGAACGGGCCGTGGTCTTGCTACGCGCGCACGCCCCTCGGTGCCGTCGTGGCGGCTTACACCATCCCGATCCGACTCGGCGGGGTTGCCAAGGACTTCAACGGCATTCTCACGAGCCAGACCGTACCGGGAGTCGGTCAGGATGCTCTTCGCGCGAAGGGCGGGAACACCGGGTCGGCCGATGTAGCGATTCCGCGAGGCTTCCTGGTGGACTCGTTCACGAAGGACGAGGCGACGGTCACGTTGTATCTGCACACTCCGCAGCTCGACGCTGCGTGCTCCGTCCACGTGCAGTGGTTCGGCGGTGCGGCAGGCGACTGGCTCCTCAGGCTGGAGAGCAACGGTGACTCGTATGCCGGGTGCATCAAGGGTGCTCCAAGCCGGTACGTCCCGTGGGGGCCGACGTCATGAGCTGCGACCCGTTCCACGTTGGTGACTGCATCAAAGAGGGCATCTCCTCCGGCATGGAGTCCATGGCCCAGAGCTTCAAGGAGGGTGCCGAGTGGGCGATGAAGAACCTGACCACGGCGTGGCTCAACGCCCCCGCGCCCGACGTCAGCTCGTCCACCTCGGTGACGGGGTGGATTCAGGACCACCTCAACTACTTCGTTGGTGCGACGATGCTGCTCAGCGTCCTCGTGGCCTCGTATCGCCTTGCTACCACGGGGAAATTCGAGCACGGCCGGGATCTCGTGGAGAGCCTCACCCGCGTGGTGGTTGTGACGGCTATCGCTGGGACCCTCACCACTCTGGGTGTCCAGGTGGGTGAGTCGTTCAGCAAGTGGATTCTGGACCAGTCCAAGATCGACTTCTCCCAAACGGTCGTCCTGGCCGCAGTCCAACAGCCGGGCATCATCATCCTGCTCGCCATCGTCGTCATCATCGCGCAGGTGATCCAACTCGGGCTGATCCTCGTCCGCAACGGAATGATCATCATCTTGGCGGGAATCCTGCCGCTGGCGGCGGCGGCCGGGAACACCCAGATGGGCCGCCAGTGGTGGCAGAAATCGTTCGCCTGGCTCCTGGCCTTCGTGCTCTACAAGCCGGTCGCGGCGCTGATCTACGCGGCCGCCTTCCGGATGGCGAGCAAGGAGCAAGACCTGGCCACCCAGCTGTCCGGCATCTTCATGATGCTCCTCGCGATCTTCGCACTACCCGCCCTGATGCGGTTCATGGTCCCGGCCACCGCCGCGATGAGCGGCGGCAACGCCGGAGCCATGGCCGGAGCGGTCGTGGGCGCTGCCCTGGCCACCGGAGCCGTTCTGGCCACAGGTGGCGGCGCAGCAACCGCTGGAGGAGCCTCAGGCGGCTTCGGCGGCGCGAGCGGAGCAGCGACAACCGGTCCCGCCGCGACCGGGGGAGCGATGCCGGCCGGCTCACCACAGGCCGGTGCATCTATGACGGGCGGAGACCCCGGAGCAGGCTCCACCGGGGCCACTGGATCGCCCGGAGGAGCCTCGGAAGGCGCGCCCGGGCTGGGTAGCACCGGAGACGGCGGAGCCACCGGGCAGGACGGGGCCAGCGCAGCCTCCGGAGCACAAGGCGACGGCGCACCCGCTGCCCCGGTGCAGGGACCGCCCGCGCCCTCCCGCACGGGTGGCAGCTCGCGGGGCTCGACCGCCCTCGACGCCGCGTCGACCGGAATGAACGCCGCCCGGGCAGCCAGTGACACAGCATCCGGCGCGACAGGAGAGCAGCAGTCATGAGCACCACGACCCGACCCACCTACGGCAACTGGATCCA
>JAABUP010002573.1_pt1 | contig 34699 bp, 50 predicted proteins | sample 5559201 | NCBI WGS metagenome assembly JAABUP01 (sample SAMN10711887, study PRJNA513373) | rock metagenome | isolation source: Antarctica rocks | place: Antarctica
CTTGCAGGCTCCAATTCCGTACCCCACAGCAATTTTCATCAGAGAGAAAGCTCTGGTGGTGAATGTTGAGAGCATACGCATGATCATTTGTGCTGATCAGATCCTGGTGCTGAGCGTACCTGACCCACTGCATCCAAACACAGGCACCTTGCCAGCATTGAGGCATCCCTTCATCAAGGAGCTTGTTAGTAGGTGTGCTTCAAGCATTGCTCTGTCTGCAATTCATGCTAAGGCTTTTGCCCCAGGTGCAGTTCTGTGATATCCCTGCAGTTCCAGTAGAAAGTCAACAACATGTTAAGTAAGACTGTGCGGCTGTTCCTTTGCAGGATGGAGTTCTACCTGAGTGGCAATGGGGATCAAGCCCTGCCCTTTGAGCTGCAAGCCTTTGAAGTGCCCCTGGCAGCTGCAGTACGCCTCTTTGAGTCAGAAACGACTGCACTGGAAGGCAAACTGCTGCCGTCGCTGGAGCGTCTTACGGCTAAGGTATCTTTGCAATTTGGCTACACCACTAGATTGTGGGGATACAAAGCAATGACCCTGGTCATGTATTGCATGCTGCTTGAGCAAGGTCTGCCCAGCTTGCCCTTTAAAGCTTGCCAGACTTCTCATACCAAAGCACTTCTGCAAAGTGACGACACATACTTCTTCTGGGCTGTCATGCAATCAAGGCATGCATTTGCTGCATTGCTCAGCATACATGGACCTTATTCAGGTGTCCAAGCGGGAGTTGCTAGCTGTGCAAACCAGCAAGGCTACTCTGAACAGATTGCTAGCCAGAGTGAGACGCCTGACAGAGGTGAACCTCTACAGGAACCCAACACCAACATCATATAGCTCATGGATTGGAATCAATCTGCTGCTATGGACCCACAACATGCACATGTCTTTTTGCAGGACACATGTACCACATGCACAGCAGCAAATGCATAACAAACAGATGGTACAAACACTGCTTCTGGCATGCAATCCTAGTGCAGCCCTATGCATGTTGCCCGTGCAAACCAAGTTCCTTATTGTATCAAGGACTCCGGAAAAGTGCTGCGCATTGCCTTGCACAATGCATACACTATGGGTCTACATTGCAGTTTTCCTGGCACAGGTCTTAGAGGCTATCCTGGATGATGACCAGGACATGCAAGACATGTATCTAGCCCGGCGTGCAGAGATGGCAGACATGATCGCCCCAGATCCAGATAATCCCCCAGATGATTCCACAGATCCAGCCCTAGCCCTGTTACCTTCAGTCTTTTCATCAAGTATTGCTGAAACGGCTCTGACGCAAGCACTGCAGCATGTTGCATCATCTCAGGAGCAACAGCCAGCCAGCCCTCAGTACCTGGTTTCTAAGCATGCTGGTCAGTCATGGCTCAATCAGAGGTCAGATCAGGATCAGCAGCAAGATGTGGAGGATGAGTTATCACCACGGGCTAGTCAGCATCCCTTGGAAATGGCTGTGCCGGATCAGGCAAGCTTCTTGTCACTGGAATACATCAAGGCCCATTGCAGGTTCACACATGCAACTATGGGACAAACAACAATGAGAATATATCTGCTTGTTTTTTTACCATTCTTGCAGTCTATCTTGACATTGTCTCAAGCAATCTGGAAGCCATTTGACCTATTCCAAAAGGGTCCCTTTCCCTAAACCCTCAACCCAACATTGGACGCCAGGTCTGTGCCGTAGAATTTGCTTTGCAACAGCGCATAAATTTCCAAACATACTTCAGGTGATGTCTGCAACAAGCCTTGCCTGATGTGCATCCTGACCCTGAAGCTGCAGTGGTTGTGTAGTGACATGCTGCATTTTGCTGCAGAGTGGCATAACTGAGGATGAAAGGCGGCTGAGCAATACTGCTGTTGATATTTTGGGCCATCTGGCACAAGACCAAGGCGCAGAGCGTCAACAGGTCTTCAGCCGTGACTCATTAGGTCAGGCTTGTTCCGTGCAACACTCTGCTTGTCATTGTCTGCTCTTATGCTCTTTTCTCTTGGAATGTGTATGTCAGCATGCACAGACTTGACCCACTGAAAACATGAGTGAAGATGATTCTGATTGTCTGCCTGGCTGCTGTGTGGACGCTGGTATGACTGTCTCACCTGCATTACTGTGCAAGCATCATTGCAATGCTCGTTCTGTCTGTCTATCACACCCACTCACATGCTGATGGCAGCTTGTAAGATACAACTGGTGGTTACATGCTTGTCTGTCTGTGACACACCTTCCAAAGCACAGCCAGCTGCCTGTAAGAACCTGAAATTGGGGGGGGGGGGGGAATGGGGAAACCTTCAAAAAAAGGTTGAATTCTGGGCTTGGTGGCCAAGTCCGTTGTGAGCATTCAGCACTAGCTGGCTGTTTAATTTCACCAGGGTCTGAGCCCTGAGTTAATTGGCATTAGATTGGCGTAAGTACTCAGGGGGCACAGCTAGCTGCTTGTTGAATCTACGCTTTCTTAAACATAATTTAACTGCCAATTGAGTGTAGGCGCTGAGCATGTAGGGATGGCTGCCACACAAGCACAGCAGTGAAATCCTGAGATGCAGGTGGGGCCGGGGCTGCAGTGGCTACCAGAAGGGGCTTCAAGCTGCCTGTCTAGTACTAAAGTCCTGACCTAAGACTTGCAAAGTTAGCTCAGGCAGTGAAGAGCATGGGCTGGCTGCTACGGAGGGGCAATGCAGCAGAGGTTACAGAGAAATCTGGGATGGTGTCAAGCCATTTGTGGAAATGCAACGCCTGACATGTACATCAAATTGCCACATTGACTCAGGTACTGAGGAGGTAGGGTTGGCTGCTATGGAGGGGTGGCAATGGACCCCAGACATGCAGCAGGGGGTGCAGTGGAACCTGGGTGGGGGTCAAGCTGGGGAGGCAGGGCCTCACCCGGGGTCACTGGAAGGGGTAGACAGCTTACCTGAAGCCATGGCCAAGTCCAGAAAGTCAGCCAGTAGGAGAGTTTCCCGCTCAAACTCAAAGCAGTTTGAGCGGCTGACTTCCCAGGTGACATCAGAAACACACAGCTGCAAGTTGGCAACATGCCGCACATGCTGTGCATAGATACTCAGCCTGGTGGCATTGCTCACGGCAGCGCATGCAATATACCACCTACCTGTCATCTGTGTTGCAACACATGCCAGCCTAGCGGCGCTGGCACTTGCACCTCCCTCATGTAGGCGGCTCAGTGCATAGCTGCAGGTTTGATCTGCCTGTCAAACCTGACTGCGCTCGCTGCCTTGTCACAGCTCGTGTGAAGATCCAAGTGCAAGATTGAGTGCTCTGGTGGGGGTATCAGATATGTTCTTATATCCGGTCAAGCAATAGCAGGACAACTAAGTTGTAGGACCAAAGTTATAGGACCACAGTTGCAGGACATTCATGGCACAAGAGCGCATGCAGCAAAACCTGCTGCACTTGGGCGCAATTGGACAGGCAACATTGACCCTGACCTTTTGGTTCACACACACACATCAGGTCAAAAGCCATGAGTGGGTTTCAGGTGGCCAGTCCTGACCCATTGGGGCGCATGACAACAATCAGAGAGCCTGATGCGAGTGCTGTTCCTGTCATGCCTCTGGTAGCTTTATTGGATGAGGAGGGCCAGATGACCGGCATCACCTGCCCCCTGAATGTGGGGGTGGACCCCCATGACATCGAGGGGTGTGAGGACCTGCTAGAGTCCTACTTCATGCAGGTAATGCAAACAGTCATCTGTGTACATTCATCTGTTTGAGCTACTTCATCCATACTCCTGTTGTCTGTGTCCTTGGTGTGAAAACACTGTTACATGGTTGATCATTCATTTGCTGCAAGGTTTGATTTCATGTTCAGCTTCTTTTCAGCCATAATGTGGTATACCAAAGCAGAGCACAAACATGCAGAGCTTCATGCAATCATGTCTAACTGCAGCCTTGCACCATCAATGTTGCCTGAAAGCAAGCCGGCTCATTCCAGTTCAGCAGCCAGCACCTAGACATACATCTGCCTGACATTACGCAATGCATACAAGGTAGCATGACAATGAACTTGCGCCACTGTGTGCTAGCTGTATGCAATGTCCCAAATGCTAGCTACCACACAAGACATACAATAGCATTGCTGCAGGTGGACTCAGTCTTGAGTAGGCTGACAGCCCTCAAGGAGAGGATAGAGGGCACAGAAGCGCTCATCGAGATCGATCTGGACCACAGGCGAAATGAGCTTGTAGCTTTTGACCTGGTGCGGTCTGCGTGCTTATTGTTCATCTGATGACGAGCTGCATTGCAATGATGCACATGCAGCAGTTCTGCGCTGTATTGTACTGTGTCGTCAGCAGGCAGTGCACTCTGCTGGGTACTTCACAGCCTATCATCACAAAACATGCCTGCAGGTTGTGGGCTTAAGCTTGACCCAGCATGCAGCTGCTGCAAATCTCTATGCCATGCTGATTGCAATGCATGTTAGTGCTTGCCAAAGCCGCATGCACTGCGCTGCAGGTGCTAACCATGGTGACAGTGTCCTTCACCCTTGTGGGAGCACTGGCGGGACTGATGGGCATGAACCTCTACTTTGCAGTGGCTGTCACACCACTGGTATGCAACGTATTGTGTACGAGCAAGCAAGACATAAGCAGGCTGCATGACGCACCCTGTCATAGCTTGCCTTTTGCCCTGACCTGCCAGTGCTACTGTCTGTTCCTGCTCTCGATGGTTTGGCACAAACCCACATTGACTGTGCATAACTGACAGAGTGGCCAACTGACATGGACCGGCACATCTGTGAAGGTATGGTGTTACAGAGCTTTGTTCTTGGTGTACTTGCAGTGGGCGTGGTACATTGCATGCTTTGGTGTCACGGCCCTGGGTGCAGTCATGTTTGTTGGCCTGGCATACTATGCCAGAAAGCGCAGGATATTATGGATAGGCATACCTGCGCAGGACCATCATCACCCAGCAATAGACAAGCCGAGGCCACAACATTCAATGCATGTACCACTATTACCAGCGCTGAAGCACATGTCGCATCACGACTACTGAAGCACAGATAGGCATTAAGATTGAGAATTGGCAGATTGGTCTTTGAAATGATTTTAGTAAAGCACCTTAGTCGTGCACTGCTGAAATGAATGACTACATTGCGATGCAAGTTTGTATATGCGAGGTGACCGTTTTGATTGGGTCCACGATCATGCAGCCACAGTCATGCTCGTTCTTTTAATCATACAGACTGCTGTGCAGATGCAGCTTGCACCAGCGCACAGGTGTTTAGGTGTGATCTGCGTGCTCAGCCAGAGTGTGACTGCTTACATGAAATTGCAACTCTAGTACACAACGATTATGTGGATAGCTGTGTTTAAGGAGATGCAATGCAATAATCAAAAACCCAAACACAAAGTGAATCAAACATAACTGAAAGCTGTCAAATGGAACGATCATTTCTTGGGGTCAAACTTGACTGATTTGCTGTTGACACAATGTCGCTCGTTCTTGGGATTGCCAAAGTTCTGCAGCACAAAGCCTTGTCAGCTACGTGTGTATGTACAAGGATGCCTAACACCTACAACTGCACTACATTTGCCTATGCAAGGGCACACACTCATGAGACATCTGGATGTTGATCCAAAATGCAAATAGCGTACTATTTGCAGTAAGCTATTCGCATTGCCAACAAGGGGAGATGGCCAACCAGCTCAACAAATGCAGCACAGCATATGGTTGCCACAGACTTGATTGACAGTCACATCTCTTGAGTCAGGACGCATACCTCTCCCTCAAACACATGGCCAAGGTGGCCCCCACAGTTTGAGCAGGTGATCTCTATCCGCTTCATGCCATATGCGTTGTCCACATGGCGGTCTACAGCCCCTGGGATGTTATCCCAGTATGCAGGCCACCCACAGCCAGAATCAAACTTTGTTTCAGACCTGCAAGTCAACATGAAAAGTAAGTCAGCTCCAGCTTTGAGCGAGAGTCAGTATACCAGCAAGCGCAACACAAGACACAAAGAGCGACGCACTTGTACAAGGGAGTGCCACAGCCTCCGCATTTGTAAACGCCATCGTCATAGACCTTATTATACTTGCCAGCTCCTGCTGGTTCGGTACCTTTCTGTCGCAAGATATGATACTGCAGCCAGGCAAACACGCTATAGCTATAGACGCTAACAGCAGGTCATTCATCACCAACAAGGGTCCGAGAGCAGGTGTGAAGCAGTCTTGCATGCACTGCACTGCATGCAACGGAGGATTCCAGAAAACGCGGGGTTGCGCACCTCCTCTGCAGACAAAATCTCTTTCCATTTGCTATCAGGGGTGTTCTTGTCTAGCTTGGTATCGCTCTGTGCTGACATAGCTCTGATCTGAGGACTTCTCTTGACCGAAGTTGCTCTGAATGCAGTAGTACGTTGGGAAAGCCGGGCGACAGGAACCACAGCTCCGCAAACTTTTCCTATAGATGGTCGCAGGGCAAAAGACATCGCTTGGCAAGCACTTGGCTGTGTCAGAGAACAACGTCCTCATGTACCTGTAGCGGGGACAACGTAAGTCAGCGGTGTGTATGTAAAGTGTTCAACAAGAAGGTTCTCTGGAATCAAAGCAAGGTCAGGTGCCATCATCGGTCTCAATATGCTGGACATCTTCAGCACTGTGAGCAAGTTCATTGGTGACGTCAAGTGGCCCTTGTGCATTGATATGGCACAAGTGTCAACACTAGTTTTGAGCGCACCGTTCTTCGTACTGCAATGTTGTTGCCAGCAAAGCAACGTCAGCTTGACACTAATCTTTAAAGCAGGCTCTGTCAAGCATAGCTAGCACCAGCTATGATGCGAGATTGGCATCAATCAAAGCAAGAACTGTCTGTGACTAGCCAAGTTGGATCGCATGTACAGCATGTACTTGAGGCATGTGCGTGACTCAGGTGTCTTACTGCAGACCACAGCAAGTGTTCAATGGCAAGACTGCTGATGGTTGAACAGGTGACCTACTGATGCTCCACCACAAACCCACACATTTTACTGTTGTGTCAAGGCATGAAAACAGGGGCTAAGGCATTGTACATGTATCCTAAAGTACAGGTAGAGAGTAAGGCTTGCTAACCTACAAGAGGCACACACAGTGTGCCCACTTAACACAGTGTATCATGCTTGAATGACTAAAACTTGTTGATAGGTCCTGAGCTTGAATTTGTGGAGCTTGACAATGGTGACTATGCAGGGCTGCAAATGCCCTGCTGGTGCTCAACACTGGACTCTGTGCCTGCCCACTGCTACTGAGAAAACTTTCCATGATAAGCACTGCCTTTTCTTTCAAACTCTCCGCTATACTGAGGCTCAAAAAGCTTGGCTTCTGGCATTGTTCCAAATCGTCCTTGGTAGGCACTTGCCTCAGCATCTGTGTGTGTGGCTGGCATGCCTGTTGAGTTACTATTGTCGTCTACTGTATGCTGGTCGTCTGTGTTGAAGGAAGCTTGGCCAAATCTGCCTTGATACAAGCCTGCAAAGGCATGCCTTGCTTCAGCCTTTGTGCAACAACAACTGTAATGCCTGCTCAGGGTCGTTGCTTTCCCAAATGCAGCATGCTTGCTTGTCCGAATTTGGCTGACATGCAATGAGACTGCCATTGCCGCCATGATTCAGAAGACACTTACTTCCGCTGGGACTCTTGTGCATGCTGCTGCCAACCTCAGACTGGCCAGCAGCATATGCTCCGTGGTATCCAGATTCACCATACATGTTGTCTTGCTGTCTGCAGTCAAAGTCACAGGCTCAGGGCTACACTGACATGGAAACATCCGAGTGACGTTTGAGATCCCACTACAACTCAACCGAGACATCGCGCCAGCAGCTTGAGCGGGCTCAATGAAATGCAGCAAGACTGTGTTGGGCCAGATTGAGTCAAGTCATGCGGTGTAACAGCAGGCTCCTACACATGCAGCTGCAGGAAGTGCAAGGCAACGGCAAGGTGAGCCTCCGAATCCGAAGACAACGACTGGCAGACAACAGTACCACGCGGCAAGCTAACGAGACGTGTCAAGTACGCAGCGCATCGCTGTCTTGTGTCAGGGTATACGTGAAGCCCACAGGACATAGCGGATTTTGAACAACTCAAGCATCTAGATGCACAAAGAATTCCGACAAACAAGGTTTGAGTCCTACCTGATACACGCGCTCCGAGGCAGCTGCAGAATGAAACCAAGCTGATTCACTATAGAACGCGAACGAATTGCTATCGCAGCCGTAACGAAGGTTTCCTTACGAAGGCAGCGCTATTTTGTACCCGCTTTGTTTTGAGCGCTAAAATCCACGCTGTCTATATTCAGAATTCCTTTTGAGTCACGTGGCCCGCCACGTATCAACTTTACTGCTTTCAATTGGCTCAACTGGCTATCCAATTTCCTTTTTTTTGGCTATGATGGGAAGCTGATGTGTCAGCTCGCGTGTGCCCTCGTGTCACAGACTCAGGGCTCGACGCTCATCTCTGCAGCACTCAGTACTCAGTACTTGAGTAGGGGCCCTAGACCCTGACACACCTAAAGGGTTTTGCCCTTTCCTTGCTTTACCACCGTAAGTGCGGCTGCTAATGAACTTGACTCTGGTTGACCTGCTGTTGTTGCGAATTAATTTTGAGTTGCTACTAACTTTACGAGCTGCTCGCACTGATAGCTGTGTCCAATCATATCAAGGCCGAGTCCCTTGGCCCCCCCCATAAGCATCAACTACACAAGGCGAGCCTCTGTAAGCTGTTCCTCGCCATGACCAGTGCACGTCTCCTCGCCGCTGGCCCTGTCAAGTTGCGAGCGCAAAGCTTGCAGACTTGTCGGGACAGGCAAGTGCACAATGTCGTGGGCTGCTCGAACCAGCAGAGGAACAGCACATTGAGGTGGGGCCGAAGACCTGCCACTAAAGTCCAGGCAGTGTCAGAAGAGGTGGTTGACAGCGTTGCTAGCAATGGCGTGCAAAACGGGAACGGGACCGTTCCACACACAGCCACCATTAAGCAGAGTACCCTTTCAGTCCATGCTGGAGAGTCTGGAGGTCGGTGCAAAGTGGCAGACTCCCTTACAACACCCATATGCTGTACGTCCACATATTACTTTCAGGACACAGCAGAACTGATAGCATACCAGGAGGGACGCTATGGATCCTATGAGTATGGCAGGTGGGGATGTTATGATATATGCTGTTCAGCACTGCACAGTTGCAATGCATATTGCACATCGATCAGGAGGCAAGCGCAAGTCACCAGTACATGCATGCTCGTCATTGGGTAGCTTGCCAGCAACCATCATGTCACGCAATGGTCTTGCCTCAAAACACTTTACATGCTCCCTCATGCTTGATCACTGTGTGACCATTACAGTGCTCCATGACAAGCACATTGTAGGCAATTGTGATCTGTTGCCCGTAGGTATGGCAACCCCACCACACGAGTAGTGGAGGAAAAGATCAGGGAGCTGGAGGGGGCAAAAGACTGCCTTGTATCTTCCTCAGGAATGAACGCAGCAACCACTATGCTGCTGGCACTAGTCCCAGCAGGGGGACACATCATCACCACAACAGACTGTTACAGGCGCACCAGGCAGTTCATCCAGACTGTGCTGCCCAAGATGGGGGTGACAGCAACTGTGCTGGACCCTGCTGACATGGGTGCCTTGGAGCAGGCTCTTGAAGAGCATGATGTCTCTGTCTATTTCTCAGAGTCTCCTACCAACCCATACCTGAGGTGTGTAGCTTCACTCTATGACACTGAGCAGTAGGCAATGCGCATCAAGCATGAAGCAAGTTACGCTGAAAAGATGGCTCAATGGTGTATGCACTTGGGCTTGTATCAAGGATTGGAGTGTGAGGTCAGCTGGCATCAGTCACATGGCATGAGACCCCAAAGCGCATTTGTAAATAGCTGTCACGCCATGCAAGCAGCAGGTGCATGTGCTGCATCAAGCTGAGACAGTGCATATCAGCAAGGGGCATATCGCAATGGTGGAAGCTTGTGTCAATGGCATATTTATATGCAGGGTGCCATGCCATGCCGTTGCAGGCTGCATGCTTGAGGAATGCAAGAGAGCATACAGTGTGTCTGTTCTGCCACGATTGGGCTGGAATCAGCACAAGTTGCTGCATGTTTTTGCTTCTACTGTTTACCATTCATTTCTCTCATGTGTGCTCTTGCAGGTGTGTTGATGTACCACGCATTGCAGAGCTTTGCCATGCAAAGAACACTCCAATCTGCATAGACGGCACATTTGCCACCCCCATCAATCAGCGTGCCATTGACCTAGGAGCAGACCTAGTCTTGCACTCTGGCACCAAATACCTGGCAGGGCACAATGATGTCTTAGCAGGGGCTATTTGTGGCAAATCAGACCTCATTGCCCAGATACGTGCCATGCACAATGTTCTGGGTGGGACTTTGGACCCCCATGCAGCATACCTCATGCTCAGAGGAATGAAGACTCTAGGACTCAGAGTTGAGCACCAGAACAAGACTGCACTGGAGATAGCCAAGCGCCTAGAGCGTCACCCAAAGATTGAACGTGTACACTATCCTGGTTTGCCGAGCCACCCGGACCACCACATCGCCAAGGAACAGATGAAAGGGTTTGGAGGCGTTGTCAGTTTTGAGGTCAGAGGTGATCTGTGGACCACAGCCAAGTTTGTAGATGGTGTGAGGATACCATACATCGCCCCCTCACTTGGGGGGGTGGAGACTTTGATTGAGCAGCCGACTGTGATCTCTTACTGGGACCAGGGTCCAGAAAAAAGAGCAGCGTATGGAATCAAGGACAACCTGATCAGGTACAGCTGTGGCATTGAAGACATAGAGAACCTGTGGGACGACATCTCGCAGTCTTTGGAACAGATCTGAGTTGCATTGCAGACCCATGTGATACACGGATCAATAAGTGTTCATGCCATGGGTCACACATGTTTTTGTTCTAGTCCTTGCCAGGGAGGTTCAAGGTTTGGCACTTAAAGTGAATTTTGTTACAGGACACACAGCCGTTTGCGGCCAAGGAAATCTACAGTCATCACTGATTGACATTTTTTCACTGTTCGTACTACTTCATCAGAACTGCTCTCATCAAAAAACCACAACCGCAATGTCAAGGAATTGTAGACCAACTGCGCCAATTCATCACTGCGTGTCAAATCCGCCATAGCAGTGCCCTCCTGCTGGAAGGTCTGAATCTGATCAAATCACATCGTCAGTGCAAAGTTGCATCATCCTTACTCTTCATAATCAAAGAGATGTACAAATGCATCAAAAGTTTCACTCTAGCACATCAGTCAAGCTTTAACCCACCACCAGTATCATCATCGCCGAAGTCAAACAGCACAAATAAACTCATCAGAACATGCCAAACATTCCAGAAGATCCTTTCTTCTTCTTGGCCTTCCATCCATCTTCTTTGGAGCCCAGAATGTCCACCACTGCTACCGCTACATTGTCATAAGTATGTCGCTTGAGTGCCAACCTGGCAATGTGATCTGCCACCTCCTGTGCATCCTTGCCACGTTTGAACTGCTGTCTTGCGATGGACACTGCATGCTTGCTGTCCATCACATCCCTACACAACAGTACCAATTTGAAACACCTGGTAGTATTACAGGAACTTGTAGCTTGTGTCATCTAAGTCAGCCAAAGTGAATGCCACGGCATCCAGGCACTAAGCTCTACAGCAGTTACACTTGGGGTACATTGCTGTGCAGCATCATGCAGGGGTGTCCCCCTGTTCACAACCAGAGCAAATAGCAATCTGGCCGGGACTGGATAGCCAAGGACCATCACATTATTGCATGTCACACAGGTCAACATCGTACATGCAAAGCCCTGAAGAGATGTGGTCAAGGAATGTGTGCAAGGACATGCAACTCACAGCATAATCAGATATGAAAGGCTAGCTTCAGACTCGCAATGACATGCATGCAAGGAATAAGGGCTCACCAAAGGCCATCAGAGGCTACAAGGACGAACTCGTCATCTTCTTTCAGCTGAATCTCTGTGACGTCTGGATCACAGACAACAGGATCTTTTGTGAACTTCACACCATCGGCAAACTCCTGACTCCATTGCTCAGTCCTGCATGCAAGAGAGAGAAAAATGCCGCATGCCAGAGAAACCAAGCTTCACCAAGGCAATCCAGGAACCTCCAGATATGGACGCATGCCTACACTGTCATGATGCACAGCCTCAATCTTCCTCACAATGCATGCATCACAACATCTATATCGAGCAGTACATGTCTTGAAACAGTGAGTACAGACACTGCTTGTGTGCACGCAAGAGCGGTGTCTATGCCTCACCACTTGCAACTGTTTCACATCATTTTGATGCAGCTGCATATGCACAAGCAATACAGTATGCAGGGGACCACAGGCAGAGCTGACAGCAGTCAGTGTCTCCAGTACATCGACACAGGCTAAGGCCATCGTCACACAACAGCTGTACAATGCTCACGTGCAAGCCAGAATGCTCAGGTTAGAAGACAATAACACAGATGCAGTGTAGCATGCAGGTGTCATTACTGGAATATACATAGATCATGGGATTGAACAGGCATCGTACACGCAGCAATGGTGCGTCACAGCCTGTTGCTCAATTGTGTTCAGATACGACCCAAGACGCGTGTTTGACACTCATGCGACTCATTTGACAAGAGCCTTACAAGACTCCTTTGCGCAGCATGACAGGCAGGCCTTCTCCCTTGAACTCTCTATCCCCAAAGGCCCGGGACACAGCCAGGATGTCACAAACCCTGCCATCATCAATCCAGCCCCCAGCTTCCTTAACTCTGTGGCTCTCTGAGGACACTGTATCACCGTGACCATAAAGCCTACAAGCAAACATGCACAGAGCCTGTGGATGTCATGCAGACACAGAATGACTTCTGTGTCTTCTGGTTTCTCACTATGTTGATGTAGGCTGCAAGGAACATGTGAAGCACTATAAAAGCACCTCAGAATGGAGGTTGGCAGGTATGTAAAGCATTCTCGTTAGGCATGCACAGTTGTGAGAATAGCATGCTCATGCAGATTGCAAACATGCACAACATGAAGACAGCAGGGCACATACTGTCATTGTTACAACTGGAACTCCTACAGACAGTAACTTGTTTGAGTGAAACGATCGTGAGTTAAAACAAGCTTTGGTAACCCACCTGACTAAGTGCATACCCTCAAATTTGCGATGCAGTACAAGACTCAGGCACCCAGCAGAAGCAGGCATACATGATGTGCGAAGCTTCTGTGCAGGATCAGGTGCAACGCTGTACCTGTGCTCGGTTGAGAGGTCAATTGCTTGACCAGCTCTGGACAAAACGGCTCTGCTGTCCCCCACATTAGCCACCACAATCTTGTCGTGCCTGACCAACATCACTGTTGCAGTGGTGCCACAGGACTGCTCTTCCTCATTTTCACCACTGTCATCTACAAAGCAGTACAAAATTGGGATAATGCTCTGCTCACAAACAATGGGCGTTGCACTGCTTTTCTGTGCTGTGCTGCTGCGCTATGCTGAGCTGTGCTATATTGAGGTGCGCTATGCTGTGCTATGCTGTGCTGTGATGTGATGTGTAGAGGTGGGCTGGACTGATTTTGAAACCGTCTGAAATGTTTCAAGACACCTCTGGCTGGTGTGTATACCTAAATCTCAGCAGCACTTTGCAACAACAAAATGCAGCAACATCACTGTTTTGTGCTGAGCAATTGCAGCAACCTTGGGTACAGCTCATCACAGCAGCCACACATGATGAACGTCAATGATGCTTACGCTGAAGCCAGTGTAGCAACTGCTTGTCAGCCTCATGGAAGCAATCCTTCAGGGCTTCGGCAAATTCCGTGGGACAACACACGCCATTTGGGTCTCTTTCTGCAGCAGCGACTGTGTTTTGCATGATGTAAGCAGTTGATGACTGAGCATGCTCTGCTGACTGCTGAAATGGCTGTGCTGTGCGGAATCAACAAACCATTGTGTGACAAAAGTCATGGATGTAACTGAATGTCAACACATGAGACAAACAAAGCAGACCAAAAAGTGCGCCTTGCATCTGGTGAGACAGAAGCTTACCTTCAATTTGGCACTCACCATCTTTTTTCTCGTCTTCTACACTGACCGAAAGGATTTTGTACAAGTTCTTGCTCATGTAATCAGCTGCTGAGTGACCACCATGTCCATCAAAAACCGCTGCAGGAGCAATTTCATTAAGGGCATGCAGACTGCCAAGGGTGCACGTAACAAATCCGCCAGCATTGCAATTCAGTGCAATGTAAAATAGATGAGATCTGTGAATACCTGCATACAAGAATCCACAGCGACCTCTAGGCACAATGGAAGCATAATCTTCCATCTCTTCGCGTGGCCCTTGCAAGGTGGCAAGGCCATACTCTAGTGGGCCCTCTTCTGCGTATCTTTCGTCCCATACGCTGTCATCAACAGATTGAAACGCTACAGAGGCTTCTGCTGTCTGTGCCGCGACTCGAAACCTTGAGCTTTCTACGTGCGAGTACCGGCCCAGCCTTGCGATCCTAGGCTGCATGGTACAACATTGAAACGCCCTTGAGCATGTAGCCAGTTTGTGGCTGATCTTGCGGGACAGCAGAGGCGTCCTGTCTCGACACATTGTCGATGTGCTTGGCATGGTGTCCATCTTGTGTACGCAGCGCCAGACCAGCAACTGCTTGTGATGTTACTGTAAATTGCCGCCTTTGAAGGCCCAGATTTAGGAATCTAGCTACGGTCTTGCACCACAGCGGTCTTGCGCGATCTGCGTTGATCGATTGCAGTCAAAATCTTGACCAGTTGCGTTCGCTGCACGTGACGATAGCAAGCAACGCTCGCCGTGGGATGTAACGCCCGATCGGCTGCTCGGCATATTGCAAATCAAGCATCAGTGAGTCACTCAGAAATACGCAGACAACTTCTCAAGTCCGGCACTGCCTGCTGGAAGACTCGTCGTGTCGAAGGAGAGAAAAGGCACGCAGACCTTGATCACCTAGGCGCGGCTAGCTGTGCAGTACATCATAAGCTTTCGTACAACGAATGGGCGGAGGCAACGGTCAGAAATCCGCTACAGCCCGGGCCCGTAAAGAGAAGGAAGAGGCCAAGCGTAGGGGTGCAGGTACAGGATGTCGACCAAGTTCGTCTCTCTCAGCAGGCTTGCACGTGTGAAAATTAGCCCAAGGTCTTGGCCTGTACTTTCAGGAAGCCAGCTGAAGCAGAATGCAGCAGCACAGAGTGTAGTGGTATGTGATCCATGTCCCTGGCTTCTGCAATACCACAACCATCATCATACTTCTTCAGGCAAAGCGTTGGGGTGCACCATGGGCTCACTTTCCTCTGCTGCTGCAGTGCCAAATTTGCCGCGCGTCATTCATGTGCACGGCCTCAGCCACAAAGCTGCAGGAACATGTAGACAGCAAGCATTCCAAGAATGGCTTTGCGGTAGGCCACATTGATGTTCGGCTTTGTTGACCACTCAGTCAAAGCCACATGCTTTCGTACAACCAGATCATTACAAGAACTCATGGGTTGCAGGCTTGCTTTCCCGAAGCACAAGCTGCGTAGGCGTCATGTGGACGTTTCCTGACACAAGCCAAACAGAGCGTTTCAAAAAAGACATCTGTGTGTAGTAGTAGAGTCAAAGGTTTGAGTCACATTATGCAGAGAACCCAATTCAAGGACTTGTGGGTACTGTGAGCATTGCACTGTGGTAGGCTTGCACTGTTGTTGGTTGTCTCCATCCTCCAATTCCCAGGACTAGTCCACTAGGAGTCCTTACCTCTGCAAACGTGACAGGCGCCCTAATAATAGGCTGCATGCCATGCTTTGCTGGGTCAGCACAGTGTCAATCAGTTGCCGCTGCAATGTTCTACCCCAGTCAGCTACTATTTCTCCCTAACAAGTTTTGTTTGGTACGTCATGCTGCAAACACAATTTCTAAAGCATGTTTTCTTGCACAACAAGGAGATTGACAACGTGACACCAGGTATACACGTTGAAACGAGCAAGTTACTGTGTTTGAACGACTTCATCACACACTTTACTGCTGCTAACGTTGCTGCAAACTAATGTGCTGTTCAAGCGTGTATTATACAACAGATACAAATTTCCACGACTCACTGCAGGGTCCGATGCACCAAGACCACGTAAATTCAATGGTATCTTGCAATCATATGAGCTGGTTTCAGCTTGCAAATACACATCCTGCTCTGCAGCCAGTATGGGCATCTTCCTCATCGTTGTGCGCCTTGCTGTTCAACTGACTCATGTACTGAAATGATGACACGTTAACACAGCTCTAAACAGTTGTGCCCTCAGGTGACCAAGCCTTTGATTGGCTCTCAACAGGCAGGCTGGTCATGGACTTGAAGCTCATATGTGCAAGGGCCAAAGCACTGAAGCTTGACCACCAAACTACTGAGGCTCTTTGCCAAACAGACAATGATGAGTGCTGCTTGGACGAGGGTTGCCATAAAGACACTACAGACTGCTTGAATCAGGGCTGCCATGAAATGACATCAGTGTAGCAGGGTAATGAGCTAGTGGTCACGTAATGCGTGATGTGGGCTATTGCCTGCAGCAAGTGGTTTTGGATTTGGTTAATCGCTGTGCTCTGGTTGCAACCAATTGGTGCCTTACAGCATCAAGCAAATATCTCGCAGTGCATTGCTATCTAGCCTTCTCCCTCCTACAGTCAGACTCCTTTAGCTTTGCTGAAATTTCTGCTCTTGATTGCAGCCCTCTGCCTCAGCTTCTCATACCTCACGTTCTGTAGCATCCAGAGACAATGTTGAGCAGAGGCCAACAGATGCACATGTCACATGTACATGTTGCATGTACATTCCATTGTGTCCTTACTATGCTGTGATGCAAGTAATGTCAGCATGCCCGATAAGCCGTAACTTGTCCCAGTGGAAGAGAATCATGCAATGTGTGTCTTGTGCAGCGTCGCAGACTCACAGCAGCCAGATCCCGTTCATCTTCAGGTGTGCGCCTCAGCTCGCCTAAAGTCTTTCCTGGTTTTGTTAGGTCACTCAACCAGTCAGGATAGTCTACGCCAGGCTTTGCTTCAGATGAGATGGATATTTCAGATCCTGCGTTGGCTACAGTTGTAGCAGGTGCTTTGCCTCCTTTGGCAGCTTTAGCAGCAAAGCCTGCAAGCACTGGCATGCACTTGACACTTGGAGGAGCAATTTTACATGAGCAAAGCAAGAATGGAGGCCAGGGCAGCCGCAAACGATATATATTTTAGTGCACTTGCGACTGACCCCTCAATTGATGAAGCGAACGGGCTGGGCGGAGGCTGCAAGAGATCGTAAGCCACATCTGCAGTCAGCGTGTCGTCAATAACTATTGGCACCCAGCCAGGCCCAAGGGCATGCTTGACAGCAAGATCGATGGCCCTGGTATCGATGGTACTGTATGGGCGGCGGACGGCCTCAAAGCGAAGCAGAACACTTGCACTGCGTTGACCGGCAACTTGCTTGTTCGTCTAACAGCTGCCTTTTGCCTTGAATGGGAACCTGAATTGCTTTTTGCATTTATATAAAGCAGGGTCTTCGTATCAATGATGCTTGCATTTCGTTATCTTCCTCGTGTTGACATGCTTGACCAAATGCACATAAAGTTGTGAAGACAGTGATGCACAGCTGTGTATACAGACGTGTTGTTGGAGCACATGCACATTGTGACATGCGTTGCAAGTAAAACGAACAGGCTTTTTTTGCTATATTGCAGAGGATCGTTGCTACAAAAGCCAGAGGCTGCAAGTCAAAAGAAGGTGAAGTCCAAATGTAGCCGGTGATGCTTCAGAAATCTGCCTGAGCTTCCTGAGCAATCACACTATAGCATCAGCTTGCATTCTGTTGCATTGCAACATGTATATCTCAACAGGCCAACTCATTGCTTCTTGTTTGTTGCACAGATCTTCTTTATGGTGCAAGACAGCTTGCCAATCAAGATAACTTTCATTTGCAATGTGTTGAGACACATTCAACCTGGCAAGGCAAGGACAGCAGCAACTGCAACAGAATGTCAAGCACATATGACTGGTTCAAGGCTTAGTGCTTCAGCGCTTCAATGAAGCAGACAAATCAGGCCAGAACATCAAACAGTATGAAATTCATATGTTGTCTTGATAGATTAGATAACAGCGCAATCCTGAGCCTTCACTGGTGTACTTGTACTACTACAGTACTGATCTATGCATGCGCAGCTCAGATGTTTGGGCGTGATCTGTTTGCTTGGATTATCCATCTCTTCCTGTCATCACCGCCTATCAACATGATTGTTTGACCCTTTTGGCCTGCGTGTTTTTAGGGTCAGAGCGCTCCCTGTGTAGTGAGACCTACGGCGAGTTGCTTGAAGCACTTGCGATCCGAGAGCTTACCATGGCTGTTTCGCCATCAATGCTGTTTGTGACATCAGCTTCGGCCGGTGCTCTACCACTACTGCTGGTGTGTTGCTTGCTGTGTACTTGTGCTCGGCTGCCTGATGCTGTGCCATCCGCTATGCTGCTGCTTGAAGCTTGCGAATGACCTGCAGAACATGGAAAGAGTAGACTGAAGCCTACAGCCACTGCAGAAAAGAGAACAAAAGATGATGTTGCTAGGGCAATGATTGTCTTTGAAGTGAAGCTTGAGATTGACCCTATGCCATTATGCAGCATGCACCTGTCTTTTGCAGGGCTTGAGGCCCCACTAAGAATACAGCTTGATGCACTGGGGGGTAACCATGCATCATGCCCAAGGGAGGGATGCAAGGGCGGTTTGGTCCTGACTCAAATTGTGCAGCCTGTGTCAATCATTGGCAATAATCTGATTCATACAGCAGCCTATTCATGAATGATTCTCACAAGCTCCAGGACAGCTTGTGGCCTTTTTGAAATCCAAGTGTTACATAGAGCACTAGGCCGGTAGTCATTCTTATCAGATTGTATCCTCAGTAAGCCAATGGGCATGCCATGTGTGCAATCTGCATTTGCTGGTAGTAAGACAGACCTGAAGTTGCAACAGATGTCAGCCCTGTAGAGGCGCCAGCATTTCGGCCAGATGAAGATGCAATCACCGTTGTATCTCCTGATGCTCCATCTTTACTTGTCTGCAAGATTCAACAGCCAATTTGGCGTGTCCTGACAGCTGCACCAGGCAGTTCTGCTGTACAGCTGTTCAGATGTGTAATAAGTTGCAACCAACTTGGCAAGGGAAGGGAAGGTGATAGGCGATCAAAACAGACAGCAATGCCAGATGCGTATTGAAGCAGTATTATGCACAAGTGTATTTGTTCTGTCCTTGTGGTGCTGGCTATTGCGGTGGTGCAACACAACAATGTATTCTCACTACTTTAGTGAGCTACACCTGGGTAGCAGTGGCATCAGCTGCGCTTGCATCAGCAGTGCCTTCAGGCACAAAGGAGCTGGCATCTACAAGGTCCACAGCAATGCTGCTGCCATCAGGGCCATCTCTGACACTGCTTATGCCAACAGCATCAAATAGTCTGCGCCCTGAGTGAAGCACAGCCACATCACATAACATGCAGCATTGGTACTGCTACTAGTAATCTTGCTGGTACACGCATGTTCATACTGACCTGTGTTGCAGTGGCCACTGAAACACTCATCCCTCAAGTTGAGGTTCTTGTCTGATTGAGCAGAGCTGCATGCCAATGACAGTCCAGTTTTGCCCTTGTCTTTACTGCAGAATGCAGAGTAATGCTGAGCAGCTGCACCTAGAGCTTGAACCGTTACGGTACCTGAGGAGTGCCGCAGCCGTGATGCAGACCAGCAGCAGTCCAGCTCTTGCAGCGGACCTCTGGAACACCATGACACCGAGTGCCAAGGAAGCGAGAGCGCAACAGCAAGTGTTTCGGCGGCATGAGTATGGACGAACAGCAAGCCCAAGCGTCACTCGAACTATGTTGACCATGTCCAAGCTTGGCTCGATCAAGGAGGTGCCTCCGGACATGAAGCAGGCGCTGTTCCAGCCCGTGCATCCGGTGTTGGCATCAGTCAACGGTCCAGCAATCGCGCAACCGCTGACTGCAGTATTGGGCCGCCGCTGCTGCTGGCGTTGCATTGCTGATTCACCAATTCGACAGCAAGGTTGTCAGCTCTTGACGCCCTGCCTCTGCCGGCCATGATCACCACAGGCGAGCTGATCAGCCGATGTTTGGTTGCTCTGCTGATGTTCAGGTACGCAACATACTGTATGTAACATGATACTCTTGCCCAACTTTAGCTAAGTTGGCTCTAACCTCGCTACCATTTAGTAGCTAATTGAAGAGTCCAACTGCTAGGTGTTAACAAACTTCGCTGCACTGCATAAAAAGCGTCACGATGGTGCCTGTAGCTCAATATTGGCCCAGAACCATCACAAGCCAAATTCTGTGCACAGTGTGATAGCAAATTTGATCAAATCATGCCATCTACCTAGTAGCAATCTACATCACACTTCTTGCAGCATCACAACCGCACAGCAAAGCTTGCACACAGCACTTGATTTGCATCAGTGACACTACAGAACCTGCAGCTTTTTCATAATGGTGTCATGCTTTGCAGCTTGTGCAAGGCTCTGTAGCATGCATGTCCTGAACTGCAGGATACTGGTGCAAACAAATGGGCACATCCCTGAGAATGCCAGTTCGGTCAGCATGGACCCTGGATCCTCTCCCATACTTTGTGGAACAGACAACAGACAGCTGCAGGGACATGGTGCACAGACGCATTCAGGTGAAACATTTGGGTGGAGCTGACAGCCCTGCCTATGCTATGTAGCGCTGTGTGCACATTGGGAGCCTGCTGCAAAGCTGCGCTTCGACACGGGCTGTTCTAGAACAGCTACGCTTCAACACAGACTGTCCTAGAAGTAGATCTACATGGTGTGCAAAGTGTGGACCACAATTCTTGTGATGTTCTGCATGTGTTCCTGCAGCATCACACCCTTTCCAGCCAATCGCTAAGCAAACAAACCTGCTGCAGTCTGAGCATTCACTCAACCAGGCTAGTATCCATTGGCTGCTGGTTGCAGAAATGTGTATGCTCCCACCTGTATAAAAGTTCCGCCACAGAAGCCTTCTCTGTGGCGTTTTACAGTGTTCAAGTCATATCTGTTGTCACCTTGCATTGCACAATCAACTGCTGCAGGCAGCAGCCATGTTGTGAGTGGCATCAGGGGTAGCTCTGGGAGAAGACTGCTGGATGCAGACGTGTCAGCCTCAAGTACAGCAGCTGGCACTCACAGTGCATCAGGGAATCTGACTACAGCAGCCAGCTACAGGGTAGGGCCAAATGCAGCTGGGATTGGCGTTGCCCTGATAGATGGAGGTGCAGCTGCAGACAATGGCACTGCAAGTGTGTCAGCCAAGGGGGAGTCAGCACCCATGGTAAGGGCAAGCGCAAGGTTTACTCAGAAGCAGTGTATGCGCATACAGGCAGTTTACATATCAGTCGCTGGGCAAATTCTGTTACCAAGAGTCAGCATTTGCATGATCTGTGTGATCTGCATCATGTGGTCTAGACCAGACCTCGTCAGCTCCTGTACTTAAGCTTGTTGACTGCATTGCTTTGTGTGCATTGCTGACGATGCAGTGAACGCCTGCAGTATACTTGACACTTGTGAACATTGGTGATTCTACCACGCTTCAATGGAAGCAACCTTATAAACATTTGACAAACAAGGAACTGGTACTTCCTTGTAGGCCAGTACTGGTGCAGCAAGTACAGCAGGCTTCTTCAATGGTACTGGCCTCAATGCTTCAGCCAATCAGGGTCTGACAGGTGTCACCACCACAACAAACAGCACAGCCAACAGTAATATCATTCACAACAGCACAGCCTCAGGCAGCAGTGCAGCTGACCTCAGCAGCAGCAGTGCAGCCCAGTCTCAGACAGGCAACAGCAAGGACAGACACAGCAGCAACAGCAGTACAGGAGGGGATGTGTCAGCAATGGGCAAAGCAGACAACGCAGTCTCCGACAGCAGTGAGGGATCAACTACTGCAACACCAGACAAGGTAAGCGGACCGACTTTGGCATCATGTCTTTCGCATCATGCATTTTCCATTGCTGAGAAAGGTTGGCTTAGATGTGTCTTGGTGTACCTCGTCACAGCTCTCCAGCAGGTGCAGCAATATTGATCACAGAGGCCTGAAGTTGTAGCTTTGATTTCTTCACCAAGTGATGCCATCAGGCATCTTCCTGATTTGAGACAGTCCTTTGTGACTGCATCAGCATCATGCACAGCGTTCAAGCCGTGTAGCTGGTGATGTGCTGTACAGCTACCAATCTGCTCATTGCTACTGGGCTTTGACAGGCAGTCGAGCTTGTCATTCAACTGTGTTGCAGGTGACAGCAAGTCAGGCAACAAACGCCACAGCAAACCAGGCAAGCAAGTACATCGCTGCAGATATAACTGCAGACCAGGCAGCACTCAATCATGGGCATACAACTGTCAGCTCTGCCACATCAGGAGACAAGGTAGCTGGCAGTATTCAAGGTGCTGGAACAGAGCATGCGGAGGTGGCTTTCACAGGTTGATCAAATCATGAAGTCAATTGCAGCATAGGTGCCGTAATTGGATGGGAATTGAATGAGAATACTTGTTAGCAATGCTGGCAGACCAGCCCATGGCATCCATACCACAGTCTCGAAGTTGTGTTTTGAATTGATGGAAATGCAGAAATGAGATGTCCGGCAGTAGCAAGTCGGCTTATGACAAATGACTCTTTACAATGGAACACGGGCTATCAGATACTGTTTGCTTGCAATCTTCACTACAGGCATACCTAAATTTTTGCACCATTGGTTGTCCTGATCACAAAGTGCAAAGGATCATCAGATTTTGACTCATGACGTGGGCACTTCTTTATTGGATGCAGACTATACGTCCTTGCTTCATCTGTTGCCTCAGCTGAGCTGCCATCAGTCACATTAGCAGCCTGTCACAGAATTCTTGGGGACTGTGAAGTGTTTCTAGTTTGACATGATAAGGGATGTTGACCTCAGATCTGATCTAGACATTGATGATCATCTGAATGCATAAAATTGGTGCCTGGCATCAGCAAACTGTTCTTAGCCTCAAATTGAAGCTGCAGTAGTTTCAGAGGCGTTGTCCTGTATGTCAGCCTTGTCTTTGTCTTCATTGCTCCATGAGCTAGCTGCAGCATTGACCAAGCCAAGTAAAAGTCTCTTGGACCCATCACCTGCAACAGCTCATGTTGTAGAGCATGGCATAGTATGTATTACAGATAAAAGCAGCTTTCAGCAATGCAAGGTCAAGCTTGTAACTTTGTTAATAAGAGTGTTTTGATGAGACCAAAATTGATGATGTGGCAAAAATGCTTGCATGTTGTTTGTCTGTTACCTGATGGAGCAGGTGCTGCAGCAATGGAGGCATCAACACCACTAGTACTAGCAGGGGCTGCAGCTGGCGCAGGAAAGGGGCCCTGTACATCAATGTAGTCACTGTACAGATGACCAGTGCTGGCCTTGTTTTTGTCACCGTGGGGCCAACGGCTCTGATCTACCCATTCATAGCCTTGTAGATGTCTCATGGACCCATCACCTGCGTATCCAGTCAATGGCAGTTGGCGCCAGAAGTCTGCCACTCAAGGTTGGATGTGACACTAAGCAACGCCCAAGGCGCCCTAGGCATGCTCTGTGCCACATTGTCTGTACAGCATGGCAAAGCTGGCGTGGCGTTGTCGATAACAAATTTGTGAAACATGTAAAAGCTGAAAACATGGTCATCTTGCATCAACATGAAACAAAGAGCAAACTTGGACAACAGGTTCGGTGTGCAGCTGGTCTACTTTATTGCACCTTATCACACCCAAATACACATGCAGAACACTTGAAAGCTTTTCGAAACAGGTGTGTAAAGCAGTTGACATTGCATGCTAAATGATATTGCACATTGCATCAGTGTCACATTCAGTAAACAAAAGTGTCGCAGCGGCATTGTTCACTATTGTTAACACTGCAGTACATACACTGCGCAGTGCGTGGCACAACAGGCCCTAGGGTGCACTTTTCAGTGACAACTGCAGCCACACAGATGATGCCTGCGTGCAAACATCCCTGATCTATTACCTGTCAAATTCAGTGGAGCAGCAGCAGGTGCTGCAGTTGGTGCAGACTTTGAAGTATGGTCACCATAACTAGTGTTGGCCATTTCTTTGTGACCATAGCGGGCGGCCTGACCCAAAGATGAGGCCAAGAAGGTGCCTCTTGATCCTTCACCTGCATTGTTTGGTTGTTACATGCCGACAAATTGGACTGCAGGGCTCATCCAGCTGGCCGCCGATGAGCAGACGCTGGGCAGTTGCAGCAGCTGCGAAGACTGCACGCATGGGCAACGATGGGATAGAGGGAACGTGACTGTTCAAGCTTTCGGTGTACCTGAGTTGACCTCGCTAGCGGCACGAGCCAAGACCACGGACAAAAGCACAAGCAGGCAACGCGTGGCGGTGGTGGTCTTCATTTCAGGGCCGTTCCAGTTGGAGAGCAGCACACGGGCGGCACGGCACCAGCTGCACGGGAGTCAGCGCTTGCTAAAGCCTGTGCGGACGCAAGCTTTGGTCCAAGTACGTATCGTAAACTGCGTGTGTGCAAATTTGACATTTTGAAAACTTTTTGACATTCTCATCAGCTACCACCACTTTCGATGCCCACACCCCCGTTACCAAAAGCACCTGCTGGCAGGCCAGATGGCACGTGCTTAGGTGGAAGTGTACCATCGTGGTTCTGACAACGGCACTGGAGGGTCATACTTTCTTGAGGCAATTGCAAGTAATGCCTGGGGCATTCATGTTCAAGACATGTGGCAGTCTCACGCTTGCCGTCAGCTGCTAGCATCATGCTATGATCAAGCGTGCACGTGAGCAAGCCAAGACCAGAAACATCCATTGATTGAGAACTCACAACCTAAAGGTGCCGACAGCTGGCGAGCGCCAGCAAACTGCACTTTGTGACCGACATCTGACATGTCTGCAGGCACAGTAAATTTCAACACAAAACCTTTGGGCGCCATATAATGCATGCATGCCATCCTATAGCAAGCGCACGCTTCTGGCTAGTATGGTGCAGTTTGAGCAGCGATGCTAGCCTCCAGCACACACAAAAGAATATACACAACAAGTACAGCAAGCAACACATCATACACACCATTCGAACCACTTAGCTAGCCTGCAGCTAGACAACTTCAAGAGCTAATATTTGCAGCTCAGGCACAAGCATGGACGATCTTGTCAAAATTGATGTCAGCCTCGGTAATTGGCATATTCTCGCTCAGCATGATAGGGTGTCCATACAATCTTAGAAGGATCCACTGCAAGCCCTGCCGATCCTGCTTCCTTCAAGTTCCTGGACAGCAACATAAGTCTGTTCAGCAACGCCCAAGATGCTGCTGGCATTTGTGGCCCTACATGCATCAACTTGATCCACATGTGAGTCACACTACAAAGATGTCAACAACCCTACACCGCACTCTTCCCGTGAGTACGGTGTAGGGGTGAGTGGAAGCATGTGAGATTCTGCTGTTTCAGCACCTGTATGCACCTACATAGCATGCAAACATGCCACATGTTGTGCTGCATCTGTTCTCTGTCTGCCGGGCAAGCAGCATCCTAAGAAGGGAACTAAGCACAAGCAGACTCAACTTGCTGGAAGCTCCACATGCATGCGCATTTATACAAACATGCAGTGAGTGTTGGCTGACCTTTCAATGAGTTTTGGGGCGGCACAAATAACATGCTGGCCCTTCTGGTACTGGATGAGGTTGAGATGCTGTAGAGTGCTGACTACATCCTCCACCTTGATGGCTGTCATCTCACTCAACTCCTTCAGGCTGATGGTCCCTTGATAGTCCTTCAGCACCTGAGATCGAGGCAGCAATGCTTCATGTTGCAGCTCTAACAAGCAAAATCTGCTTGTGGCATAGGATCCCTGGGACCACCATCAGCACAACATCCAAACGCACAATCAGACAGGCATGTACATGCTCCAAGGGGAAGAAGGTGAAGTGTCATGGGCCAGCAATGTATGATTAGCAGGGAAGACAGGTGCAGTCCATCACATTTGCTAACATTGCAGAAAAAACACACACACACACACACACACACACACACACACACACATAAGTTTTCTGACTGAGAGCTGCGCAAAGTGACCTTTAGGAGCTCTCTGGTCCAGTACCCTCTGTAGCTGACCAGCCCCAGATCTGATAGGGGTCGCTCAGGGGTACCCACCTTGTTCTCAATCTTGCTCAGCTCGTAGCTAATGGAGATGAGGAACTTACCATACCCCTTACGCTGGTAAGGAGGCAGGGTAAGGATACAAGCCAAGTTATAGCCGTCTTCACTGCTTTTCTCCTTGGAGAAATACCTGCAGAAATTGGTGACGCATTTGAGCCACAGACAATGCTGCCTTGCTTACAGTAACAATGGCTGCAACCCTCAACCAAACAGGTCAAGATGCAATTGTGTGACAGCTGTGCCTCATGAGGGATCAGACACGGTCATGCCAATTGCTTGTCATCGTGCTCCATGTTGATGCTCATCAAGTTACTGTGACTGCTGGTCAGCATGCAAGCATGCACATGCGTATGGTCTGCTTTGAAAATGCAGCAGTGCACAACTCACACATCAAGCAGCCATGCAATATGGGTTTTGCAACACCTGGGGAGGCTGATCAAGCCAGAGCATACAAGATTGTGCAAAGGTCACACCACCAAAACGACAGTGCCTGCCCATGAAGGCATACCCTACGACGTGTGCTCCTCGCTCATCGCATTCACACAACACGTAGAACAGGAACAAGTCCACATCATAGAACAGAGTCTTGTGATCCAGGAACAGCTTTGCCAGGTAGCACAGGTTCTGGCAGAACAGCTTCTCCTTCTTGCCGTCTATCTCGAACATGGACACATTGGCGTTGCGATAGATCTCATCTCCTGGTGGGTGCTGGATCCTGCTGCGCTTCAGATGCTGAAGCATTTGCTGGCGCTCCTTGAAGAACATGAGGTCATACTCACAGAAGTACAACATCTGCAGGCGAAAGCGTGAGTGAGAAGTAGCTGCTTGTTCTGCAGAGGCTATCAGCCCTTTGATATCATAACTGCTATGTGACGCTTGGAGTTGCATGCAGAGTCTGGCAATGAACTGACAGCATTGCAGCACCTGGAGCTAGCAGAAGCAGCCAGTCCACCTATTTGCCTTGACTTTGGGCGCTGCACAAGGCTAACAAATGGCCCTACATTGCAGGGCCAGAAAAACTAACTGGGCAAAACAGAGGCAGACAAGTTGTGGTGCAAATGAACCCTCCACACTAGCAGCAGAGTAGCAGCATTGCTTGCTTTGCGTCTTGTCTGAGTAAAAATTGCGCGTGTAAGCAAGCATTTTATCAGCTGAGGACACCTCTGTTGTGCAGCAGCCTCCACGCCATGAGCTTTGCTTACACGACGTTCTGCATGCGCAGGCTCTGGTGTGACACATAACTGCTGCCGAGACGCAGCTGGAAAGGTAAACATGTAGACATAGGTATGCAGAGCTGAAGCAACAAGAAGTGTGAATGCATTTCTGGGTTTGTTGAAAAATGAGCACACCTTGCACATGTTGTACTCCTGAGGCAAAGGGCTGAAGTACCAAGTCTCCATCTCATATCTGCCCAACTCGATTCTCTCCACATTCTTGACTTTGGTGAACTCCTCATGCTCTCTGAGTGCATTCTGATCAAACTCGCCATGGTGTTCCTCTTCCTCATGTACATCTTCAATCTTGCGCTTCTGGTTTCGAGTCCTTCCCCCTGATTCAGTGACTACGGCCGACAGCTCAGCTTCACTGGTGGCTACTGTGGTGAGGTCCACATGGTCTAGGGTTGTCCATGCGTCCATGCGTCTGTTAACTGCAGCACAAGCCATTGTGAATTAATATTGTGCGGCGCTGTGTAGCATACACCAAAGTTCCAGTGCACTGTCAGTTTGATGATTAATGCAGCTGAGCGGACACATGCTGGTCAGCATGTACCGCCGACAACAAGTTACGGTGCAGACATGACTTTTGCTGCAGACAAGGACCGTGTGGCAAGTGCTTGAGATGTTGCATTGTAAAGAAGTCTTGCTGAGCACAAAGAACAATAGGAAAAGCAACTCTGGCCTTGCAGCTTGATCCCTCATGCAACAGGTTGTACCAGCTGCTACTCACAGTTGATGTAGTGAACATAGTACTCGTAGTCAGGAGCATCTGATCGCTTGCGCCTCTCTATGATCTTGGCTCTGTGGTACTGTCCTTGCTTCCATTCACACTCCATGAAAGTGCCAACTTCCAAAGGCAGCTTGACCTGCATAGAGGACAGTGCAAAAAAGTTTTAGAAGCCCAGCACCCAGCATGCAATACATTCATAAATGACTTCCCTGTTGCTGCTCACAATCCAGCAGTGCTGTTGGCATGCAAATTGACATACATGCTCATTGGGTACTGGCAAGAAATCTGATACTAGTATGAGTTTGCATCATGGTGGACAGGTATACGCAGCAAACAGCAGCAGCATACCTCTCGGCCACCTTCCTCGACAGTGTGAACATCCTCAGGTGGAACAGATGATCCTGGTTGTCCAGCTCTGGGGCGCTTGTTAGCAGCTTGAGCAGGATGTGCCTCAAGCTTGACAGGATGTCCTCTCTCAGCCTCTGTCTCCTGCTGTTCTTTCAGTAGAGGCACATGTGTGCCCAAGACACCCTTTCCGGCACCAGCGCCCTGCAGTGGGTTGTGTTATCATTACGTGGTTGTGCACGCACTTGCATAGACGTTCGTTGGTGCAGCAACTTGGGTCGATCCTCAAGCAGTGATCACTGGCTGCACAGGTTCCATGCGCAGCTGAACGTATCGCGCGCACCAGGTGACTGTGAGGCCCTTCAAATTCTGCCACTGGTGGGGACGAGTCATGTTGCTCCTTTTTGATAGCCTTCCTGCTTTTGTCTATAGGCCCACCCATGTGTTTGTTGTCGAAACACGACACTACGGGCAGCCTCAGGCTTCGCAAACCAGCATCTGCAGCAGCCTTTGCTGATCAATGCAGGCACCTGGCAATCGGCCTTCTGCGCTGCGCTTGCAATCGACTTCCTGCACGAAGGCATAGACGGGAAGATGAAGAAGACAAACAGCTCATCCCTCAGCACCCCTGGATCACACTCTGTGTCGAGCAGAGTGTGGGCTTCACACAGGCAGTAATGCATGCCCATCTCATCGCTGAGAGGAAGAAGCACATCTTTGGTATTCAAACCAGACAGCATTGGCGTCATGGCCTCAACAATTGCTTGCATTTGCTGGTCTGACATATTAAGCCTCAAAGCCTCACTACTGCATGCAGATGCTGCCACAACACAGGGCTTTGAGTTGGTTCAAAGAGCAACAGCGTGAGCCGAGATCATGTGCCAATGTGTTGTCTGTGTCAGTACAGAAGGTTATCCCATACTCTACAGTGATCAAGTCATATAAAGATGTAGCCCAATCAGGCCAATCAGCTCAAGCACCTCCCTCGTATCAAAATAGACAGAGAGATCGGTCACTGGAATGTCAAAAAAACTAGCTGTCATGCACTTGCTCAATTAAGAACAGCATACTGGTTGCTTCTGCTTGACTTATGTTGATTGACAAACTGACTTGCATAAGGGACTGTGTGAATCAGCCACATTGGCACTTTCTGTGCAAGCACTGAACCTAGGCAGCCAGTGCATGGCTTCTGCTCTCCGACAACTTCGACAAGTGCTCATCTATGGCACTGAAGACGTCGTCCATGCTCTGGGTCCCATCCACCTGAAGCACACTGTACGTGCTCAAATGGCAGACACAGGGTATGCAGATACATACATGTGCACACAAACCACGATGGTAGCAGCTGCAGAAGCATGCAGCAAAACCTACATGTAAGCAAGGTTTGGCAAAGACCTGCATTATCAGCAAAGAAAGTTGGCCATGGCAGGACCACACCATAACATTGACTGCTGTGAAAGTGCTAAACTTGAATCACAAGTTCAAAAATGGATTGCCATCACGCCCAAGTCAGCTCACCTCGACCAGCTGGTCCTGGTAGTAGCCCAGCACCGCATCCACGTTGCTGTGATGGTTGTGCAGTCTGGTTTTGACTTTCTCTGCCGTGTCATCACTCCTTTGTATCAATCGATGCTCTATGTCCTCTGGAGGCGGCTTGTGCTTCATGTGGTATATGTCACCTGTCTCAGGGTCCAGTCTTCTTCCTGCTACTCGGTCTACTAGATCCTCATCTGGAACCTGCAAGATAGTGCTGTTGACCCTTTTGCAAACAAATTATGGCACAGTCATGAGACATGTGCAGATTGCTGTTGGGAATGTGGAAACACAGGCTGCACACATTGAATGTACTTTGTTCAGTCATGAGACATGTGCAGATTGCTGTTGGGAATGTGGAAACACAGGCTGCACACATTGAATGTACTTTGTTCAGACTTGCACGTCTGAAACAAATGCAGGTCTGGAACAGATGCAGGGGCTCAGCCATATGCCAAGCATGGCTCAGGTGCCATGCTTGCATCTCAACTGAATTGCAAATCTGGCTTGTGTCTACGCTGTCTCACTGTGCTGCTCCAAGCATGCTAACAGATGCAAAGCACATGCCTGAGGTACCTGTCAATCAGCAGCATGACCAGTATGACAAAGCAATACAGCGTTGCCAAACATGGCAAGGGCAGAGAATCAGACACATGCCTTGCAGGCCCAGATTTGACTTCAGCATGAACACTTTAAAGACTTCAACACGGGCGCAACTGAGCTTGAGCGCTCTGCTTGAAGGTATTCAAGCCATGCGTCTATGGCAAGACACATATCTGTCACATACACCAAACCAGTCCTGTTTGCACAGCAGATCCTGATGGACCTGAACAGGCTCTGAACAAGTGGGTGAGCATGGCCAAGAGCCTCACGCTGATGAGCACAAACAGATCAGGCTTGATGCCCTTCTGAACAATGGCTTCTGCTTGGTCACCACTCCGTGGGTAGCCATCTAGCAGCCAGCCATGTTCTTGCACATCAGGCTGTTCTAGCCTGTTCACAACCATCTCTACAACCACGCTATTGGGTACTAAATTGCCTGAGTCCATGTAGGAGGCTGCTTCCTTGCCTGCAGGTGTGCCGGCTGCAACTTCTGCTCTGAGGAGATCTCCAGCAGAGATGTGCACCAGGCCAAACTGCAAAGCAGAGTGACACAGGAATAAGTAATGCAGAACATGAATATGTGGAATGCTGCCAGCAGATCTTGTCATGGCACATGTTGCAATGTCGGCTTGCGAGCATGAGACGTACAAAGAAAGTGCAAACATGTGTGCTGACATAGGGCTCGGCAGTTTTATCTGGCTGCCGTCCAAGCCAAAAATGGTGAAACCATTGCTGGTTCTGCTGATTTACAAGCAAGTTCACAAGCAAAGAGTAGAGCTACAGCAGCTTTTATGGCCAGTCAGGTGCACACCTTCTCAACAATACGTGAGCACTGGGTGCCTTTGCCAGTAGCTGGCGCGCCTGAGATCATCACCCTCATCGGTTCCTTGCTGTGTGATCCATTGCTCTGCAATGTACAGCAACAGCTATGAGTAGGCCGGGCCTGATTTTGCAGTGCACTGCTTCGCGGGATTGCACGCTCACAGAGGCGACGATGTGCTCAAGCCGGGAAGATCTGACTGTGCTAGCTCTCCGTTTATGAACGAGGCAGTACAAGGGCTTTTGCTGCTCTTCTTGATGTGATTGACGGCGAGCTGCAGTTGCAGAAGGGCCAACAAGTCAGCGACCAGAGCGGACCAGATCTGTCCGGGCAGCGGGCCTTCAAGCAAAGGCCCGGCACAACATAGTGCCTCACCTGTCAATGCAGCTGTGTGGATGCTAGTGATGGGCCGCTGTAGTCGGCGTCTCTGCACGAGCGTTGCTTGCGAGCACGACGAACAGTTTACACTATGCATAGCTCCTGGAAGCTCACGCTACGCTTGACTACTCGCGAGTCAGACAGCACATGAGGATTTAGCAGGGGGATTAGGTGGGCTCTTGTCAACGAAATGCTGTGCTGCAGCCTAGTCGCGGGTGCAGAGCTCAGCAGCTGCAATGCTTTGCTTCAGGAACGCTTCTTCTTCGTGGCTTCGGAGCACAGCTGAGGTGGACATCACGCACAGCAGCGCTCGTCAAGCAGAGAACTGTCTTTGAGCTGACTTGCTCGTGAGACCCTGAGAGTAGCGGAAGAAGTCTGAGCGCATCGTGTCGCGACTGTCACTCGGAACCGCTCTTCCGTGTTACAAAAGTCAGCGATCACCAATACGTCAGGGCGCACGCTGAGGCACAGCAGTTTTTGTGGCATGTGAGCTGCGCAGGGCCCCGCTGGGGCCGACAGGTTGCCATGAAGTTCAGCCTAGAGGGCTTGGCTGTTTACTTTCCCTATGAATACATATACCCAGAACAGTACCAGTTCATGCTGGAGTGTAAGAGGGCCTTGGACGCTAAAGGGCACGGCCTTTTGGAGGTTTGCCAACTTTTGCAGCAGTCCAGGCGCGCTTGAATTTTGATAGTTGCCTTCAATGTGTAACATTGTACACCATGGTGCCGTAGATGCCCACTGGGACTGGCAAGACAATCACCCTGCTGGCCCTTATCACCTCATACCAGCTGGCACATCCAGAAATTGGCAAGCTTGTATACTGCACACGTACTGTGCCAGAGATGGAGAAGGTCCTGCAGGAGCTGAAGGAGCTGGTTGACTATCGCTCCAGGTGAAAGGCTCTGTGTTGACAATTTTCTACTGATGCACCATCACCACAGCAGCAGCAGCCACTCAGGCATTTGAGCTCAAGTATGTGACTTTTGTCAAACGAAAGTTATCTATGCATGCCGCATCTATGTACCAAGATATATGCACTTTTGGAGCAGTGCAACAGGTTGCAATGCATTTGCTGCTTTGGCAGTTTGTTGAGGCAGGCTATAGAGAGTGTTGGATGTCATGAATGTGTGTAATGTGTTTGTGAAGTCTTTGTGCACCAAATTTTTATCACATATAGCCAGAACCATATCATGTCGCTGCATGCATTTCCAGCACTATAGATTCCAACCTGTAGCCACACGCCATCAGCCCAGATCCCATCAGCTGCATTGCAACTGAGTAACACAGCAGGTGCATGAGCGTTCCTAGTCTGGTCGATGTTCATGCTATTGCCTTGAACAAGCTCAGTCAACTTTAGGTACTTCCTGGGTCCTGGGCAAAAGGTACCACAGATTTTGGCTCTGGGGTTGTCATCAAGAAAGAACCTATGTGTACATCCCAGTGTTGCTGGTAATGTCTCTGCTCCTGCCCTAACTGCTGACAGCTTGCTGTACTTCCCTGCCAGTGTACTCACCGCTGGTGCATTGCCATCTATGCCCATGCATTTTGAGCATTCTGAGCGCTTGCTTTACCCAATCTTTGCATGTTCTTTGCAAAGCAACACACACTGTTCACACATCAAGCAGTGTGCTGCCTTGGCTGTGGTCATCTCCAGCTAGCCTAACAGCATATAGTCCTTGCACGGCTTTGGCAGGCAGTGTGCTGGACATCACACATAAATTGTCAGTTGAAGCTTTTCAACAGATTCAGCAATCAGCATGCTGTTGGCTTGCAGAGGAAGGGTCACGAGAGAGCGTGGATGCAAAATGTCGTCGCCTGACAGCTACGTGGGTACGTGAACGGCACGTATCTGATCAGGACATTGAAGTGTGTGACTTCTTTGAGCAGCTGGAGAGGGCAGGTACACTGGATAGCATTCTTTTGCACAATGCAGTAGTGCAACAACTGTTGCTCAGACACTGAAAGACCATGCAAGGCAGGGCTATTTGAACATTGCGCTGACGTAGCTTGCCCATGCAAGCGTCAACAGACAGACTCAACTGACAGCAAAAGATGTTGATGTTGAGTCTGTAGGTTGATCATTCATGCACTTGATTCCAAAGGTGTTGATCAGAATATACAAGAGTATGCGTGATCTCTAAGTCATTTGCCAGGCTTATAAAGTTCTCAGGCAGTGTTTCAGTGCTTTGCTGAACACGATTGACCGTCTCAAAAGAGGCATCTCTCAGATGCTCACAGCCACAAGACCTTTACCACACAGAAGATGCACCATATGTTGGGGGTTTATGGTTCCCTAAGTATAGTCAAGATCTGCTTGTGGTAGCCTTGGTACAACATGCAGAGTGTGTCTGGCAAGCTGCTGGTCTTGCTGCTACATATGCACTTAATGCTGCCACACAGGGTCAGATGCTCTGCTAGAGCCTGGTGTGTATACCCTTGAGGATTTGAGAATCTTTGGACGCAAGCAAGGCTGGTGTCCCTACTTTCTGGCTCGCCACATGCTGGCTTTTGCCAATGTGGTGGTGTATAACTATCAGTACATGCTGGATCCCAAGGTTTGTTATATAAGATGTCTGCATGCAAGCTATCCTCTCTGCATGCAGGCTACACTGCGTGCTAGTTGTTGCTGAGTATGTCGGTGTGATGCTGTCCCTGCATGTCTCAGACAACTGCCTTCCATTTAATGTGCTGTTCAGCATGACTCCAGAGGTACAGCATGTGCCAGCTTGCCTTGGCGCCGAGCTACCAGTGTTTGCAGTGCCATGAATCCTTTTGATGGACTTGGCCCATTTTGTCTCTTTGCCAGAGGCAGCATGCCAAATGTAACTACCTGCAATGCCATGTGTAGAACCCACCA